>WBZR01003414.1_pt1 | contig 14401 bp, 6 predicted proteins | sample 5204231 | NCBI WGS metagenome assembly WBZR01 (sample SAMN12412403, study PRJNA552823) | activated sludge metagenome | isolation source: activated sludge from anammox sidestream of wastewater treatment plant... | place: USA: Virginia | collected 2017-08 | reverse complement strand
CATATTTGATTTGCCTGATTTTATACATCTTTGACTCTTAGGTCAGCAAAATACAAAAAATGAAAAATTAATACCTACAAGCTCAACGAATTACGTTTTAGAAACATTTGAGGCGGACAAGTCAGGAGCGAAGCCGGAGGTTTGTGTGAGAGCAGCGACGAAGCAATCTTCCTCGTGTGTTGGGTTCGGGCTTTTTCAGAGTGCAGTTTGCTTCGGCAATGGGAATGACGAGACACAATGAGGTTTTCACTGATTGCCTCGCAAAGACGAACAGTCTTTTTTGACGAGAGTCTTTGCGGAGTCAGTCGGGAGGGGCATTGCGGGGAGCGAAGTAGGGGTTTTCTGTGTGTGGAGCGACGAAGCCCAGGTCATTGCGAGGAGCGAAGCGAGGGTTTTGTGTGAGAGCAGCGACGAAGCCCAGGTCATTGCGAGGAGCGAAGCGAGGGTTTTGTGTGAGAGCAGCGACGAAGCAATCTTCCTCGTGTGTTGGGTTCGGGCTTTTTCAGAGTGCAGTTTGCTTCGGCAATGGGAATGACGTGACGCAATGAGGCTTTCATTCATTGCCTCGTAAAGACGGATAGTCTTTTGCAGCGTTGGTCGCTGCGGGCAATACAGTGCAGGTCATTGCAGGGAGTGAGCGTCATTGACCTATTACAATGAAATTTAAGTTCAGGAACGACATCAGCACGTCAAGATCAATTAAACAGATCAATTCACCTCTTTAATCAGGCCATTCTGCATTTTGATAAAAAACAGTTTCTTATTTTCAAAATAATCCAATGACAGGTTTTTCTTGTTGAGTACCGGTTGTATATCCAGCTCCCGAAATAAGCTGAATTCATTCCGGCTGATATTAGCAGCAATATCTTTTTTAAATCTTAGTAATAAGTTGATGAATCTCCAGGTAGCTTCATAACCCCGCATGGCCATGTCGCCCGGCTGAGAAAACATTTTTATATTGAACCAATTGATAATTTTTTTACTTACAGTATCGGTTCTCGGATTATAATAGGAAGTACTGTATATGACTTCAAGCCCTTTGTATTCTGTTCCTGTGAAAACAGGAGCTATGTTTTCAAAAGTGGGCATACCCATAAGGGTTAACGGGTATTGACTGCTTACCGTAGCAAGTTGTTGTGCCATGCGTTTTGAAAAATTTTCATCCAGGCTTCCCGAAATACATAATGAATGACGATTGCTGTCGAGAGCCGAAGTAAGCTGGTTTAAAGAAAATGAATCGGCCAGGTTTACATATTTCAGTTTCAATGGTACACCTAATGTGCTTTTGCCTGCCTCATCGAAATAGGAATGTATGAGATCTTCGAACTGGCCCTTTTTTCTGAATACGATTAAATCATCAAGCGGGTAATATTTTTGTATATAGCGATAAATAGTTTCAACGTGTGTTCTCAGTGTTGCATTCAACAGCACCAAATAAGGATTGTCATAAACTCCACCATCATTGGGCAGATTCACATTAATGAATGGCACTTTCATTTCCTGTGATGAGAATGCCATGTGCTGCAATTCAGTTACAGTAGATACATAAGCAATGATCAATTGTACACTGTCGGATCTGGCTTCTTCAAGTTGTTGTTTCAGGGTTTTTCCTGAAGCACGAGTATCAAAAACAAATATGTCGAGTGGCGCTTTTTCACCTGCCAGTGAGTCTAATGCCAGCTGCACCCCTTCGTAAAATTCAAGCCCGGGAATAATAGTTCTCGGGAGACTGCTGCCAAACTTATAGTTGCCTGTTGCATCATAGGCGGAATCAAGGTATAATGGAGCAAAAATGGCAATTTTCGCTTTGAATACAGTACTGCTGTCTTGTGCATAGCTTATGCCAGAATGAATGAGTGTAACGAAAAGAAAAACCAACGATAATGACTTTTGTTTCATCCTCAAAATCCTTTTAATTCATAATAGGCGTGATTGTATTATTCCCACTCAATAGTAGCAGGCGGTTTGCTGCTGATGTCATACACCACCCGGTTAATTCCTTTGACTGAATTACTGATCTCTCCTGAAACTTTCGCCAGGAAATCGTAAGGCAGCCGGGCCCAGTCTGCGGTCATTCCATCAACGCTTGTCACTGCCCTTAAAGCCACTGTGTATTCATAAGTCCGTTCATCACCCATTACGCCCACGCTTCTGACCGGCAACAAGATAGTTGCAGCCTGCCAAACCGTTGCATAAAGATGATGATCTTTTAAAGCTTTTATGAACAGGTCGTCTGCTTCCTGTAATAGTTTCACTTTTTCTTCAGTTACTTCTCCAAGGATCCTGATGGCAAGCCCCGGCCCGGGAAACGGATGACGATCGATCATATCATCCGGAATGCCCAGTTCTCTGCCGACTTTTCTTACTTCATCTTTAAATAGATAACGTAATGGTTCTATTAATTCCAGGTGCATTTTTTCCGGCAGCCCCCCTACATTATGGTGCGATTTGATAGTGACGGAAGGGCCGTGCACTGACACACTTTCAATGACGTCCGGATAAATGGTGCCTTGTCCTAATAATTCAATTTCTTTTATTTCATTTGCTTCTTCCTGAAAGATTTCAATAAATAGATTTCCAATGGTTTTACGCTTGGCTTCGGGATCTGTTTTTTCTGCGAGTGATTTATAAAAACGATGCTTTGTATCCACCCCTTTTACATTAAGGCCTAACCGTGCATACGTTTTGAGTACGTCTTCAAATTCATTTTTACGAAGCACCCCGTTATCTACAAAGATCCCATAGAGACGATTACCAATCGCTTTGTGAATGAGTGTTGCTGCTACGGTAGAATCTACCCCGCCACTCAATGCCATGATCACTTTCCGGGCCCCGATTTTCTCTTTTAATTGTTTAACTGTTTCAGTGACAAAATGTGCAGGAGTCCAGTCCTGAGTGCATTTGCAGACGTCAACTAAAAAATTATGAAGGATCTTTTTTCCTTCGGAAGAATGATATACTTCAGGATGAAACTGTAATCCATAGAGCGGGTGACCGGGTTCCTTTGTATCATTTTGTGACTTTCTATATGCAGCAACGGGAATGGATTCGGTAGTTGCCAATAACTCGAATCCTTTTGGTAATTCCAGAATAGTATCAGCATGGCTCATCCAGACCTGGGATCGTTCAGTTACATTATGCAGCAGAATGTCTTCTTTTTGTTTATACAATAATGCTCTGCCATATTCTCTCTTATTGCTTTTTTCCACCCTGCCACCGAAACGCTTTGCAGTAAGTTGAGCGCCGTAACAAATACCAAGTACCGGCACTTTTGTTATGAAATTCTGTATTTCCACATCCGGGGCATTGGGGTCATTCACAGAAAATGGTGAACCCGAAAGTATAATACCTTTGAGCCCGGGTTCAAAAGAAATGTTGGCAGAAAAAGGCAGTATCTCGCAATATACATTTGCTTCTCTTACGGCACGGGCGATCAATTGAGTATATTGGGAGCCAAAGTCAAGGATGAGAATTTTTTCAGTCATGGAAAGAATAAAAAAGATTTTTCACTAATCCACCACAGATGCTGCGAAAGTGGAATGTCCATGCTGCGAAGATAATGAAGAGTTGGTAGTCATCAGGTATTTAGTAATAAGGCCGGAGTTTGCTGGAAAAAGGAACAAATGGCTGTAACCTTCATCGTTTGCCGGTCGTCAAAAAGTTCGGAAACCCGAAATAAGGGATCATCTTTGTATTTCTTAAATCAGATTGTATGAGAAAAATTTTCATCGGATCATTGCTGGCGCTTGTTGTTTTCAGTTCCTGCTGGAATGTATTTGGAAAACGGGTACACGGCAACGGAGCTATCACCACTCAAGCCAGGGACCTTTCCGGTTACAACAGTATTGATGTAAGTGGTGATATTGATGTATATGTGAAACAGGATTCGGTTTCTTCGGTCAAAATAGAAACAGATGAAAACCTGCTGGGATATATCATTATTACAACAGAGGGTAATGTGTTGAAAATTTATCCCAGGAACAATTATAATCTCAGGCCCAGCGGGTCAATCAAGGTTTATGTTTCAGGCCCGGAATTCAAACGTTTTGAAGCTTCAGGCGCCTGTGATTATTATTCCGAAAACAAAATCTCAAATTCTGAAAGTATTGACCTTGATCTCAGCGGTTCCTGTGATGCCAAAATGGAATTGAAAGCCCCTTCTGTTTCGGCTGAAATTTCCGGTTCAGGTTCTGTCACATTAAAAGGGGAAGCCAAAGAATTGAAAGTGGATGGCAGCGGAAGCTCGGATTTTAAATGTTTTGATCTTATGGCTGAAAATGTGAATGTAGATATTTCCGGATCCGGAGACGCGGAAGTTTTTGCCAGTGTAAAGCTAAATGTTGATGTCAGTGGAGCAGGAACTGTAAAGTATAAGGGTAATGCTGCTGTGAATCAGAGGATAAGCGGATCAGGAAGTGTGAAAAAAGTGGATTAGCAGGTAGTGCTCTTATATTCCTGTTCAATGAAATAAGGAATCTTGTCGGAATAGCTCCGTAAAATTATTTATTTCCTGTTCTGTCCGGATGCGGTATGTATTATGGAAGCGTACCGGTTCTGTTTCTTTTGTTGCAGTTATAATGCGACAGGTCAGAACTGCTTTTTTTTGAATCATAATTTGCCTGATATGTATTTCCTATAGCAAGTCTTCCTGCCACATTAATTTCACTGCATTCATAATGGCCTGGTTATTGAAAATTTAATTCATAATTCCGGAACGGGAATACAACCTGTTATCATTTTATCCTGACAATCTATAAATTCACATACCGCACGAAGATGGTTATATCTCTGTTCCTACCTTTGTCATCTGTACATGAAATTTTTACCGGGCCTTCCGTAGGTTTGAAAAATTGTTTTTCTCCGGCATAAGACACTTTGTAAAATTTATTGTCAATATACCAGTAAACTTTACTCACATCATTTGCTGTTTTGCAGGTAAGCTGCAGCGGCTCAGGGTTTTTCTTACTGATCAGGTATTCCGATCCGTTTACGGGAGAGATTATCAAAGGTGCCGCTCCTTTGAATATCTTTTCACAGTTGGGATTATGCGGAGGTATCGGCTGGTAACTGATATTGTTTTGCCGGTACCATGATTCCATATCCGGATCAATTATTTTGTACCATTTCTTTTTATATCCTGACCGGGGAATGCAACTGTTGCAGTATGAGATCTTTTCATCAGCGCTTACGGCTATTTCCTGCCAGTTGTCGCAAATTTTATTGGAAGAGATTAAAGGAATGAAATAATCCGTCACGAGATTGGTGCAATGATCTGATGGTGCCAGTCCCGTTTCACTGCACACTTTCCTGATATCACAATCACCGGGCTGGGTAAACCATTCTTTGTCGCTGTTGTAATCAAGGGTATTAAAAATTTTAAAAATGAGCGGAGTTGCGATATTTGCGCCACTGAGATCTGCAATACCCACGCCTGAAAAATTTCCGGTCCAGATGCCCACAGTAAAATTTTTATTATAGCCAATACTCCATGCATCTCTTCTTCCATAACTTGTTCCGGTTTTCCATGCGATCTTCGGCATGTGCTCTGTCGCCTGCCAGTTCAAAGGAAAATCGGGGCGGTTGACCCGCGAAAGAATATCCGTAACTAAGAAAGCTGCAGCGGGGCTTACAATAGTCTTTTTTATGCGAAGGGTATCATCCTGCGTATAGGAAGGAGAGATGAATATTCCATTGCTGGCAAAAGAAGAAAATAACCCGGTCAATTCTTCAAGCGTAGCGCCGCAACCTCCCAGTATCATGGAAAGACCAAGTTTTTTTTTATCATGTTGAATTTGTTTAAAATGGCAATCGGATAATTTTTGAATCAGTTTTTCTGTACCCAGGGCTTTCAGGCTTTTTACAGCAGGTATATTCAGAGAATGTTCCAATGCATATTCTACAGTAACATAGCCTCTGAATTTCTGATCATAGTTTTCGGGAGCATATCCTTCATAATTCACCGGCACATCAGTGATCACTCTTTTGGGAGTAAGCAGCCCTTCGTCAAAACATAATGCATACAGTAAAGGCTTCAACGTGCTGCCCGGCTCCCGGATGGCATTGGCGCCGTTTACCTGCCCGCCATCTGTTGTGTCATAGAAGGAGGAAGAACCCACATAAGTTATCACGTTGTGTGAGCGGTTATCTATGATCACGACAGATGCATTCTTTATACTGTGCAATTTTAAAACTCTCACATAATCTTCTACTATCTTTTCTGTTTTCAATTGTGTGTTCAGGTCAATATTGGTTTTAATGACAGCATTGTCCTTATTCTTTTTTAATTTATAAGCAAGATGTGGGATATAATGAGGAACCGTTCCCCTCGTAGCAGTCAGCGGTTCCCGCACTGCATCATCTGTCTCCTTTTCAGAAAAAACTTTATCATCTGCGAATTTTTTCAGCCATCTGTTTCTTTCGCGGACGATACGGTCGTTATTTTTTCCAATTACTAATGAAGAGGGGCGATTAGGGATAATACTCAAGGCAGTGATCTCCGCTAATGAAAGATGATCGGGGTTTTTATTGAAATAGAGCAGCGAAGCCGCTTTCACGCCCTCAATGTTGCCACCATAAGGAACAAGGTTCAGATACATCTGCAATATTTCATCTTTGCTGTATTTCCATTCTAATTGAAATGCCCGGAACATTTCACGGAATTTGACCCAAATTGTTCTTTTCCCCGGTTCCAATGCTCTTGCTACCTGCATGGTGATGGTGCTGGCGCCGGAGGTTCGTTTCATCCTGAATATATTTTTAAAAAACGCACGGGTTACGGCAAAAGGGTTAACACCGGGATGGGAGAAAAAGTATTTGTCCTCTTTGGCAATAATGGTCTTGCGAAGCAAAGGAGAGATTTCGCTCAGCTCAGTCTTCATCCTCCATTGCTGGTCTTTGGTAAGATAAGCATTGATGATATTCCCTTTGTTGTCGGTAATTACTGTCGAATACTCAATTTTATCGGGTAGCGGAAATACACGGTTAAGCAGGAGAAACAAAAGAAACAACGATATAACGGCTATACCTGCCCATTTGCAAAATTGTATAAAACCTTTTTTGGTGGCTCTGAGTTTCATGGCGACAATGCCCGGCAATAGTTTACAGCACTAAGTTATTATGATTTTGAGTTGAAGTAAATTGACCGGGTACTCATTTTTTCACTTAACAAATATTTATCGTTAAAAAAAAGCAGGGATTGTTTACGTTGCTTAATTTTCTATTCAAATTCTGAAACCGGGAAATGGCCGCTGTCGATTTTTCTTTACCCACTATTCCTCCTTAGTCGTGCGGGCTTTATTTTTTAGAAAAAGACGCCCGATTTATTTATTTATCAGTGCTTTTGTTTACCTTTTGTTTGCAACTGTTACCTTTTAACCAGAAACTCATATGCGTATCAAAATTTTTCTTGCAGCAGGCTTAGCCACTGCTATCTTTCTATCTTCCTGCAAAAGGAATTCTGTCAGTCTTGACTTTACCAATGCCAAAGGAGAAGTGCCGCAATTGGGCAATCTTGTTTTCCGTTTTAATCAGCCTTTGATGAAAGACTCCCTGCTCAATCAATGGGACTCTGCCGACTATGTTGTTTTTGAACCAAAGATACCAGGCCGGTTTCGCTGGGAAAGTCCCGATCAATTGATATTCTCACCATCACAGCCTTTGCTGCCGGCCACTTCATACAAGGCTGCAATCAAAAGCCCTGTACTCCGGTTCAGTAAATACAATTCAGTAAAAGGAGGTGATGATATCAGTTTCCATACTCCTGATCTGAAGCTGGATAATTCGCAGGTGACCTGGATGATAGCTGATTCCGGTGATAAAAAAGCAGTACCGCAGATAGATCTTTTTTTTAATTACAGCGTGAACCCGGCAGATCTGAAGAATAAACTTGCGATAAAAATTAATGGTGAACAAACTGCTTTTACTTTACTGTCTGTCTCTGCCAATAAAAAAATCTCACTCCGGGTAAATAATTTGAAGGTTGAAGACAAGGATTACGAAACAAAACTGACCATAGATAAAGGACTGAAACCGGAGAGTGGCACAAATCTTACTCCTGATGTTTTAAAAAGTTCATTCACTATTCCTTCACCTTATGTCCTCACTATTCAGAATGTGGAGTCAGATTATAATGGTGTAGGAGGAACGGTGATGGTTACAACCAGTCAGCAATTAAGTGATGAGAATCTCAGGTCGTATATTAAGTTAGATCCTGATTTAAAATATGCAGTGTCCCTTACAGACAATGGTTTTATTATCAGCAGCGATAATTTTAATTCAGATAAAAGTTATGCATTGACGGTTGCAAAAGGATTGAGAGGCAGGATCGGAGGAGTATTGCGTGAAGATTACTATGAAGGTATTGCCTTTGGTGAACTGGAGGCAAATATCGCTTTTACCAACAGCAAAGCCGTTTATTTATCTAAAGAAGGGAATAAAAATATCGAAGTACAGATCACAAATGTGCCCAAAGTAAAAGTGGTTATTTCAAAGATCTATGAAAATAATTTACTGATCGCACAACGTTATGGCTATACCCCCAGGGAGCAACGGAGCAGCCGATTTGCGGCGTATGGCAATGATGGGGATAATGGAGAAGATTATTATGATGATTATTACGGAGATGACCTTCAGCTTGGTGATGTCATTTACTCAAAAGAAATTGATACCAGGACTTTGCCAAAGAGCGGGTCAAATCGCCTGTTGAACTTTTCAGATTTCCAGGATCGCCTGCCGGATTTCAAAGGGATCTATCATGTCATGATCCGTTCCACAAAAGATTATTGGGTAAGGGACAGCCGCTTTATTTCATTGTCTGACCTTGGACTGATTGCCAAAGAAGGACAGGATAAAATTTTGGTTTTTACTAATTCTATAAAAACTGCAAAGGGAGTTAACGGTGTAAATATATCTGTTTATGCTGCCAATAACCAACTGATCGGTACGGGTTCTTCCAATACAGAAGGTATCGCTGCTATTGAGTATTCTAAAAAGGATTTTGAAGGGTTCAAACCTGCAATGATCATAGCAAAAACAGCTGATGATTTTAATTATCTGCCTTTCAGCAGTACCCGGGTGAATACCTCGAGGTTTGATGTGGGAGGGAAAAGAAACAATCCAACCGGACTGGACGCATTTGTTTATGCAGAGAGAGATATTTATCGGCCGGGAGAAAAAGTGAATTTCTCCGTGGTGATCCGAGATAAACAATGGAAAAGCCCGGGAGAGATTCCCGTTAAAATGAAATATCTGTTGCCTAACGGGAAAGAATTGAAAACTTTCAGGAAAAACCTGAATGAAGAAGGCTCGGTAGAAGGCAGTGTTGGTATTTCCACCTCAGCCATTACCGGCAGTTATACACTGGAGGTTTATACTTCAAATGATGTACTCCTGGCCGGTAAAAATTTCTCGATAGAAGAATTTGTTCCGGATCGGATCAGGGTGACTACCAAATTAGATAGACCATTTTTAAAACCCGGTGAAACAGCACATCTCAGCATCAATGCGGTAAATTTTTTCGGGCCGCCTGCTGCCAACCGCAATTATGAAACCGAGATTCAAATAAAGCAAAAGAGTTTTTCTGCTGAAAAGTTCAGCAATTATGATTTCAGCCTGGCCAACAAAACAGTTTCATTTGATAAGATTATTAAAGAAGGGAAAACCAATGAAAACGGAAATGCAGAAGAAATCTTTGATGTGAAAGATGCATACAACAATTCCGGGCTGTTGCGGGCTGATTTTTATACAACAGTTTTTGATGAAACAGGGCGTCCTGTAAGCCGCAGCGTCTCTGCCAATATTTTCACACAGGATATTTTTTTCGGTGTGTATAATGACTGGAATTATTATTACCCGCTCAATCAACCCGTGAAATTCCAATTGGTTTCTGTGGATAAAGAAGGCAATGCCATTTCTGCCGGTGCAAAAGTTCAGGTGATCAAGCATGAATACCATACTTCATTGGTGAAGAGCGGCAGTTATTTCCGGTATGAATCTTCCAAAGAAGACAAGCTGATGGTAGAAAGTAATATTTCCATAGGGAATAATACTGCTTATTCTTTTGTTCCGAGATCTCCCGGCGATTATGAATTAAGAATTTATCATCCCGGCGCCAATACTTATGTAAGCAGAAGCTTTTACAGTTATGGAAACTGGGGAGCAGGCAATTCATCTTTTGAAGTGAATACAGAAGGAAATATCGAAATCAAACCCGATAAAAAATCTTATGTAACCGGCGAGAAAGCAAAGATCTTATTTAATACACCGTTCAGCGGGCGGATGCTGGTGACAATGGAAACGGATCATGTGATCTCTTATCAGTATGTTGATGTTGATAATCGTTCGGCTTCATTGGATCTTCCGATAAATAGCGACGGGGTACCCAATGTTTACATTACAGCCACTCTTTTCAAAGCACATGATGTTTCAGACATTCCGCTTACCTTTGCTCATGGATTTGAAAATGTGACCGTGGAAGAAAAAAGCAGGAAGATACCTGTAGAAATTATTGCAGCAAAATCTGTTCGTTCCAAAACACATCAGAAAGTAAAAGTGAAAGCAAAGGCAGGCAGTTATGTTACATTGGCTGCGGTGGATAATGGTGTGTTGCAGGTGAGTGATTTTAAAACACCTGACCCATACAATTATTTTTATCAGAAAAAGGCTTTACAGGTAAATGCGTATGATCTGTATCCGCTGTTATTCCCTGAATTACGGGCTGTCGTAAGCAGCACCGGCGGTGATGAAGGAGCGGAGATGAAAAAGAGGGTAAATCCAATGCCGGCAAAACGGATTAAAATTATGAGTTACTGGAGTGGTATAAAAAAAGTAAACAGCAGTGGTGAAGCGGATTTTGAATTTGATGTTCCTCAGTTCAGCGGCGAGATCCGCCTGATGGCCGTATCTTATAAAGGGCAGGATTTCGGCGGAGGAGAAAACACCATGACGGTGGCGGATCCCGTTGTGATCAGTACTGCATTACCAAGGTTTTTAAGCCCGGGAGATACAGTAAGTGTGGGAGTGACATTGAGTAATACCACAGATAAGCCTTCAAACTTATCTGCAACACTCAATGTATCCGGGCCATTGAAAGTTGAAGGAAGTAATAAGCTAACGGTTTTGGTAAATGCAAAGAGCGAGGGACGTGCCGTTTTCAAAATAGCTGCTGCACCGACAATGGCTGTAGGCAAAGTAGTCGTAACCGTTACCGGAATGGGAGAGAAGTTTACTGATGAAACTGAAATCTCTGTTCGCCCCCCGTCAACGTTGCAAAAGATGACAGGCAGCGGTTCCATTGCCGGGGGAAATGCACAGAAAATAAATATTGGAGTGAGTGATTTTATTCCTTCAAGTATAGATTATAACCTGGTGCTGAGCCGTACGCCCGTTCTGGAATTCGCAGATCAGTTGCAATACCTGGTGGAGTATCCATACGGTTGTACGGAACAAGCCGTGTCTGCTGCTTTTCCACAGTTGTATTACGGTGATCTTGCCGACCTGATGCAGTTAAGCAGTGCCGGCAAAAGCACTGCTAATTTTAATGTGATGGAGGCAATACGAAAAATAAAAATGAGACAGTTGTATAATGGTGCGGTCACACTATGGGATGATGCCGGAACCGAGGACTGGTGGACCACTATTTATGCTGCACATTTTTTACTGGAAGCAAGGAAAGCAGGGTTTGATGTGGACAATAGTTTATTGCAAACGATGCTGAGCTATATCAATAATCGTTTACGAAACAAACAACTCATCACTTATTATTATAACAGAACACTTAACAAGAAAATTGCACCCAAGGAAATTGCTTATGGATTATACGTTTTATCGCTGGCAGGACAAAGCAATGTTCCGGCAATGAATTATTATAAAGCCAATCCGGATATTTTGGCGTTGGACAGTAAATATCTTTTATCGGCAGCCTATGCTACGGCAAGAGATAAAAGATCTTTTATTTCTTTATTACCTACTTCATTCAGCGGGGAAGAATCGGTGGCGCAAACCGGAGGAAGCTATTATTCCGACATCAGGGATGAAGCTATTGCGTTAAATGCATTGATAGATGTGGACCCGGCTAATGTACAAATACCGGTGATGGCAAAACATGTAAGTGATAAATTAAAATCCCGCAAATGGCTGAGTACACAGGAACGGGCATTTTCATTTTTAGCATTGGGAAAACTGGCAAGAAGCGCCAACAAATCTGATGCTACTGCATCTGTTATTGTGAACGGAAAAATAATTGCCAAAGTTGATAACGGGCAATGGAAGGGAAATATGAATGATTTAAAATCGAATAGTGTGGAGATTGCAACAAAAGGAAACGGAAGGTTATATTATTTCTGGCAGGCTGAAGGGATCAGCAGCACCGGTACTTACAGGCAGGAAGATAATTTTTTAAAAGTGCGGAAACGTTTTTATGATCGCTTCGGAAAAGAAATAAACGGCACTTCGTTCAAACAGAATGAACTGATCATTGTGGGTATCACCCTGGAACGTTCTTTTTCAACGGATATTGACAATGTGGTCATCACCGATCTATTGCCTGCCGGTTTTGAAATTGAAAATCCGAGAACAAAAGAAATTCCGGGAATGGATTGGATCAAAGATGAGTCAACGCCAACGGCACTGGATGTACGGGATGACCGGATTCATTTTTTTGTAGATGCTACAAAGAGTAAGCAGGTATATTATTATGCCGTTCGGGTTGTTTCACCCGGCGTTTATAAAATGGGGCCTGTCAGCGCTGATGCCATGTACAATGGAGAATATCATTCTTATAATGGAGCGGGAGTAGTGAGGGTGACTCAATTGCCCTGAGCCTGACTAAGGGCAATTGAGTTAATGGGGTCCATTTTTTTAAAGGTTGAGTGCATAAAATTTTAATGGGAGGGGAGATTATAATTACATTCAAGTCTTAAAAAAATAATAGCGAGTTTTTCCCACCCACTTTGTTTTGCCTGAGATTTCGGATATTATAAACCATGCTCAACATACAATACCTGGGCAATGTGGTAACTATACTTTCAGAAAACTGATTTACTGACACCATTCTTTTAATATTTGAATTTTGATTCAAAATATCTATTATTGAGAACTTCAACTGAGCGCTTTCGTTTTTAAAAAACAGATAACTAAACGATGCATTCCATTTTAAAATATTTCTCTTCTCATTTACATTCCAAAGCGAATTGCTATAATAATCTATCAAAGTTTCAAATACAAAATGTCTGGGTATTCTCACAATTATCTCTGATTGGAGATTATGCAAGTAATATTTTAAATCGTCAATGCCGGGATAAGTGTATTTATTTATCGAGAATGCATAGCTGTATTTATTATTAATCTCAACTCTATCATTAAAATTCAGAGAAGCGGAAAAAGTAGGCCTCATACTAAAGTCAAAAGACTCGGAAATTTTGTTAGCCAGCACAATTTCATTTTTGCGAAAATTGGGATTTAAGCTTGAACGGAGTCCTAATGAATTGTTTTTAGATAACTTTAGTCTTCGTCCCCAGCTAAATGTTCCTCCAATATGCCAGTTGTTTTTTGAATTAATTGGATAAGTATGAATTACACTTTTTTCATCAATATCTTGCATGAAGATAATAGCATCCTTACTTATGCCACCATCAATATAAATATTCCAATTTTCTCCTTTTTTGAAGTTGTATTTATTGTAATCAATGTACAATGAATGTGTTATTTCAGGATTTAACTCTAAATTTCCATATCGTAAATAAAAGGGGCTTGAATTGTCAGGAACTGGTTGCAAATATGATATTTGAGGTTCGGAAACATTTGAAACATATTCTATGGAAATGTCGTTGAAAGCAATAGATAATCTCGGTAATTGATAAGTATATTTTTTAGACGTTCCAGAACTTGTAGGAATAATATCTTTATAATTCAAAAAGTATATATCATTTCCAATCTGTATCTGGAGATTCTTTAACGTGCCACTAACTAAAACTGACGTAGTATTTTTATATCCGGTTCTTTTAAGCATCCCTGAAAAATCAGCATACAAACTGTCATATTCATTGAATCCATTTCGTCTTAAAAGAGCCTCAATATTGCTATTCGTTATAATTCTTTCATAATTATTTGAAAGCTTGATAAAATAGTTTTTTGATATCGGCTCTTTGTAGCTTATAAAAGTTGAAATTCTTGTACTGCCAATTTCCTGATTTTTTAACTGATTAAGTTTAACTCCTTTATCTGGACCATTCCCTATGTTTGCATCAATTGCGTAAATATCGTTTTTTGTTTCATTAGTTAGGGTCTGCTGTTTAAGTCAAAGTAAATTTCATTTTTGAAAACTCCGGTAGCTGATAGCGTGATTTTATCCACTTGATTAATTTACATATTAGAGTAAAAGATGCCTTCCCGATAAGATTTATCA
>WBZR01003182.1_pt1 | contig 14409 bp, 12 predicted proteins | sample 5204231 | NCBI WGS metagenome assembly WBZR01 (sample SAMN12412403, study PRJNA552823) | activated sludge metagenome | isolation source: activated sludge from anammox sidestream of wastewater treatment plant... | place: USA: Virginia | collected 2017-08 | reverse complement strand
ATTACTGGATTTAAGGATAAAGTTTGTATCATTTGATGAAGTGAATTTTGTTACGGCGTAACCTGTTAAGCTGTCAACGAAGGTAATATCGCTGATTACCCTGCCTCCAAGCGGCGGAAAGAATTGCTGGTACCATGTGCCGTTTGGCGGCATATTGGCAGGCACCGCAAAGCCAAGTACAATAATTGCAGTAAAAAATATTGTAAGTGATATTTTAAGCAGCTTTTTCAAATTGGATGAAATTTGATTATTTAAAAATAATCCAAATTAAATACAATAACAACTAATTTTATAAATCTTACTTCGCAAAATTTATATTCACATTTTCAACTGTCCAGCCGCCTTTTATACCAATAAGCGATGGATAAAATACAAATGGCTCTGCCGGCTCATAAGGGTACGGACTGCCGTAATCAAATACTCCGTTATTATTTTTATCAATATATGCAAAGAGCTTGTATGATGCATCAAAAATGTTCTTGAAAATAAATACCGTATCGCGTACTTCAAAGTTATATTTTAATACCGGAATAATCTTCTCGGCTCTTAGCTCAATGCGTGTTAAGTAATCTTCGGGCGAAATAGAATTATAGTTGATATTTCCTTTAAGTTCTCCAAATGAATTCACTGAAACAGTTCTGAACTGCATGGAATACCTGTAAATCCTTGCTGAATCATCCTTTGCGGTAAGAGATAACATATATTTTTTATTTGACTTAAAGCGGTTTTGGGCAAATATTTCTACCAATGAATCATTTTTCCAGTTGAAAACCATCCTTTCGGGTGAGTTATCTTCATCAGTAATTTCCAATCCGTTAATAATTTCATCTCTTGTTGGCTTGTTGCGGTTGAATGAAATAAAAATACTCTGCTCCGGAAGCACTGATTGTGTGCCCGGCTTAATAGATGTTGAAATAATGCCAAGTGAATCTTTGAAATATTTAGTTATATCAAGCTCGGGCTGAACTGCAGGAGCAGTTTCCAATATTTTTAAATTAAAATTAATATTGGGAATGTTAATGGAGTCGGCAATATCAATATCAGCCGGCAGTACACCATAACTTTCGCGGTCACCGGTATATAAAAGGTTGCGGTCATCATCAATAATTGCAATTATTCTGTAGCTTCCTGCAGCAAGGTTTGTTAAACTGTAATTTCCTTCAGGTCCTGTTTCAACTGCATAATCAGGCAGGTTTTCAGTAGGATTGTAATTACTTTTCATATTATATGCAAGTATTGAAACTGTTTTATTTTCTGCATTATAAACCCTGCCTGTAACAGAGCTCATATCAATTCTGCTGCCGGTTGAAAATGCAAAGCTAACAGGTTCATTTACAGAATTACCCCTAATATCTTTAAATGAAGTATTAACAGTAACAACAAATGTTTTATTGGGATCTATTTTATCAAATTCCTTTGGAAAAATTACTTCAACATCCTTAGCACCCCAGTTGAATTCAAGTTCACCTTTTACCTGCGGTGATGTATGAAATGCATCCTGAAAACTCCGTCTGTCAATGTATTCATTAAATTCAAATGAAATTGAATTACCGGAATAGTTAGTTTCGTTTGGCTTGGGGGAAATAATCTTTACCTTAGGCGGAGTTTTATCTTCTTCACCGCCGCCGGGCGGTAACTGATTGGCACATCCGTGTATTACCGTTATCACGGTGAAAATAAGTGTAAGTTTTAATATAAACTTTTTCAGATTAATTGACCTATTTATTCTAAAATCTTTCAAATATAGCAAATAATTGCAATAAATCATAAATAATATTATAAATTCTAATATCCCCAATATAGAGTATTGAATAACCTTATATCATATACCATATTTGCAGTAGGAAAAACTAACTATAATGACTATAAATTCCGGTTATAGTTAATACCATAAGAATGTTAGAAACAGATTGATGAATAATCAATATAAATACAAATTTTTAAAATATACCTTAATAACCGTTCTTTTATATACATGGAATTTTAGCATAACAGCACAGAATGTATCGGTAAATAACACTGATATAACAACTGAAAATGAGAACAGTACAAATGTAATAATTCTGGAAGATCCGGGAAGCAATAATCAGACGACAAATGATGCTAGTTCAAATACCAAAGGTGAAGTAAAAAATAAGGATGTTCAAGAAACAGAAACATCAAAATTTATTGCAGAGGATCTGACTTCGGGAGGCTGGACTTTAAAAAGTGTTGAGGCAAAGCAATATAACGGAATAAATATCACAAAATGGGAAATAAGAAATAACGATGTTACTGCAAACTGTTCATGGAAGGATATGCTGGAAATAGTTCATACAATTGAATCCGGGTTTAAATGGCAAGACCCGCCTGAATATATGAAGCCGGGAGAATATCTGAACCTTGAAGCCATATACACCAATATTGATTACAGCACAACTGCAAATATTTCAACAGGTATAAAAATGTTTTTTGGAAAAGCCGGAAGTGACTATAAAAATCCCGAAGCAAATTCAATTGAGGTACTTAAGCTTACTAAAAGCAATAAACAGTATGCCAACGAAGTGAAAAAAGGATTTTTTTATGCACCAAAAACATATTTTGATAAGAATAATCTGTGTCAATTAATAATAGATTGTTATGTAGGTAAAGATCATTACGTAACAACATATACATACGAATACACACCATAAATAAAAACAATTTTCTGCTATACCAGCAAAAGCTGATAGTATTCCCTACTAATTAGCAGATGAACCGGGGCTTACAAAGTAAGCCCTTTTTTTTTACAGAAAACTTCTTTATCTTTTTTGCATTACATTCCCCAAAAATATATCAAAATTCACGAAAAATAAAATTTCAGATTTTTTAAACTAATTTTATAATTAATTTGTTAAATATAACAAATGCAAATTAAATTCATGAAAAAACTATATATTTTACTGTTACTGATATTTTTGACAAATACAATTATTTCCCAAGATGCAAAGATTTTGCAGGGAAATAGAGGAAAAGTTAACTGTATTGCATTTTCAAATGATTCAAAAACGTTAGTCAGCGGTGATGAAAACGGTAATTTGATTTTTTTTGATACAGAAAACGGTAAAAAAAGTTATTCACTTGAAACAGAGTCAAATATTACATCAATAAATTTTTCACCCGCTAAAGAAAGTTTGCTTGTATTTACTTATTATGAAGGTGAAATAAATATCATGGATGCTGTTTCACATGATATAAAAAATAATTTTTCTGTTAACGGCAATGTGTATTACGCATTGTTTTCACCAAACGGCAAACAGCTTGCTGTGGCATACACAAAAGACCCCACCGAACAGCAGGAAAGTAAAGGTATAAGACTGAATTTTATAGTTTCAATATTTGAAACAGGTAAATATACAATCACAAAAACACTGCGTCTAAGCAAGGAAGGTGATGATGATGGAGAGTTGTTTGGTTCTAAATTGTTTGAAACATACAGATATAATACATTCAGCTGTGATTTTAATCCGGATGGCACATACCTTGCAGCAGGAACAATGGGTAAGGGAATTGGAATATACAGCTTTGCACTGAAATCATTTGCTCCGCAATATAAAGGACACTCAGGCAGGGTTACATTTGTAACTTTTTCCCCGGACGGCAATTATTTGGCAAGCACAAGCAAAGATAATGATGTGAAAATATGGGAAGTAAGATCAGCAGGAAAGATTTTAACCCTAAAAGGTCATGAGGGAACAGTAAATTCAGCTAGTTTTTCACCTGCAAGCAAGTTTTTAGCAACAGCAAGTAATGATGAAACAGTAAAGATATGGGATGTAAATACCTCTAAGCTGATAAAAACGCTAAGCGGATTTGGAGGAGAAGTTTATACTGTTAAATTTTCACCTGACAGCAATTATCTTGCTGCCTCCGGCAGCGGAGAAAAGATTCTTGTTTGGAAAACAACCGATATTTTACCCCCTAAATAATTACATAAAATAAATTATTATTTAAGCATATAAAAAGTGAAGGGTTCTGTTTGGGACAGAACCCTTCGGGTTAATGGAGGAGGCTTTTTTGGGGAAAAAAGCTGAGGTAGTTGTATGTAGTAAACTATATCCTGGTCCCGGCATACACCGGTACGAAGCTGACTGCAACCGTATTTAAAAGCAGAGCAGAATATGATGCTTTTCTCTCGAAGCCAGCCTCGTGACGTCAAACCCGAATATTTGGGTTTATTACATATTTCAGAAGCGGGACAGTAATTTTTAAAATTATTGAATGAACAAAAAGCTTAATTTTTTAATCCATTTGTCTTCTTAAAAAAGCAGGCTTATCATCATTCGATATCTTAAATTCATCACTGTTAAAATCAAAGTCTTCTAAATCTGTGTCATCGCTTCTGGATCTTATCTTATTCAAATCTTCATCGCTAAATAGTTTATTTCTTTGAACTGTCGGAATATCATAGTTCTTTAATTCCTGCTGATTGCTCGGTATCTTAACAACATTAGTTTCTTTTTCAATATCAAGCAGAAGGTTTTTTGATTTAACTTCATCTTTTTCAGGATATGTATTTAATTGTTTTGCCTGCTGTGTAGTAAAACCTGTAGCAATAATAGTAACAATAACTTCATCTTCAAGTCTTTCATCACTTACAACACCCCAAATAAGTTTACCATAACTGCATCCTGCAGCCTTTTTGATAAGCTCGGTCATGTTCTTAAGATCAGAAATTCTGAATTTTGGATCTGCAATTATATTAAGCAATATTGATTTTGAACCTGCAATGGAAACACCTTCAAGAAGCGGGTTATCAATTGCTTCCTGTGTTGCCCTAAGTGCTTTATCTTCACCTTTTGCATAGCCAATACCCATCAGGGCATCGCCCATATCACGCATAATAGTTTTAACATCGGCAAAATCAACATTAACCTTACCTTTTTTTGTAATAATATCACTTATACCGCGGGTTGCATTATAAAGAACATCATCAACTTTTCTGAAACTGTTTTCAAGGGTAACTTCTTCACCAAGTACAGTTAAAAGGCGTTCATTGGGAATAACAATGCAAGAATCTACTTCCTGCTTAAATCTCTTTAACCCTTCTTCAGCAATTCTAAGCCTGTCATCGCCTTCAAAATCAAATGGTTTAGTAACAATACCAACAACTAAAGAACCAGTTGCTTTGGCAATTCTGGCAACAGCAGGTGCCCCGCCTGTACCGGTACCTCCTCCCATACCTGCAGTGATAAATACCATATCACATCCGCGCACAACCTGCTCAATTTCCTCGCGGCTTTCTTCAACTGCTTTAGCACCTTTAGATTCATCCATACCGGCACCAAGCCCCAATGTAGTATTTCTGCCGATTTGAATTTTTATATCTGCCTTGCTTCGCTCTAGATCCTGAATATCTGTGTTCATAGCAATAAAATCAACGCTATCCAGACCTTTTTCAATCATATTATTAATAGCGTTACCACCGGCACCACCAACACCAATAACCTTTATCTTTGCGCCGAAAGCTGATTCTGTAACAAGTGAAATTGACATTTTGATTTTTCTCCTTCTCTTTCCCCTTTAGAAAGAAATTGGTTTATATTTTAAAAAAATTGAATTCATTTATTATTTTTTTATTACATTGATTACAGTTCATCAAACCAATGTTTAATTCTTTCAAAAATATTTTTTATTCCGGGATGTTTTTTTCCTTTTAAAGATTTTGCACTTAACTTCTGGTTTAAATACTTCATTCTGTGAAGTATAAGACCTATACCGGTTGCATACATAGGACTTTCAACTTCTTTTATCAACCCGCCGCCAATATCCAAAGGAATCCCAAGATTCACTTCCGCGCCAATAACCTGAGCAGCAAGCTCGTTTGTTCCGCGAAGCAAAGAGCCGCCTCCTGTTATAACAACACCACCGGGAAGGTAACTTTCAATACCGCTTCGTTTAATTTCCTGTGCGGCAAGTACAAAAAGCTCTTCCATTCTTGCCTGAATAATTCTTGCAATAATGCTTTTTTCTATTTTGAGCGGTTTTCTTCCTTTAATACCCTGTATAGTAACTATATCATCATTAATAATTTCACTAACCATTGCATAGCCAAATTCTTTTTTAACACGTTCAGCTTCTTTTTCTTCAATTCCAAGAGTCTCAGAGATATCATTTGTAACCTGGCTTCCGGCTATACCAATACCGGCAGTGTGCTTAATGACTCCTTTTTTAAACACTGCTATATCAGTAGTTCCACCGCCAATATCAATCATTGCAACACCCATCTTTTTTTCGCTCTCATTAAGCACAGCATAAGATGAAGCTAAAGGTTCAAGCACAATATCATCAATATCAACACCGCAGCTTTGAACGCAGCTTGAAAGATCGTCAATCTGAGAAACAAGACCGGTAAGAATATTCACCTTTGCTTCCATTCTTAAGCCATACATCCCGATTGGCAGATCAAATATTCCGTCTTTGCTATCTATAATAAATTCCTGTGGAATGACATCAATTATCTTTTCATCTTTGCTTAGTCTTAAACTTTTTGCACTTTCATATAACCGTTCAATATCATCTTCGGTAATAATTCTATCGGGATGAGAAATAGCAACAATACCTTCTGACTGAATGCAGCGAATATGCGGTCCGGCAATTCCCACTGTAACAGATTTGATATCAAATCCAGAACGTTCTTCTGCTTCTGTTAAAGATGCTTTTATTGATTCAAGTGTTTTGCCCGGATTTACTACCATTCCGCGTGACAAACCGGTTGAGGGCGCTTTACCTATTCCCAAAATATTAAGTTTTCCGTCATCCCTAACCTGTGCTACTATAGTACAAATTTTGGTTGTGCCAACATCTAATCCAACAATTATGTTATTTTCGTTTTTAATTTTTGCCATTTCGCTGATTGTAATATTTTCCTTTAAATTACTACCTTTGCTGATTATTGCTGTGCTTGCTGATTATTGGTTTTTGTAATAATGAGATCATTATATCTCAAATCAATATACTTAAATGAATTAGCAGGTCTGTAAACCCTAACCTGCTTTAAAAAACCGTTAAGCAGGATTAAATTTTTATCAATTGCATTTAAAAGCTGATGATTTTTAATATCACTTGAGTTTTCAACATTAAGGTTTTTATTATCAATTGCACTGAAATCAATAAAATAAACCGGAGTAGCATCATCACTTGTAATTAATACAATGTTACTATTGCTGAAATTTATTTCAGAAATATAATTATACAGACTTTTATTTATTTTTAGCGACTGACTTATGATATATTGAGAAATTTTCAGGAGTTCCATATCATTTTTACCGTAAGTTCCGGCACCAAGCTCTGCTGATAGACCGCTTATAACAGGGAGATCAATATTAATATGTTCTTTTTTAACCGGATAAATTGTAAGCTGGTCATCTACTAAAAACAGATCATTTCCGTTTGATACAGCCGCAAACGGATTTTTTTCGGAAATCTCAATTTTAACAGTTACGCCATCTTTTAAAACAACAACTTTTTTAATGTTAGGATGTTTTGCAATCCTTGTTTCAATATTTTCCAGTGATACTTCATTATTGCATATTAGCGAGTCATTGAGATGTGCGAACTCAAATATTTCTTCCTTAGATAAAGTCAAGTTGCCGGTAAACTCAACATTTCTGATAGTAGATTTATCTTTCCACAATCCTGAAATTACGATACTTGAAAAAGTAAATAATATTACAACGGTAAATAAAATAATAATTTTCCAGTTCTTCATACTTTTACCTCCTCAAATCCAATCAGCTTAATTTCCATTTCAAGCTCTATACCGGTTTTATTTTTAACAGTATTTTTAACAATCTTAACTAATTCAATAACATCATTTGCAGATGCTTTATGAAAATTTACAATAAAATTTGCATGTTTATGTGAAACCATAGCTCCGCCAAAAGTGGTACCTTTAAGTCCGCATTGCTGAATAAGCAGTGCTGCCTTATTATCTTTGGGATTTTTAAATACACATCCCGCATTTGGTATTTCTACCGGCTGCGCCTGGTTGCGGTGCAGAATAAGTTCTTTTCTTTTCCTGGAAATTTCTTCCTTATTGCCTGTTTCAAGATTAAATGAAGCTTCTAGTACAACTGAGTTTTTTAATCCGCTGGTTCTGTATTTAAATCCGCAGTCAGCTTTTTTTAATACCTTGAGCTTGTTTGCAGCTATAACTTTTACTTCCCAAACATAATCGGCAGTTTCGCCTCCATAAGCACCGGCATTCATAATTAATGCACCGCCAACAGTTGCGGGAATTCCCGCAAGCATTTCTACACCGCTTAGACTGTTTTGAATACAGTAATCTGCAAAGCGAGCCATTTTTACACCCGCACCGCATATAATTACGCCATTTTCATTTTTCAAATAATTGAAACCTGTTTCTAGGTTTATAACTATACCTCTTATTCCATCATCACTTATCAGGATATTACTTCCGTTACCCATTACATAATATGGAATGCTGTGCTGCGAAGCATACTTAACAATGTTAATAACATCATCAGTATCAACAGGTTCAACAAAGTAGTCAGCAACGCCGCCAATACGGAATGTTGTAAACCGTGCCAGAGGTTCATTTAAAGTAATTTTACCTTTAAAAAACTTTTGTATTTCAGAAATTGAAATCAATTCTGTTTATTAAGAATGTTAATAAATTCATTACAAAGTTCCGTTATATCGCCTGCACCCTGAAAAACAATTATACCGCCCGGAATTAAATTCTGGATTAAATCTGCAAGTATTTCACCACGGTCATGTATCAGTTTTATATTTACATTATTTTTTAATGCTTCATTAAATATAAGTTCACTATTAATACCTTCTATAGATTTTTCTCTTGCGGGATAAATATCCATCAAAATAACTTCATCACTTATGCTTAAGGCAGATGCAAACTCCTTGTAAAAATCACGTGTGCGTGTAAATAAATGAGGCTGAAACACAGTTGTAAGCTTATTACACAGCATATCTTTTAAAGCTTTCAAACTTGCAGTTACTTCAACCGGGTGATGTGAATAATCATCATACACTTTTATTCCGTGAGCATCATACTTTAGCTCAAGTCTGCGGTCAACTGTGTTAAAGCCGGCAATACTATTTTTATATACCTCAAATGGTATTTCAAGTATTTTTGATACTGCAAAGCAGGCAGTGGAATTAAGAGCATTATGTTTACCGGCAATTTTTAATGCAATATTATCAAACCGGCTGTGTGAGTTAAGAATATTAAACTGCACTGTATTTCCTTCGGTAAAGTAGTCAATTATTTTAAGGTAATTTTTTTGATCATAACCGTATGAAATCTTTTCTCTGTTAATGGAATTAATAAAACTTTTAATATTTTCATCATCACCGCAATATACAATGTAAGCACCGTATTTGGTTTTATCACAAAACTGCCTGAAAGTATCTTTTATATCATCAATATCTTTATAAATATCCAGGTGGTCAGCATCAATATTTGTTACAATTGAAATATCCGGTCTTAAAGTTAAAAATGATCTGTCATATTCATCAGCTTCCACAACAGCATATTTTCCGCTGCCAAACCTGTATGCACCGCCATCAAAAAGTTTTACATTACCGCCTACAAAAATCAGCGGGTCAAGTCCGGCATCAACTAACAGCTTTCCAATCATAGCTGTTGTAGTAGTTTTACCGTGTGTACCGCTTATTGCAATTAAATATTTATCATTTACTATTTCACCAAGCATTTCAGCCCGCCTGATAATTCTTAGACCAAGTTCCTGTGATTTTATTATTTCCGGGTTATCATTTTTTACTGCTGAAGAATACACAACAATATCAAGATTGGGTGTAATATTTGATGAAGAGTGTCCGTAATAAACAATAGCACCCAATTTTGCAAGTCTTTGCGTAATGTGTGTTTCGTTCATATCGCTTCCTGAAACAATATATCCGTTTCGCAAAAAATATTCTGCTAGACCACTCATTCCAATACCGCCAATACCTATAAAAAAAATATTCTTCTTTTCCATTTAATTATAATTTTACTGCTTATCCTTTACATCGGGATATTTAATTCTTAAAAATTCATTGATAAGCTCTGAGCCCCGTTCAAAATCATTTGCTCTTATTCTTAGTTGTTTTCTTCTGTTTCTAAGTCTTAGTTTAATTATTCTGTATGTAACTTCTTCATCTCTTTTTTTTCTTCTGCCAATTTTAATGTTCAATATATCAGCGAAAATAACTTCCCTTTCGCCAAACCTGTTACGGAAAATAATTCTGTCATCTTTTAATATTATCATTGGTGCACGAAAAATTTTAATAATTACAATGATCAAAAAAATTATAATGAACAAAATCAATATGTAGAAAATCGGGTCATTATATAACGCACTAAAGCTCTTTCCAATTGTTCCGCTAAAAAGAACGTAACCGGCAAAAAACAGCAGATAAGTAACAAGTGCCTGATAATAAAAATCCATTCTGTATTTATGAATTTTATCCTGCATATAAATACTATCAGTTTTTTCTGCTGTTTACAAGTTCAATCAGCATTTTTGCAATTTTAGATGCTGCTTTTTTATCTGCCATTTTACTTATATTTGCTCTCATTAAGCTAAGTTTGTTTTCATCATTTATCAGGTTTAAAATTGAACTTTCAAGTTTTTCATTCAGGTATTTGTCCGGCAATAGCGCAGCTCCATTTTTTTCAGCAACTGCTGCAGCATTTTTTTCCTGATGATTTTCTGATGCAAACGGGTAGGGTACAAATACCGCTGCAATACCAAACAAAGCCAGCTCCATTATTGTAGAAATACCCGAACGGCAAAGAACAAGATCACATGCTGAATATGCCATATCTATTTTATTAATATATTTAAAAACTTTTAAACCTATATTACCGGAAGTTGCTGAAATTATTTTTTCAAAATCTTCTTCACCTGTTTGCCAGATAATCTGTATGCCTGAATTTATAAGATTTTTGAAACATTTAAGCAATGCATTATTAATAGATTTAGCTCCCTGGCTGCCGCCAAATACAAAAAGTATTTTTTTATCCGAATTAAATCCAAATTCTAAAACAGCATCAGCTTTAGGATATTTCTTCATATTTTCCCTTACGGGATATGACATAAATTCGGTATTATCAGTTCTTTTTAAATACTTTTTAGTACCTTCAAAATTCAATATTACTTTATCAGCTTTAGGGGAAATCAGCTTTACTGTAACTCCCGGGTAGTAATTTCCTTCTTCAATCACATTTAAAATTTTAAGTTTTTGGGCAGCTTTTAGCACCGGACCCGAAACAAACCCGCCTGTACCGTAAACTATCTGCGGAGCAAACTCTTTTAATATTTTTTTTGAATCTTTCAGTGCTTTAAAAATTTTAATTGCTGATATAATATTTTTAAAATTAAAACTTCTTTTAAATCCTGTAATTTCTATAGTTTCAAGTTTGTATCCGTTCATTGGAATAATTTTTTCTTCTATTCTGCCCTTTGCACCAATAAACCTTATTTCAATATTGCTGTTTAACTTAAGCAGTTCATCTGCTATTGCAATAGCGGGATATATATGACCGCCTGTACCTCCTGCGGCAAAAACAATACGATCAATTTTATCCATAATAAATCAATCTTCCTCATCACCCGATGCGCTAAGAGATTTACGTAATAACGAACCTTTTGGCTGCAAACGGTAAGTTGAAATATTCAGTAAAATACCCACAGCAATTGAATTAAAAATTATGGAAGTACCCCCATAGCTAATAAAAGGCAGTGTTTGCCCTGTTGTTGGTATCATTCCTGTAGCAACCATCATATTAATTACAGCATTCATACCAATAATTATAGTGATACCAAATGCAAGATATTTTCCAAACTCATCAGGCATAGATTTAGCCAATTTTAAACCACGGTACACAAACAGTGCAAATAACAGGATTACGATTGTTACACCCCAAAAACCGTATTCTTCACCAACAATAGAAAAAACAAAATCATCATAAGATTGCGGAAGGAACAATTCGCGCTGATTAGAATTTCCGGGTCCAACACCAAAGAAACCTCCGTTACCAAATCCAATAATAGCCTGTGAAAGCTGATAACTGGCATTACCTCCCTGAGTATGCTCGCTGTAAGAAAATATCCTGTTTAAAATATATGGTTTTGAAAGCACAAACAGCGCTGCAGCAGGTAACATAGAAAGGATTGTAAATGCCATGTGTTTAATTTTAACTTTTCCTATCCAAAATACCATTAAGCTGGAAAGGAATATAGCACTGGCAGTGGAAAAATTTGGCTGAACTGCAATTAATATTACCACAACAAGAACGTAACCTAATAACGGAAGGTAACCGTAATATAAATTATTAAGGTAATCTTTTTTCTTTGCCAGCAGATAGCTAATGTTAATTAAAAGAGCATACTTAACAAAATCTGAGGGCTGAAAGCTAAAACCGCCAATGTAGATCCATCTTGCAGCACCTTTTGTAGATTCAACCCCTGCAACCAGCAGGTAAAGAAGCATACCAATTGAGGTGATCATTAAAAATTTCCGGTATCTGATAAGATGAAGATAACTTACCCTTGAAAATAGGAATATCAGGAAAATCCCTGCACCAGCTCTAATTAAATGATTACGGAAAAGCATAGCGCTATCGCCGCTCATTTTAGCTGACCAGCTTGAAGAAGCACTGTAAACAACCCCCAATGAGAAAGTTGTTAGTGCAAGAATAGGGAACAATATCCCCAGATCAATTTTATTTATTTTCGGTTCCAATTATTCCAGTGAATTAACAATTTGCTTAAATACCTTACCTCTGTGTTCATAATTATCAAACATATCAAAGCTTGCACATGCAGGTGAAAGAAGGACTACATCATCTTTTAAAGCTTTATTTCTGCATTTTGCAACTGCATCTTTCATATTATCAGCACATTCAATACTTATCTTACTTTTAAAGAAATCATATATTTTTTGTTTGGAAGAACCAATCGCAACAACATGCCTGCAATGAGAAATTACTTCATTTTCTATTTGAGTATAATCATTTCCTTTATCTTCTCCGCCCAGAATAAGAATTAATTTTTCATTGAACCCTTTTAAAGCGTACCAAACAGAGTTAACATTGGTTGCTTTTGAATCATTGTAGTATTTTATTCCACTGAGCTCCCTAACAAATTCAAGTCTGTGTTCTACTCCTTTAAAGTTTTCGAGAGTTTTTTTTATATAATCTTTTTCAATACCAAAAATTTTTGCTGAAATAACCGAAGCCATAGCATTATATATATTATGGTCGCCTTTAATAATCAATTTTTGAGTATCAATAATATTTTCTTCACCCATATAATAATAATAAATAAGATCATTGGTATTAATATATGCACCGGATTCTGATTTAAGTCTGACTTCAGCACCAAGACTAAATGCAGATTTATTTGTATGAACTTTTTCAGCAGACTTTCTTACAAGTTCATCATCATAGTTAAAAATAAAATGCTCGGTGGTGCTTTGATTCATAGTAATCTTCATTTTGGATTCAAGATATTTTTCAAATGAATCATATCTGTTTAAATGATCTGGTGATACATTAAGTAAAATTGAAATGAACGGTTTAAACTTACTTATGTTATCAAGCTGAAAGCTGCTGGTTTCCAGCACAACAATTGAATTTTCATCAGTAAGCTCCGCAATTTCGCTGAAAGCTTTACCAATATTTCCGCAAACAAAAGTTTTATAGCCGGCATCTTTAAACATTTCTCCGATTAATTTTGTTGTAGTTGTTTTTCCGTTTGTTCCCGTAATTGCAATTACTTTTCCCTTGCAGTACCATGAAGCAACCTCAATTTCGCTAATTACTTTCAAACCCTTTTTAATTGCATTCTGAATTATTTCAGAGTTTTGAGGCACACCCGGACTTATAACCATAATATCAGCTTCATATACACTGCTGCTGTGTACTCCAAACTCACTTTCAATACCAAACTCATTTATTTCGTTTAAAATAGCTTTGTCAATATTTTCTTTTGGAGCAGAATCGGTTAAAAATACTTTAAACCCTTTCTTGTTAAGCAGCTTCGCAGCGGCTATCCCGCTTCGGGCAGCGCCAACTACTGTTACTTTTTTTTCTTCCTCTAGTACTTCTATCAATTTTTTAAAAATAAAATTACGGGAATGTAACCCCTACATTCAGACCAATTCCCTGATACCGCAAATCATCAAACTCACGTAAATAATTAAAATATTTTAACTCGGTTACAATATTGAAATCATAATTTCTAAAAAACACAGCTCCAACAATTAAGTTTAGCCCAAGCCCGCCTCGAGCGGCAACACTGGATTTATGGGGGTCATCCCTGTCTTTTCCAATAAAATGAAGTCCAAGTCCCCCGCCTACAAATGGGTCAACTTCTGATTTATTTTTTGCCCCAAGAAAAG
>WBZR01003411.1_pt1 | contig 14413 bp, 27 predicted proteins | sample 5204231 | NCBI WGS metagenome assembly WBZR01 (sample SAMN12412403, study PRJNA552823) | activated sludge metagenome | isolation source: activated sludge from anammox sidestream of wastewater treatment plant... | place: USA: Virginia | collected 2017-08 | reverse complement strand
CCAGACCCAGAACCATTACCAGAACCAGAACCAGAACCAGAACCTTTTTTAGGTTTTAAATTATAACCGTTTATTTCTACTGTTAGTGTCATTTTTAATTTCCGTTACCTTTGTTATCTCAATTACTACTTTTAGGTTTTAAATTATAACCGTTTATTTCTACTGTTAGTGTCATTCTTAATCTTAATTTCCATTACCAGAACCATAACCAGAACCATAACTAGAACCAGACCCACAACCAGAACCATAACCATTACCAGAACCAGAACCAGAACCAAAACCAGAATCAGAACCAGAACCATCACCAGAACCAGAACCAGAACCATAACCATTACTAGAACCAGAACCAGAACCAAAACCAGAATCAGAACCAGAACCACAACCATCACTATAACCAAAATCATAACCAAAACTATAATCTGAACCTTCATCAATATCGTTATTATGATAGTGTGAATTATACCCATTTATATTCAATAGTGTTTTCATTTTTTAATTTTCTTTGATTTTGTTATTTTATTTACCAAAATTAGACCCATAACCATTACCATAACCATCTCCAGTACCAGAACCATCACCATAACCAAAACCAGAACCGGAACCAGAATCAGAACCATTACCAGAACCAGACCCATAACCAGAACCGGAACCATAACCATAACCAGAGCCAAAACCAGAACCATTACCAGAACCGGAACCATAAATAGAACCAGAACTATAACTATAACCATAATTATTTTTAGATTTTAAATTATAACCGTTTATTTCTACTGTTAATGTCATTTTTTAATTTTCTTTGACTTTGTTATTAATATCTTATTTTTAATAATGTAATTTAACTATAATTTTTATTAATGTCAAAGTATTATTTGTTATATTTTTATCATTATATAAACAAAATTATTAGATTTAAATGTGATTTTTAATTTATTTATTTTTGATGTTATTATTTGAAGTGTTATTTAATTTTATTGAGGAGAGATTATTCGTATGATTGGTATAAAAAAAATATTTAATGTAATAATAAATATAAAAAGGGTTAATTATAATTACTATAACTAACCCTCTAAATATCTAACTATTTATTCTATCGTATTTTATTTAAATTTGAAGTATCAGAGATTACTATAACTTCAGTTGCTTCAGTTAAAATTATTTTCTCAACTGAAACTGAAATCTTTGATTTTTCAAGATTTAACCCTGTTTTAGCAATTTCACTTAACGAAAAGGCACCTTCCCAAGACCAAATTCTTTTTGCATTTTCAAGTAAAACTTCAGTCTTATCTCTATCAACTAAAGTACCGAAATGTACACCAGCTGAATATGTTCTAACTAATACAAATTTATTCAATAATTCTTTACCTACATTAGACATTGTATATTTCCTTTCAGATATTTTTGTTAATTGTTAAATTTAATAATACTAATATAATAATTATTTAATCAAAAGTCAAGTATTTTAAGTTTCAATTTCATAATTATTTTCATTATCACCCACATTTCTTTTATGTAAACCAACATCACCATGTCTGTATTTTATTTTCTTACTAAAAGTAGATTCTTTTGCTTCAAATACATCATTGGTTGTTTGGTTTGGTGGATAGATATAATATTCACGTTTGGTTGATGGACAAATAACTTTTAATACGTGAACTTCTGTATCAATTTCGTTATATTTGTATAAAACCATTTCATTACCTAATGAATCAACATCTTTAGAAATTAAGACTAAATCCATAATTTTAATGTAATTATCATTACCCATTTTTTCTTTTGCAATACGCAATGCTTCTAAATTAGTAATTTCTTTTATTACATCTCTTGGTAACAAGTCACCTTTTTTCATCATATAAGGCAACTGATTAAAGTTTGTCCACCATTGACCTTCTACATATAATATTTTTTCCATTAATAATCCTGTAATTAAATTATATATTAATCTTGAACTTTACTTAATCTATCTGCAATAGGGTCGTAATTCATTTGAGGTACATAATCATAAGTTCCGGGCGCAATCTTAATATCAGTATGTTCGTTAGTCCAAGTAAGTTCGCCTTTATCTACCCAATCGGTTTCTAATACGTGCTTTATAATTGCTCCGTCTGGTCCTACATAAAGAGTGGTATTATTATTTTTATTTTCAACGGATACATCTCCCACCACTACATGACAGTGATTTGAAATTTCCCCTCTTGCGATTATAAAATTAAGTCTTTCTTGTTTAGTCATTGTTAATACTCCTTATTTTTTGTTGTTTAAATATATAATTATTTATAATAAATGTCAAGTGATTTTCAATTTATTTATATAAAATATATAATTTTTTAAAAATTTTAATGATTACAGGCTGAAATAATAACATTATACTTTTACTATATAAATATAGATTTTTTAATTAAAACAGCAATTAATCTTCATTTTTTTCAATATAAATTTTGTTTAATATATAATCACTTGCCATACTAGCCTTACTTGCAGCAGTCATAACAAAAGTTTTATCTGAGTTTTTAATTGCTTTTAACCAATTGTTTATATAAGATGCTGAATTGTTTAAGATATTATTTTCAATATTAGCTTCAGCACATAAAAAAGATGAAGTCATTTCTGCAATTAGTTCTTCTTTACTATATGAATCTGAACCAAATATATTAGATTCATTTGCTTTAAATCTGTTTAGTCTTTTTTCTGCACCAGTACTATGCGCCATTTCATGAAATAATACTGAATAATAATTTTCAGGCGTATTAAAATCATCTTTATTAGGCATTTGAATTTTATCAAATGACGGACTATAATACGCTCTATCACCGCCAGAATTGATTGGCGGACAATCTTTATAACCATTTATTATTTGTTCACACATTTCAATCGGTGTAAAAGGATTCTCTTCGGTTTTAGAAACAAGTTTGTCTAAAGTTTTTTGGTCAAATTCACACTGACCTAAATTATAAACTCTTGAATATCTTAACATTGGAAAAGTATTTTCTTCTTCAACGCCATTAACATTTTTTGTGTATTTTAATTGTTTCCAAAATACAACGATTTCATAGTTTTTAGCTTCATCTGTTTTTACTCTACCTTTAAGATTCATAATCTGCTTCCAAGTAGCCCAAAACGGAGTTGAGGCGTTAGGTGATGATATCAAAGTCCATACATTTATTCCTCTATAAGGGATTTTTGTAATAAGATTCTGTGGGGCATTTTTTGCTGACCAAGATTTTTTCCAAGGAACTGTACCTTCTTCAAGCATTTTACAAATCTTGTTAGTAATGTTTTCGTATAAAAAATTCATATTTGCCATTGAGATAACCTTTATTTTTTGATGAAGTAAATATATATTATTCCTGATAAAATGTCAAATGAAACCGCATAAAAAATGTCAAGAAATTCTTGACATTTTTATAATTGATATATAATTGTATGGTTACTAGTCTGACCATCCCATCATTTTCATGATAAACTGTGCATCTTTTCTTCGTTTTTCGTCGGATTTCTTTTTACTAGCTTTCTTCACTTTACTTACTTGTTTCGGTAATGGGGTTTTGGTTTTCTTTTCTTTTTTCATTTTTTTCTCTCTTGTTTATGTGATTAAATTTAATATGTAAATATACAAATTCTCAGAACAAATGTCAAGTGTAATTGTATTTTGAATTATAGACTATACACGAGAAACTGTTATCAGCTTTGGGTGGAGTGTAGTGATGCATCTGCTGGTAACCAATGGTATGCGTCTACTAATCACTAGTAAATTAGTGAGAGGCTAGGCTCGCCATGTCAGGGTCAAAACGTCACACTTAATACTCTGTTTCCGTCCCGTGTATGTCTATAAACAAAATGTCAATGAACTAATAATCAAATATAAGTGATTTCTAATCAAATGTCAAGCGATGTAGTACTATTTCTTATTTATTGTTATAAGAATTTTGTATTACGTTTACTGTCGTTCTGATACAAAAGTCTTACAATCATCAGCAGATAACTCTGAAATACTAATCAAGGTTACATCATATAAATCAGGGAATTTTTCATTTGAAAGTTCAATACACTTTTTGTACGTTGGGTGTACATAATTGTTTTTAATAACTAAATTGTTAAAGGATATTGTTCCGTCTGATTTTTTACCCGTAGTACATATAAAAAAATACCGAGTATCAGCAGATGCATTTTGAAATGATGAATCTTGTGAGAAATTATTATTTTCTTGCATTTTTTAACCTATTTGTTTTTGAATTTATATTTGAATATATATGTTTTTTTATTAAATTTATTATATAAATATAAATGATTTAATATAAAATGTCAAGTAATGTATTTGATTTTATTTGTTTTTATTAGATGTCATACCTAATATTAATTGGGTAAAATACCAATGTATTTGATTCTTTATCGTAACCGAAACTTACTTCTGGGTCAATGTCGCCAAATGAATTGCCTTCTTCATCAGAAGATATTAAAACTTTTGGTGATTTTGAGTTTTGTGTTTTAAGTTCTTTTTCTAAATATTTCAATTTTTCGATAAGTACTGATAATTTCATTTTTATATCTCTCTTTTATTTAATTAATAATTTAAGTTATTTTCTTTAAATTCTTGTTTCATTTTAGTTATTATTAAATAGTATAAATTTCATATTGTTAAATATAAGGACTTTTTACTTTAATGTCAAATAAAAAAAATCTGCCCGTTTGTTTTACGTGATTAACGGGCTTTCACGGAGTCCATTACTCCAATCAGTGTGCACCTACCGATGGCGGAGAATAACCTCACGAATTTACATAATAAATCCTAAACATTTTTATTTGCGCTTTTTCTCAAGCTTGAATTCTTTTAACATTATATCCAATTCTGCTTCAGTAACATGTAATGCTTCACAGGCTTCTTTACGTATGCCTTTAGTATCATATTTATTACATTTTATCATACCAAGGTAAAGTTCCTTAATTGTGGTATCATCATTAATTTCAGGTTCATCATCCTCAATAATAGCTTTCGGTTGTTCAATTGTTACGTTCACTGTTGGAATTACATCTGGTATTTTATTAGCTCTTTCTTGTGATGCTTTATGTTGTTCTATTAAATAAGCGTCAAATGCTGTCATCTTTAATTGTTTTGGACCTTTTGGCTTTATCAATTGGTAAATAATAAATATCGTTATGAATAATAGAATCCATCCCACTATGGTCTCGCTCCATCTAAAATTTCTTTAAGAGTATGTTCACCAAAGTACAAGTCACGTTCAATACCAATGCCCAATGGACCTTTATATGATTCAAGTTCGTCTAATGAAAAATAACCAAGTTCATCATTCCAATCATTGAATAACGAAACAAAACCAAAGAACATACGTTCTTTTTCATTGTACTCTACTGCGTACCAAGTGCCAGCACCGACTGGATTGAAAAATTTCACTATCACCTTTATCTGGTCAGATGATTTACCATTAGTATTTCCTTGTTTTTTAAAATCTTTAAGTATTTGTTGTGTTAAAAGTTTCATATTTACCCTTTTTAAATTATTTTTTAATACGAGTTATATATTTATTTAAAAAGTTTGCTTTTACAGCATCTGTAAGGTCATAAATAGTAATGGTGTTACTTTTACCCTTACCAAATCCCATATTATATTCGGACATAGTATATTCAGACATGTAACGTTTCTCAATAGATATTGTCACACCCTTGAAAGTTTTAGTAGCTATTTTATTATCTTTAGATAAAGTAAACCCGGCTTTTTCTAAACATTTAATTTCACTTGAAACAAATAATGTATCTAAATCTAGTTCGAAAACTAAACTTTCAACTTCATTAGATAAATCTTTTACATAATAACCACTACTATAGTCATTTATTTTTTCCCACATATCTTTTACAATAAGACTAATACGTTTTAATTTTTTTTGTTCTTCAGTCATTATAATTACCTTTCTAATTTTAATATATTAAATTATTAAAAATTCTAATAAATGTCAAGCGTAACTTTATTATATATTTTTAATTCTTGTAATACATTCTAGAAATGTTTAGTAACTTTTGATTTAATCCATTCCATTATATTGTCTGTATAATAACTGGTTGTTAAATCAAATAAATAATTATCTAATGCTGATTCAGCTCCATTATTATTTAAATTAACTTCAAGTCTATCCCACTCTTTTGCATTTGCTTGACTTTTATTACGGCTATAACCATTTGTTGTATCCCAATCTTTTGCAATTACTGTAACCTTTGAACCTTTAACATTAACAGTAATAACACCACCTCTTGACAATTCGCCTAATTTCCAAGTTTTTGTTGCCATTGTGTTTACCTTTCTGATTTTTATATTCTAATATAATAATTTACAAAGTAGATATTAAGAAAATGTAAAAATAGTTCCTTTTGGAGCATAATGTGTTTTTACAAAGGTATTTTCACTTTCAATAACCCAATTCGCAATACCAATATTGCGTAGTTTTTGTTTCATTTTCGGAATATCATCTGATTTTATTCTCATTGATTTTTTCATTTCATGAGTATAAATTATTTTACCATCGTTGTCAAATGCTTTTATTTTATCACCGGTTTTGTAATTGAATCCTTCAATATGAATTATAAAATATGTAAGATTTTTCTTTTTATCTATATCGGGTCTTCCATCAGTAAAACAAACGGATATTTTTTTATCTAATCCAGAATAATTCCATCTAAAATTCTTTAATTTGCCTTCTGCTCCTTTGATATATTTTCCACTTCTTATTACTGTCCAAGAATCAAGTTTATCACCATCAAGCTTTGCAACTTTATTTGCAATTCTAATGGCTTCTTCTTTAGAAGAACAAAATTTTGTAAAACTTTTTGTATAATCTATTTTCATCATGTAATACATTAATTTTTATTTTTTAATACGGGAAGTTAATTAAACTTCCCGTTAATGTCAATTAAAATGATGGGTCAGAATATGCTATTTTATTACCAATTGTTAAAAGAAATGGACTATTTTTACTCTCACCTTTTTTTACATATCTACCGTTGTTTCTTATAGTCCAAACTTCAATTGGCGCTTCTGTATTAGGTATGTAATCATAAACTTGATTTTTATAATAATCGTAGTCTTTTGCGGGCTTATAGTTGTCTCTTTGTATTTTTACGGTTTTGTAATCGGGTGAAACTTCTATGATTGTATAAGGATAACAATCACTACCAATCCTAACTGTTGCTCCCATTCCTTTTGTTATAACCATTGTAAAACCTCTTAAATTTGATGTCTTTAACTTAATAAAAATTATTATAAATGTCAAATGAGTTCTCTCCCCATGAACTCACTTAACTAATTATTTTCTTATTCTTAAAAGAGATTCTTTTATAATTTCAGAAGGAGTATAATCTTCAAAATAATCTTTTGCTCTATCTTGTAGTTCAATATAATCTTCCTCACCATCATCATCACCGCACTCATCGCAAAAATCATTCTCAACCATTTCAAAAAGTTCTATATAAATTGATTCAAAATCTTTTCTATCAAATTCAAAGGAAATTTTTACTTTTTTTTGATTTCTTTGCCACTGTTGTATCTTTCCTAAATTAGATATGTAAATATACAAATTCTTGGAACAAATGCCAAGCGTAATCAGATATTTAAAAAAAGATATTATTTGAATCAGATTTTTGTTGAATATTATTTAATAATAATTCTATCATTTTAACATAATCTTTATTTATTTCAAATGAAATAAAATCTAAATCCAATTTTTTACATACTACAAGTTCAGAACCAGAACCAGCAAATGGTACTACAACTAAATTACGTTGACCTTTTTTTATTGCAGATTTTAATAGCTTTTCTGTTAATTCCATCGGCTTCTGCGTTGGATGCATTATAACATTATGATTATTATGTTTATTTGCAGAATCCTTTTTAAAGAATATTTCATTGCAATCTTTACACCAACCATAGCGTTCAACTGAACCTGCGCCGCCTGCCAATGATGGCACTTCTATTACATCTCTAGGTTTTGCTCCATTTTCATGGGCTTTATAAATAGTTTCTTTTTTGCCAAATCTACCTGGAGTGGCATTCCTTGTTTTACCAACAGCGTTTTTTAAGTATGATTGAGAATATGGAGTCCTAATATCATCACTATTAAATATTCTATTGTTTTTCCAAACCACAAGAATTGATTCATGAGACCTTTGCCAATCAGTGTTATGTGCTGAATTTTTATTTTTATAGTGCCAAACCAACCATCTTTTATTTAAATTTATTCTAACAGAAATGTAAGATAATATTTCACTAAATCCATAAATGAATAAAGTACCATCATCACTTAAAATTCTAATAGCCTCTGTTATCCATTCATCACTCCATTCTAAATACTTGTTTAATTCCAATTTATCAGAATTGTTTCCAAAATCTTTGCCTATATTATAAGGTGGGTCAGCAAGTATAATATTAACTGATTCATCATCAATTTGCTTCATCCCTTTAATACAATCTATGTGATATAATTTATTATATTTTAACATTAACATAAACCTTAGTAATTTTAATAAATTTATCAATAGATAATTCACACCAAAACTGGTCAGACATTGATTTGATTATTTTGATATTATCTTTTCCTTTTAATGATACGCCTTTCCAACCGGTAAGTTTATTTTTTTTATTATATGTTTCAGTCCAAATGAAATCTGATGTTAATGTTAAAACATCTTTATAATAAATCGTATAAATATACTTTATTTCATTATCAGTAACTTTAGTTTCTGGTACACAAAATAAGTAATAATCTATATTTTTTTCTTGTTCATCAAAATAATTTAACTTGTCTTTGAGTGATTTATATGTAGTGGTTCTATAAGAATTGTATTTAATAGTACTTTTATTCTTATTACCATATTGACCGGTTTTTATTGAACATCTACTATTATTGGTTATTATATCTTTGCCTGCGCCATGATTGAATGGTACCCAATCACTATTGATTCCAGACTTTAAAAGGGCATTGTGAAATAAATTTTCTAAAAACTCAGCTTTTGGTGAGATTTTATATATTAAAGAATGGTTTAATATTTCAGCTTTAATATTTTCAGGAAAATTTGTTTTTATTAAATTATTTTTCATTATATTCTTTCTTATTAAGTAACAAAAAATAATAATAATTTATATAAATGTCAAGTTAGCAGCAATTCATAGTTTGTACTTTTTCATAATTTGGTCTGCATACATTTCAGCTTTTTTATCTGCTTCATCTTCACCAATTTTCCAATCTCTATCTAACCAACCCTGCATATAAAGGTCAATTAATTCTTGACGAAATGTATTCATCTGAATTGAACTGTTGCTAATATCGGTTTTGCGTAATGCCTGCTTTTGTGCTTGTTTTGAACTTTTGTTTTTCATTTTACTTTTATTTAAAATTTGAGCATTAGTTTTTCAATTACGGCACTAATGTAAAGCCGTTTACCGTTAAATATAAGAACCCAACTGTTCATTTATATAATTTTCTACAAATTCCTGTTCTTTTTTAGTTAAATTTTTAAATGCTTTTTTATTTAAAATATCAAACGAGGAATCATAATAAGTAATACCATACTTTGCTAATTGTAATGGTGTGAGTTTTTTTGCTTTATTTCGTATTCGTTTTTTTCGTTCTGAACCATATATTGAATCAACACAAGTTAATTCATTTTCCAACCAAAGGCGTCTGAGAATTTCTTGTGATTTAACATCAGTTCTAACTATTTTTTTAAAAATTTGGTTGTATTTTTGTTTTATTAATTTTTCGTTTTTCAATTATAATTCCTTTCTTAATTAAATAAATATAATCTATATTATTATTAAAATTCACTAAAATCACGGTCATATTCTTTTTCAAATTTACTTTCTTCCATAGTTACATATTCAATACAAGAATTAATATATTTCTCACCCACTTCGGTTAAGAAATGCAATTCAATTGCTCTATTAATTTTATATTCATTCATACTCTCAATATTACGATTTTTAATTTCGTGTTTTAATTTCTCATTTTCTGATTTTAAGTCAGACAATTCTATTTCTATTTCCATAAGTTCATTAAAGGATGTAAAATTACAGGGCTCACCATGAGTATTGAACCAATATGATGTTGCATCTTCCATTGAGTTTATCATTTTATTTCCATTTTTTTATTTAATAATTTAATAATACAATATATGTATAATAAAATTAAATGTCAAATTTTATTAAAATACATTTATTCGCATTTATTGTTTTATTTACTATAGTCCAACATTAACCATTAATATTTTATACCGTCACGCAATAATTTAGAGCTAATTGGTCTGCCTGTTATTTCTAATTCTCTTTTAGAAATTAAAAGTGAATCACCACTTTTAAAATTCGTTTTACCATTCATTACGGAAATAATCAGAACATTGTACATGTTATTATCGTTTGATTCAACTTTACCAAGTACACTATAGTTAATTCTTTTAATAATAAACGTTTTATTTAAATTTGCGTCTATCATACTGATTCTCCTTTTGTATATTGTTCTAGAATTATTTTATGATATGTTTTAATAATATTATTTGATGGTTTGTTGTCATCATTAACATGTTTAATGATACTGAGATGTAGGTTTATTGATATGTTGCTGTTAGCCATTAAATCTCCTTAATTTACATAAATAAATATAATTTTATTATTTACTAAAGTCAATTATATTATCAAAATAATTATGATTACGCTTGACAATATGATTTTATATTATAATATTAGAACATCAAAAATAAAATAATTTATGAACTTAAAAAAGGTGAATAAAATGAACGAGACATTAAAACACGAAGAACACTTAGAAGAATTAATTCAAGTAGGAGATGCTTTCAGTCAAGATTTACAAGATGGTATAAATGAACGTATTGAAGAACTCTTAGAAGAAAATAATATTGACCCTGATGATGTTGAAGATATTAGCTCAAGTGTTCTTGTTAATATTACAATAACTTACAAAAAAAATAAAAGTAAATATATACAATAAAAAAATATTAGAAACAAACGCAGATGATGTGAAAATGAAAACCGCATCTGCTAATGTTTCTAAAACTCAAAAAGAAACTATAATAATTATTTATAGTATTACCGCTTGACATTCAATAAAAATTTTATTATATTAGTAGTGTAAATAAAAATAAATTGTAATCCACTCCTGCGATACCTTTTGATATAGGCAATTATTGTTACCCAATAACTAATTATATTATTACTTAGCTACTAACTACTAACCACTAACTACTAACTAAGTACGTTGTGATGAATTATATAAAAAAAATCTATAAAAAAAATTAGAATAAAAATTAAAATATTTTTATAAAAAAGCTTGACATCTGTTTAATTTATGATTATATTAGTGTATTGAAATTTTGAAAGTGTTGTAAAAACAAAAGACTGGTTAACCGAAAGGTAATACCGACGAGATAAGGGGAGTGTGCGCTATATTGCAAATTTAGATTTAGTCTAAATAAGAATTATATCATCCTCAGAATGAGACATTGTATAGTTTTATTTGCTGCTTATTAAAACAGTATTGCTTTTTTAAATGCTACTGCCTTTTATTTATTATTCATTATAACATCATTGCTTTTCTAAATGTTATTGCTTTTTATTTATTGTATATTAAAGCAATATTGTTTTTCTAAATGTTATTGCTTTTTATTTATTATTCATTAATATAATTCATTCTGATAAATAACAGTTAATTATATTATATTTTATTCTTTTTTATTTATATAATAATACAAACGAGGACAAGCATATACAGAATCTTTTATCTGAATTATAATCTTTATATATACAAATATATTTAATTAATTATATTATACATCACCGTTATATATAAATAATGTTGCCTCATTTTTCCATAATGTCCACATGCAAAAAAGCAAAAACGCAATCCTCCATAGTTTGACTTGCGCTTTAAAATTTGTATAATGTCCACATGCAAAAAAGCAAAAACGCAATCCTCCATAGTTTGACTTGCGCTTCTTAAATATCTTTATTTTCTAACTGAATACAATATAATGTTTTATACTTTATCATTTTGTTTTTTTAGTTATTACAATATTGTGTTGTTCAATTTGGTCAATATCAAAGTTACAAATCAATGCTTCAACAATCGCTTGTCTGTTTTCAATGTTGCCACCATTATGATAAAAATGGTCTTTGGTAACTATGTTAAACTTGTTCCAAAATTTGTTTATCATTTCATTTTCTCTCCAGTCATTGTGGTGCCAAGTAGAGAGAATAAATTTTGCTTTTGTTTTAGAAAGTAATTTAAATAAAAGTTCTTCATCCTTTTCTGTCCAACCGTTATAATAATCAACGTATCTACCATAATAAGGTGGGTCGCAATAAATAATATCATGTTTGGTTGCCAATGGAATAACATCAGCAAACGATTTATTATAAAAAATCCAATCAGGTTCTGGTTGTATAATTTGTGAAACATTAAAAACCTGATTAGTGATTTTTGTAACATATGCTTGAGCAAAACGGTTAGGTTTTTTGCAAAATGGAATGTTCCAATTTCCTTTACTTCCAAATCTCATCATTCCGTTAAAACCAGCTCTTGAAAGAAAGATAAAATCATACGGAGAGAACTCTCCACTATTGAACCGAGAACGAACTTTTAAATAATGTTCATAACCGTTATTTTTAGCTTCGCTTAATTGTTTGCCTTCTTTTTCCAAATATTGCTTTATTAAAAATGCTGAAATTGTCTTGTTTTGTATCCCTTTATAAAAACTTATTATATGAGGATTTGTATCATTTAAAATTGCCTTTTTATACCCAGAATTAAAAGCAACAACGCCAGTTCCTAAAAATGGTTCTATCCATTTTCCTTTTTGATTAGCAATAGTTACTAAATCCTTAATCAGAGGAACAAGTTTGGTTTTAATACCCTGACTTTTTATGGGTGGAACAATAACTTTCATATATTTACTCTTTTGAATTTCATGTTACAATTTTATTATATATATATATACAACCAATACATATAAATATATATATATAAACCTTCTAAATGTCAGGTAAAATGTCAGCATTAAGAACAATATATAAATAAACTTTAATACTGACATTTTACCTGACATTTATATATATACAGATTATTATTTGACTTTATATATGTTTTTATGTATATTATACTACCAATTTATGCTTTTTTTTAATATATATAATGCCTAATACCTAAATACATAACCACCAATAAATAATTGATAATGTAAACTATTATCCTATATACTTAGATTCCTTAGGATGTCCACATGCAAGAAAGCAAAAAAACAATCCTCCATAGTTTGACTTGCGCTTTCAATTTGTATAATGTCCACATGCAAGAAAGCAAAAAAGCAATCCTCCATATTTTGACTTGCGCTCTCAGTTCGTATAATGTCCACATGCAAGAAAGCAAAAAAGCAATCCTCCATATTTTGACTTGCGCTATGAAGTGTTACTCTCACTGAAAATCAAACGGCGCAGCCGATAATATAAAATAAATAAACCTGAATATACTTTGATGAGAAAAATAATAAGAATTGAAAATTAACCTAAATATTATATATATACAGACATACATACAGATATATATATATATATATGCCCCCCAATGACCTCCCCTTCCACCTACAATAAACTAACTAACTAACTAACTAACATAACTAGATAATAATACAGCATCGCTTAATATTGATACCAATAAACCACGATACTCATTCTCAGCAGCACGATATTCCTCTACACTACAACCTACTGACCGCAAAGCATTATTATAACGAATTGCAATCTCATTGCCATATACCACAGATGAATATAACGCATCAGGTATACCTAACTCCAAAAAACGAACTTGCTCCAACTCCATATCCACAGCCCCTGAACCTATACCACCAACCATACTAATATCCATTTACTAATATACACCTGCCTTTCTATTATTCCTTGTTTATATATATACTAATATAATAACATTATTACTAAATGTCAAATGACTTAAACTATATAATACACCCGCAAGCATATATTGCGCAGGTCGCAATATGCCAATACCTAAAACCCCCGAAATCGTTTGTGTGAAAATAATAACGCCTGCATACGCATCCGCAAACCTCCGTTGCGCAGGAAACACGCACAGACGAGGATGTACTATGTTATGTGGTTTTACATATACATATTATATTAAATATTTTTTTAATTTTTTCAATAATTTTTATATTTACTTTTTTTATAATCATTTTAATAATCAGAATTAGAAAATAACGGTATATATTTTTAATTTTTATTTTAACGGTTATATATATATATATATAGGTATATTATTCAGATGTTTAATATTATATAGTAGGTTGGTTGGTTATTTATATTAGGTTAGTTTATCTCGGTTGGTTATATAGT
>WBZR01003410.1_pt1 | contig 14416 bp, 19 predicted proteins | sample 5204231 | NCBI WGS metagenome assembly WBZR01 (sample SAMN12412403, study PRJNA552823) | activated sludge metagenome | isolation source: activated sludge from anammox sidestream of wastewater treatment plant... | place: USA: Virginia | collected 2017-08 | reverse complement strand
CCAATGTGACATACACATTGCCCGCGTCATCGGCGGGGACCGTGCCGGAGAGGTTCCCCAGGAACGCGGGAATCTCCGCAGTGCGATCCGAGCGGAGCAGGGAAATCAGGTTGCGCGAAAAAGGTTTCAGGCTGTTCATGAGATATACCGGATGGCGAGGATGTCGAGCGATGCGGCAACGTAGGAGAGATTGCCTGATTTTTCGACGTAAGACGCGCCCTGATCGACCGTGAGGCGCAGGGTCGTTCCGCCGCCGAATATCCAGCGGTTGTTATCGCCGCAGGATTCCCAAACGTCGCTCCCAATCGGGATCACGCCGCCGACGCTCTGCCAGGACGCGCCGCTATCGGTGGTTTTGTAGGGCGTGGAGAATCCAGCCATGCCATGCGTTCCATCCGGCGACATGGCGAAGATCGGGTGGAATGGATCGCCCTGATTGCCTGGCAATAAATCCGTTTTATAGGTGGGCGTTCCGCCACTGCTTACAAGCCAGAATCCTGTTTCAAACGAAGAGCCATACGTGATAAACCCATCGCCGCTTCTCACCGCCGCCGCTCTGTGCGCCGAGTTCGTCGCCGTGATGAGATAGGTGATGCTCAACCCGCCCGAGTCGTTGAATTCTCCCATTCGCAAATCCTGCGAACCGTCACGATAGAACAAGTACCATTTGCCCGCCTGATGCACCAGACCGTGATCGCGGTTCACGCCCGATGTAGCCCATGCCGCCGAAACCGTGATCGCCGCGCTGCCGTTGGCATACGCAAGTCTGTACGACTGCACGCTGCCGGTATTGGTTTGCAAACCAAGCGATATGCAAATCTTCTCCGACGCATCCGGACTGGCGGCGACGGCGAGAATTTTCCCGGTGTGCAGCCCGTAGGCTAATCCAAGCGTGGTGCCGTTTGCCGCCAATACCCATTCGCCGCCCAAGCCGGACGCCCTGTACAGGCTATTGCCGAGCTCATCGTCAACGATCATCCAAAGCGCGCCGGAAGGCGCAACGATGAGGCGTTTGAATGTGTGCGCGATCGCAGTGGCGTCCAGACCGTTGTTCATGGCGACCCAGGTCGGGTTGTCGGCGTCGAAGTCGGACGTGTAGAACACGCCTTTTGTGGAGGCGATGACCACCACTTTGGGATGGTTTGGATTCTCGACCGAGGGCGGGAGCGTGACGATCTCGCCGATGTCGCCCAGGTCGGGCATGTCTTCGAGCGGGAAGGTGGAATCGTCCCATTCGTCTGCGCCCGCCGATGCGGGCACGTCGCCATCGATTGCGAGGGTCGGGAATGTTTCCGGCTCGCACGAAAGCCCCACCGCGAAGGCGGAGGCTTCGGCGTCGAAGCGAAGCGTGATCGAGCGCGGGATCAAGTTGCCAGAGTAGGGGAGGCTGCGAGGGGTATCCCCAGCCGCGAGGGAGACATCCAAAAACTGGCGCGGGAAAAGATCGATGATGCGGTTGTTCTGCGGCATCGTGAGATCGAATTCCCATTCGAGATTTTTCCAGCCGCAATACAGACCGGCGAGGGTGTTGAACTGGCTTTGCGATGCGGCAAGCAGTTTATCGACGATCTCGACCCCGCCCGTGCGCGCGCGGACGTGACCCATTGCCAGCGAATACAGCGTTGATGTCGCGCCGCCGAGTTGCGTGAGCCAGCCGGATGTGCTGACCATGCTGATTTTTTTGCGCGTGATGCGCGCCGCCTCGATGCGTTCCTGCCAGTCCTTTTCGGTGAGCGTCATCACGGTCGCCCAGGTGCGGTCGGCTTCGGGGGTGAGCTGCGGGTCGATCTCGACAAAGAGCCGCCCGTATTTATCCACGCCGCCGCGCGCGAAGATTTTCTCCCATGCGATCTGGTTCAACTGCGACCATATCGTCCCGTCGTTCGCCTCGATCAGCGGCGCATAGCGCGTGTCGCTGGTGAGCGTCACGTCTGCGATGGCGGCGATGTTCGAGCGCCAGACCAGCAGGTGATGCAGGGCGCGGTCCACTGTGAGACCCGCCACTGTAAACCAATCGGCGGGCGCGGCGGAGGCGTGCTCGAGCGCGAACGGATTGGACTCGATCAGGTCCATCCAACTGTGCAAGCCGCGCACCGTGAACGACACTTCCGGGATCTCCGCATCCCAGACGATGGATTCGCCGTCCAAGTAGCCGACGCAGATGATGTTCGCCCGGTTCGTGACCGCGCCGATGCCCGTCTCCTCCGCCCCGAAATGATCCTCGCCGAAGAGGATGCAGAGCGTGCCCTCGACGATATCGTCCGTGTCGGCATCCGCATACATCCTCACGCCGAACTCCCAGCCGCCTTCGTCGTACCCCGCGGTCGGGTCGTCGGTCAGTTCGATCTTTTTCGGCATGTTGTTCGCGTCGAAGATCATCACATGCCGCACGCCGGTGAAAGTTTTTCCATTCGCCGCGGTGACTGTGCAATACACGCGGTAATATCCCGCCGCGTTATAGGTGATGGTAGGGGTCGCGGTTGTAGTCCCGCTCGTCCCGCTTGCCCCAGGCGCCGTCCATGAATAGGCGCTGATCGTGGAGCCTGGCACGAACGCCGTAGCGGAAAAGCCAACGTCCACGGTCGCGCCGGTCAGCCAGGCAACCGCGTGCGGACCCATGCGCACGACCGGCGTAAACGTTGCGTTCTGGTCGCTGTAACTCACGTCATAATCGATCTTGACCACGCCGCCGTCCACATAGACCGGTTTGCTCCACGGCATGGCGAGATCGACGACGGTCAGATGACAGTTATCCACCCAGGCGATCTCTGAAGTCAAGCCGATGTAAAACGTACCAGAAATGGGCGCTTTGCGGATGCGGCACACGCCGAGGTCTCTTGCACCTGCGCTCGTGCCGACCCAGAGCGTCATCTCGGCTTTCACGTCCCCCAGCGTGCCCGATCCGCCGTCAAAGGAGATCTGCCCCACCAGGTCATTCGAGGCGGGCGCGCCGTTCAGGAGCGCGGTGTAAACCACGTTCGGTTTATAGACCGCCAGCCAGATGCGCGACCACTGTCCGGGCGTTCTGAGGTCGATCAGTTCGTCTGCCGTTGCGACACGGGACATTTATACGACCTCTTCGAGATGCGTGAACGTGATGACGATCTCTTCCACGGCGTCCACGCCGATGATCTCGAAACCGTCCGTCCACTTCATGATGGCTTGATAGTTCTTCCAGACCCGCGCGCCTGCGGTCGTTTCATTCGTCGGCGTGCGGATGTACACATCGGCGGAGAGCGCGGCGCAGTAATCCTTGATGTTCTCGCGCTGTTCCGGCTTGAGGGCGCGGAATTTCCACGTCGCCACCGGAGCGCCCTGACCCAGCACATGACCGTCGCCCAGCGTCACGCCTTTGGTGAAGGGTTGGAATTCCCATTCGAGCGCGCGACCGATGGTGATGTCGTTGCTGACCGCGGTCAGCAGGTCTTCGACCGCTCCCCAGGTCAGGGGATCGGGATCGGATGTATCAGCCAGCAAAAATTCGTCAGCGACGGGCATGGTTATCTCCTTGGGATGGCGCGCGCCAGGCTGCGGTTGTTATTGTCCATCGCCATCCTGAGCGCCTCGGGCGTAACTCCCGCCGAGAAGCGCCGGTTGTCGATGTATGTGCCGTATCCGCCGTTGTTCCCGACATCCGAGATGCCCACCGGCGCGACGTTCAATCCGGCGTTCATATTCGGGATCGCGCGGGTGGCGAGCAGGCGCATCTGCTCATTGATGCCCATCAACCCGATCTCGAACGGAGTCGGCGAGCCGGGCGTGAGCGCCTTGGGAAGTTTGATCGAGGCGAATGCCGCCTTCAATTTTGCGATCGCGGCGACCACTTTCGAGATTGCGTTTACGATGGTACTGAAGACCCTGATCGCAATCGTCAGGATAAAGCGGAACACCCCGTCGTGGATCTGTTTGAGGGTTTGCCAGGCGCGCTTGAAAAAATCCACGAACGGCTTCACCCGGCTCTGCATCGAGGTCATGCCGCTGGCAAAGGACTTCTTGATCGCATCGATTGCCTGCGAAAAACCCCACTTGATGATGAACCACAACTGCGAGAGCGTGGTCTTCAGTTGATCCCAATTCTTCCAGACCATGTACACCAGCACGACCGCCGCCGCGATCAACGCCAGCACGGGCAGGAGCGCGACGATGGCGGGGATGAGCGTGCCGGTGATGACCGCCCCGATCGAAGCGAACGCCGCCGAAAGCCCGCCGAGTGTAATACCCATGCTCGAAAGCGTTCCGACCATCGAAACGATTGTCCCGGCAAAGCCGACCAGCGGTCCGACCAATGCAAGCAGACCGAGGAAAACCACGATCAACTTCTGCACCCAGGGCGGGGCATCCGCGATCGCCTGGACGATGGGCGTAAGCGCCTTGATGAAATCGACCAGGGTCGGGATGATGGCTTGACCCAGCGCCTCTTTGAGCGAATCAAGTTCGTTGTTGAAGATCGCCATCTGACCGGCGGCGGTCGTTCCCATGGCTTCCGCCAACCCGCCGAACTCGGTCTCCAATTCCTGCAAAATGACGCGCTGGGCGGAGGCGATATCGCCCACCGCCATGAAGTCCTTGATCTGTTGTTCCTGCTGGTCGGAAAGCATCACCCCAACGCGCCGCAAAGCCGAAACGCCCTGGATCGGGTTGTTGAGCGCCTTGCCCAATTGGATCGAGGCTTCCTCGATGCTCCCGAATTTCTGCGCCATGTTGAGCATTGCCATCGTCGCTTCGGGGAAGACATCTTCGCCAATCTTGGTGAAGGTCAACAGCATGGCTTGACCCTGCATGATGGCTTCGTCGCCGAACATGGTCACGCCCTGCAATTCGTCCGCCATTTTTGCGAGTTCGTCGGCGGTCACGCCTGCCGCGCCGCCCGTCGATTCGATGACGGTTTCGAGTTCCGTCATCGCCATTTCGCTTTCCAATGCGGCATCCACCGAAGCCTTGCCGAAAGCCAGGATCGGAACGGTAACAGCCAGGCTCATCGTCGCCCCGAACTTTTGCATCCGGGAGCCGATGTCCTGCATTTTTTTGTCGAACGTCTCTGCCTGCTTTGTCGCCTCTTTCATCCCCTTGCTGAATCCGCCAGCATCGAGGAGCAACTCCGCCGCGATGGTCGCCGCTGTCGTCATTTGATTCCAAAATCCTTTTTGATCTGCTTCACAACCAGCTCGCGCTGTTCCTCGAAACTAAGTTGACTGAGGTCTGGCGCTTCCTTCAATTCGCTCAGCACTGCTTTCACCGTATCGCGCATGAAGGCTTTCGGGTCCTTCGCCTTGCCCTTGCCGCGGTTGATGTTGTAGAGCATCGAGAGCAATGCCGCCAGTTGATATTCCTCGTTCCACCAGCCCCACGGCTCCGCCGCATAGAACATCTGCCAGGCGCGGAACTCGGGGTAGGGCAGGGCGCGGATCTCGCCGAGGCTTTTTCCGAGCGCCAACCCCAAGCGGTGCTCGAACATCCGCTCGGGGTTGGACGTTAGTTTTTTGCTTCTTCCTCAGCCGTCACATCGCCAGCCATCGCCGAGAATTTGACGATCTCCGAAGCGATCCACCCGATGACTTCGCCGTTCTTTTTGTTCAATTCGGAGATATCGGTTTCTTTGAACAACAGACTGCCGTCCTCGTTCACGCATCCGCGCGTGACGATCCAGGCATCGTGACCGAAAAACGACATGCCCGTGATGTCCTGCTGTTGACTGCGCACGTCCTGCTTCATACGCATACCGCTCATACGGCGGCGCAGGTATTCATCCTGGTCGCCGCGCGTCAATTGCTTGATGAAAAGCGTCTCGCCGCCCCATCCGCGAATATGCGCCGGGATGGTGATTTCCTTGATCTCGATATCTTGAATGGAGATCGCTTTGTCGCGTGTAAGAGCCATGCTTGCCTTTCCGATGAAGGATGAACTTTCATTCATCCTTCATCATTCGCTTACTGTTATGCCACCGTCGGTTTGCCGCTGACCTTGATCGTGCCGGAAAGCTGACCCTGCTCCTCGAGCGGCGTGTCCGGCTCGAAGGCGGTCAAAAAGCCGCTGAACGAAATGGTCGCCAGCGTATTCGGCAGGATGATCTTCCAGTTGTGCGTGGCGTTGTCGTTGAACGTTTCCAGCAAGCCGGTCGTGCCGTCGTGCGTGGCGTTGGTCGGCAGCCAGTTTGCCTTGAACGAAACCTCGCCGCCGTCGCGCAAGCCCGCGATGAACTCGCGGTAGCCGTCGCTGGAGGAATGCGAAGTCACGTCGATCTCGTCGCGGCTCATCTGCGGCGGCGTCAACTCGACGATCTCCGCGATGGAGGTGAAAACTTCGGGGGTCGCGCCGTCGCCCAATTGCAGGGTCGAACCGTACGCCCAAAATGCGCTCGATGTCATCTCAGCCTCCTAGCTTCCCGGATACCCGGCGGGCAGGCGCAGCACGGCGAACTTGATCGCCGCATTCGAGCAGGCGAGGTACACAAGCCCGCTGGTTTGCTTCCAGCCTTTGGCATTGGTGAGCCCGATTCCCACGGCGGCATATTCGCCCGCCGCGAGGGAATAGGTCGTGATGTCTTCCGAGCGACCCTTTTCGTCGTCCACCGATGTCACGCTGAACGTGTAGGGATTCGCGCCGTCGCTGTTCAGGACCAGCAGGACCTCCCTGCCCGTGCATTGGAACGAATTGCCGTTCGCAACGTCGCCAGCCGCGAACGTGAAATCCAGGCTGTTGGCGGAGACCGCCGCGAACGGCGCGTCAATATCCTGGACGGTAAGTGCGGTTTGTGCCATGTGATTACTCCTTCTTCGTCAGTTGATCGAGAACTTCGATCTGTTTCTCTGCGGGCAGGTGCGATACCACGTGCAAAATGATATCGTCCTCGCTATCGCGGTCCGTCCCGCACGTCGCGCAGCGGAAAACCTGTTTGACGTTCTTCCACATCATCGGTCCGTAATACGCCTGCGCGGTCTTTTCTTCCTTCGGTTCTTCGGGGATGTCGGTCAGCGGTTCTTCCTCCGCTCCAACCTCTTCATCCTCGTCGAAATTGAATTTTCCTTTCGGCATCACGCCTCCTTCCAATTGATCAAATATTCCTGCGACACGCGGAACAGGCTCACGTCCGGCTCTGAGGCGTCGCGCTTCGCCTGGCGGAACACCCCGCCGACGATCACGCTCCCGTTGCCCATGTTGCCCGCGTAGCCCTGCAATGCCGCATGGATCGCGTCCGCCACAGCATGAGCGGATTTGTAACTGCCGCCCCAGGCGTCCACCCGCGCGCGCGCCTTGAAGGTCTGGTTATTGCTGTGCGTCGTCCGCACGGGTTCATCGACCATCTCGCAGGTGATCAGCGGCATGGTGTTCGGGGTCGCGCTGGTGCTTTCCGGCAGGCGCTCGGGATAGATACGGGCGCTTACCAGAGCCGCAACAGCGATATCCGCCAGCAAGTGCGAGATCAAAGCGGGCATCATGCTCATATCGCGCCCTCGATCTCGATCCGCAGGTTTTCCGCCACGGCGTTCACGATTGCGTCCTCGTTATCTTCCATCGCGGGCTTCAAGTACGGGCGGGCGGGCAGGGTCACTTCCAGCGCAGTGCGGTGTTCGCCGTTCTCGTTGACCCAATGCAGTCGTTTGGCGGTCAACGGTTTGACCGTGCCGCCCAATTCCTGGATGCGTCCGTAGATCGCGGTGGGACCGATCAGCGCCCTTGCCTGGTCGCCGTTCTGCGTTGTTTCCACGCGGATGCTGTTGGCGAGGTTGCCGGTCTGCTTTTTGAACGTGTTCACGATGTTGACCTTGGCATGACCTTCCACCACGCGCGCGCCCGCTTCGACGGCGTTTCGCAACGCCTTCGAGCGCACATTGGCTTCCATTTTGTTGAGCGCGTCCATAAAGGCGCGCATGTTCTTGTAATGCGCCATTACGTCACCACTTTCCGCAGGTAGAGACGGATTCCGCTCGGTCCGCGCTGGATCGGGGAAACGATCTCATAGTCCAGCGTGTCGTGGAACTCTCCGAAGCGTGACAGGATGCGGATATGATCCTTCTCGGTTACGGGCGTATGCAAGGGCAGTCTCAGCGCCGCGTCGTATTGGATCACGGTCATCTCGTTGCCGAACCGGCGCGAGCCGGGGCGCATATCGAGACCGCATTCGACCGGCGCGCCTGCCGTGTAGGTCGGCGCGTCCGCTTCGTTGAACTCGTTGCGCGTCCCTTCCGCGTAGGTCAGGATCGCGCACGAATCCAGCATGTGACCGGTCTGCGCATCGCGCAGATTCTGGAGTTCGTCCTCGGTGAATGAAAAATCGAGCGTCATGCCTGGTTCGTCTCATACGTGCGTTCGCGCGCGACATCCGGCGTCAGGATGATGGTCTTCGGGTTGCGCCGCGCCAGGTACCAGCGGACATTTTTCATGCACATCTCGTACATTTGCGAGCGGGTATAACTTGCGCCGTCCGCGCTGAAATCGTGCTTGTGCGCGACCAACGCCGCCTTCTCCTGCCAGACCGCCGCCGCCGCCGAATTGAGGTCATAGGTCTCCGTCCAATACGGGTTGACCATCATCTCGCCGGGCGTGGACGTGCTCGGCACGCGCGGGCTTTCCCCGTTCTCGTCCACGCACGAATAGCGCTCGATGTATTCCTCGAGCGTGTCGTCACTGTACGTAGCGGTCGTCGGTTCAGCCGTCATCCGGCGCAATTGCGAAATTTGTGAGGCGGTCGGAGCCATGGTTTCTTCCTTTTGCCCCTCCCCCGGTATCAAGACCGGGGAAGGGGTTAGGGGTGGTGGTGAATTACACGCGGACGTACTCGATGTAAGCGTTGCCGACCAGTCCGGCGATCGCGCCGGTCTTTTCGCTGATGGTCAGATAGCCATCCGACTCCCAGCGCACCGCGCTCTTGCCGTTCGTTCCCTGGTCTTCCACGTTGTCGAACACGCCAGCTGCGGCATTCACGTCCAACCCATCGATCAGGTTGTCGTAATTGGTGGTCGCGCCCGAACCCACGCCTGCGTCGAGCGTGCAGGCGGCGGTGGCTTTGGTGGTGATGTCGAGCACCAGGCGGGTGACGATCAAATCCGCGCCTTCGGGGTTGGCGAGGGACAATGCGCCGCCTCCGCCGGTCGTGGCGGAAAGGGCGACTTTGTAAGCGCCTTTTTGTTCACTCATGATGATTCTCCTTTTCTTACGTGATCAACTGAACGGCGACGCCGCTCAGGTCTGCGCCGGTCACAGCGCCCATGTTGCCGAAGAGCACGCCGCGGTCGTTCGCGTCGAGCTTGGTCACGTTATGGAACATGCAGTCCTTCAGGAGAAGGACGCGCGGCTCGCCCATCCCAGCCGGGATGACGAACGCCGAAGCCATATCGTTGGAGGTGCTGTTGTTGACGAAGCGGCTGCGTGAAACTCGTGCCGGGGTTGCTGTCGGAACCGTTCGCCGGGTCCACGATGTAGACCTGGCTGTACGGTCCGCGCGGAATGCCTTGCAGCGCGAGATATTCGTTGAGGTTTTTGGGGAAGAGACCCATGTCAAACTCCTTATGCGGTCAACACAGCGAACGGGAAGCGGGTCGCGCTGTTCGTGTTCACGCGGTTGATCGGATTGGGCAGGGCGAAGCCCAGGCGCATCACAGCGCGCAGGGCGACCATATCCTGCTGGGCGAGGTTGTAAACGATGTTTCCCGCGCCGTCCTGGATCACAGCCTGATCGAGCACCTTGTAGGTGATGTCCTGGCGCATGGAATAGACCAACTGATTCCACTGCCCGGAGATCAACCAGTAGGTGCTCGAAATGGCGCCGTTCAACGGGAAGTTGATCGGCGCGCCGTCGAGGGTGTATTCACCGGCGGCTTGCATCGAGGGCTTGAAGATCGGCTGACCATCCGCATCGCGGACGTTGCGCAGCTTTCCGCGCATGAGCAACGGAGCCACCGAACCAGTCACCATGAAGCCGTCGGCTTCTACCTTCCCGAACAGACCCGCTGTGCCAGCCCCGGTCTCGCCGAGGATGGCTTCGTAAAGGTCTGTATAGGCGGCGGCGCTGATCTGATGTGAAGCGGCGCTTGCGCCCGCCACAATGCCAGCCGCGCCGAGGTCGGTCGTCCAGTTCGAGGGGATGTTTGTCCCATAGAACACAGCCGCGTCGATCGCCGCGCCGAAGGCTTCCACCAGCGACGGGCGCACCTGCCCCCACACGTCATAATCGGCGTCGGCAAGCACAGCTTCCGGGATCGGGACGATCACCGCAAGTTCTTCCGCGGTCACATACTTGTTCGTCCAGTTCACTTCGCTGGTCTGCTTCAGACCGTTGTCGCCGTTCACGAAATACGCCGTGGCGAGCGCGGACATGACCGGCATACGCATCGTATTGCGACTCATGTTCTGAAGGCGGCGACCGAAGCGCATTGCCGCGCTCGATTCAGTCACCATGTTGAGGATTTCATTCGATACCTGCTCGGGGATCAGAGAGGCGGCATCGGTGCGTGAAATCACACTGTTGTAAGTAGCCATGTTTTATTTCTCCTGTTATCGAATTTTGGCATTAGCCGCGCTGCGGATAATGTCATTCATGCTCAAACCGGCAGGTTGCCAGCTGGCTCCCTCACCGGCGTTCCCTTCTGGCAGGGAACGTTTAAAGAATTCGGGGTAGGTCTCCTTCAGCCCGGCGAGATCTGCCTCGCCTTTCTTGTTGAAGAACTGCCCCGCCTCTGCCAGGATGAACAGCGCCTTCGGGTTGGTGACGCCTTCCCGGCTCGCCAACTCTGCAAAGGACGCCCGTCGCTCCGACAGTTCCAACTGCGCGGAAAGTTCGTTCAGTCTGGCTTCCGCCTCAGAACCCTTCTCCGCTTTCGCCGCCAAATCCTTGATCTGCTTCTCGAACGTCTTGCGCGTCTCGCGCTCGGCATCCAACGCAGATTTCAAGCCCTTGGTATGCTCGTCGAGCAGGTTCTTCACCGGCTCATCTAAAGATGCGAACCATGAGTCAAAGGTCAGTTCTCCCTTCCCCTGATCTGTGTTCGCATCCGATGCGGAAGCGGCGCCGCCTCCCGCATCTTGATTTGTGTTTGCGCTCTCGTCAGACATCTCGTCTCCATTTTCTCCCTCCCCAGATCGCGCTCTCCTATCTGGGGAGGGCTGGGGAGGGGTTATCGGGCATCCCGCCCGTCATTCACCTGTCAAAACGCTCAACGGCGTGGGCACAAAACTCCCGCCCCACGTCTCATTCGGGACCAGCGTCGAGAAATCCTCCAAAGACGCCCCGCCCGATTTCCACAGATCGAAGCGCTCATCCCCAAGGATGCCGCGCTGGCGATCTTCGCTCAGTCCTGCCAGCCATTCCTTCCCGGTCGTCCACTCCGGCGCGCCCGCCCCGCGCACCACAGGCACCAGCGTACAGCGCCCGTTCGGGTGCTCGGCGAATTCCTCCGCCGTGTCGTAAAACTCGCCGTCCTGCATCAAACAGCCCAGGCAGGTCGTATCGTCCTTGACCGCCAGCCGCTTGTATCCGCTCACCACTTCGCTGGCGCGGTATTGCTCCAGCGTCCCGGCGCGATAGGCTCGCAGCATTTCAGTACGCGCGATCAGCATTGCCTTTTGCAGACCGACCGCAAACCCCTCCGCCATTTCCGCCGCGATCTTTTCGGGGTGCAGACCCAGCCCCAAGCCTTTCGTCAGCGCGTCCAGCATCCCGTTCGTCGCCGAGCCGTAATCCTTCATCAACAGGTTTCGCAGGGGCGTGCCGTCCGCGCTCATACCGAAGAACGCATTGATCGCATCCACGTTCAGCATCTCGAACTCGATGCCCAGCCCGGCTTCCTCGATGGCGAGGTCGAGCGCTTTGGCGGCGTCCTTCACGCCTCTTATTGCGGCATAGTCCTGCATATTGCCCACGCGCTCCGCAAAATCGTCCGCAAACCGCGCATACTCCGCCCGCGCCAGGTACAACAAACGTTGAAAACGTTCATCGCGCAGGATCATCGCCTCGGTCAGGATGCCCTTTTCCGCCAGAGCCAGGGCGGTCTTCATCATCTCCGCTTCGAGCACGCGCTCCACTTGCAGCCAGCGACGTGTCAGCAGGCGCATTTCGGAGGCTTCCTGCCTGAGCAGGGCTTCCTTTTGCAATCTCACCAGCCGCGCCACCTGCGATTCAGGCATTATTGCCTCCGCTATTGAACTGCCGTTCGGCATTCAATAAACTCTGAGCCAGCGAAGCCTGCTTGCGCGCCTCTTCCTGCTGCTTGTCCTTCAACATCTGCGCAATGTATTCCTCGCTCTTGCCCTCGTCGCGCAATATCGTCACCAGCGGCATCCCGGCGTTGACGTTCAACTGGCGCGTCTCCGCCGTCGTGCGCGGCTGGACCGTCTCGGGCTTGTCGAAGATCGGCGCGGTCTTTTTCGGGTCATGGTTCACGCCCGCCATTTTGAGCATGAAGTTCGCCGCCTGCTTCCAGACCGGTGTGAAGCGGTCGATGCGGTCCTGCGCCTTTTTATTGAGCGGTCCTTCCATGGCGATCAATGACTCGCCGCTCAGGTTCGAGCCGATGGAAAAAAAATAATGCTTCGGCGTGCGGGTGATCGAACTGATCGCCGTCGCCATGTTGTCGATCCCCTCCAGATAATTGCTCAGCTTGGCGGTCTCGAACTGCCCCGCCTCCGTCCCCTGCCCGATGCCGTCCCCAGCCGGAAGGTCGAGGATCTCGTTCGGCGCGTTGCGCACCTTGCCCTGCACCTCCGCCTGGCTGATGATGTACCGCTGCGGGAACGCCATATACTCCGCCGTCACCATCATGTCGGTCAGCAATTTATTGATCCCATTCTGAATTGGGATCACGTTCTTCAGGTCGCTCTTCGGCGCGCGCCTGCCCAGCCGGTAATGGAAGATCGGCACCTCGCCGAACGGGTTCTCCGCAGGCTTGGAATACACCTTGAAATTCTGATAAGACTGGACTTCCTCCGCCTTGTTCTGCGAGACGTAATACTCCAAATGATCCGGGTAATACAGCGTCATCCGCATTTTCAGGTCATCGTCCACCCACATCTTCGCGCCGAATTTCTTCATACGCGGGTTCTCACGCTGGTAAAACAGATGCACCAGGCGCGGATCGTTGTGATAACCGTTCACCTGGTCGCCTTCCTTCCAAACGATGAAATACCCCTCCCCCGCCACCAGCGCCGCTTCATGGATGTCGTCGCTTTCCAGCGCGATCTCGGAACTTTCCCAGATCTCGGACCATGCCCCTTTCGCGGCATCGTCCACTTGCACCAAGCGCAGGTTCACGCGATCGCGCGTGCTGTCCACCACCACACTGCACCAGTTCTCGGCAAAATAGGCGTCGAGGTCTTTGAAGATCTCGACCAATCGCCGCGAGGTGTAGACCAGCGGCTGGTCGCCGTCGAAATACGCGAACAGCGGGTCGTATTTTTCCCGCTTGTTCCGAATGGTGTCGAACGCCAGTTTCAGATCCAATTCGTTCATGGTCATCCTTGAAAACTTTTCGCCTGTTTCCTCGGCAATCCGTACTGCGCGATCATCTGCACGCCGCCGCTCACCGAGTCCACATCGTCGTCATGGCGTCCCTGTGGGAACGCCGCCACCTCGCGCAGGAATTCGAGATTCCACGCGCCGCGCACCAGCTTGACCTTCTTCTGTTTGGCGCGCAACTGCCACGAAAGAGCGCGCGATACCTTGTCGCCCAGCGGTCGCACACGCACCATCGGCACATTTGCCAGCATCGGGTCCGCGGCGAACTCCTTGAACACCAGTCTCTGGAACGCCACATCCTCCACACCCCAGGTCACGCCGCGCTCCGATTCCGAAAGCATTGCCTGCCTGCAATACGGCAGAAAGGCGTCAAGATTCCGCACCTTCAACCGGTCGCGCAAATACAGGTCGCCGTCCTTGTCCAGCGCCACGGCGATGCACGAATTGAAATCGCTCGTCTGTCGTTCGCCCAGCGCCAGGTCCACATAGCGGAACCAACGCACGCCGTCCGGCGCGCGTTCGACCACCTTGAAATCCTTATCGTCGAAAAAGTTCCCATGCGCCAGACGCGGCATCTGCTGGAACTGCGCCCAAAACTCGAACGGGTCCATATTGACCGCCATCGCGCGCAGAGCCGCCTCGTCGTGTTTGCGTTCCCACAGCGGTTCGCCCGGTGTGCGTCCGAGCGGATCGCCGCCCATCGGGATATAAATCCCCTGCAAGAGGTTCTCGACGAACTCCTCCTGCGTCTTCGGGTATTGATCGTCCTCCAGCGCGGTCGCGGGCATCATCACCACGTCCCACTGATCCGCCTCCGGGTCGCTCACCATCGCCCTCAGCAACTGACCGCCCAGGTCTTCCACGTCCCAGCGCGTCATGATCAGGATGATCGCACCGTGATCCTCCACGCGCGTGTATGCCGTGGAGCGATACCATTCGTATGAATCTTCCCTCTGCGTTTCAGACCCC
>WBZR01003409.1_pt1 | contig 14419 bp, 9 predicted proteins | sample 5204231 | NCBI WGS metagenome assembly WBZR01 (sample SAMN12412403, study PRJNA552823) | activated sludge metagenome | isolation source: activated sludge from anammox sidestream of wastewater treatment plant... | place: USA: Virginia | collected 2017-08 | reverse complement strand
TCGTAATTCTGCTCGACGCCCTCGCCCTTGAAATACAGGTAGCCGATGCTCTGCATCGCCATGCCCATGCCCTGTTCGGCGGCCTTGCCGTACCAGTTCATGGCCTCGGCGAAATTCTGCTCGACCCCGTCGCCTTTCTGGTAAAGGGCGCCGAGATTGTTCTGGGCCTTGGCGTTGCCCGCCTCCGCCGACTTGCGGAACCATTCCAGCGCTGCGGCCTTGTCGGCCTTGGTGCCCAGACCGGCATAATGCATCAGCCCGAGATAGAACTCCGCCTCGTGGTCGCCGCCCTGGGCCAGTTCCTCGAACGCCGGGAACGCGGTGGCATGGTCACCACTGTTGAATGCGGCCTTGGCCTCGGCGAGGGTGGCGGCAGGGGCGTTGATCGCGGCCAGCGCGATGCTCAGGGCAAGAATCAATCTTTTCATGCTCGTCGCTCTTGGATGCGGTTGGGAAAGGCGGTGAATGGCGGCACCGCTATGGTGTGGGCGCGAACCCCAGGGGGCGGTCATGCTTGGAGCCGGGACCGTCCGCTTTCGTTCCATGATCGGGTCCATCGCCGTCCGCGGAGGTTTGCCGGGCCTCGTGGTGCGGCGGGCTACCCGCCCCCGCAGGCTGGGCGCGATCCTTGTCGGCATCGTGCCATTTGTCAATGCGCCGCAGCGGTGGTCAGCGCCCCACTCCCCCCGACCCGCGCGTCGCGCGCGGATCGAATGCATCGCGCACCGCATCGGCAAACAGATTGGCCGCCAGCACAAGCAGCAGCATGAACGCGAGCGCGGCGGCGAGCGACCACCATACCGGCGGCTCCCGGGCCAGCTCCAGCCGCGCGCCGTTGATCATGTTGCCCCAGCTGTGCATGCCGGGGTCGACCCCAATCCCGATGTAGGACAGTACCGCCTCGGCCAGCACCAGCCCGCTGAACTGCATGACCAGCGTTATCAGGACCAGGTGCATCACGTTCGGCAGGATCTGGCGCCCCAGGATGCGCAGGTGGCCCGCGCCGAGCGCCTGCGCCGCCTGCACGTAATCGTGCTCCCGCAGCTTCAGGGTCTCACCGCGAAGCAGCCGGCACAACCCCGTCCAGCGCGTGATCCCCAGCACCGCGCACAACAACACCAGGCGCAGGTCCGCGCGCTGCTCCACGCTGCTGAAGCTCTCTGCGTGCCCGGCCATGTAAGCCTGTATGACCAGCACCATGGCGGCGATGAGCAGCACGTCGGGGATTGAATCCAGCGTCGTGTACAGATACTGGACGGCATCGTCGACGGCGCCGCGGAAATAGCCGGCGGCCACACCGAAGACTATCGCCAGAGGCAAGGTCAGCAGCGTCGTCAGCGTGCCGATGATGACGCTCGTACGGACGCCCTTCAATGACTGGAATAGCACGTCGTTGCCGACCTTGTCGGTCCCGAGCAGGTGATATCGCGGGCCGAGCTCGGCGCACAGGCTCCCCAGCGATACCAGCACGAGCAGGGCCAGCATGATGGTGCGCCAGGGGACTGTGCCAACCCTTGCGGGGACGCCGAAGGCCACGGCGTGCCAGCTCACGCGGCGCCGGTGCGCCAGCAGCCGGCTGATCGCCGCCCACGACAGCAGCACAATCACCGCTCCCGGCACGAGCGCCCGGGCGCCGGCCTCAAGCAGATCGGCGCCGCGCTGCGCCGGGTCCGCCAGGTGCGAACCCCCGTACTGCAGGCGCTGGAACTCCTGTCGCGAGAGGCCGTCGGGGCCCGTAACGGTGGTCATCTCCAGCGCCCAGATGTCCATGGGGCGGGAGTACGAGCGCTCTGTGTGGATGCGCACCGGCGCGAGGGTGACGTCGAGCACGCTGAGGACGCCGGCCTCGTAGCGCTCGCCGTCCTCCGCGGCGGGCTGCAGCGGCCGGAAGTGCAGCGAATCCAACAGCGCGATCAGGACGTAGACCGACAGCACGGCCGCCGAGGCCATGGCCGGCGCGTTCGCCAGCACGCGACGCCAGCTCCGTCGCAACGGTTCATCACGACGAACGTAGAGGCACGCCGCTCCCAGCGCCATCAAGAGCAGGAACAGCAGCGCGTCGGTCCACAGCAGCACGGCGTCACCGCGCCACCATTGCTGTAATGCCAGCCAGAGCCTCATTCCAGGCGTACCCGCGGGTCGACGAGCGTATAGGAGATGTCGGTCAGCAGCAGCCCGAGGACATACAGCACCGATCCCAGAAAGACCATGGCGCGCACGATGGCGAAGTCCTGGTTCTGTATGGCCTCGATCGTGTAACTGCCCAGGCCGGGAATGCCGAAGAACGACTCCATGATGAGGCTGCCCAGAAACAGCGACGGGAGAACGACCACCAGCCCGGTGAGCACCGGGATCATGGCGTTGCCCAGCACGTGCCGGAACAACACGACCCCGTCGGTGAGCCCCTTGGCGCGCGCCGTGCGGATGAAATCACGACCCTCCTCCTCCAGGAAATACGTTCGATAGACGCGCACGCCCGCACCCATGCCGCCGATGATCCCGATGAGCACCGGCAAGGCCGCGAAGCGCCACGCGTCCACGCCATGGCCGAACCCGGATATCGGCGCCAAACGCCAGACCTTCCCGAGGAGGTACTGACCGCCTATGACATAGAAAAGCAGCGAGATCGACATCAGCACGATGCAGGTCACCAGGGCGAACAGGTCTATGTAGCTTGCCCGGAACATCACGATCAGCAGCGCGATGCCCACCTCGACGACCAGCGCGATGAGCAGTGTCGGCACCGCGATCGCCAGGCTCGGCCCCATGCGCTGACCGATGTCGAGTCCGATGTCCCGTCCGCCGTCGGAGGAGCCGAAATCGAGGACGAACAGCCGCAGTGATTTCCGGTAGAACAGCGTTTCCGTGAGTTTCCCGGTGCCGCGGGCGGTGGCGTTGAAAAGCAGCGGGCGATCGTAACCGTGCTGCTGCTTCCAGCTCGTGACCATTTCCGGCGTCACGTGCTTGGCGCCCAGCGCAAGCCGCGCCATGTCGTCGGGCGTGTTGACGAAGAAAAAAAGCCAGAAGGTGACAAGGTTCACGCCGATGAGGATCGGAACGGCGTAGAGGCAACGGCGGATGATGTACGCGGTCATAACGCGGTTGCCCGCAGGCGCCGACGATAGGCCCGGATCGCCGGAAGCAGGCCCGCAGCAAGTAGCACCGCAAACCATGCGAGGGGCTGCCAGATCGGCGCGTTCCACTGCGACCGGCGCTCGGCGCGCAGCGCCGGGTCCACCCGCACATACTTCAGCGTATTACGGGCCATGAGATTGGGTTTCGCGTTGCCGTACCAGGAATGCGTCAACGTGTAGCCGATCGGGTGGAAGCCCCAAAGCCACGGTCCGTCGCGGCGGGCGATCTCGACCATGCCATCGATGACTCGCTGCCGCCCGGGGCTGTTGTCCATGTTCCGCATCTGCTCGAAGAGTCGATCGAATTCCGGATTCGAATAATTGGCCGCGTTCTCGCCCCCGTATCGCACCTTCGCCTGGCTCCCTGCCAGCAGGAACAGGAAATTCTCCGGGTCCGGATAGTCGGCGTTCCATCCAATCTGGAAGAGCTGGGCATTGCCACGCGCAAGTTTGTCCTGGAAACGGTTGAAATCGGAGTCACGAACGACTAGCTGTATACCCAGCTTGTCGAACTGCTTGCGCCACCAGTCCAGCATCGATCTGGAATCGGGACCGGAGGCCGAGGTGTCAAAATACAGGACCAGCGCCCGTCCGCTCGCCGGATCGCGTCCGCCGGGATAGCCGGCCTCGGCCAACAGGCGCCTGGCCTCCTCCAGAGTGCGCCGCAGCGGTTGGCCGTTGGCCCAGGTGTAAACGTAGGGATTGATCGACGCCTCGCCGTCGCGCGCGCCGAACAGGCCCGGGGGTATGGGTCCCTGCGATGCCACGCCGCGACCGTTGCGGAAGATGCTGATGTATTCTTCCGTGTCCGCCGCGATGGCGATGGCGCGCCGCAGCTTGCGCGCCCGCTCGCCATCGCCGCCGACCACCGGATCGAGCATGTTGAATCCGACGTAACTCGTCGACGCGCTCACCGCCGTCAACAGGCCAATGCCGCGGCGCTGCATCTCCTCGGTCAGCGTCGCGCCGGTGGTGGTGTACTGAACCGCCTGATCGAAACTATCGTTCGGGATCGCCGAGATGTCGTAATAGCCCTGCAGGAACTTGCTCCAGCGCGGAATACTCTCGGTCTCCAGGCTATAGACGGCGCGGTCCACGAAGGGCATGGGCTTTCCGGCGTCGGCCAGCAGCCTCGCCGGACCATCCTCCATCTCGCCGTCGGCGGGATAGCGCTCGCCGCGGAAATTGGGATTTCGCACCAGGACCATGCGTCGATTCGGGTTGTTCTCCGTCAGCATGTATGGACCGGTGCCGATCGGAAACCAGTCGAGCGTGATATTGCGCCCGGTCAGGCCGGATTGCGCATGGAAGCGATCCGCCTCCCAGGGCATGGGCGCGAAGAACGTCATCGCCTGCCAGTAGAGGAACTGCGGATACTTCCCGATGATCGTGATCTCCCAGGTATACCGGTCGATCACACGGGCTCCTTCGAAATCATGCTCACGCAGGTCGAGGAAGCCGCTGCTGCCGCGCGCGCGCGCTTCAGCGCCGAAACGCCGCAGCCTTTCGGCGTACTCGCGCAGGCCGACGATGTGTTCGAACATCAGGCCGGCTATGGGCGAAGCCACCGCGGGATCGGCGAGGCGCTTGATCTGGTAGACGTAGTCGGCGGCCACCAGCTCACGGGTCCCGCCGACGGGCAGATCGGCGAGCGTGTGCACGGCGGCGAGATCCGCGGACGTGAGTGCATGGTAGAGGAAATCTCCCCGCGGATCGCGGGCCAGCGCCGGATGCGGCTGGAACCGGATCCCGGCCTTGAGCCTGAAACGATACACACTGCGGGCTACGCGATCAGCCGGCGCGTCCGCAGGCAGTTCCCGCCCGTCAGCGTCCAGGTAGACGGGGGTGGGGACCTCCCTGACCGTCAGCGGCACCAACTCGTAGGGACGCCGCAGGTAATGGTATTGCAGCGGAGGCTCATAGATCTGTCCGATGATTTCGCCCTCGTTCTCAGCGTAGGAGCGCGCCGGATCGAGGTGCTTGGGTCGTTCCTCGAAGGAATCGTAGTAGACATTGGCGGTGGCGTCGGCCGCCGGATAAGGGTTGTTCCACGGCGCAGCCCCGACATCGCTGGCGGCCAGGATCAGGACGGCGATGATCTTGCTCGGGCGCATGGCTTGCGATCCGTCGGGGATTATAAACCCGACGGCGACCGGGTACACTTCGCGTCATTCGGAGACCAACAGGGGGCAGCAATCATGGGTTTTCTGCACGGCAAACGCGCTCTCATCGTCGGTGTGGCGAGCAACAAGTCCATCGCCTGGGGCATCGCCCAGGCCATGCGCCGGGAAGGCGCGGAGATCGCGCTCAGTTACCAGACGGAGCGATTCAGGGAACGCGTCGAGGACTTCGCGCGACAACTGGACTCGGACATCACCATGCCCTGCGACGTTGCCGAGGACGGGCAGATCGAGGCGGCGATCGAGGCGCTGGCCAAACGCTGGGATAACCTGGACATACTCGTGCACTCACTGGCCTATGCCCCGCGCGAATGCCTGGAGGGCGAGTACATGACCACCACGACGCGCGAGGGATTCCGCATCGCGCACGAGATAAGTTCTTACAGCTTCACCGCACTGGCGCAGGCTGCAAGGCCGATGATGAAGGGGCGCAAGGGCGCGCTGCTGACGTTGAGCTACATCGGGGCCGTACGGGCGATGCCGAGTTACAACGTCATGGGGCTGGCGAAGGCGAGCCTGGAGGCGAACGTGCGCTATATGGCCCAGGACCTCGGTCCGCAAGGAACGCGTGTGAACGCGATCTCCGCCGGTCCCATCCGCACCCTCGCCGCATCCGGCGTGAAGGATCTGCGCAAGTTTCTCGAGTATGTCGAGAGACACGCGCCGCTGCGCCGCAACGTCACGATCGAGGAGGTTGGCAACGTCGGCGCGTTCCTGTGCTCGGACCTCGCCTCGGCGGTGACCGGAGAGATTACCTACGTCGACTGCGGCTACAACGCGATCGGGCTCGCGGAGGTCTGACGGGACCGCCGCGCCGCGCTCCCGGCTCGCGCGGCGGAGCGCCTGCCAGCGGACGACGGCCAGGGTCCGAGACTGGCCGCCGCCTCGCGCCTAGAGCCTGTCGGTATGCGTGGAGATCTTCGCGCCGGCCTTCAGCTCGGCGAGGTAGTCGCGCCAGTCGTTGTTGGCGTAATTCGCAAACAGCACCTCCCGCTCGGCCTTGCGCTTGTCCTCGTCCGGCTTTGAAAGATCCGGCTCGCCGATGCCCGTGACGCCGACGATGACGTAATCGCCCGTGCCCAGTGACACGCCATCGTAACGGGCCTCGCCCTGGGTCGTATAGGGAATGCGAAATGCCAGACGTCCCACCGCGCGACTGAGCTTGGTGTCATCCTCGCGGGTCGCCCCCTTGACCTCCGTCCAGGTGAGCTGCCCGGAGCGGGCCAGGGCCTCGCGGTCCTCGCCCTTGGCAAGGCGTTCCAGGAGGGCTTTGCCACGCTCCTCGGCCTTGCGTTTCGCGAGCTCCGCGGTCACCAGCGCGACCACCTCCGTCCTCACGTCGGTCAGCGGCCGCAGCGTCGAGGGCTTGTGCTCCACGAGGCGCAGGACCAGCGCGTGCGTCGGGCCGATCTCTATCGGCTGACTGTTCAGGCGCTCCGTGATCACCTCGCTGCTGAACGCCGCCTCGACCACCTTGGGATTGGCAAACAGCCCCTCGCCGCCGGTGCGCGTCACAAAGTCGGTTTCCTTCACTTTCAGGTTCAACGCCTTGGCAGCAGGCTCGAGGGAATCGGAGTTTTCGTAGGTCAGCGTCGACAACTGATCGGCCTCGTCGAAGTACATCTTCTCGGCCTGCTCCTTGCGCACCGCAGCTTCGACGTCGGCACGCGCCTCCTCGAAGGTCTTCGAGGTCGCCGCCTTGATCTCGTTGAGGCGTATGACATGCCAGCCGAACTCGGTACGTATCGGGCCGCGCAGCTCGCCGGGCTGCATGGAGAAGGCGGCGTCCTCGAACTCCTTGGCCATCACGCCGCGCGGGAAAAAGCCCGTCTTGCCGCCCTCCGCCTTGGAGCCGACATCGTCGGATTTCTGCATCGCGATCTCTTCGAAGGACTTGCCCGCCTTGGCCTCGTTCAGATACCCCTCGGCCAGCTTGCGCGCTGCCTCCACCTCCTCGGGCTTCGCGTCCTTTTTCACATGCACCAGGATGTGGTTGGCGCTGCGCTCCTCCGGCGTACTGAAGGTCGCCTTGTGGGTCTCGTAATAGTCCCTGAGAGCCTGCTCGTCGACGGCCACCCCCTTGGCCAACTCGTCGGCGGAGAGTTCCACATAGGCCAGTTTCACCATCTCCGGGGACATGAAGCGCACGCTGTTGCGCCGGTAGTAGTCCTCGATCTCCGCCTCCGTGGGCGTGATCTGGCTCTTCAGCGGCTCTGCGGCGACCGTCGCGTACACGACGTCGCGCCGCTGACCTTTCAGCTTCTCGACGAGCTCGACCGCGGCCTGGGTGACGAAATTGGTATCGCTGATGCCCTGGTGCAGCTGTTCGGTAGCCAGATCCACACGCATGCGCTCCTCGAAACCGGTCGGTGACAACCCGAGGTCGCGCAAACGATTCTCGTACAGCTGCGGCACGAACCTGCCGTCCTTCTGAAACGCCGGGAAGAGCTGGATGGCGCCGACGAGATCACCATCGCCGATCCGCAGGCCTTGCCGCTGCGTCGCGACCTCCAGCAGACGGTCGCTGACCAGCTTGTCGATGGTCTGCTGTTTGAGGTCCTTGCCATCCAGCTGAGCGGCATCGCCCAGCAGCGACTGCATGTAGCGGCGTTGCTCCTGGTACGCACGCTCGTATTCCTGCAGGCGGATCTTGGTCCCGTTCACCTTGGCGACCACTACCTCCGAGCGCTCCCGCACATACCAGTTCACGCCCCAGAGCGCGAACGGAATGAGCAGCAGGCCGAAAACGACAGTGGCAAACCAGCCTTGTGCACGATCACGGATGTTCTGCAACACGTTCGTCTACCTCGCCATTCGGTCAGCCCGGTGAGGGCAAAATTATCAGGGGCCTGCTGTCCGCAGCAATGAAAAAAGGGCGCACCCGGCGTGCGCGGGAGCGCCCTCGTGATTGGCGGAGCGGACGGGACTCGAACCCGCGACCCCCGGCGTGACAGGCCGGTATTCTAACCGACTGAACTACCGCTCCTACGAATTTTGGTGGGTGCTGAGGGGATCGAACCCCCGACATTCGCCTTGTAAGGGCGACGCTCTCCCAGCTGAGCTAAGCACCCAAGCGCTGCCCCCTTTCCAAGGGCGCGCTAGTTTACGGCATCTTTCAAGGCCTTGCCAGCCTTGAAGCCCGGGATCTTCGCTGCCTTTATCTTCAGCGTCTCGCCGGTCCGCGGATTGCGGCCGGTGCGAGCCGCACGCTTGCGAACGGTGAACGTGCCAAAGCCGACCAGGGTGACCATCTGTCCCTTCCTGAGTTCCTTCGTGATGCTTTCGAGCGTCGCATCCAGGGCCCTCGTCGCCGTTGCCTTCGAAACATCTGCAGCCTCGGCAATCTTCTCAATGAGATCTGCTTTGTTCATTATCGCTCATCCCCTTTGGCTTGTTGTCGCTGAGTTCCATGGTGTGCGGCGGCTCGATCTGTTGCGCTGCCTTGCTTGGACGTGAGGAACTTCGATCGTCTCGAGAGAGCGCTTTATACCAACAGGTCTCCGAATGCGTCAAGCAAGCGCGGCACGCGAAATCACGTGACGGAACCGTCAACAACTTGCCGCGCGATTGGCGTTGAGTTACGGCTGTCAGCGAGCTAGTGCGCGCGCAGATGATCGGCAGAGTCCTCGCCTTCGGGCTTCGCTGCGGGCGTCTCCGGTTCGGCCGATTCCTCGAACTTCGCCGGTGCCGGCAAACGCTGCAGCGCAACCTCGAGCACCTCATCGATCCAGCGCACTGGCCGAATATCAAGGTGCTGCTTGATGTTCTTCGGAATCTCCGCGAGTTCGCGCTGATTTTCGATGGGAATTAACACCGTCTTGATGCCGCCGCGCAGTGCGGCCAGCAGTTTTTCCTTCATGCCGCCTATGGGCAGGACTTCGCCACGCAAGGTGATTTCGCCGGTCATCGCCACGTTCGAGTGCACCGGGATCCCTGTCAGGGCCGACACCAGAGCGGTGCACATGCCGACACCTGCGCTCGGACCATCCTTCGGCGTGGCGCCCTCCGGAACGTGGAAGTGCACGTCACGCTTGCGGTAGAACTCCGGATCGATGCCCAGGGCCGGCGCGCGGCTGCGCACCACGGTCATCGCCGCCTTGATGGACTCCTGCATGACATCGCCAAGACGCCCGGTATAGGTCTCCTTGCCCTTGCCGCTCACCACGGCCGCCTCGATCGTCAGCAGATCGCCGCCGACCTCGGTCCACGCCAATCCGGTAACCTGCCCCACGCGATCCTGCTCCTCGGCGAGCCCGAACCGATAGCGCTTCACGCCAAGGAACTTCTCGATATTCTTCGCCGCGACAACGATGCGCTTGCCGCCGCCCCTGGAGAGGATCTCCTTCACGACCTTGCGGCAGATGGTGGCGATCTCGCGCTCGAGATTGCGCACGCCGGCCTCGCGGGTGTAGTAACGCACGATTTCGCGGATGGTGGCGGTAGGTATCTCGATCTCCTCGGTCTTCAGTCCGTTGCCCTTGATCTGCTTGGGGATCAGGTACTTCTCGGCAATGCTGACCTTCTCGTCCTCGGTGTAGCCGGACAGCCGGATGACCTCCATGCGATCGAGCAGCGGCGCCGGGATGTTCATGCTGTTGGCGGTCGTAACGAACATGACCTCGGAGAGGTCGTAATCGACCTCCAGGTAATGATCGTTGAACGTGCTGTTCTGTTCGGGATCCAGCACCTCCAGCAGCGCCGCGGCCGGGTCACCGCGGAAATCCATCGCCATCTTGTCGATCTCGTCCAGCAGAATGAGCGGGTTGCGCGTGCCGGCCTTCGCCATGATCTGCAGGATCTTGCCGGGCAGGGCGCCGACGTAGGTCCGGCGGTGGCCGCGAATCTCCGCCTCGTCGCGCACGCCGCCCAGCGACATCCGGACGAAGTTACGGTTGGTCGCGCGCGCAATCGACTTGCCAAGCGAGGTCTTGCCCACGCCCGGAGGACCCACGAGGCACAGAATGGGGCCCTTCATCTTCTGGACACGCGCCTGCACCGCGAGATACTCCACGATGCGCTCCTTGACCTTCTCGAGCCCGTAGTGATCCTCGTTGAGAACCTTTTCCGCGCGCTTGACGTCCTGGCTGATCTTGGTGCGCTTCTTCCAGGGCACGTTCAGCATCCAGTCGACATAGTTGCGCACGACGGTAGCCTCCGCCGACATCGGCGACATCATGCGCAGCTTCTTCAGCTCCGCGTTCGCCTTGGCCTTGGCCTCCTTGGACATACCGGCCTTGTCGATGCGCTTCTGCAGCTCGTCGAACTCGTTGCCGCCGTCCATCTCGCCGAGCTCGCTCTGGATGGCCTTCATCTGCTCGTTCAGGTAGTACTCGCGCTGACTCTTCTCCATCTGCTTCTTGACGCGGGTACGCAGGCGCTTTTCGATCTGAAGCAGATCGATCTCGCCCTCCATCAGGCCAACCAGGTGCTCGAGCCGCTCGCGTACGCTGACAATCTCCAGGATTCTCTGCTTCTCGGGGATCTTCACGGCCATGTGCGCAGCGACCGTGTCGGCCAGGCGCGAGGGCTCGTCGATGCTCGATAGGGAGGAAATGATCTCGGGCGGGATCTTGCGGTTCAACTTCACGTACTGGTCGAACTGCGACATCACCGAGCGCATCAGGACCTCGGCCTCGCGCTCGTCGACCTCCTGGGACTGAACCACCTCGACCTCCGCCGTGAAAATCGCGTCGGTGGCGATGTACCGCTTCACGTTGGCACGCTGGTTGCCCTCCACGAGGACCTTGATGGTGCCGTCCGGAAGCTTCAGCAGCTGCAGGATGCTCGAGAGGGTACCGACCGTGTATATGTCCCCTACCTCGGGGTTGTCCTCACCGGCGCTCTTCTGCGCCACCAGCAGGATCTGCTTGTTGCTCTCCATCGCCATGTCGAGCGCCTTGACGGATTTCTCCCGGCCCACGAACAGCGGGATGACCATGTGCGGATACACGACGACGTCCCGCAACGGGAGCACTGGGACTACGAGCGTGGATTCAGTCATTTCGTTGGCGCGCCTTCTTACGCGGTATTGCTTAATTTGAGTATATCTGTATTCGACAGATTGGCGAGCGACGGCAGCGTCACAGCATACCGCCCCGGATCCAGTCGCGGACTGAACGCCTGTCCCGTGAGGCAAGCAACAACCAAACCACCACAGCAGGTACGTTGGGGTCGCCGGGAGAAAAAACAAGGGGGGCGATGCCCCCCTTGCATGACTGCTGTCGCACCCGTCGCGGATGCGTCAATCGGATGCTGCCTTGGGCCGCTGCTGCTCCGAACTCTCATAGATGATCAGAGGTTTGGACTCCCCCTCGATGGCCGTATCGTCAACGACCACCTTGGCGACATTGTCCATGGACGGCAGCTCGTACATCGTATCGAGCAGCACGTGTTCCAGGATGGAACGCAGACCGCGCGCCCCGGTCTTGCGCTCCACGGCCTTGCGCGCGACCGCGCGCAGGGCGTTCTCGCGGAAGACCAGCTCGCAGCCCTCCATCTCGAAGAGCTTGGCGTACTGCTTGGTGATGGCGTTGCGCGGTTCGGTGAGGATCTGCACGAGCTGGCTCTCGTCCAGTTCGTTCAGCACCGCCAGTACCGGCAGGCGGCCGACGAACTCCGGGATCAGACCGTACTTTATGAGGTCCTCGGGCTCGACCTGGTGCAGCAATTCTGCCGTGGTCTTGCGGTCGACCTTGCTGCGCACGTCCGCCGAGAATCCGATGCCGCTCTTCTCGGTGCGGTTCTGAATGACCTTGTCCAGGCCGGCAAAGGCGCCGCCGCAGATAAACAGGATGTTGGAGGTATTCACCTGCAGGAATTCCTGCTGCGGGTGCTTGCGTCCGCCCTGTGGCGGGACCGAGGCCACGGTGCCCTCGATGAGCTTCAGCAGCGCCTGCTGCACGCCCTCGCCCGAGACGTCGCGGGTGATCGACGGGTTGTCGGACTTGCGCGAGATCTTGTCGATCTCGTCGATGTAGACGATACCCGTCTGCGCCTTGTCGACGTCGTAGTCGCACTTCTGCAGGAGCTTCTGGATGATGTTCTCGACGTCCTCGCCGACATAGCCGGCTTCCGTCAGGGTGGTCGCGTCGGCAATCGTGAAGGGCACGTTCAACAGGCGCGCCAGGGTCTCGGCGAGCAGCGTCTTGCCGCTGCCTGTCGGGCCGATGAGCAGGATGTTGCTCTTGGCCAGCTCGACGTCGCTGTTCTTGCTGCGCGTCTCCAGCCGCTTGTAGTGGTTGTACACGGCCACGGCCAGGATCTTCTTGGCCTGCTCCTGGCCAATGACGTAGTCATCGAGAGTGTTCTTGATCTCCTGCGGCGTCGGCAGCCGGCTGCCGAGTCCACCGGTCGCCTTGTCCTGTATCTCCTCGCGGATGATGTCGTTGCAGAGCTCGACGCACTCATCGCAAATGAACACGGAAGGACCGGCGATGAGCTTGCGCACCTCGTGCTGGCTCTTGCCGCAGAAAGAACAGTACAGAAGTCGGTCGCCCTCCCCCTTGTTCTGCCTGTTGTCGCTCATCGCTTTGCTCTCCGATTGCCCACACTGAGAATTCTAGACCACACCGCGGTCGATCGCGTCCCGCATGCCGGCTGCACCTTGCAGTCGATGCGCCTGTCAGCCACGTCGGGTCAACACCTCGTCGATGAGGCCGTACCTCTTCGCCTCATCAGCGCTCATGAAATTGTCGCGGTCGGTGTCCTGGGCGATGCGGTCCAGAGGCTGTCCCGTGTGATGGGAGAGTATGAAGTTCAGCCGCTCGCGCGCCTTCAGGATCTCCTTGGCATGGATCTCGATGTCGGTGGCCTGACCCTGGAAGCCGCCCAGCGGCTGGTGGATCATGACGCGGGAATGCGGCAGGCAGTAGCGCTTGCCTGCCGTGCCGCCGGTCAGCAGCAGGGCGCCCATGCTGGCCGCCATGCCGATGCACATCGTGCTGACGTCCGGCTTGATGAACTGCATGGTGTCGTAGATGCCCAGCCCGGCGCTGACCGAGCCTCCCGGCGAGTTGATATAAAAATGAATATCCTTGTCCGGGTTCTCGGATTCCAGGAACAGAAGCTGGGCGACTATGAGGTTGGCGACGTGGTCGTCGACCGGTCCGACCAGAAATATCACCCGCTCCTTGAGCAGGCGCGAGTAAATATCGTACGCACGCTCGCCCCGCGCGGTCTGCTCGATGACGACAGGCACGAGGTTCAGCGCGCGAGTGGTCGTATTCATGGGGGCGTTATCGGTCATGTCAAGCTGATGCTTTAGCGTCGATTTCAGTCTGCCTTGGATTCATAAGGTCGTCAAACGAGCTGCTCTGTTCCGTGACTTTTGCCTGCGTCATCAGCCAGTCGACCACCTGATCCTCCAGCACGGCCGTGCGGATCTCGTTCAAGCGCTCCCCGTCCTCGTAGTACCACTTGATCACCGCCGCCGGGTCGTCATACGTGGACGCCATCTGCTCGAGCAGGTTGCGTACCCGGGCCGGGTCCGCCTCCAGCTTCTGCTTCTGGATGATATCGCCCATCAGCAGTCCGAGCGTCACGCGCCGCTCCGCCTGCAGACGGAACGAGTCTGCGGACATGCCCTCCACCTGGGCGCGCGGGATGCCCCGCATCATCAGGCCCTGTTGGCTCTGGTAAAGCAATCGCCGTGCCTCATTCTCGACCAGCGCCCTAGGCAACTCGAGCGGGTTGGCCTCGATCAGCGTATTGAAGGTGCCGTGCTTGAGGCGAGTGCGCAGGGCCTGGTCGCGTTCCCGCTCGACGTTCTTGCGGACGTCCGCCCTGAAGGCCTCGATCCCACCCTGTTCGACACCGAATGCCTTGAAAAACTCCTCGTCCAGGTCCGGAAGGGCTGGCTCCTCGACCTGCTTGAGGGTGATCTCGAACACCACCCCCTTGCCCGCAAGCTCCTGGTTCGGGTAGTCGTTCGGGAAGGTGACCGCGAGCTCGTGGTCGCCCGGCCCCTTGCCGACCAGGCCTTCCTCGAATCCCGGGATGAACCGCCCGGCCCCCAGTTCCAGCTGATAGTCCTGGGCGGTGCCGCCGGGGAAGGGCGTGCCGTCGACCTTGCCGACGAAATCGATGCTGATCCGATCGCCAGCGGCG
>WBZR01000164.1_pt1 | contig 14431 bp, 15 predicted proteins | sample 5204231 | NCBI WGS metagenome assembly WBZR01 (sample SAMN12412403, study PRJNA552823) | activated sludge metagenome | isolation source: activated sludge from anammox sidestream of wastewater treatment plant... | place: USA: Virginia | collected 2017-08 | reverse complement strand
AGCGCAGCCATATCGGGGATATGGCGAGCATTTGCAACGAAGAGCGGGCGCATCTGGGCGCGCAAGACGGGCATGGGTGATTGGTTCACAGCTTCTCAGCCGGTGCGGGCCGGGAATCCCGCTGCGGCAAGCCGCGCGAGCAGCGCCGACACATGGTCGGGGCCGCGCGCCTGGACGACGATCCCGACCTCGACGCGCCGCGCTCCTTGAACGAAGCGGTGAACTGCAGGTTCTCGAACTTCAGGAAGACTTCGGCACCGGTGAGTTGCGACAGCGTGCGCGACGCCAGGCAGGGCGTGTCCTGCACATGGCCGGCGAGGCGCCGCGCGGCAGCTTCGATGTCGGCAAATCGCAGGGCGGGCGCATCCATGGCAGTCTCCCCGGCCCGCCCGGTTCGCGCCTCGGGGCCTGGCGGCATCATGCGCCGCCGCGTTCGCGGGCGACAACCGAAGGGCCCCGATACACGTTGTCGGTGCGTGCCGGCGTCGCGCCGCAATGCGCAGGCCGACCCGCTGCGTGCTAACTTATCGCAGATGCACCGCCCAGCGGGGCCGCAGATGCGACGAGCACCGCTCTACAGCCGTTCGGCCCGATCCGGGTCGCCGGACACGCCCGGGCCGACGCCTGTGCCCGACGCCGCCCGGCCGCCCGCACGGCCATCCGGGGGGTGGCGCGCGCTGGCCACGTCGATCGTGCGCGCCGCGCGCCATCGCCGCACGATGCCGGCGGCGGCTGCGCTGATCGCCATGGCATCGGTCACGTTGTGGCTGGCCGTGCCCCGCGCACCGGCGCGCATCGCCCAGGACGACATCGACGCCGCGGTTGTTCAGGCGCTGCTGACGGTGCCGCTGCCCTCGCCCGCCGCACGCGCCTACGCGGTCATCCGGCCGGCGGTGGTGCGCGTGCGTGCGCTCGAAGCACAGCGCGCCGGGCACGCCGACGTGGAGCGCAGCGTCGGCACCGGCGTGGTGATCGTCGACACCGGCACGATCCTCACCAACCTGCACGTGGTCGCCGATGCACCGCGGGTTCGCGTGGAGTTCGCCGATGGTCACGAATCCGATGCGTCGATCGTCGCGCTCGAACCCGAGCAGGATCTCGCCGTGCTGAAAGCGAAGTCGGTCCCCGACGACCTGGTTGCGGCCACGATGCGCTCGACGCGCGACCTGGCGGTCGGTGACCGCGTGGTGGCGGTCGGCTTTCCGTTCGGCATCGGCCCCTCCGCGAGCGCCGGCGTCGTCTCCGGCCTGCGGCGCGAGTTCCGCTCGCCCGAGGGCGAACGACTGCTCACCGGCTTGATCCAGTTCGACGCGGCGGCCAATCCGGGCAACTCGGGTGGCCCGCTGGTGAGCGCCGACGGCGAGGTGATCGGCATCGTCACCGCGATCATGAATCCGACCGACGCGCGCGTCTTCATCGGCATCGGCTTCGCGGTACCGATCGAGACCGCCGCCCGCTCGGCCGGCACGTCGCCGTTCTGACATCCCCCCGGAAACCGCAGGCAACCCACGGATCACCGCAACATGAGCACCCCGATCGACGGCACGGCCGACGTGGCCGCCCTGATGCAGCGTATTCTCTACGAGGTCAAGCGCGTGGTCGTCGGCCAGGATCGCTTCCTCGAGCGGGTGCTGGTGGCGATGCTGGCGCAAGGGCACCTGCTGGTCGAAGGCGTCCCCGGTCTGGCCAAGACGCTCACGGTCAAGACGCTCGCACGCACCATCCGCGGCGGCTTCCGGCGCATCCAGTTCACACCCGACCTGGTACCGGCCGACCTGGTGGGCACGCGCATCTACAATCAGAAGACCGGCGAATTCGCCACCGCGCTCGGGCCGGTCTTCACCCACCTGCTGCTCGCCGACGAGATCAATCGCGCGCCCGCCAAGGTGCAGAGCGCGCTGCTCGAAGTGATGCAGGAGCGCCAGGTGACGATCGCCGGCGAAACGCATCCGGTGCCCGAACCGTTCCTGGTGATGGCCACGCAGAACCCGATCGAGACCGAAGGCACCTACCCGCTACCCGAGGCGCAGGTCGACCGCTTCATGATGAAAGTACTGGTCGGCTATCCGAGCGAGGAGGAGGAATTCGTGATCGTCGAGCGCGTGACCGGCCCGCAGGTGCCGGTGGCCGCCGTCGCCACGACCGCGCAACTGCACGCGCTGCAGCGCGAATGCCGCACGGTGTACGTCGACCCGTCGCTCACGCAATACGCGGTGCGGCTGGTCGCCGCCACCCGGGAACCGGCGCGCTGCGGCCTGGCGGACCTGTCGCGCTTCGTCACTTTCGGCGCCAGCCCGCGCGCGACCATCCACCTGATCGAGGGTGCGCGGGCCCTGGCCTGCCTGCGCGGCCGGCGCTACGCGCTGCCCGAAGACGTCGTCGACCTGGTGCCCGACGTCCTGCGCCACCGGCTCGTGCTCTCTTACGAGGCGCTCGCCGAATCGGTGAGTGCCGATCGCCTGATCCAGCGAATCATGGAAGCGCTGCCCGCGCCGCAGGCACCGCTGCGCCACCATGCCGACCTCGCCGCGAACGCCTGAGTCCGCTTCGGCCGACGAGATCCTGCGTCGGCTGGAGTGGACCGTGCTGCGCCGGCTCGACGGCCTGCTGCAGGGCGACTACCGGACGCTGTATCGCGGTAGCGGGCTGGACCTCGCCGATCTGCGCGAATACCAGCACCACGACGACGTGCGCTACATCGACTGGAACGTGACCGCACGGTTGCAGACACCGTACGTGCGCGAGTACGACGAGGCGCGCGAGCTGGCCGGCTGGCTGCTGCTCGACCTGAGCGGCTCGGTCGACTTCGGCTCGCAGCGGATCACCAAGCAATCGCTCGCGCGCGACTTCTGCGCGGTGCTTGCGCGTCTGCTCACGCGCCGCGGCAACCGCGTGGGCGCCATCCTCTACGGCGCCGGCATCGAGGCGATCATCCCGGCGCGTGGCGGGCGCACGCAGGTGCTGCAGATCCTGCACCGGATCGCCACGCGCCCGCCGGCGCCGCGCTCGCCGGGCACCGACCTGGGTGCGCTGCTGGCCGCCGCGCAACGGATGATGGCGCGGCGATCGCTCGCGTTCGTCGTCTCCGATTTCCTCGCCGTGCCCGGCTGGGAGCAGGCGCTGGGCAGGCTCGCGCAGCGCCACGAGATCGTCGCGGTGCGGCTGGTCGACCCGCTCGAGCGAGCGCTGCCCGACCTCGGACTGCTGGTCATGCAGGACGCCGAGACCGGCGAGCAGTTGTTCGTCGACACGCACGAGCGCGCGCTGCGCCGGCGTTTCGGGCAGGCGGCCGGCCGCCGCGAACAGGCGCTGCGTGCGAGCTTCTGGCGCGCCGGCGTGGACGCGCTCGAACTGTCCACCGACGAGGATCTGGTCGACGCGATCCTGCGCTTTGCCGAACTGCGCGCGCGGCGCAGCCGCCTCGCCGCCGGCGGCGGCCTGCCGGCGCGCACCGGAGCGACACGATGAAGTTCCTCTGGCCGGCGATGCTGTGGCTGCTGCTCGCACTGCCGGTGCTGGTCGCCGCCTATGGGTGGCTGCTGCACCGACGCCGGCGCACGGCGCTGCGCTACCCGGGACTGGCGATCGTGCGCGAGGCCATCGGTCGGGGCCACGGCGTGCGGCGTCACCTGCCACCGCTGCTGTTCCTGCTCGCGCTCGCGGCGATGATCGTCTCGATCGCGCGGCCCACTGCCGTGGTGACGTTGCCGGCGCAATACGAGACCGTGATCCTGGCGATGGACGTGTCGGGCAGCATGCGCGCCACCGACGTCGAGCCGACGCGGATGGCCGCCGCGCAGACCGCCGCACGCGCCTTCGTCGGCGAGCAGCCGGCCAACGCGCGCATCGGCGTGGTCGCCTTCGGCAGCAGCGCCACGCTGGTGCAGCCGCCGACGCACAGCCGCGAGGACATCCTCGCGGCGATCGACCGCTTCGAACTGCAGCGCGGTACCGCGGTGGGCAACGGCATCCTGGTCGCGCTGAAGACGATCTTCCCCGGCCAGGAGTTCGAGTTGCCGTCGCTGGGACCGCGCTGGCGCGCGGGGCGCGGAATGCCGCTCGACACCGAGCGCAGCGCCGAGCGCGGTACCGGCGCGGCCCGCGCTGCGCCGCAGGCGGGCGCACCCGGTTCGTATGCGTCGGCGGTGATCATCCTGCTGTCCGATGGCCAGACGACCACCGGCCCCGACCCGATCGAGGCTGCACGGCTGGCGGCAGAGCGCGGGGTGCGCATCTACACGGTGGGCATCGGCACGCCGAACGGCGAGATCCTGGTGGGCGACGGCTGGTCGATGCGCGTGCGGCTCGACGAGGAAGCGCTGCAGGCGATCGCGCAGGTCACGCGCGGCACCTACTTCTACGCCGGCACCGCCGCCGAGTTGAAGACCGTCTACGAGACGATGAACTCGAAGATGGTGCTCGAGCGGCGCGAGAACGAAGTCACCGCACTGTTCTCGGCCGCCGCCGCGGTGGCGGCGCTGCTCGCCGCGCTGCTGTCGATGCTCTGGTTCGGGCGCGTGTTCTGAACGGCGGCGACGCCGCTGCATCACGCAACGACTACCAGCCCCACAGCAACCGGCGCGCCACCCACCCGACGAGCCCTCTGTCGTTGCGCACGCGCGCCCAGCCGTCGTGATGAGCGAGCGTGCGCAACACCTCGCCGTAGCCGGCCCGGGCGACGATGCGGCTGCGCGTGTCCGGCGCGCTGCGGACATTGGCGACTTTCACCTTGACGACGTAGTGCGGCACCTTGCCGGTCAGCGACCTGAACACCCAGCCTTCGTCGCTCTCGAAGTCGCGCACGCGCAGCCACCGGCCCTGGCGTGCCAGCACCTGCAGCGGGTAACCGCGAGACAGGATCCAGGTGACCTCGTGGCCGGTGCCCGGACCGGAACGCAGGTGGATCTCGGGGCGCGCGACGCTGACCATCTCGCGCGCCTGGGCCGCCTGCATGAGCAGCAGCATCAGCAGCGCGAAAACGACCCCCGGCAGCCGTCGTGTCCCTGTCATCGATTTCCCCCCTGCAAACGAAGTGACGAAAAATCCCGGTCAGCCCGCCTCGAGCGCGGGTTCCTGCATCGCGGCGACCTGCTCGCGCAACTCGAGCACGCGGTCCTGCCAGTAGCGCTGCGTGCCGAACCACGGGAACGCCGCCGGGAACGCCGGATCGTCCCAGCGCCGCGCGATCCACGCCGCGTAGTGGATCAGGCGCAGCGTGCGCAGCGGCTCCACCAGCTGCAGCTCACGTCGGTCGAGATCGGCGAAGTCCTCGTAGCCGGCCAGCAGGTGCGCGAGCTGACGCGTCATCGACGCACGGTCGCCCGACAGCAGCATCCACAGGTCCTGCACCGCCGGTCCGTTGCGCGCGTCGTCGAAGTCGACGAAGTGCGCACCCTCATCGGTCCACAAGACGTTGCCCGCGTGACAGTCGCCGTGCAGCCTGCTGACGCGCACGCCGGCCGCCCGGTCGAATGCGCGGCGCACGGCGTCGATCGCCTGGTCGACGATGCCGGTCCAGGCCGGCAGCAGGTCGGCCGGGATGAGCCGGTGTGCGAGCAGCCAGTCGCGCGGCTCCACGCCGAAGCCCTCGACGTCGAGCGTGGGCCGCAGCTCGAAGCGCGTCGTGGCGCCCACCACGTGGATGCGGCCGATGAAGCGACCGATGCGCTCCAGCGTGGCCGGATCGTCGAGTTCGGGCGCGCGCCCGCCGCGTCGCGGGTAGACCGCGAAGCGATAGCCTTCGTGCTCGCCCAGGGTGGTGCGTGCGTCGCCCAGCGGCAGCGGTGCGACCACCGGAATCTCGCGGGTCGCCAGTTCGGCGACGAATCCGTGCTCCTCGCGGATCTGCGCCACGCTCCAGCGCCCGGGCCGGTAGAACTTCGCCACCAGCGTGCGCCCGTCCTCGAGGCTCACCTGGTAGACGCGATTCTCGTAGCTGTTCAGCGCGAGGAAGCGGCCGTCGCCGCGCAAGCCGACCGACTCGAGCGCATCGAGCATGCAGTCGGGCGTCAGACGCGCGAACGGCGCATGCGACTCGGGTACCATCGGCCGATTCTACGGCGAACGCCGGATGCGCCACCTGCTCGCCGGCGCCGGTGCCCGGACTGCCACCCGTGCCCGACTCCGGACTCACGATCCCCGATCCCCGATTCGAACACAGCCGGATCCACAGAACGTGATCTTCGTCACCGGCGGCGCCGGCTTCATCGGTTCGAACTTCGTCCTCGAATGGTTGCGCATCGTCGGAGAAGACGTCGCCAACGTCGACGCCCTCACCTATGCGGGCAACCTGTCGAATCTCGCGTCGTTGTCGGGCGATCGCCGGCACGTCTTCCGTCGCGCGGACATCTGCGACGTCGACGCGATGGCGGCACTGCTGCGCCGCTATCGTCCGCGCGCGATCGTGCACCTGGCCGCCGAGAGCCACGTCGACCGCTCGATCCACGCGCCCGCAGCATTCGTCAGGACCAACGTGGTCGGCACCGCGACCCTGCTCGAAACGAGCCTGGCCTACTGGAACACACTGCCTTCGCCGGAAAGGCAGGCGTTTCGCTTCCTGAACGTTTCGACGGACGAAGTCTACGGCTCGCTCGGCCCCCACGAGCCCGCCTTCACCGAGACGCACCCTTGCCGGCCGAACAGCCCGTACTCGGCCTCCAAGGCCGGCGCCGACCACCTGGTGCGCGCCTACCATCACACCTATGGCCTTCCGGTCCTGACGACGAATTGCTCGAACAACTACGGGCCGTATCAGTTCCCCGAGAAGCTGATTCCGCTGACGATCACCAACGCACTGGCCGCAGAACCGCTGCCCGTCTATGGCGACGGCTTGCACGTACGCGACTGGCTCTACGTCACGGATCACTGCTCGGCGATCCGCCGGGTGCTCGAAGCCGGCCTGCCCGGCCAGACCTACAACATCGGCGGCAACGCCGAGCGCACCAACATCGAACTGGTCCGGCAGGTGTGCGCGCTGATGGACGAGCGACGACCCGATCCGGCCGGCCCTCACGCGCGCCTGATCCGCTTCGTGCCAGACCGCCCGGGCCACGATCGCCGCTACGCGATCGACGCATCGAGGATCGAGCGCGAACTCGGCTGGCGTCCCGCCGAGACCTTCGACTCGGGGCTGGCCCGCACCGTCGACTGGTACCTCGCCAACCCGGGCTGGGTGTCGAACGTGGTCTCGGGGGAATACCGCAACTGGAGCCCGGGTCTGCCGGACACCGCACCGTGAAAATCGTCGAGACCGACCTGCCCGGTGTACTCCTGATCGAGCCGCACATCTTCGAGGACGCGCGCGGCTACTTCATGGAGACCTGGAACGAGCGCGACTTTCGTCGCGCAGGCATCGCCGCGCGGTTCGTTCAGGACAACCACTCGCACTCGCGCAAGGGCGTTCTGCGGGGTCTGCACTATCAACTGGCCAGGCCGCAGGGCAAACTCGTACGCGTGGCTCACGGCGAGATCTTCGACGTTGCGGTGGACCTGCGGCGGCATTCTCCCCGTTTCGGACGCTGGACCGGCTCTCTCCTGTCGGACAGCAACCGCCGGATGGCCTGGGTTCCGCCGGGCTTCGGCCACGGGTTCCTGGTGCTGTCTGCGTCGGCCGACGTGATCTACAAGGTCACCGCGCCGCGGCACGAGGCAGGCGAGCGCTGCCTGAAGTGGAACGACCCGGCGCTCGGCATCGAATGGCCGTTGCATCGTCTGGACGACGCGGCGCCGCTGACGTCGCCGCGGGACGCGATCGCACCCGTGCTTGCCGATGCCGAGGTCTACGAGCAGGCAGATGCCAGCCGCTGCACCGGATCGTGACGGGCACGCGGGGGCAGGCCGGCTTCGAGCCTCCCAGGCCGACCTTGCCGGCGGCAGCCCCTTTGCGCGCCGCCGCCGCTGGCCTACGATCCTGCCGGAATGCGGCTGCCCGCGGCGGGCGCCGGCGCGCTGGAGCGAACGATGAAGGTCGGAGTCCCGAAGGAGATCAAGGTCCACGAATACCGCGTCGGCCTGACGCCGGAGTCGGTGCGCGAATACGTCCACCGCGGCCACGAGGTGGTGGTCGAGACACAGGCAGGCGCGGCCATCGGCGCCGGCGACGACGCCTACCGGCAGGCCGGCGCGACCGTGCTCGCCGACGCGCGCGCGGTCTACGACGCCGCCGAAATGATCGTCAAGGTGAAGGAACCGCAGACGGCCGAGATCGCGATGCTGCGGCCGCGGCAGCTGCTGTTCGCCTACCTGCACCTCGCGCCCGATCCGCAGCTCACGCGCGGCCTGCTCGAATCGGGCTGCACCGCGGTCGCCTACGAGACGGTGGCCGAGAGCGACGGCACGCTGCCGCTGCTCGCGCCGATGAGCGAAGTCGCCGGGCGCCTGTCGATCACGATTGCCGGGCAGCTGCTGATGCGCGACGCCGGCGGCCCAGGGCTGCTGCTGGGCGGCGTGACCGGCGTGCACCCGACGCGGGTGCTGGTGCTCGGTGCCGGCGTGGTCGGCGTGCAGGCCGTGCGGATGGCCGCCGGCGCCGGCGCCGAAGTGAGCGTGGTCGACCGTTCCCTGGCGAAGCTGCGCGCGCTCGAAGCGCAATTGCCCGGGCGCATCCGCACGCGCGCGTCCACGCGCACCGCGATCGAGGAGGAGATCGCCGCCGCCGACGTGGTGATCGGCGCGGTGCTGGTGGCCGGCGCGAGCGCGCCGCGCCTGGTCACGCGCGCGATGCTGCAGGCGATGAAGCCGCGCTCGGTGATGATCGACGTGGCGATCGACCAGGGCGGCTGCTTCGAGACCTCGCGCCCGACCACGCACGCCGATCCGACCTTCGAGGTCGACGGCATCGTGCACTATTGCGTCGCGAACATGCCGGGCGCGGTGCCGCGCACCTCGAGCCACGCGCTGAACCTGGCGACGCTGCCCTGCGGACTGGCGCTCGCCGACCAGGGTATCGACGCGCTGCGCTCGGACCCGGCCCTGCGCGCGGGGCTCAACGTCTTCGCCGGGCAGATCACCCACCCGATGGTCGCGCAGGCGCTCGGCCTGCCGTTCGTCGATCCGGTCAGCGCGCTGCGGCAAGCGGCGTGAACCATGCCGCAAGGCCGCGCCGCGCCGCTCAGCCGAACTTGTACAGCACGCCGTAGCCGCCGCGCGGGTACGACCACTCGACGTTGTCGTGCTCGCTGCACAGCAGCCGGCAGGTGCCGCATTCGAGACAACCATCGGTGGACAGGATCACGCTGCCGTCCTCGGCCTTCGTGTAGCAGCCGGCCGGGCAGGCCCAGGTGCACGACGGCGTCTCGCAGCGGTCGCGGCAGATCTCGGGTGTCCTGATCGCGATGTGCGCGCGGCCTTCGTCGACCCGGTAGCGGTTCTCGAACAGCTTCTCTTCGACCTTCACCGTCATCGCAGTGCCCTCATCAGCTTGATCGCGTCTCCGAACAGGCCGAAGCGCGAGCGCTTCGCCACGAAATCGCGCTTGATCTCGCGTTCCTTCGTCAGCTTGTCCACGCCGTCGACCTTGAGCATCGTGTGCGCGGCGCGCGTGAGCAGTTCCGGATAGGTGGTCAGGAACTGGCGGTTGCCGTGCATGATCTCCGGCAGGTCGCGGTATTTCTTCAGATCCTTCATCACGAAGCTCTGCTCGAGCGCCTTGCGGTAGCGCTTCAGGTTCGCCGCGCCGAACGCCTTGCCTTCGTCGCGCACCGCGATGATCGCCTCGGCGGCCAGCCGCCCGGTGGTCATGGCCAGGTTCGAGCCCTCGCGGTGCACCGAGTTGACGAAGCCGCCCGAATCGCCGCAGATCACCCAGCCCTCGCCGTGGATCGTGGGGATCGCGTTGTAGCCGCCCTCGGGGATCAGGTGCGCCGAATATTCCTTGACCTCGGCGCCGGCCAGCAGCGGCTTCACCGACGGGTGCGCCTTCATCTCCTCGAGCAGCTGGTACGGGCTCACGCCGGACGTCTTGAAGTCCTCGACCATGCAGCCGATCCCGACCGAGATCGACTCCCTGTTCGTGTACAGGAAGCCGGTGCCGACCATGCCGCGCGTGACCTTGCCGAACATCTCGATCACGACGCCGTCGTTGCCCGAGACGTTGAAGCGCTCCTCGATGGTGTGCTTCGGCAGGAAATGCATCTCCTTGACCGCCAGCGCGACGTCGTGCGCCTTCACCGGCGGGCGCAGACCCGCCTTCGTGGCGACCAGCGAGTTCACGCCGTCGGCCAGCACCACCACGTCGGCGAGGATGTCTCCGTTGGCACGGTCGGTGCGCACGCCGACCACCCGGTTGCCCTGCTTCAGCAGCCCGAGCACGGTGGTTTCGCAGATCAGCAGCGCACCGGCGTCCTGCACCTTGCCGGAGAGCCACTTGTCCATGTTGGCGCGGATCACGGTGTAGCGCGTCGGCTGCTCGTCGGCGTCGACGGTGCCGCGGAAGTGCGAGCCGACGTGCGAACGCTCGTCCATCAGCCACATCCGCTGTTCGAGCACCGCGCGCTCGAACGGTGCCTGCCTGCGGCAGTTGGGGATCACCGTCTCGAGCGCGTCGGCGTACATGATCGCGCCCTGCACGTTCTTCGAGCCGGGATACTCGCCGCGCTCGAGTTGCAGCACCTTCATGCCGGCCTTGGCCATCAGGTAGGCGGCGGTGTTGCCCGAGGGCCCGGCGCCGACGACGATCACATCGAATTTCTCGGCCATCGATCGCTCCTGGTTGCGCCCGTCAGGCGGCGACCCGTCGGCCCAGCCGCTCGCGCAGCGCCTCGGTGAGCGCCGGCAGGATCTGCAACGCGTCGCCGACCACCGCGAAGGTGGCGAAGTCCATGATCGGCGCCTTCGGGTCGGTGTTGATCGCGATGATCACGTCGGCGCCCTCGACGCCGACGCGGTGCTGGATCGCGCCCGAGATGCCGGCGGCGATGTACAGCTTCGGGCGAATCGTCCTGCCGGTCTGGCCGATCTGGCGGTCGGCCGAGACCCAGCCGGCCTGCGCGACCGGCCGCGAGCCGCCGTATTCGCCGCCCAGCACCTCGGCCAGCTCGCGCACCAGCCGGAAGTTCTCGGGCTTGCCCAGGCCGCGTCCGCCGGCCACGACGACGTCGGCGTAGGCGAGCTGCGCCTTGTCGGCGTCGGCATCGGGGATGTACGACAGGATCTTGGTGACCACGTCGTCCTCGGCCAGCGCGACCCGCTCCTCGACGATCGTGCCGGTGCGTGACGGATCGCGCTTCGGCATCGCCATCACGCGCGGGCGCACGGTGGCCATCTGCGGCCGGTACTCGAGCGTGTGGATCGTGCACAGCAGCGTGCCGCCGAAGGTCGGGCGCGTCGCGGCCAGGCTGCGCGTTTCGTCGTCGATGCGCAACTCGGTGCAGTCGGCGGTCAGGCCGGTGCCCAGCGTGGTGGCGACCGCCCCCGCCAGGTCGCGACCGAGCGTGGTGGCGCCCAGCAGCAGGATCTCGGGCTGGTTGCGCTCGACCAGTTCGGTGAGCGACTGCGTGTACGGATCGGTGCGGTAGTGCGCGAGCACCGGGTCGCGCACCAGGTGGACGGCGTCGGCGCCGTGGCGGAACGCCTCGTCGCAGGCCTGCGAAGTCGCAGCCTCGTCGGGCCCCATGACCACGCCCGACAGCGACACGCCGAGGTGATCGGCAAGCTTGCGGCCCTCGCCGATCAGCTCCCACGACACCGGGTGCACGCGCCCGCGCTCGAGTTCGACGAACACCCAGACACCGCGCCAGGCGCCGAGGTCGGTGTCGGCCCCGCCGGCACGCCGCGGTGCCGCCGCGGACGCGACGCCGGGCCGCTCGTCGTGGCTCATCGACCGATCTCCTCTGCGAGTTCCGGGTGTCGGGCGAACAGCTTCGCGAGCAGCGCATCGACCGCCTCGCGCGCCGGTTTGCCGGCGGCGTCGACGATCTCGGCCCGGTTGGCGCGCGGTGGCGGCGCGAAGACCTTCTTGACCACCGTCGGCGAGCCCTTGAGTCCACAGCGCACGACCTCGGGAATGCCGGCGGCCTTGTGGTCCCACTCGATCACGGCGTAGCGCGCCGCGCGGAACATCGCGTCCATGTCAGCGAAGCGGATCGTGTTGACACCCTCCATCATCGTGACCAGGCACGGCAATCCCGTCTTCATCACCTGCACGCCACCCTCGGCCCGGCGGTGCACGACGATCTCGCGCGCCTGCGGATCGAGGCTCTCGATGCGCGCGACGTAGGTGAGTTGCTGCAGGCCGAGGCGGCGCGCGATGCCGGGACCGACCTGCGCAGTGTCGCCGTCGATCGTCTGCTTGCCGCAGAACACCATGTCGACCGGGCGCCCGGCGCCGATCGTGCGGATCGCCGACGACAGCGCGTACGACGTCGCCAGCGTGTCGGAGCCCGCGAACACGCGGTCGGTGATCAGGATCGCGTCGTCGGCACCGAACGAGATACACTTCTTCAGCGCCTCGGCCGCCATCTTCGGGCCCATGCTGAGCACCGTCACCCTGGCGCCGAAGCGGTCCTTGATGCGCAGCGCCTCCTCGAGCGAAACCAGGTCGTACGGGTTGACGACCGCCGGCACGCCCTGACGCATGATCGTGTTGGTGACCGGGTGCACCCGTATCTGGCTCGAATCGGGCACCTGCTTGACGCAGACGACGATGTGCATGACCATGTAGCCACTCCGGTATTTCGGTACCGTTTTACCATTATGGATTGGCCGCCCGCAAGGGGTGCGCGCCCCCCATCGGGGTTAGCCCGTCGAACGTGACTTGATCTGGATCAAGTCGAACGCGGCGTGCGACGCGCCGCCTGCACCCGCAGATGACAGCAGGCGGCAAGCAGCACCGGCGCATCGTGGCCGAAACGGTCGGCGCGCGACAGCATGTCGCCAAGCACGTGCTCGTGCTCGGTGCGCCCGCCCGATTGCAGATCGCGCAGCATCGATGCGGCCGTCGCCGAACCCTGCTGCGTGAGCACCGCCAGCGTGCGCGCGTGCACCTGCGGCGCAATGACGACTCCTGCAGCCGCAGCCACCGCCGCGCATTCGGCGTGCAGGCGTCGAATCAGCCTCTCGCCATCGCGCGTCTGCACGATTTCGCCGATCGAACCACGCGCCAGCGTGGTCATGCCGGCCAGCGTTGCGAGGAAGACCCACTTCTCCCACAGGCTGGTCTCGATGTCGGCCGACAGCACCGCATCGAAGCGTGCCGGCCCGCATTGCGCGATGAACCCGGCTGCCGCGCGCGCGGCCTGCGCATCACGACCGCCGGCGATCAACCGGTGCAACTCGTTGAGGTGGCGCACCGTGCCGTCGGCGTCGAGCACGGCGCTGATGTGCGCGATTCCGCCCAGCACCCGCTCGCGCCCGAAACGCCGGTCCAGCACGTCCATGTGGGCGATGCCGTTGAGCAATGGCAGGACGTACGTCTGCGCACCGACGGCCGGCGCCAGCGCCGCGATGGCCTGGTCCAGGTCCCAGGCCTTGGGCGCCAGCACGACAAGGTCGTACTGCGGCGCCAGGGCATCAGCGGTGACGGTCTTCACTGGAAGTTGCGCATCGCCCAGCGGGCTGAGGATGCGCAGCCCGTCCCGTCGCAGGCGCTCGGCACGCGCCGGCCGCACCAGAAAGGTCACGTCGGCGCCCGCTTCGACGAGCCGCCCGCCGAAATAACCCCCGACACCGCCGGCACCCAGGAACAACATCCTCATGGTTCGATCCTCTCTGGAACTCCGGATACCACCCGTCCTGCAGACTGGCAGCGTCAATGGGCCGGAAGGGCAAATATACGGGCAGCCAACGCTGATCCGCGGGGTTTCGCACGCACCCGCTGGTGCCGCCGCAGTCCCGCCCTCCATGGATGTCGCCGTGGCCGCGGTCGGCAGGGCGGTGTCCGTGGGACAATTGCCCGCTGCCGTCGCCGGCCACAACCGACACCACGGCACGCCGAACCGCCGTCCCGCTTCGACAGGAACCCTTTTCGATGGCCCAGTACGTCTACACGATGAACCGGGTGGGCAAGATCGTCCCCCCCAGGCGCGTGATCCTGAAGGACATCTCGCTCAGCTTCTTTCCCGGCGCCAAGATCGGCGTGCTGGGCCTGAACGGCTCGGGCAAGTCGACGCTGCTGCGCATCATGGCCGGCGTGGACCGCGAGTACGAAGGCGAGGCCACGCCGATGCCGAACCTGCGCATCGGCTTCCTGCCGCAGGAGCCGCAGCTCGATGCGGCGCGCGACGTGCGCGGCAACGTCGAGGAGGGCCTGGGGGAGATCGGGGCGCTGCTCGAGGAGTTCAACGCGATCAGCGAGCGCTTCGCCGAGCCGATGGACGACGACGAGATGAACCGGCTGCTCGAGCGCCAGGGCGAGCTGCAGGGCCGCATCGACGCGGCCGGCGGCTGGGAGATCGAGCGCAAGCTCGACGTGGCGGCCGACGCGCTGCGCCTGCCG
>WBZR01003407.1_pt1 | contig 14432 bp, 14 predicted proteins | sample 5204231 | NCBI WGS metagenome assembly WBZR01 (sample SAMN12412403, study PRJNA552823) | activated sludge metagenome | isolation source: activated sludge from anammox sidestream of wastewater treatment plant... | place: USA: Virginia | collected 2017-08 | reverse complement strand
GGATGAGGCCGAGGCCGGCGGCAAGCACGTCGACCGGCGGCAGCATGCCGGCCTCGGCCGGCAGCTTCGGCGCGTCGAACTCGGCGAAGGCCGCGCCCCCGTTTCTGAGCCGCGCGCCGACGCGCACCGTGCCGATTCCCTGCTCGAGCACGACGAGCGCGTCTCTTTCCCCGTTGTGGGCCGGCGCGTTGAGCTCGGCGAGCAGGATCGCCGTGCCGATCGTCGGATGGCCGGCGAAAGGCACCTCGCTCCGGGGCGTGAAGATGCGCATCCTCGCCGCGTGGGCCGGGCGCGTGGAGCCTTGCACGAACACCGTTTCCGAGAGATTGAACTCCCGCGCGATCGCCTGCATCTGGTCATCGGAGAGGTCGTCGGCGCCGAGCACGACGGCCAGTGGATTGCCGCCGAAACGCCGGTCGGTGAACACGTCGAGCGTGTGGAATTTGAGCGCCATTGATAAGTCCGATGATTCGATTGACCGGCCGGCGGGCGGCCGCACTCTGCCCTATCCGCCGTCCCGCTCCAAGCGGCGCCGATGCCTCAGGATGGGAATTTCCAGGCGTGGGAGCTCAGCGAGCAGCGTGTGAGCATAGGCCGGCATGGGCACTTCCGCGGGGGCTACGCCCGGCGCGACGAGCCGGAGATCGGCCAGCTCGCTCTCGTGCTCCGATGCGATGTGCTGGCGGGCCGCGCGCAAGAGCGCAGGGCTCGAGAGCGGCGACAGGAATGGAACGGCAATGGAGAGCACCGGCCCCGCGTGCGTGACGATGTAGCCCTCGCCGCGTCGGATGGCGGGCGGCGCGAGCCCCGTCTCCTCGGCGACCTCCCGCGCAACGCTCTGATCGATGTCGATCGCCCCATCCTCTCGCACGTCCGCGGCATCGATGAACCCGCTCGGCGGATAGCAGAGACCGCTGTTGAGGTTCCCCGCCCGCTGGCGGCCGAGCAGCACGTAGCCGTCGGCCGAAAGGATGAGCGCCGAGCCGAACCCGTCCATGACGCTCTCGTCCCGGAACCCCGTTTCGCGCCAGTAGAGAAAGCTCTTGAAGTCGGTCGGGATGAATTGCGCCGTGAGACGGCCGCCACCCGAAACGGAATGGCGCGTCACCACGAACACGGCGCCGTTGAAAAAGCCCGGCGTCTCGCGGATCCGCCGCGCCCAGTGGGCGTCGATCTCGTTTCGATGGCGGTCGGCGAAGGGCCAGGTGCCGCCCGTCACGCGGAGATCGACCCCGGAGACGGCAAAAACCCGTCCTTCGCCGCGCGACGGCATCACGTTCCCCTTCCCCGCATGGCACGCGCGCCTGCTCGACGCGGCGGCCGCAAATCCCTAAAAAGCGCCCGACAGGGCCGAGACGTAGCACAGGATCACCCCCAGGTGAGCCGCGGGCCGTAACGACTCCGGAAGCCAGCCATCCGCAACCACGACAGCCATGAAGCCCGATATGAAGCCCGACATGAAACCAGACATGAGCCCTGACGGCGTACGCGGCGACGATGCCCGAGCCCCCCTCTATTTCGAGGATCTCCCCGTCGGATGGCGCGTGACCACCAGCACGCTCGCGCTCGACGCCGAGGCGATCAAGCGCTTCGCAGCCGAATTCGACCCGCAACCTTTTCACCTCGACGCGGCGGCGGCGGAGACCAGCCTCTTCGGCGGCCTGGTCGCCAGCGGCTGGCACACGGCGGCGCTGACCATGCGCCTTCTGGTGACCAGCGGCCTGCCGATCGCGGGCGGTATCGTCGGCGCGGGCGGGGAGGTGGCCTGGCCGCGTCCCACCTATCCCGGCGACACGCTCACCGCCGTCTGCGAGGTGGTCGAGGCGAAGCCTTCTCGCTCGCGGCCTGACCGCGGCATGGTGACGGTGCGCACGGAAACCCGGAACCAGAACGGCGAGGTGGTCCAGGTCATGACGGCGCGCCTGGTGGTTCCGCGCCGTCCCGCCTGAGACGCACGGAAGTGTTACATCATAGCATCAGTGCCGCTGATAGGCCGTTACGTGAAATACGATTGGCCGAGCCGGGGGGGTTTGCCGTAGTTTTCTAAAAGGACCGGCGGATCCGAAACCTTCCGCTGCAACCCAAGGAGAAGCCCCATGAAGACCTGGATGAAGCCCTCGGTTCGCGAGCAGGAAGTCGGCCTCGAGGTGACCTCGTATCTGCCGGCTGAGATCGACCTCGTCTAAGTCGATCGCGTTCGAACGAATGTGTGCGGCGGTCGCCCAGCGGCCGCCGCTTTCTTTTGTGCCAAGGCCTGCCGGACGTCGGATGCGGACGGACTGTGCGCACCGGCCTCACGCGACGCGAGCCCGCGACGCCCAGACAGAGAGCTGACGGTCAAATTCACGGATGTCGCACCGCCGGAGGCGACGGCTGTCATGCTGCTGCCGCATGCCGGTGTTGAGGTCATTGGCACCCGAAGCCGCAATGGAAATATTCCCGATGAAAGGAGACGACACGGGAAACGAAGGCGTGGGCGGAATGTGTCGATTTCTTGATGCGTCGTTTTTGCGGCGCGTCATGAGATTGTGAAGAATATATCTTCGATTTTCGCTTTGCCCATCGGCTCGCGCGGTGTCTACTGGCGGCCACGAGGGGCACGAAAACGAAAGTCCGCAAGCGCACGTCGCTGAAGCGAGACGAGGGAACCGGCGCGGAGCTTTCGAGTTCACGTCGGGCCACTGAGCCGAGAATGAAGCGTAACGGAGTAGCCGCCTCATGAACAACTCAGCAGCTCCTTCCAATGTGTCGACGAAACAGACGTCGACCGTTACTTGCCTCCACTTCAAGAACCGCGCGGACGAGCCGCCTCCGCTCCGTTATCCCTGGACGGACGAGCTCGAGCGCCGTCGTAAAGCCGTTGCCCGGTGGAGGGGAAACGAGTCTGGCCTCAAAGAGACGATGATGCGCGAATGATCGCGCGAATGTGAAATCCTTCGATACGCGACGCGGATCCGCACCTTAGCCACTCGGGTGCGGATCCGCTCCTCACTCACAAACGCTCAATGATGGCTGTGGCTGTCGTGGTCACCGCTCTTCTTCGCGCCGCCGAGCGCACGGACCGGGAGAGTGACGTCGCCGGTTGCGCCGCTCTTGAAGGTCAGCGTCACGGTCACCGTCGCGCCTTGCACCAGCGGCTCCTTGAGATCCATGAACATGAGGTGCATGCCGCCCGGCTTGAGCGCGACGCTCCCGCCCGCAGGGATCTCGATGCCGTCCGGCAGATGTCGCATGCGCATCACGCCGTCGGTCATCGTCATGTCATGGACCTCGCCGCGCCCGGCGACGGACGTCTTGACCGCGATCAGCGTATCGGCAGTGCTTCCGGTGTTGCGGATGGTGAGATAGCCCGCACCGACTTTCGCGCCCTCTGCCGTGGCACGCGTCCAGGCGCCCTCGATGGCGAGGGATCCGATGGTCGCGGACCCGCCCTCGGCTGACGCGGCCGTCGCATCGCCATGGCCGTGGTGATCGTGCTGGGTGCCTGCCGCGCTGTTATCGGCGATCCTCAGCATCGCCGCCGGCGCCTTGAGGGCGTGCGGATCCTGGCCGGCGGCCGGAATTTCGGTCCACCGCGCCTCGCCCTTGGCGCACTCCTGGACGACCTTGAAGAAAAGCGCCGGTTCGGTGACCTCGCGGGCGATGAAGCCGTTGGCCACAAACTCATCGTAGTAGGCGTCCGGCAGATCTCCGTCCGACCATTCGATCTGTCTCACGCCTTCGCTCATCGAGCCGTGGTGGGTGCCGTAGCTCTGCGCATAGGCGCCGCGCGTGGTCTTGAGGGTCCAGCCCGGCTTCGGCATCGGCTTCACGCCGACGAACCCCTCCGGGATATCGACGCGCACCGTGTGCGTCGCCGTTCCGTCGCAGCCGTGCGGAACCTTGAGCACGGCCTTGTAGAAGTCGCCGCGGGGCGCTTCGCCGCGCTCGAGGCTGACGTGCGCGTGCGCCGGGGCGGAGGCGAGAATGAAGAGCGCCGCCCAGCCAGGAATTTTTGATGTGAGGGTCATGATAAACCTTTCGTTTCTGAGAGAGGGAGAGTGCGAGAGCGTGTGAGGGGTGAGCGAGTGCGCGTCGGGCTCACCACCTGACCTGAAGACCGCCATAGACGGCCCGCCCCGTGCCGGGCTCGAACAGCGCGCTCGTGCTGTCGGCGGCCGTCGCGATCGAGCTCGAGGCGATGTAGGCTTCGTCCGACAGGTTGCGCCCTTCGAGATAGGCCGTGATCGGGCCTCCGTTGTCGAAGCCGATCTTTGCGCCCCAGGTGGCGTACGCTGCGGTCTTGAGCGAGTTGGCGCTGTCGACGTAGTAGGCGTCCGGCACCCATTCGACGTTCGGGCCGAGGTAGAGGCCGCTCGGGTGCTTGTAAAGAAGCTCCGCCCGCACGAAGTGCCGCGGCGCGCCGGGAATGTCATTGTCGCCCCAGAGCGGATCGTCGTCATAGCGGAAGTCGCTCAACGTATAGGCAGCGGTGAGCCACAGCTTGTCCGGATCGGCACCGTCCGCGATCAGCGATTTCATCACGGCGGCGCCGAAGCCGAGCTCGACGCCCTGATGGATCGTTTCATCGGCATTGCCGACCTGGCATGTGCCCATTGCGGGATTGCTCGTGAAGCAGAGCAGCTCGTTGTCGATGTTGGCGCGATAGAGCGCGAGATCCCAGGTGAAGTCCTCCGTCCGTCCGCGCGTGCCGATCTCGTAGGTCGTGGCCCGCTGCGCCTTGACGTCGGCGAAGGCGATGTCGAGCGACGCCACGCTTTCCCCGAAGCTCGGCACTTCTGCGCTGCGCGAGATGTTGCCGAACACCTGCCAGTCGGCCGTCACGTCCCACAGCACGCCGCCCTTCGGGCTCCAGATGTTGAACTCGGTGTCGCCGGGTGTGGCGCCGAGCACGACGTCCCGCTCGCGCGTCGCATGCAGGAACTGCGTGCCGGCGATCAGCGCCACGTCGGGTCTCACGTAGAAATGGTTCTCGACATAGGCGCTGAGGTTGCGGGAGGTATCCTCCGCATCGACGGTCTGCACGCCTTTGTGCCCGCCGGCATTGACGTACTGACGCACGTCCGTCGTTCCATTGTGGATGTTGAGGCCCGCGATCAGCCGGTTCGCAAACCCGCCGATGCGGCTCTCGTCGGTGATGCGCGCCAAGCCGCCGTAGTCGTCGTAGCGATAGTCGAGCCATTCATAGATCGGATGCATCAGGTGGCGGTCGACGTTGAAGGCCGCGAGCTCGACGAAGGTGCCGGGCGCCAGGCGCACGGTCGTCTTGTTGGCGATGCGCACCGTTTCGATGTTGCGCTGGTAGTCGTTGAGAACGTTGCCGGCAGCCGCCGCCTTGGGATCCGTGAGCGCGGCGCGCTTCGTGACGCTGCCCGGAATGCGTTGATCGACGTCGTTGGCATTGAGGTAAAAGCGTGTCTCGACGGCCTCCGTGAGACGATAGCCGACGTTGAGCGAACCCCGCACGCTTTCGCCGTCGCTGTGGTCGCGGAAGCCGTCCTGCTCCTGCCAGGTGCCGGTCATGAAATAGTCGACCGGCCCCGAGACGCCGCCCGAGCTCGCCGCGAGCTTGTGGAAGCCGAAGCTGCCGGCATCGACGCGCGCGCCGAAGAGGTCCGCATCGTACCCGGTCGCCATCACGAAGTTGATGGCCCCGCCGAGCGCGTTGGCACCGAAGCGGAGCGCATTGGCGCCCTTGAAGACCTCGATGTAGCGATAGGCCGTCGGGTCGATCTCCTGGAAATCGCCGTACCCGTCCGCCGTGTTGATCGGGATGCCGTCCATGAAGAGCTGAATGCCGCGCAGGTGGAAGTTGCGCGAGAGCCCCGAGCCGCGGATGGAGAGGCGCGTGTCCTCTCCCCACTTCGGCTGCACGAAGACGCCGGGCACGTAATCGAGCGCGTCCTTGATGGTGACCGCCGGTGTCGAGGCCCTGTAGGCGGTGTCGGGCACGACCTCGACGCCGCCGGGCGTGCGCTCGATGTCGGCCGTGGCTTCGGCCGTCGTGGGCACGCCGAGGCTTCCCGAGCGCGTGCCCGGCGCCGGCAGGCCAGCCTTTCCGATCTCGCCCGCTGCGTCCGGCTGCGGCGCGCCGGGCGGAGGTGGCACGGCGGTCTTTTTCGCGCTGGCGGCCTTAGCCTGGGGCGCCGTCGTGACGACGTTGACCGGCGGAAGCTCGGTCGCGTCCTCGCTCGTCTGGGCGAGCGAGGGGAGCGACGACAGGCAGAGGCCGGCCAGAGACAGCGCCGCAGCTCCTCTGGCGCGGAAGTGAGGCGATGTCCCGGGCAGTCCCCGCGGTCGGCGGTAGGATGACATGACGGCAGTCCGGATTGGCTCTGAACGCGCGGCCTACGCGCATGCTCCCGGTAGCGGAACGCAACGCAAGGCTCTGGATGACAAGCGGAATCAGATCGATACGGACGGCGGAGGGCCTCGGGCCGAGGTGGCCCCGGGCTTGGGTGTCTCTGCGAAAGCGGCGACCGCCAGCGTGTAGGTGACGGCCGCATATTCGGCCTCGCCGACGAGGGGCATGGGCTCTGCGGCCGCCAGGGCGGCCGCACCCGAGGCGGCGAAGGGGCAAAGCCCGGGCTCGGCGGACGGCGTCCCGGAGGGAGCGGGCGCGCCGTCGGTCTCGGCGGAGATCAGCTTCTGTCCCGTGCTCGTGCAGATGACCATCTCGAGGGCGCCCGAGTGGGCCGCAGCCTGCACCATGTAGCCGGCCGGCAGCAGGCTGCGAAGAGCCAGCATGGCGAGCAGAACGATGGTGGCGACGGCGCGGATGGGCACTGGGGAAGAAACCCTGAAACTGCCGGAGCAGGGGCGCCAACCCTAGAAGCCCCCGTTGGCCTTGGCAAGGCATGTCCGCCCGAGACGCGTCCTTGAGGCGCATGCGGCGTGCCGTGTGCGCCACAATGCGCGAGCCTCTGGCGGGGAAGCGCGTTGCGAGGTTAAGATCACCCTGAGTGCCTCTTTCCGGCAAGACGCACGACGAGCAGAAAACCCGAGAGCCGTTCCGAAATCCCGGCGGGACCGGAGCGGCGAGGGATGATCAGGCAAACGAGAACAAAGACCATGAGATCTCGCGTTTCGGTCGCCGCATGGGGCCTCATTGCGGCGGCTGTCGCCTCGGTCGCGGCTGTTGCGGTCGGCTCCTCGATGCTCTCGCGCGCGAGCGCCGGGGCGGGCCAGCCCGATGTCGACACCGCCCTGGTCGTCTCGGTCGACGTCTCGAACTCGGTCGACGAGCATCGCTACAAGCTGCAGATGGAAGGCATCGCCAAGGCGCTCGAGGATCCCGAGGTGCTGAAGGCGATCCTCAACGGACCGCAAGGCGGCATCCTGTTCTCGATGATGACGTGGGCCGATAAGCCGAAACTGGCGCTGCCGTGGCATCGCATCGCGAGCGCGGCGGACGCAGTGGCCGTGGCCGCCAAGGTGCGCGCCCTGCCGCGTCAGACGGGGGAGTTCACGTGCGTCTCGGGCATGCTGCGCTCGATCTCCGACAAGGTCGTGCCGCAGATCCCCGCCAAGGCGCTGCGCATCGTGGTCGACGTGTCGGGCGACGGCCGCGAGAACTGCAACCCCGAGGTGCCGCCCGCGGTTGTGCGCGACGAGCTCGCCGCCACGGGCGTGACGGTCAACGGGCTCCCGATCCTGGAAGGCGAAGAAGGGCCGGTCCTCGAGCAATGGTATCGCGACAACGTCATGGGGGGGCCCGGATCGTTCGTCCTGCCGGCCGACGGCTTCGATGACTTCGGCCGCGCCATCCGCCAGAAATTCATGATCGAGATCAGCGGCCTGCCTCTACCGATCACGCAAGCCCGCGCCTCAGACTGAGCACACCCCGATCACCACGGCCACGGCCCGCTTCCTGCCGGCGGCCTGCTGCCCGCTGCCTCAAATATCATTCATGGACGACGGCTGGCACCTCCAGCGCCGGATCTGCCACTGTGGATGCTCTTCGGCCCATTGCGCGAAGTAGGGCGGCGCCGCCATCGCGCAATGCAGCACGTCCATCGACGTATCGAGCGGGATCTTGAAGTCGCGGCACTGGGCCGGATCGGCGATCAGGCAGGCCGAGAGGATGATGCTGAGCATGCGTGTGCGTCTCCCGATGCCAGGCGCTCGGAGACGCCGGGTCACCTTCAGGTCTTACGCGCTGAGCCCCGAAACGGGTTCAAGTCCCGCCGTCTCAGGCCGTGAGCAGGATCTCGCCCTTGCCGATCGTCGCCCGGTCGCCCGCGAGCTTGCGCACCGTTGCCGGCAGGGCTTTGGGCGCGAGCGGGCCCAGCGTCTCGGCGACATAGCGCGAGAGGATACGCAGGATCACCGGGTCGATGCGGCCGCAATCGGCAAACGTCGGCAGGAGCGCATCGACGGATGGTCCGATCAGCGTGCCGCGCCGCAGCAACGGACCGGGCAGCGGCCCGAAGCCCGCCTCCGTCCAAAGCGTGCCGCCCACCATGCGCGAGCCGGCCGCCGCGCCGAACTTGCCCTTGGCCACCACCATGCCGCGCCGCATGCGCTCGCCGGCGCGCTCGCCGACCGCGCCATCGATCAGGACCGTGCCGCCGAGCTGGCCGAACTTGTCGCCGGGGCGCGCGCCGCCGAGGTAGTCGCCGGCCGATCCCTTGACGTGGATGAAGCCGCCCTTCGCCGTCGAGGCGAGGTAGGCGCCTGCGTCCCCGCCGATCTCGATCTTGCCGCCCCGCATGCCGCGCCCGGCATGGTTGCCGACCGTGCCGTCGACCCGGATCGTGCCCTGGTCCAGTCCGGCGCCGACGTAGTCGAGGAGCGGCGAGCCGCCCGAGATCGTGATCGTGTCGCCGGCCGTTCCGCCGACAGCGAAGATGTCGCCGACGCGCGGCGCATGAGAACCCTCGCCGAGCGCGAGCCGCTCGACGTCGCCGAGGGAGAGCCCCGCGAGCTTGCCCGGAAGAAGGGCGGAGAGGTCGAGCGCCACGGTTGGCGCGGCGCGCAAGGTGAAGCTCAGCGTGCTCATGGCAGCAGATCCTTCAGGTGATAGTGGTGCTGTCCGAGCTTGCCGCCGTAGTTGCCGGCGGAGACCCGCGTGACGCCCTTGGCCGCGCCGACCTCGATGAGCGTCTTAAGGCCCGCGCGCATGGCATCCGCCACCGCCTTCGAGGTGAGACCGTCGATCACGATCTCGAGCACCGCGATGGTGTCGGGGCTGCACTCCGTCGCCACCGCGCCCTTGAGCGTCGGACAGAACGCGTCGTTGGTGGAAGCGATGGCGCCCTTGTACTTGGAGCCGACCTTCGAGCCCGAGCGCACGATGCCGCCCGGGAACGGCGTGATGACGTCGTCCACCTTTGCGATGGCCGCAACGGCGGCTTCCGTCGCTTCGAGCAGCCCCGCCCGGTCGCGGCCGAGGATCAGGAGGTTGCCGCCGCCGACGGCCTCGGTCGTGAGCCCGCAGACGTCCTCGATCACGAACTCGCCGTCCATGACCGGGACGCGCCAGAAGCGGCGCTTGCCGAGCTTCTTGGCCGTCTGCCACCCGTCGCCGAAGAAGCGCGGGCCGGCGGCGAGGCGGAGCGTGGTGGGGCTGTCGAGGCCGTTGTAGCAGGCCGATCCGGGGCTCGTCAGCACGCACTGGCCGACGCGGTTGAGGAGTTGGGGGGCGAGGGCGTCGGGCGAGAACCCGAAGAGCAGCACGCGCACGCCGGGCCGTCCGTCCGGCGTCTCGTCGGGGGCCAGCTCGCGGTCGATGCCGCACTCCGCGCCGCAGCCGATGACCGAGGTTCCGAATCCCGTCATCACCTCGGCCGAGATGCGGGCCCACTTGAGCGTGTCGGCGGTGATCACGAGCCCGAGCCCGCTCATGCCGAACGCCTCCGCAAAGGTATCGTCGATGGCGACGCCGTTTCTTGTCATGGCGCTCATGGTCAGGAGATCCTCGGTCCGCACGGCTGCACGATCACGCAACCGCATTCTCCGCCCGTGTGGCCGCAGTTGCTGTCGACGATTTCCTGATCCGAGACGCGGAAGTTGTCGAGCTTCATGGTGTGGTAGCGGTCGAAATACTCGCGGAGCGGCTTCTCGATGGCCCGGTCGTAGTCGGGCCGCGCCACGTGCGTCGCCCCGGCGACGACTTTGACGACGCGCCCGTCCTTGACGATCATCTCGCCGTTCTTGAACACGAAGAGCGGCGTCTTGAACATCGCCTCGCGGTCGGCGCCGTCCTCGTAGACGGTGATGTCGGCGAGGGCGCCCGTTCCGAGATGCCCGCGGTCGCGCAGGCCGAGGCTGCGCGCGGGGCCCGCCCGCGTCATGATCGCGATCTCGTAGAGCGAGTATTCGCGGTCGAGCGTCTTCAGGATCGTCGCCTTCTGCGCTTCCGGGTGCAGCTTCTCCAGCATCTCGTTGCGGAACGTGCGGTCCATGAGCAGCCGGATGAGATGCGGATAGAAGTAGAACGGCGCCCCGTTCGGGTGGTCGGTGGTCATGAAGATCCGCCACGGATCGTTGACGAGCAGGAACAGCTCGAGGCCGATCGCCCACTGCAGCGCGTTGACGTAGCTCTTGTCGCGGTACTTCATCGGCACCACGCCGCATCCGGCATCGCATTCGATGTCCATCACGACCCACTTCTTCGGGTTGGCGGACTTCGTGTTGCCGTACTGGCGCATGGAGTCGCCCGAGGCCGTGCACGTCTGGCCGAACAGGATCTGGCCGATGTCGATCGAGACGTTGGGGTTCTGGTTGAGCAGCTCCGCGATTTGCGGGGCGCCCGACGAGAACTTGAGGTCGCCGTCGGTGCCGTAGCTGTGGAATTGGATGTGCGTCAGGTGGATCGGCAACCCTTCCGCGCCGCGGATCGTCGCCAGCGTCGAGCCCATGTTGCCCGGTACGCCGAGGTTGCAGCCGTGAATGTGGATCGGGTGCGGAACGCCGAGCTCTTTCATGCCGCGCGCGAGCGTGAGAATGACGTCGCGCGGCGTCACGCCGTAATAGACGTGCTTCTCGTCGAGATCGAGGGCGCGCTGGTTGAACTTGAAGGCGCTGATGCCGCCCGGGTTGACGATCTTGACCGCGAGCGCCTGCGAGGCATGCATCGTCCAGGCGATGTAGTCTTTGATGAAGGAGAAATCCTTCTTCTCGACCAGCGAGCGCAGGAAGAAGTCGTCGCTGCCGAGCATGACGAACGCGCCCTTGTCGATCATGGGCGTGTCGCCCATCTCGAGGTGCGCCTGGCGTGCGTTGGCCGGCAGCATCGCCGGCTCGAAGGCTGCCGTATACCCCATTTCCGCATAGCGGTAGCCGGTCGTCATGGTCGAAGGCACGGCGTGCCCGCAGCCCGAGCGGAGGAGGTCCGTACGCGCGACGGCGTCGCGCTGGTGATCTTCCGGCAGCATCATACGGCCGATGGTCATCTTGCCGCCGCCGATGTGGCTGTGGGGATCGATGGCGCCCGCCATGACGACGCGCCCGTTGAGCGCGTGCTCGGCGTCGATGCGCGTCCCCGGCGGAGGGGCGGCCACGATGCGCCCGTCCTTGGCATAGATGTCACGGACCTCGCCGTCGACCCCGTTCATGGGGTCGTACACGGTTCCGCCGGTGAACTTGATCAGCATCTCTTGGGTCCTCGAGGCGGAGATTAAAGCGCGAGTTCGATAGCGGCGAAGATGTCGGACGCCTTGGGCAGGCTCGAGCGGCCGAGATCGCGGAGCGGCAGCGCGACGACGTTGTCGACGCGGATCAGGCGCCCGGCGTGATCCACGCCCGGCGTGCCGACCGGGATGAACACCTTGGGTGGGCTCGGAAGCTTGAGGCCGGGCGTGCCGAGCACGACGGTCGGGATGCGCGTGGCCGGCGGTCCGAGGTCCGGCGTGAACGAGGCGAGCCAGACGAGCAGGTCACCCTCGCCGTCGGCTAGCATGCGCGGGATGGCGTAGCGCATGAAATCGAAGTCGGGCTTGCCGCTGGTGAAGGAGACACGCAGCGGATAGCCGCTCTGCCAGGATGCCACCGCTCCCGCCGAGACGGACCCCTCGTCGCCGCCGAGCGAAAGGCCCGCCGCGCGGCCCTTGACGTTGAGGTCCTTGACGAGGTCGGAGATCGTGCTGACGACCAGGTCCGCGTTCGGGAAGTCGAAGCTCGCCGGCGACCACACGAAGACGGGATAGGCGGCCGACTGGCAGCGCGAGACGAGCGCGCGGATGTCGGCGGCCGGTACGCCTGCGACGGTGTCGGCGGCGACCGGAGTGCCGCGCACCTCCGCCGCCAGCGCCGCGACGATCTCGCCCACGCGGTCGAGGTCGCAGGGAAGCGTGATGACCTCGCCGATGCGCGGTCCCTTGACGGCCGACTGGTCGAGCCCCTTGCCGATGAAGTAGACCGTCCGCTTCGCCGGCGTCTCCGAGAAGAGCGACTGCTCGACGTTGACGATGCGCTCGAAAAAGCGCGGGTGCAGCTTGTGGATGTCGCTGGCGAGCACGACGATGACGTCGGCGCGGTTGCGGGTCTCGGTGAGCGTCGACATCACCCAGCCGCGCGTCTGCAGGACGTGGAAATTTCGATATTGCCCCTCCGACAGCGCATGATCGACGACGCCGCCGGATTTGTCGGCAAGCGCCATCACGGCGCGAATGCCGTTCACGTCCGTGCCGAGGCCGCCGTAGAGCGGGAGCGAGGCGGCGCGGATCAGTTCGGTCGCCGCCTTGATGGCGGTGGCGAGATCGACGTCGCGGCCGTCGACCTGCGGCGTGGCCCCGTCCACCTTGCGCTCGAAGCCGGCCGCCGCCTTCGCGCAGCCGTTTTTCGTGACACGCAGGCCTTTTTCATCGTGGGCGAGTTCGAGATCGTCACAGAGGAGACCGCAGAACGGGCAGGCGACATCGGTGATCGCGTTGGACTGGGGGGGAGTGCCCGGCGTCTGGGCTTGCGTCCAATTCGTCATGTGGCATCGATCTCGTGATTTGATTTGCGGCGAAACAAAGCATGGACGGCCCCGCAAAACAACAGGCGATGATGCGGGGGCTGCGGGCGGCCGATGCGCACATCGATTGCGCAGCGCGGCAGTCTTAATTAATGTCCGGCGCCGGCTCGGGCTGGCGTGAGCCGTCGACGTATTCGGGAGGACTGCTGATGGTTAGAGTGTTCGCTTCGTTCCTGGCTCTTGTCTGCCTCATGCCGCTTGCGGCATCCGCTCACGGCCCTACGCGCCAGAAGGTCGTCGAGACCGTGGAGATCAACGCGCCGGCCGACAAGGTCTGGGCCGTGGTCGGCAATTTCCAGGACATGAGCTGGCACCCGGCCATCAAGAAGACCGAGGGCACCGGCGGCAACGATGTCGGCGCGACCCGCACGCTCACGCTCGACGGCGGCGGGCAGATCTTCGAGAAGCTGACGAAGTACAACGACGAGGGCAAGACGCTCGCTTACGAGATCACCGAGGTCGACGTGAAGGTCCTTCCGGTGACGAACTATTCGGCCTCCATCACCGTCACCCCGGAGGGCGACACGTCGAAGGTCGAGTGGAAGAGCGCGTTCTACCGCGGCTACGTCAACAACGACCCGCCGCCGGAGCTCTCCGACGAAGCCGCCGTCAAAGCCATCACCGACGTGTTCCAGTCCGGCCTCGCCGCGTTGAAGGCGAAGCTGGAAGGCGGCTGATGCCGGCGGGGCTGCGCCTCGCGGGCGTCGCGCTGGCCCTTGCGGTTGCGGCTGCGGCGCCGGCGGCCGCCGGTTCCGTGGCCGCGCGCCAGGCCTTCGTGACCAACCAGACGGGCAACTCGCTCTCGATCGTTGATCTCCAGACCGGCGCCGCCGCCCCCGAGATGCGGATCGGCGGCAAGCCGGCCGGCGTCGCCGTCGCGCCGGACGGCCGCTTTGCCTACCTGACGTCGCCGGAAAGCAAGGAGCTCGTCGTCGTCGATGCCGGGGCGCGGGCCATTGCGGCGCGCTTCAAGGTGGGCGAGGGCCCGCTCGGCATCGCCGTCCATCCGGCGGGCGACCGCGTCTATGTCGCCGACTGGTACGAGCACAAGCTGTTTGTCGTCGATCCCGTCGCCGGCAAGGTGACGGGCAGCGTCGGCGTCGGGCAGTCGCCCTCGGGCGTGGCCGTGACGGCGGACGGCACGCGCATCCTGACCGCCGACCGCGACAGCAACCAGGTTTCGGTCATCGACGCGGCGACGCTCGTCCGCACCGCGACCATCGCCGTCGGCCAGCGCCCCTTCGGCGTCACCGTCGACGCGGACGGCCGCCGTGCCTATACGGCGAACGTAGCCAGCGACGACGTGAGCGTGATCGATCTCGCCGCCGGCAAGACCATCGGCTCCGTCAAGGTCGGCCACCGCCCCTACGCCGTGGCCCTCACGGGCGGGCGGGCGTTCGTCACCGACCAGTATGGCGGCACGGTCACCGTGTTCGACGTCTCCACCCTGGCGGTCGTCAAGACCATCGAG
>WBZR01003405.1_pt1 | contig 14434 bp, 11 predicted proteins | sample 5204231 | NCBI WGS metagenome assembly WBZR01 (sample SAMN12412403, study PRJNA552823) | activated sludge metagenome | isolation source: activated sludge from anammox sidestream of wastewater treatment plant... | place: USA: Virginia | collected 2017-08 | reverse complement strand
TCCCGGCAATCGCACCACCAGCGTGACGGTGTGCGTGGTGGACGCGATGAACGTGCCGATCCAGGGCGTGCGCATTGCGTTTGACTTGAGTCTGGCCGGAGGCACCGGTTCGGTCGATGGCAATGGGCGTTCGGGCGTACTCGACAACGTCACCGATGCCGATGGTTGCGTCGAGGCAACGGTCGAGACCAGCAACGTACCCGCCACGGGTGACCAGGATGGATCGGGCACGCTGACCTTCAGCGTCGGTGCGGCATCGGCCGATGTGGATATCGTGGTGCAGTTGTCGTTCATCTCGGTGGGCGGCGTGTCGGTTGTTTGCGTCAACCACGAGCGCCAGGTGAACGTGGGCATCCGTGCATTCGATACGGAAGGCAATCCCGCATCCGGCGTCGCCGTGTCGGCGGTCTGCAGCGGGGTCACGGTAACGCCGGCGACGGCGCAGACCGGTCCGGGTGGCACCGCCGCGCAGTTCACCCTGACCGGGCCTGCGGGCACCAGCGGCAGCTGCACGTTCAGCGCGCCTGGAGTGGCGGCACTCACGGTGCCGGTGGAAATCCCGGACGCCAGTGTGCCCAGTCCGCCCTGCAGCTGAGTGGCCGGAACAAGGTGTGCAAGAGGGCCGCAGCAATGCGGCCCTCTTTTTGTGTAGCATGCTCCCTCCACTCATTCGCGGTGACGCGGATCACCTCAGGGGAGGTGCGCCATGCAGTCCTACAGCGAACTGTTTGCGGCCGGAGACCTCATCTTCCGCGAGGGTGATCCGCCGGATGGTGCGTTCCTGATCGAATCCGGCCGCATCGAGATCTCCACCCACCAGTTCGGCGAACACCGCGTGCTGGGCGAGCTGGGGCCGGGCATGCTGCTGGGCGAGATGGCGGTGATCGACGATTCGCCGCGTACCGCGACCGCGCGCGCACTCACGCCGTGCCGGCTCACCCGCATCGATGCGGGCCAGTTCGCCGAGCGCCTTGCCAGTGCCGACCCCGTGGTCCGCGCACTGCTGCTGAGCCAGCTCACGCGCTACCGCTCGGCCCTGGCCAAGCTCACCGGTGGCGTGGAGCGGGTCGGCGATGCGCGTCTTGAGGACCATCGGGATGCCTCGGCGATCGGCAAGATCCGGCTCGAGAGCGAACTGCGCACCGCACTCGATCGACGCGAACTCGAAGTGCGCCTGCAGCCGATCGAGGAGATCGAGAGCGGGCACGTCGCCGGCTACGAGGCGCTCGTACGCTGGACCCATCCCCAACGCGGGGATGTCTCGCCGGCCGAGTTCATCCGCCTTGCCGAGGAAACCTCGCTGATCGTGCCGATTGGTGACTACATGCTCGAGCGCGTGTGCGACGTGCTCGTGGAACTGCGCCGGCGCGGGCGCAAGCCCTTGCCCTTCGTCGCGCTCAACGTGTCGGCACGCCAGCTTGACGACCCCGGCCTCATCGACCGCATCATCGGCCATGTGCGCGCGCGCGACCTGCCGCCCAACCGGCTCAAGATCGAGATCACCGAAAGCCTCGTGCTCGACCAGGAGCGCATCGGCAGCCTGCTCGCACGTTGCCACGCGGTCGGCATGCCGGTCGCGCTCGATGACTTTGGCACCGGCTTTTCCAACCTCGGTCCGCTGCTCACGCTCGACTTCGACCAGATCAAGCTGGACGCGAGCTTCGTGCGTGCGCTCGACCGCCCACGCGGGCGTTCGGTGGTCGGGGTCGTGGTGGCGATGACGCGCGCGCTCGACTGTGACCTCGTCGCCGAGGGCGTGGAGACACGCGAGCAGCGCGAGGCGCTGCATCGGCTCGGCTGCCGCTACGCCCAGGGCTGGTTGGTCGGCCGGCCTCAGCCTCTCGAGCAAGTGCTGAACGGCTGAGGCGAGGGCAAAACTTTGGGCGCCGCGCGTGGTCCATGGCCTCGCCGCGCCAACGTGCGACCATTTGCAACTTCCCGGTCAGCTTCCCATGGACATGCCCCAACAGCCCACGGCCAATGCCGCCTTCGTCGCGCTGCGTGAACAACTCAGCCAATGCATCATCGGCCAGGGCGCGTTGATCGACCGCCTGCTCATCGCGCTGCTCGCCGATGGCCACCTGCTGGTCGAGGGTGCGCCCGGCCTGGCCAAGACCACCGCGATCAAGGAACTGGCCGCGCGCATCGAGGCCGACTTCCACCGCGTCCAGTTCACGCCCGACCTGTTGCCCGCCGACCTGACCGGCACCGAGATCTACCGGCCGCAGACCGGCAGCTTCGAGTTCCAGCGCGGTCCGATCTTCCACAACGTCGTGCTCGCCGACGAGGTCAACCGCGCGCCGGCCAAGGTGCAGTCGGCCCTGCTTGAGGCCATGGGCGAGCGCCAGGTCACCGTCGGACGCGACACCTACGCCTTGCCCGCTCTGTTCCTGGTGATGGCGACGCAGAACCCGATCGAGCAGGAAGGCACCTACCCGTTGCCCGAGGCGCAGCTTGACCGCTTCCTGTTGCACGTGCGCGTGGACTACCCCAAGGCCGATGCCGAGGCGGCGATCCTGCGTTTTGCCCGCGAGCGGGCGCGCCAGTCACTGGGCCAGGCGCCCGCGCCCACACAGCGCCTGAGCCAGGCGCAGGTGTTCGCCGCGCGCACGCAGGTGCTGGACCTGCACCTCGCGCCGCAGCTGGAGCAATATCTGGTGCAACTCGTGCTCGCCACTCGCGATCCCGCGCCGTGGGGTGCCGAGCTCGCGCGCCACGTTGCCTTCGGTGCAAGTCCGCGCGGAACCATCGCGCTCGACCGCTGCGCGCGCGCGCACGCATGGCTGCAGGGGCGCGACTACGTCACGCCCGAGGACGTGCATGCGATCGCGCCCGACGTGCTGCGCCACCGGGTCCTGCTCAGCTACGAGGCCGAGGCCGAAGGCGTCGATGCCGATCGCGTGATCGCGACCCTGCTCGAACGCGTGCCACTGCCGTGACGCGGTGCCGGCGTGCGCCCGCGCGCCTGGCCTGCCGGGCACGCGCCTGCACGCGCCGCTTGCAACTCCCACAGTCCCCGTCCCGATGTCCGATCCCGCCACCAACGCCGTCCATGTCGCTCTCGATGAGCTGATTGCACTGGCTGCCTTCGCCCATGGCAGTTCGCTGTCGCGCACGCGGCGCAGCGCCGCGTTGCAGGCGGGCACGAGCAGCTCGCGTTGGCGTGGGCGTGGCGTGGACTTCCGCGAGTCGCGCATCTACCAGCCAGGCGACGAGATCCGCCACATGGACTGGCGCGTGACCGCGCGCACGGGCAAGGCGCACACCAAGCTGTTCGAGGAGGAGCGCGAACAGGCGCTGCTGCTCGCGGTCGATCTCAATCCATCGATGCACTTTGGTACGCGAGCGCGCTTCAAGAGCGTGCAGGCGGCGCGTGCGGCCGCGCTCATCGCATGGCTGGCCAGTCGCGGTGGCGACCGCGTCGGCGCGCTCGCGTTCGGCGGTGGCATCAGCGGTGAGGTGCGCCCTGCGGGCGGCCGGCGTGGTGTGCTGCGGGTGCTGCGCGCGCTGCGCGATTGGGACCATGCGCGCGACCTTTCCCAGGTCGAGCCGCTGTCGCGGGCGCTGTCGCGTGCGCGCCACCTGCTGCGTCCGGGCATGCGCCTGGTGATCCTCAGCGATGGCTTCTGTGCCGATACGCCCAACCCGTTGCCGCAACTGGTGGCGCGCCATGACGTGGTGGTGGTGCTGCTGCGCGACGCGCTGGAGCTGGCCGCGCCGCCGCCCGGGCGCTATGCGCTGCACCTGGGCAACACGCGCCGCCTCGTCGACTTCGGCGATGCGCGCGTGCGCCGCGCGTGGAGCGAACGCTTCGCCGACTCGCGCGCGCGGCTGCTCGGGCAGTGCCGGCAACTGGCCATCCGCGTGGTCGAACTCGATACCGATGCCGATCCGCGCCGCGCACTGGCGCCGCTGCTCGCGCGCGCTCGGCCCTCGGCGGTGGTGGCATGAGCGCCGTGCCCACCAGCGCGCCGCAAGCCTTGCCCTTGCGCGACATCCACCTGCCGCCACCGCCGTCGTGGTGGCCGCCAGCGCCGGGTTGGTGGCTGCTCGCCGCGATCGCCGTGATCATCGCCTGGGGCCTGCTGCGGCTCCTGCGCCGGCGCCTGCGCGCGCGGCGCTGGCGCGCACAGGTGCGGGCACAGTTCGAACGCATCGTCGCCGCCCACGCCGAGCCGGACGCGGCGATCGAGCTGGCTGCGGCCATCTCGCAGCTGCTGCGCCGCGTGAGCCTGCTGCTCGACCCCGCGGCCGCGGCGCTGCAGGGTGAAGTATGGCTCGCCTTCCTCGACCGGCAGTTCCCACCCGCCGAAGCGCAGCGCGGGCCGTTCCGCCACGGCGCCGGCCGTGCCTTGCTGGAGCTGCCTTACCGCGCGGCCGACGCGAGGGCGTCCGAGCAGGCGCGCGCCTTGCTGGTGCTGGCGCGCCGCTGGCTCGATCACGTGCTCGACACGAGGCCCGCGCATGTTTGAGTGGGGCTGGCCATGGCTGTTCGCGCTGTTGCCGCTGCCACTGCTGGTGGCGTGGCTGCTGCCGCGCGCGCATGGCTGGGGTGGCACGCTGCTGCGTCTGCCGCATCCGGGTCTCGCACTGCCCGCGCAGCGCGATATTTCGCCGGTGGCGCCCATGCGGCGCTGGCTCGCGCTGCTGGGCTGGCTGCTGCTGGTGGCGGCCGCGGCGCGTCCCCAGTGGCTGGGGCCGCCCGAGGACGTGGCGCGCTCGGGGCGCGACCTCATGCTCGCGATCGACACCTCGGGCAGCATGAGCGTGGAGGACATGCAGCTGGCCAACCGTGCGGTGCCGCGCTTTGCCGCGATCCAGGCCATCGCGAGCGACTTCGTGCAACGCCGCGCCGGCGATCGCGTCGGCCTGATCCTGTTCGGCTCGCGCGCCTACCTGCTGGTGCCGCTCACGTTCGATCTCAAGACCGTGGGGCAGCAATTGCTGGAATCGGTGATCGGCCTGGCGGGTCGTGAGACCGCGATCGGCGATGCGGTGGCGCTCGCGGTCAAGCGCCTGCGCGACCGGCCGCAGCAGCAGCGCGTGCTGGTCCTGCTTACCGATGGCGTCAATACCGCGGGCGAGCTGTCGCCGCAGAAGGCGACCGAACTGGCCAGTGCGCATCATGTGCGCATCTACACCATCGGTGTCGGCGCCGAGCGCATGCGCGTGGATTCGCTGTTCGGCAGTCGCCTGGTCAATCCTTCGCAGGACCTCGACGAAGGCATGCTCACGCAGATGGCCCAGGCCACCGGCGGACGCTATTTCCGTGCGCGCAACAGCGAGGAGCTGGCCGACATCTATCGCGAGATCGACAAGCTCGAACCCGCCGCCGAGGCGAGCCAGAGCCTGCGTCCGGTGGATGAACTGTACTGGTTGCCACTGGCCGCGGCGCTGCTGTGCGCGGTCGGCGCGTTCGCGGCGCCGATGGTGGGTGGCTGGCGCCGGCTGGGTGAGGCATGAACGGCTTTCTCACCCAGTTCCACTTGCTGCGGCCGTGGGCGCTGCTCGCGCTGGCACTGTTGCCGCTGTCGTGGTTGCTGCTGCGGCGTGGCGCGGGTGATGCGGGCGGCTGGCGCAGGGCGGTCGATGCACACCTGTTGCCGCACCTGCTCGAGCGCGGCGATGCCGGACGCACGCGCCTGCCGCGCGTGCTCGCCGCGTTGGGCTGGATCATCGCCTGCCTCGCCTTGGCCGGTCCGGCATGGGAACGCGAACCGATGCCGCTGTGGCACAACGAGGCCGCGCGCGTGTTCGCGCTCGAACTCGCTCCGACCATGCTCGCGCAGGACATCAAGCCCAGCCGCCTCGAGCGCGCCCGCTTCAAGCTCGACGACATGCTCGCGCGCAGCCGCGACTACCAGACCGCTCTGATCGGCTACGCAGGCGCCGCGTTCGTGGCCGCGCCGCTGACCGACGATGTGGGCACGGTGCGGCATCTGGTCGAGGCGCTCGACCCGTCGACCATGCCGGTAGCGGGCAATGCCACGGGCGAGGCGATCGAGCGCGCGGTCGCCTTGATCGAGCAGGCCGGGCAGCATCAGGGCCAGATCGTGCTGCTGGCCGATTCGGCCGGCCCGGGCGCACTGGCCGCGGCGCGCCGCGCACGCTCGCGGGGCTACACGGTGTCGGTGCTCGGCGTGGGCAGTGACGCGGGAGCGCCGATTGCGCTGCCCGGCGGCGGCTTCGCCAAGGATGCCAGCGGCAATGTCGTGCTCGCCCGCATCGACGAGCCGGCCCTGCGCGAGTTGGCCGATGCGGGAGGCGGCCGCTACGCGGCGCTGACCAGCGATCGGCACGACCTGGATGTTCTGCTGCCCGACCGGGCCCGCGTGGCCGGCATGGACGCGAGCGCCGCATCCGGCACTGCGCTGGGCGAGCGCTGGCGCGACCGCGGCCCGTGGCTGCTGCTCGCCGTGTTGCCACTCGCGCTGCTCGGCTTCCGGCGCGGCTGGCTCATGCTGCTCGTGCTGACGCTGGGCGCACCGCTGCCTTCGGCGCGCGCAGCGGATTGGTCCGACTTGTGGCAACGCCGCGACCAGCAGGCTGCGGCCGCGCTCGCGCGGGGCGACGCCAAGCTCGCCGGGCAGCGCGCGCCCGATGCGGCGTGGCGTGGCAGCGCCGCGTACCGCGAAGGCGACTACGCCAGCGCGGCCGCCGACTACGCGCAGGTAGACAGCGCCGATGGTCACTACAATCGCGGCAACGCCTTGGCCCAGGCCGGCCAGTACCCGGCGGCGCTGGCGGCCTATGATGCCGCGCTGGCGCGCGCGCCCGACATGGCCGATGCAGTCGAAAACCGCCGCATCGTCGAGGAAGCGCTGCGAAAGCAGCAGCAACAGCAGCAACAGCAACAGCAGCAGCAGCAACAGCAGCAGCAACAGCAGCAGCAGCAGCAGGGCGACAACAGCCAAGAACAGCAGGCTGGCGAGCAGCAGTCCCCGGCGCAGCAGTCGGAGCAGGACCAGGCCGACGGGCAAGGGCAGCACAGCCAGGCGCAGTCGCAAGCCGAGCCAGCACAGGGTCCATCCGGGCCCGGGCAGGAGCAGCAGCAGACCCAGGAGCCGGGTGATTCGCGCGCGGGCGCCGACGCGCAGCAACGCGAGGCGCTGTCACGCGCGGTCGACCAGGCCCTGGCCAAGGGCGACAAGGATGCCGCGCAGGCGGAGCAGCCGGCCACGGCGGTGCAGGATGAGGCCACGCGCGAACAGCGCCAGGCGCTGGAGCAGTGGCTCGAACGTGTGCCGGACGATCCGGGCGGCTTGCTGCGTCGCAAGTTCATGCTCGAGTACCAGCGCCGCCAGCAAGGCAAGGGAGATGCTCCATGAGACACATTGGCTGCGCACTTGCGCGGATCGCCTGCGTGCTGCTGCTGGTCAGTCTCGCGCACGCCGCCGATGCGCCGCGGGCATGGCTCGACCGCACCAGCGTGCGCCTGGGCGAAACGGTCACGCTCAATGTCCAGACCAGCGACACCAGCGCGGGTGCGCCGGATTTCTCGGCGCTGGAGCGCGATTTCGAGATCGGCGGTACGCAGTCCAGCCAGCAGGTGAGCATCGTCAACGGTGTGCGTGACGCACGCATGCTGTGGGCAGTGGCGTTGCAGCCGCGCCGCGAAGGCCAGCTCACGATCCCGCCGCTCACGATCGGCACTGCGCAGACCGCGCCGTTGCAACTGCAGGTGCAGGCGGCCGCGCCGCCGGCGCAGGCCGGTGGCGACGTATTCTTCGAGGTCGAGGCGCAGCCGACCGATCCCTACGTGCAGCAGCAGGTGCGCTATACGGTCAAGCTGTACTACGCGGTCGACCTGACGGGCGGCAACATCAGTGATCCCAAGGTCGGCGGCCTGGTCGCCAAGCACCTGGGCCAGGACAAGCAGTACGTGGCGACGGTGGGTGGCCGTCGTTACCAGGTGGTCGAGCAGCATTACGCGCTCACCCCCGAGCGCAGCGGCACGCTGGAGATTCCCGCGCTGCAGTTTCGCGGCACCACGCTCGACCTGCGCGATCCCGGTTCGTTCTTCAGTCGCGGCCGCGAGGTAAGTGCGCGCTCGCAGCCGGTCACGCTGCAGGTGCGCGCACAGCCTGCGGGCTGGCCGGACGGCCAGCCGTGGTTGCCGGTCGAATCGCTGTTGCTGCAGGACCAGAACGCATTGCCGACACAGGTGCGCGTGGGCGACGCGATCACGCGCAGCGTGCGCCTGCAGGCGCAGGGCGCCGGCTTCGAGCAGTTGCCGGAACTGCAGCTGCGCGGCGTCGACGGCGCCGACATCTATCCGGACAAGAGCGAGACCTCCACGCGTGACGATGGCAGCTGGCTCTACGGCCAGCGCATCCGCAAGTTTGCCATCGTGCCCAATCGCGCGGGCACGCTGCACATACCCGCGATGCAGGTGACCTGGTGGAACACGCAGACCGACCGGCTGCAGACCACCGACCTGCCCGCACACACCATCAACGTGCTGCCAGCGGTCGGTGCGGGCGCCGCGCCGGCGCAGACTGCGCCGGCCCCGGCAGCCGGTCCCGGTGGTGACGGCGCGAGTGCGGAGGTGGCGCACACCAGCGACGCCACCAGCCCCTATGCGCCGCTGCTCGCGGACAGCCAGGCGCGCTTCTGGCGCCTGGTCGCATTGATGCTCGCACTGGGCTGGCTCGCGACCGCGATGGCGTGGGGATTGTGGGCGCGCCGGCGGCCGCAGCATCGGGCCGCACCGACTGCGGCCGTGCCTGCCACTGCCGCGGCACAGCGTGCGGCGTTCCTGCGTGCGTGTTCGCTGGGCGATCTGGCCGCGGCCGAACGCGCGCTGCTGGCGTGGGCGCGGACCGAGCGCAGCGAGGTGCGCAATCTGGGCGAGCTGGCGCAGCGACTCGCCGACGAAGCCCAGCGCGACGCGCTGATGCGGCTGCAACGCGCGCGCTACGCGCAAGCGGGCAGCGATGGGCTGGCCACGCAGCTGCGCGATGCGTTCCGGCGCGGCATCGCCTGGCTTGCGGTTGCACCGCAGCGCCATTCGCAGGACGCACTGCCCGCGCTGTATCCGCGCCACGAATGAGCGCGAAGCGGCCGTGTCCACCGGGTTGCGTCGCCCCTGCCTGACCGTGTGGCCCGGACCCGGTGTTGTGTATGCTGGGCCGGCGTTGGCCTCGGAGCCTGCATGATGCGCTGCGTCGTGGTGGCAGTGGGCATGTTGTTTGCCGTTGCCCTGCACGGCGCGTCGCTGCCGTGGGAGGTGTGGACGAGTCCGGCGGCACTGGCGCGGCTCGATGCCGGTGACAGCGTGGTGCAGACATCCAGCCGTTGCCCGGGTGGCTGTCGCTACGATCGCAGCAATCCCGGCGCGGAAGATCCCCTTGCGAATCCGTATCCGCTGCGCTGGCTGTACCGCACCGCCGATGAGGTGGTGCTGCTCGACGAGCCGGGTGCGGGCGCGCTGACCCGGCTGTGGCTCACCACCGGTTTTGGTACTTCCGCGTGCATCGATCCGGCGATCGAGCTGCGCCTGTACGTCGATGGAGCCGGCGCGCCGACACTCGCTCTGCCACTGGCAGCCCTGTTCGACGGGTCCACCGTGCCGTTCACGGTCCCGCTGGTCACCACGCCGACGCAGTCCAGCGGCGGCTACACCAGCTACATGCCCATCGCCTACGCGCACGGGTTGCGGCTGGCCCTTGCGGGCGCGCAGGGTGGCGGCAATCCCTGCACGGCCGATGGCCGGCATCTGTTGTGGTACCAGTTGCAGCACCATCGCATCGGCGCCGCTGCGCAGGTGAGGAGTTTCGGGCCCGGTCACGACGAACCCGGCTGGCGCAGCTTCCTCGCCCACGCAGGCGAGGATCCGTGGGATGGGCTGTTGCTGCCGGACGACGCGAGCCTCATGGTGGCGCCGGGCGCGCAGGTCGTGGTTGCCTCGCGCGCCGGCAGTGGCTGGGTGCGCGGCATCCGCATCCACGCGCCGCGGGCAAGCTATGGGCTGCTCGCGCTGCACGTGCGGATCGATGCCACGACCGCGCTGGACATGCCGCTGGCCGATTTCTTCGCCACGCCGGGCGATGCGCAGTTGCCCGCGCGCGGCGTGCTGCTGGGCGAGGATGCCAACGGCTGGCTCTACGCGTGGTGGCCGATGCCGTTCACGGCAGCCGCGAGTGTCGAACTGCACGCCTTGCCCGGCCTGGTGGCGCCCGTGGCAGTGTCCACGCGTGTGAGCTTCGATGCCGCACCGGTCGCTGCCGATGCCGGCCGCTTCAGCGCGAGCCTGCGCGAGGACTGTGTGACGGGCGGGGCGTTCGTGCTTGAGGATGCGATCGGCGCCGGCAAGGTCGTGGGTGTCAGCGCGAGTTACCACGCCGCAGACGCCGCGCTGCGCACCTACCTGGAAGGCGACGAGGCGGCCTGGATCGACGGCGCGCGCGCACCGTCCTGGTATGGAACCGGAGTGGAAGACTTCTACAACGCCGGCTTTTACTTCGACCACGGCGCGTTCGCGGGTCCGCTTGCGGGTGCGACGCGGGTCGACCCCGACGGCAGCGCGGTCACCAGTGCCTACCGCCTGTTGCTGGTCGATGCCTTGCCCTATGCATCCGCGTTGCGCATGACGCAGGAAGCAGGCTTGTCACCGCTGGAACCGACACCTGCGTGCGCGCGGCGCGTGCTGTACGCCTATCGGCAGACGCAGCCGTTGCAGGTCGGCTTGGCCGCGTTCGAGGTCGGTGATGCCGCGGCCGCGGCGGCCCATGCCTGGTTGGCGCCGGCCGGCACGCAGTGCGAGGCGCTGGACGCGCAGTTCGAGGGCGAGCCTGCGGCCACGCGCAGCGCGGTGGCGTGTGCAAGCACGAGCGGCGCAACCCAACTGCGCTTCACCACGGCGTCCGACGCCCGGCCGCTGCGCTTGCGGCGCACCTTCGATGTGGGCGCGGGTGAACCCGGCGTGGTGGCGGGTTCGGCCGGTGCGCGCATTCTCGTCAATGGCGTGCCGGCGGGTGCGTTCGCAGCGGTTGCCGCAAATCCGCTGCGACGCTGGCAGGAACAGGATGTTCCGCTGGAGGTGGCGGCGGGCAACAACGTGCTCGATGTCGTGATCGAGCCCGACTATCACGACGGCGCACCGGTGTTCAGCCAGTCGCGGTGGGAGCTGCGCGGTCGCTGGCAGGACCTGATCTTCGCCGACGCGTTCGAAGCCGACTGAGCGTGTCGGTCCGGACTCGTGCCAGCGCCGCGCCGGTGTCCGCGCCTGCACCACTGCGCACAACCGGCCTGCGCGTGCGCAGGCCGGTGCGATGCGGCGTCCGTGCCAAGCCGCTCCCGCTGGAGAACCACGTGATCAGAAGCGCAGCTCGGCGCTCACCGACACCAGGTTCGGGTCCAGCGACAGGCCGGTCCTGTCGGCCTTGTAGTAGTCGTAGTTGAGGCCGACGCTCACGTTGTTGCTGAAGTCGTAGCCGAAGCCCACACCGGCATACCACTTGTTGCTGGTGTCGTCGACGTGCACGGGAGTGGTGCCGCTGAAGAAGCCGCCGCGCAGGTCGCCACGGAACCAGCCTGCACGACCGCTCAGGTACCAGTGGTCGGTGACGTTCAGGTGTGCGTTGGCACCGACGTTCCAGCCCTTGAGCTCGGCCCTGCCGAGCGCGCCATTGGCGCTGGTGGCGTCGAACGAACCCAGGTCGGCGTAGCCGCCTTCGACGCCGAGCAGGAAGTTCGGGGCGAGCGCCCAGCGGTAGCCGGCATTGACGCCGAAGCCGGTGTCGTTGTCGTCATAGCCATGGCGGTCCAGCGTGGACTGGCCCACGTTGCCGTTGATGAAAAAGCCCGAGCTGTTGTCCGCATGGGCAATCGGCAGCGCGAGGAAGCTCGCGGCCGCGAGGGCAGTGGCAATCAGCATGTTCTTCATGGAATCACTCCGGTTGTGGTGTTGTCGGGCCGGCGCGAATGCGAACGCGTTCGACGCCGGCCATGGCAGGCCGATGTGCCGGCCTGATGCCAGCCCTAGGTTGGGCTGGCCGGAGAAGTTACAATACGCATGAGTGCAGTAAATGTTCAGAGCCGGAGCATGCTTCGATCCGATGCGCCGACACGTGCTTGACAGGATGGTTTACACGTGTAAACTGCGCTCACGGTTACAGGTGTAAACACATGCGCATCAGCGACGCCGAGAGTTCCGTCATGCAAGTCCTGTGGGAACGCGCCCCGCAAACCGCCGAGGAGATCGCGGCCGCCGTCGGCCCCGTCCACGGCTGGCAAGAAGCCACGGTCAAGACCTTGCTCAATCGCCTGCTGCGCAAGCGGGCGATCGCCGCCGAGCGTGACGGTCGCCGTTACCTGTATCGGCCGCTGCTCGCACGTGCCGACTACGTGCATGCGGAAAGCACGAGCCTGCTCGATCGCCTGTTCGACGGCCAGGTGTCGGCGCTGGTGGCGCATTTCTCGCGCAGCGAGAAGCTGTCCAGGCGTGAGATCGATGAGATCCGGGCCTTGATCGAGGAGATCGAACATGAGTCCTGAGACCTTGGAGCTGCTGCTGCGCTACAGCGCCGCCGGGTCGCTCGCGCTGATCGTGGTGCTGGCGCTGCGCGGCTGGTTGCGGCGCCGCTGCGGCGCGCAGGTTGCCTATGCGGCATGGCTGCTGGTGCCGGCCACGCTGCTCGCGATGTCCTTGCCGGTGCCCGCACCGCTGCGCGCGCTGGCGCCGTTGGCTGTCGGCCTGCAGCTGACGCCGCTGCAGGGAGCGGCCACCGCCACGGTTGCGAGCGCGTTCGATCCGCGACCATGGCTGCTCGTATTGTGGCTCGCAGGCGTGCTGCTCGCGCTGGCCTGGTTCGTGCGCCAGCAGCGACGCTACCTGCGCAGCCTCGGGCGCCTGCGCGCGCACAACGATGCCAGGGTCCTGCAGTCGGAATCGACGTTCGTCGGTCCCGCGCTGGTTGGCGCATTGCGCCCGCGCATCGTGCTGCCCGCCGACTTCGAGCAGCGCTACGCGCCGTCCGAACGCGCCTTGATCCTTGCCCACGAACGCGTGCACCTGGGACGTGGCGATGCATGGGTCAACGCGCTCGTGGTCGCGCTGCGCTCACTCAACTGGTTCAACCCCTTGCTCCACTATGCCGCGGGCAGGTTCCAGCTCGACCAGGAGCTGGCCTGCGATGCGGCGGTGATCGAACGTTTTCCGGAAGCGCGGCGGCGTTATGCCGACGCGATGTTGAAGGTGCAACTGGCTGGCCAGTCGCGGCAGGAGCTGCGGCTGCCGGTCGGTTGCCGTTGGCCATCCGATCGAACCTTGAAGGAGCGAATCCTCATGCTCAAGCAACCTCGTCCGAGCCGCGCGATGCGGCGTCTCGGCCTCGGCCTCGTCGCCGGCGTCACCCTCGCCTGCGCGTGGACCGCGTGGGCCAACCAGCCCTCGCAACCGGCGTCGTCGACCGCGGGCGCCAGCTACGTCGCGGCGTCCTACCGCTCCCTTGCGCCGCCCACCTACCCATCGGCGGCGCTTGCACAGCGCACCGTGGGCACGATGTTCGTGCGCACCAGCATCGACAGTGAGGGTCGCGTGTCGGCGGCGATGCTCGACCACGCCGATCCCGCGGCCGCGGCCGGCGCACTCGGCGATGCCGCCGTGAGCGCGGTCAAGTCGTGGACCTTCGAGCCAGCGCGGCGCGCGGGCAAGGCGGTGGCGTCGGAAGCGCTGGTGCCGGTGCGTTTCGCCTTCGGCAACGACGATGCGGCCGCGGCCTCACCGCTGCCTTCCGACGCGCTCGACGTCATCACCGTGCGCGGCGACGCCGAGCACTGAGTCGACACAATTGGCTCCCCGCAAGCGGCCCTGTGCGAGCAAAGCACGGGGCCGCTAAAATGGGCGCTTTCGACCCCGCCCATTCCGCTAAGGAGCTGCTCCATGGCTGTCAAGGTTGCCATCAACGGCTACGGCCGCATCGGCCGCAACATCCTGCGTGCGCTGTACGAAGCCAAGCGCACCCACGACATCCAGGTCGTTGCGGTCAACGATCTGGGCAATGCCGAAACCAATGCCCACCTCACCCAGTACGACACCGCCCATGGCCGGTTCCCGGGCGAGGTCAGCGTCGAAGGCGGCGACCTCATCGTCAATGGCGATCGCATCAAGGTATGTGCCGAGCGCGATCCGGCCAAGCTGCCGTGGAAGGATCTGGGCGTGGACATTGCGATCGAGTCGACCGGCCTGTTCACGAGCAAGGCCAAGGCCGGCGCGCACCTCGCGGCGGGTGCGAAGAAGGTCATCATTTCCGCGCCCGGCGACAAGGACGTGGATGGCACGTTCGTCTATGGCGTCAACCACGAACTCATCAAGGGCAGCCACGAGGTCATCTCCAACGCGTCGTGCACCACCAACTGCCTTGCGCCGCTGGCCAAGGTGCTGCACGAAAAGATCGGCATCGTGCATGGGCTCATGACCACGATCCACGCC
>WBZR01001932.1_pt3 | contig 14444 bp, 13 predicted proteins | sample 5204231 | NCBI WGS metagenome assembly WBZR01 (sample SAMN12412403, study PRJNA552823) | activated sludge metagenome | isolation source: activated sludge from anammox sidestream of wastewater treatment plant... | place: USA: Virginia | collected 2017-08 | reverse complement strand
GGAAAGCGCTGTAGTAATCAAAATCAAAAATGCAGCCGTGAATATACTCGACTGCTTTGAGGCAACAACAGATAATCCCTTGCGGACAAGATTTTTAACCATAAAAGTAACTTTTTATTGTTTTTTTCTAGTATAGCATGGTAAAATTCGCCTATGCCAGTAACAAAATCTGCAATTAAAAAGCTCAGACAAGACAAAAAGAAAAGTGCTGTAAATAAAAAAATAAAACAGCAGTTAGACTCTGTAGTTAAAGGAATCAAAAAATCAAAAAAGGCTTCACTGGAAGAAGCTTATTCCAAAATAGATAAGGCTGCAAAAAAAGGTATAATTCACTCAAATAAAGCAGCAAGGCTAAAATCTCAATTATCAAAAATCGCTCCTAAAAAAGTTGGAACGAAGACTTCTCCCAAACCTAAAAAGGCTACAGCAAAAACTGCTACCTCAAAGCCTAAAAAATCTACAAAAAAATAGTTTTTTTCGCCTCTAATTCTTTGACAAACCCTTAAAAACTCAGTAAGCTGAGATGATGGAGAAAAAGACGAAAATTTCCATAAACCTGTCATCAAGCAAAAGAGTTTCTGTAGGGAATACATTTTATAAATGGGCATTCCATGCAGGACGGGCAATTGTAGTTTTGATTGAGCTAGTTGCTTTGGGTGCTCTAGGGTATAGATTTATGGTTGATGGACAAATCGTAGATCTTTATGACGATATTTCAAGAGAAGCAAGCCTCGTTCAATTCCAGTCAGAAGATGAAAGTAGATTTAGGTCGATACAGGAAAGACTTGAAAATATAAAAATAATAAATAGTGAAACTGAAGGAAAAATAGAAGTAACAAATGACATAATTGATTCAATTAATGCTAATGAATTTACAGAGACTGATCTTACAATAAACAAAAATGTCATTTCTCTTTCAGGAAATGCACTATCTGTTTTTACAGTAGAAAACTTTACTAATAAAATTCAAAAATATCCACAAGTAAATTCAATTATTATTGATGAAGTTAATACTTCAAGCAGCGGAATAAAATTTCGTCTTAGAATCACTTTAAATGAATCAGAACTTATTCTATGAAAGACCAATTAATTATTGAATTAAATAAAATAAAAAAGGAATTTTCTACTCTGATTAAAAAACAGGGTAAGGAAAAAATAATTACATATCTTTATGTAATATTTAGTTTAATGGCCGTAACTCTTTTTGGAATGTTTGCTATCCAGCCTACTCTTGCAACAATATCTGAACTTCATAAGGAAAAAGATGACGGTGAATTTACTCTCAAGCAGTTAAAAACAAAAAATCAAGCTTTACAACGCCTGGGCAGTGAATATCAAAAAGTTGAACCGGGATTAAATAAAATATATGCAGCAATACCTACTACTCCAAAAATTCCAGAACTTGTGAGAAAAATTGAGATGATTTCTAACAGAAATAATCTATCAATTCAAAATTTAACAACAGGCGCAATCGAACTATATCCGACAACAAGATCCGGCACGCAGCTTTTTTCCTATACACTAAACATCACTGCTATTGGGACCGAGACTTCAATAAATACTTTTATCCAAGAATTAATAAATCTGGATAGAATGATAAGCATTGAGAGGCTTAATACTGGAACTGCTGAGAATGATTTATTTTCAACGACTATAACGGGTCGAGCGTACTTTATAAAAGAATAACTATGTTAAAAAATCTTATATTTCTATTTGTATTCAGCACTTTTGTAACTATAGTCTGGATTGGGACTACTCTTTATCACAATTCGACTGAATCTAAAATCTCTGAATCAAATCTCAAAAAGATAGAGCCTATTAATTCAGTTTTTGATTTAGAAACACTTGAAAAACTAGATACTAGACAAGAAATACCAGTAGACTTATCTGAACAGCTAAATATCATTGGAGAAGATGAAGCAACTTCAAGTAGCCAATTAGAAGAACCAGCACCTCTCCCCCAAACCAACGAAACAGTGGAAGAGGAAATAATACAGTAAAATGAAAGCGCAAGGGACCAGAAGACTTTCTCCTATACTTATAGGTATTTTTTTAATACTAGCAATTGCTGTAACGATTTTTTTAATACAACAAGGAGTTCTCACTATTACAAGAGCTCGTCCGACATCAATACCCCAAAATATCCAAATCACAAATATTAGCGACTCCTCCTTTACAGTATTATTTACAACAGAACTCAACGTTTCTGCTGCGCTAAAAATTCCTGAAGGAGGAACAGGCAATACTATTATTCTTGACGATAGAGATAAGTCTTCTGGTATTCAAAAGCCTTATTATTCGCATCATATAACAGTCCCAAATTTAAAGCCCCAACAAACATATTCTTTTATAATTATTTCTGATGGCAAAGAATACGAATCGCCTGTAGAGTATATGGTTACAACCGGAGAACAAATTGCAAACTCTCCTCCGCAGCAAAACCCTCTCTTTGGAACTGTAATTTTACCTGACGGCAGCTCTGGTACAGATACTATTGTTACTGCCAGAACACCAGGCAGCCAAGTTATTTCTTCTGTAACAAACGAACGGGGTAACTATATTCTCCCTACTAATTCGCTAAAAAACGAACAATTAAATTCTTACCAAAACCTCTCAGACACTTCCCAAATTCTACTTAATTTTTTCAGACAAAATTTTACAGGAAAAATTACGACAGATTATAAGTTGGCCCAAAATCTTCCGGCAGTTACGCTAAATCAAAATTACTCTTTCTTTCCGCAAGAAGAACAGGCAGTTCAAACTCCTGAGCAAGGATTTGAAAGCATTGAAGAGACAACCTTTTCCTCGTCAGAACCTACAGTTGTATCTCCTAGAGAAAATCAGTCATTTATAGATTCAAGACCTACATTCTCTGGAACAGGTGGCCCAAATAGAACTGCTAATATTTCTATACCTTCTGCTAATATAACCGAAACAGTAAATATATCGCCGCAAGGCAGATGGCTATTTAATCCAGAAAAAGATATCTCGCAGGGAGAACACAAGGCAAGTTTTACAATCCAGAATGAAAGCGGAATCAACACTGTAATTTCTAGGACTTTTTCTATTTTTCCTTCCGGCTCTCAAGTCTCTCAAAGCGCAACTCCTAGTGCTACTCCTACATTTTCTCCTACACCCAGCCCAACTCGGGCAATTACAACTACCCCAACACCAACGATATCAACGACTCCGTCTCCAACAGTTACTATTTCAGTAACTCCATCTATATCTGTATCTCCTACAGTATCCCCTTCTCCTACCTTACAGCCTACAAGCACACCAACTGTAACTATAGCGCCCACTAGTATTCCTACCAGCACTCCGCTTCCACCTATAGAAAAACCGGGTGGTGTTTCGCAAACAACAATACTTGCGATATTTTCTATAGTACTAATTGTGGCCGGCGCTGCCATCTTCTTTGCGCTATAATAATTTAATAATTTTATGAAAATAGGAATTATAGGTGCAGGATTTACTGGACTTGCTGCAGCTTATTATTTATCAAAAAAAGGGCATAGCGTAACAATTTTTGAAAAGGACGCTCGACCCGGAGGACTTGCTATTGGATACCAAGAAAAGGGCTGGGATTGGACATTAGAAGCACACTATCATCACTGGTTCACAAATGATAAAAGTGTTTTAGATTTAGCAAAAGAAATAAATCACGAAGTAATAATAGTAAAGCCAAAAACCTCATCATTTGTTGATGAAAAAATTTATCAGCTAGACTCTCCAATTTCCCTTCTAAAATTTCCTAGACTTAGCATAATAAATCGAGTCAGAATGGGAATAACAATTGCACTGCTTAGATATAACCCTTTTTGGAAACCGCTTGAAAATTTCCATGCAAAGCCTTATTTGGAAAAATTTATGGGGCAAAAAGCATATAAAAAAATATGGGAGCCACTGCTCATAAATAAACTTGGCAAATATTCAGACAAAGTTTCTTTAGCGTGGTTCTGGGCTAGAGTCTTTAAGAGAACAACTTCACTTGCGTATCCCCAGGGCGGATTTTTAAACTTTGCAAAAAATTTAGAAGAAGAAATAATAAAAAATGGCGGTAAGATTTTCTATAATACAGAAGTAAAAAATCTTTCTTCAAAAGACACGGCGCAAATAATTTTTTCACTTCCCGGCAAACAGCCAAAAATAGAAAAATTTGACAAAGTTATTGTAACTTTACCTCTTGTGCTTTTTTTCAGAATTTGCAAATCTCTTCCTGAATCATATGTAGAAAAATATAAAAATCTTGTTAATATTGGCGCGATGAATTTAGTCTTGAGACTCAAAAAACCATTTTTTAAAGATAATACTTATTGGCTTAATATGTGTGATTTAAAATCACCAATTCTTGCTGTTGTAGAGCATACAAATTTTATGGACAAAAAAAACTACAACAACGAACACTTATTGTACGTAGGGAATTATATGGAAATCTCTGACAAAAGATTTATTATGACAAAAGATAAATTATTAAATCTTTATGACCCTTGGCTTAAGAAAATAAATAGCAGATATAAATCATTAATTATAGATTCTGAATTATTTCATGCGCCCTTTGCACAACCTATCGTTACTACTAAATATTCAAAGAAAATTCCTCCATTTAAAACCCCTTTAAAAAATATCTATCTTGCAAATATACAACAAGTTTATCCTTGGGATAGGGGAACAAATTATGCAGTAGAACTCGGAAAAAAAATAAGTGATTTGATTTCTGAAGATTAAAATGGACTTCCAAAGCATCCTAAGTCTTATTATTTTTGCGTTATTTTTACTAGTAATAACTGTCGCTGGATTTTCTTTTACTTTTTCAATTTTTAAAAAACTCCCTGATAGAGGTTTTGGCTTTACAAAAATGTTAATCATTTTAATTTTGTCTTATTTTATTTGGTTGATAAGCCACATTGGCCCTTTCTTCACAACTTCTGTTGTTATCATTTTTTTTATAGCAATTTCTGTTACCTCTCTTAGTATTTACTATAAAAAGCGAGCTAATATTATTAAATTTCTTAGAGAAAACAAACGCATTATTATATTTGAGGAAATAATATTTATTTCTTTTTTTGTACTTTTTCTCTTAATTCGTATTGGCAATCCAGATCTGTGGCATCCTGTTATGGGCGGTGAGAAACCAATGGACTTTGCTTTTATGAATGCTCTCGTACGTACAGATACTTTGCCTCCATACGACCCCTGGCTTGCTGGATATACAATAAATTATTATTATTTCGGGCAATTTATTACAGCAACACTTTCAAAACTCCTTAATATTCCTACAGCAATTATTTATAATTTATTCCTTGCTTTTCTCTTTGGCCAAACTGCTGTAGGCTTTGCATCAATTATCTATAATCTAATAAAATCCAAAACTGCTTCTTTAATTGGCAGCATACTACTTCTTGTATCAGGCAATTTAGCACAAATTCCCTTAATTTTTAGCTCATTTGCAGTAACTCCACCTATTAATGCATGGTATTGGACAGCATCTAGGGTTATGCAAAACAATGAAATAAATGAATTCCCTTTCTTTACTTTTTTGTATGCTGACCTCCACTCTCATCTTATATCGCTACCAATATCGCTTTTATTTATTGTTTCTATATTAGAAATCTATAAGTTGTTAACTACCAAAAATATAAAAAGGGCAGTTCTTCTAACAATTTTTGCGTCGTTTATTTTGGGAATAATGAGAATAACTAATATTTGGGATTATCCAACATATCTTTTTATTGGAAGTGCTGCGCTTTTTTTAACTATCTTTTTAAAGGAAAAAGTTATTAGGAAAAAAATTATTCTATCTTTAGTTTTTCCCTTAATACTTTTATTTGTAAGTAGCCTTAGTATTTTTCCATTTTTACTACATTACAAGACTGGAGAATTGGGACTTGCTATATATAAAGGTCCATTTACTTTGATAAATGACTATCTTTTAATACATGGATTATTTTTGTGCTTTAATTTCATATTGCTTCTCTTTATTATAAATCCAAAAAGACTCCTTACTTTCCCAAAATTTGTACGTTTAATTTTTTATATACCATTCGTTTTAATAATTATATTTTTACTTAATAGTCTTTATTTTCTTGCATTTCTGTCATTTCTAATCTTTATTGCCCTGCTTGCAATTACTACAAATCCTAAAGAAAAATATATTGTTCCAGTTTTCTTTTTTATCTCTGCATTATTTCTAACTATCATCCCGGATGTTATCGACATAAAGTTGGGATTAGGAAGAATGAATACGGTTTTTAAATTTTATTTTCAAGCATGGATATTTTTCGCATTATCCTCAACACTTGCAAGTTATTATATTTATAATAAGTTAAAGGATAAAAAAATATTTAGGTCTGTATTTATATTATTTTTCACTCTTACTTTACTAGTAGCATTTACCTATCCACTTACTGCAACACCTGCAAAAATATTAGACAGAATGGGGAATGACAGAAAGTTAACTCTAAATGGAATGCATTTTATGAAAACTTCATTTTATTCTGACAAAGAACAATCAATAAATCTCTCGGATGATTTAAAAGCCATAAATTGGATAAATGAGAATATAAATGGTTCACCAGTAATAGCGGAAGCAAATACTCCTCTTTATAGATGGGGTTCAAGGATTTCAATATATACAGGCCTTCCGACAATTCTAGGCTGGGATTGGCATGAAATAGCACATAGACAATATATGTCTGCAGAAGAAATTCAGAAGCGAGCAGCAGCTATAAAGCAGATATATGAATCTTCAGATTTTGAAACTACAAAAAGCTTACTTATGCTATATAACGTTTCTTATATTTACCTAGGTCAACTTGAGAAAGCTTATTATGATACTAGTGGAATTGAAAAAATAATTAATGATTATAAAAACTCGTTTATAAAAGTATATAATAACTCGAATATTAGCATATATAAATTCTTGAATGGAAAATCTGATTAAAGCAAGAAAGAAAACTAGAAAAGGATTTCAAGATGAGGATTGGCCAGATAGGTATCTTGAAAAAATTGTCTGCCCTTTATGCAAAAGCGATTCTTCAAAAAAACTTTATCCTAAAGTTTATAGGAGAATTGTGAAATGTAATTCGTGCGGATTAATTTTTACAAATCCACGTCTTAAAAAACGCTACCTAAGACATCTTTACTCCGAAGAATACTTTAACAATACTGAATCTTCACATTTTGGTTACGAAAACTACCTAGGTGATGAAGAGAAAATTATCAAAACATTTTCTAAAAGAATGAAAGAGATAGAGAACGTTACGAAAAAAAGGGGGAAGTTGCTTGATATAGGATGTGCAACTGGCTTTTTCATGAAATCTGCAAAAAACAGAGGATGGAGGGTAGAAGGAGTTGAAATATCTAATTTTGCAGCAGACTACGCTTCCAAGCACTTTAAATTCAAAGTATATAAAAAGGATTTTCTAGAACTTAAGTTAAAAGAAGATTCTTATGATGTAATAACTCTTTGGGATGTCATAGAGCATTTCAATAATCCTAAAAAGGCGCTTGTTAAAATTAACAAACTCCTCAAACCAAATGGCACTCTAGTGCTTTCTACTCCTGATGTCGAATCAATTCCGGCAAAAATTACAAAGGGCAGGTGGGTCGGGTATAAATTATCAGACGAACACTTAACATATTTTTCAATAGAAACCATTACAAAGCTTCTTGAATCTGCGGGATTTTCTGTTGTTAAAAAAACACACGTCGGAAAGCATGTTTCGTTAGACATGCTATCAGATAGAGCATCAATTTATAGCCCCTTACTAGGCAAACTTATCTTTTTTGTGAGTAAAATACTGCCGAAAAACTACTTCCTATACATAAATCCATTTGACATAATGTGTATATATGCAAAAAAAATTAAATGAGCTATATAAGCTTTTATTAAATAAAAAGTCTTTTTTAGTCCTAATAACAATAATCACTCTGGGATTTCTCCTAAGATTTTTTAATCTTAATTGGGACAATGGCCATTTCCTTCATCCTGATGAAAGACTTTATGTAAATGCCTCAGATATTAGACTACCTACTTCTATCGAAGAATTTTTCTCGCCTGAGTCTCCGTTAAATCCGAAAATGTTTTATTACGGTAGCTTTCCTTTATATATTTATAAAATTATAAACTTAATCTTTATAAATGAAAGCTTCTTGATTATTTCTCGATTAATTTCATCTCTGTTTAGTACATCAACAATAATATTCATTTATCTAATCGGAAAAAAGTTATTCAACAGGATAATCGGACTAATTAGCGCTTTTCTATTTGCTTTTGCGCCAGGCAGTATTCAGTATGCACACTTCAACACTACAGAAAGTATCCTTATTTTTATACTAAGTTTAATTATCTATTTATCAATGTTACTTTTTACCAAATTTAAATATTCTACAGTAATAACTCTTGCTGTCCTTTTGGGGCTTGCATCTGCAACAAAGATTACAGGAATTACATTTGGGCTAATTCCTTTTCTAGTTTTTGTATATGTAGGAATAAGGAGAAAATATAACCTATTTATATCAGGCGGAATGGTATTTATTCTTATTTTTATATTAACTGCATTAATCGGTGCCCCTTACCAAATAATTGATTGGAGCAGATTCGTTGAAGAACAACAGTATATGCAAGGAGTTATACTGGGAATTAACAAACCTCCTTTTACGATTATTTACGAGGGAACATTACCATATATCTATCCTTTACTTAGAGTTGTGCCTTTTATCTTTGGATTTCTCACTTTCCCATTATCTATAGTTGGATTTATATTACTAGTAAAGAGAACTTTTACAAATTTTAAGACCAATCTTATCATTATAATTATACTTGCTTTCCCAGTAATTTACTTTCTTTGGACTGGAAGCTGGTATGCAAAATTTGCGAGATATTATCTCCTCCTTTTGCCATTCTTCTGCATATGGGCTGCATATGCTTTAGGATTAATAAAAAATAAAATATTAGTTTCACTAATATTAGTAGGAGTCGCGATAAATGGAATTTTATTTACCAGGATATATTTTTCTGACCACACCAGAATTGCAGCATCAAAATGGATTTTTGAAAATATACCAGAATCTAGTACGATATCAGGAGAACATTGGGACGATAATCTACCTCTACCTCTCAACAGTTATTCCTATGAAAAATACAACATGCTCCAGCTTAATGTTTATGATCCCGACACTACAGAAAAGCTACTACTCCTTTCCCAAACTTTATCTGAAAGCGATTACGTTATATTAAGTAGCAGAAGAGTGTCATACTCAATACTGGTCAATGATAACATCTATCCGAATACTTCAGATTTCTACAGGTATTTAGATAGTGGTAGACTAGGATTTTCGAAAATAAAAGAATTCACGAATTATCCCTTCTTTTTTTCCGACGATATTGCAGACGAATCTTTTCAGTCTTATGATCATCCGCCTGTTTATGTTTTCAAAAATGTTGAAAACCTAGACAAAGATTTAATTTATAATTTATTGCTTAATGAAAAATAAATCTGTATCAGAAACCATAAATTTATACAAAAATTTAGGGTGGAAATATTTATTCTCCTATATCAGATTTTGGGATGCTCCTTTAGTTGAATTTGAGAAACATATACCAAAAAAGGGGAACTTTATAGAACTTGGCTGTGGGGACGGAGTCTTAAGCAACTATTTGGCTATATCATCAAAAGAAAGATGTATCGTAGGAATTGATAGTGACAATAAAAGAATATATGCAGCAAGGAGAAAACTCAAAAATACTGAATATAGAGTGGGAGATATAAGGGAAATCAACATTCCAAACTCTGATGGCATTATAATTTCTCATGTATTACATCATCTATCTTCATACAAGGAGCAAGAAGATTTACTGAAGATTTGTATAAAAAAACTTAATAAAGGAGGGTCTTTATACATATTAGAGATTTACAAAGAAAAAAGCCACAAATATTTAATAGGGTGGTTTTTTGATCATTTTTTAGTTCCGTTGTTTTTTGAAGGTAAGCTCTATTCAAAGATATACTATAGGAGCAAAAAGGATTGGAAAAATCTTCTAGAAAATCTTGGTTTTAATGTTAAGATTGTTACTGTAACCCAAAGCAAACCAATTTCAAATATAATATTACTATGCAAACCGGCAAATTAGGATTTGACTTCGATGGCATTTTCGCAAATACACCTCCATACATTCCAATAAAAATTATAAATTTTTTATATAAGGGCAATATTGTTTTTAAAAAGAAAAATGGTGTAAGTCTAAAATATAGAATGCCGGGGTTTTTTGAACAACAAATAAGAATTTTTTCCCATAATTCTATTTTTCGTTCTCCTATAAAAAACAACATACAATCTTTACGATTAATTAATAAAAGGGGTAACTACAAATTGTACTTAGTATCAAGTCGTTTTGGATTTCTTAAAAGTAAAACTAATACGTGGCTTGATAAAAATAAAATGAAAAAAGATTTTCATGAGATTCATTTCAATTTTAATAATCTTCAGCCGCATATTTTCAAAGAAAAAATAATAAAGAAAAATGACATAACGCATTATATTGATGATGATTTGGATTTGTTAGTTTATCTTGCAAATAAGTTCCCAAAAAATAACTTTTTTTGGCTTACTGAAAATAGAAATCACGACTACAAATCTTTACCTAAAAATATTAAAATTATAAAATCCTTAAAAGAGCTATATAATAAGCATTTATAAATATGTATTTTTTTGATTTAGGATTAGTACTTAAATTTTGGGCAGTATTATTTGTTTTAGGACTGTTAATGCTTCCTATCTCTAACAAATTATTTTCTTCTTTTTTAGATAAGGGTTATATATTTTCGAAAATAATCTCTATTATAATTTTTCCTTACATTTTTTTAGCATTAGGAATTCTTAAGATTTTACCGTTTAGTTTTATCTCATTTATTCTTATTGCGATAGTTTATTCGGTCGTTTTGTTTTATATAAAAAAAACTTCGTCTCTAAAATTGCCAGATAAAAAATTGAGGAAAATTTGGGTTTTTGAAGAAGGACTATTTTTATTGGCATTAATTTTCTGGTCTTACATAAAAGGCTTTCAGCCAGAAATTAATGGGCTTGAAAAATTTATGGATTTTGGATTCATAAATTCTATTTTAAGATCTAATTTTTTCCCTCCTCTTGATATGTGGTTATCGCCTGAATCAATAAATTACTATTATTTTGGTCATCTGCAAACAGCTTTTTTAACTAAAATAAGCGGCATTGAGCCGTACATTACCTATAATATTATGCTTGCGACAGTATTTGCTTTTTGTTTTGTCGCAAGCTTTTCTTTTGTTTTTTCTATCTCATATAATTATTTCAAAAAAATTAAATCGAGCTTATTTGCAGGAATTCTTTCTGCATTGATTGTCACACTAGGCGGGAATTTACATACTATATATGCTTTTTTTGAAAGTTATAATGGAGAGAATCCTGTTCCATTTTGGACCTTAAAACTTTTACCATTAGAGCAATTTGGTATTGGATATTGGTATCCTAATGCTACTAGATTTATTCAAAACACTATTCATGAATTTCCATCGTATTCTTTTGTAGTTTCTGATTTACATGGCCATGTTCTAGATATTCCTACAGTACTTTTAACCCTATCTCTTTCATTTGTTCTCTTTAAAAAAGAAGGCATTGGCAAAATAGATGTTGCTATTTTTTCATTTTTGACAGCAGTTATGTATATGACAAATGCATGGGATGGAATAATTTATTCCGGATTTATATTAATGATTATTCTAGTTAAGAATTTAAATATTTTCTCAAAAGTTAAATTAAAAAATGTATTTAATAATAAAAATAAAAAGTTAATAAAAGTTTTTTTGTTAAATATAGCTATTCAAGTGGCTATACTTGGTGTTGGATTTTTTATATTTACGCTTCCTTTTAATGCTCACTTTAAACCTTTTGCTTCAGGAATAGGAGTTTTGTGTGCTCCAGAATTTTTGAGAGGTAAAAATATCGGTCCTTTACTTTTTGAAAAAGATCATTGTCAGCGCTCCCCCTTATATCAACTATTAATATTATGGGGATTTTTCTATATAACAATGATTACTTTTACAATTTATTTGTTAAGAAAAGGAAGTAAGCTCATTCATGAAAAAACTATTACATTCTCACTACTTCTTTTCTTTTTCGCATCTCTTCTTATTTTGGCTCCCGAATTTATATACGCAAAAGACATTTATCCCGAGCATTATAGAGCAAATACGATGTTCAAACTGGGATATCAAGCATTTATAATGCTGTCTCTAGTAAGCGGTTTTGTAATTGTATTTTTGATAAAGTCATGGAAAAAATTAATACTAATACCTCTATTCTCAGTACTTCTAGGACTTATCCTAATTTATCCATATTTTTCTATAAAATCATATTTTGGAGATATTACACCTAATAGATACCAAGGATTAAATGGCATTTCTTATCTTGAGTTTCGATACCCAAGTGACTATAAAGCCATAATGTGGCTTCAGGAAAATATAAAAGGCCAGCCTGTAATAGCTGAGGCACAAGGCGACTCATATACAGATTTTGGAAGAGTCTCAGCAAATACAGGCCTACCAACAATTCTTGGATGGACAGTCCACGAATGGCTATGGAGAGGGAGCTATTCAATACCTGAACCAAGAATTGATGAAGTGAGAGCGCTTTACGAAGATGATTTAGAAAGAACTCAAGAAATTATTAATAAATACAACGTAAAATACATATTCATAGGAGATTTAGAGAGAGAAAAATATCTAAACATCAATGAAAGTAAATTTAACCAAATAGCAATTCCAATATTCACAGAAGGCACAACGACTATCTACCAGGTTTTGCAGTAGGCTCTAGCGTTGGAGTTACTACGTCACTTTCTGTAACTATGCACACCTCAGATTTCTTTGTGCACTCCACATATCTGTGGATTTCAGAAAAATCATCGTCACCAGCTCTAGGAACTAAAACATACTGATATTGATATTTTTCATCTCTTTGAGGCGCTATTAGTAGTCCTGGGCGGTCCTGGGATTTGTCTCCTTCATCTATTAGATGGCTTTTTATTGTTCCATCTTGAAGCTTTTGGGCTAGTTTTATAAAGTCGTCCAACTCGTCAGTATTTATATTTGTTGAAATATTGTTTTTAATAATATTAAAAGCTCCTACTACTTTTATTGGATTTAGTAAAACTTCAAGAGACAAGACTTTTCGTCTTAATGCGTCAATTACATTTTGCTGGCGCTTGCTTCTCGCAAAATCGCTTCCCTCTCCATTAGTTCCATGCCTTGATCTAACATACGCAAGAGCGGTTTCTCCATCCATAGTCTGTAATCCTGAATTAAAACTTAAAGTTTTATATCTGCAAGGAAAAACCTCTAATTCTTCCGCAGAACCTGTTGAAATTTGCAAAGTATAATCAGCAATTTGTTCTTCTGTCAGTCCGCAAGGATCTGCCTCTTTACCGCTAATCGGATACTCATGATCGTTAAAAGATCTTTCAACATTCACTTCAATCCCGCCTAAATGGTCAACCAAATTTATAAATCCTTGAAAATCTATAACTAGAACATAATCAATTTCACTTCCAACCACCTCACCTACTGCATCCTGGATGTCTTTAAGCCCTGTATTATTTTGTTTTCCGAATGCGTATATAGCATTTATTTTTGCTTTAGCACTATCTATCCATAAGTCACGAGGTATAGAGACCAAATCCACTCTCTTGTCTTTTACTGAAACATTCCCATAAATAATAGTATCTGTCAGATTTGGCCCATCGTGTGTGCCTCCGCCAATTCCTAAAATAAGAATTGAGAAGTCTTCATTGTCTTGTTTCCCTAATGAAATAGTTTTATCTATAGTAACCCCAAAAATAAAAGAGCCGATTTGTCTTAGCTGGTTTTGGAATATCCCAATCAAAATCAAAATTACTACTCCTACAAGTAGATAATATTTATATTTTTTCCAACTAAATTTCTTTTCTAAAGGTCTTATTTTTACCATTGTAAAAGCATTTGTACAAAAGAATCTGTTTCTAGACTAGCTCCGCCAATAAGAAGACCAGCACAAGAGTTAATATAAATAAAATTTCTGACATTTTCTTTATTAACGCTTCCTCCATAAAGTATTTTGCCGCTAAAAGTTTTAGATATTTCATTAAAAACCTCTTCTATATGGGAGGGGTCGTCGGGCTCCCCAGAACCTATTGCACTAGGCGGTTCGTACGCGACTATATCAACTCCGTTTGGTATTTTCTGAGAGCTGTTTTGGACACAGTAAATTACTTTTAAATTATTGTTTTTTGCCTCGCTAACTTTTTTAAAAAGAATGTCGTCATTTTCACTAAGAAGCTCTCTTCTTTCAGAATGTCCAATTATAACAAAGTCAGAAAGCTCTTTTATCTGTGAAGCATTTACCTCACCCGTAAAAGCACCCTGTCCAAA
>WBZR01002887.1_pt2 | contig 14453 bp, 11 predicted proteins | sample 5204231 | NCBI WGS metagenome assembly WBZR01 (sample SAMN12412403, study PRJNA552823) | activated sludge metagenome | isolation source: activated sludge from anammox sidestream of wastewater treatment plant... | place: USA: Virginia | collected 2017-08 | reverse complement strand
GCCGATCGTGCGCATCCCGGTCGGCGACTTCGCTGCGGCGAGTCGAGTGCTTGATTACGGCGCCGAGGCCGTGATTGCGCCCATGATCAATACGCCCGCGGACGCGCAGGCGCTCGTCGGAGCAGCCAAATATCCGCCTCTCGGCGAGCGAAGCTGGGGACCCCACCGCGCCATTGCGCTCGCGGGATTGAACGATCAAAGGACGTATCTGCGCAACGCGAACGTGCTCACGCTCGTCTTTGCAATGGTCGAGACCCGGGCTGCGTTGAAGAATCTCGACATCATTCTCAAGACGCGCGGCATCGACGGCGTGTTTGTCGGCCCCTCCGATTTGTCGATCGCCCTGTCGAACGGCGCCGTGCTTGAACCGGAATCGCAGGACATTGAGCGCGAACTCGATCGCGTGGCGAAAGCCGCGAAGAAGGCGCGCAAATTCGCGGGCGCCTATTGCCATACGGCCGAACGGGCGATGGCTCTGGCCGAGCGCGGTTTCCGTTTCCTGGCGGTCGGCAGCGACACGGGATTCCTGCGCGCCGGGGCGCTGGCGCAGGTCAAAAAATTGAAAGGGCTCGCTTAGAGCAAATCCCGCAAAAGCGCTTCCGCGGGAATGAACGGAGTGCGTCAAGCTGATCGGATTATGCTCTAGCGTTCGCCGGCGCCGCGCGCGGCGATCGCCGTTGCGATCGCGTCGAGCACGCGCCCGATATCCGCGGTCACGTCCGCGTCCTTGATGTGGATGACCACATAACCTCGCTCATCGAGCCACGAGCGCTTCTCCGTGCGAGCGATCCGGGCCGCCTCGCTTTCGTCCTGTGCGACGAGCTCGATCGCCGCACGCAACGGGAACGAGACAAAGTCGATCATATGCGGCCCGATCGGCGTCTGCCGTTTGAACCCACGGCCGGCGAACCGCCGATCATTGACAAGCGCCTCCCATAGAGCGCGCTCCGCGTCGGTCGGATTGCGCCGCAACAGACGCGAAAGCCCGCGCACCGGGCCGCGCTCGCCGGGCACCCGGCCCTCGCCATGCTCGGCCAGAAGCTTGCGCAGCATCTCCGCCTCGGGTCCGTCCAGCACGCCGCCGCGCGCGGGTCCTTTGCGCCCCTCCGCAATCGCCATGACGGCCCCGTGCAGCGTTTGGATATCCTGCTGGGTCGGCTGCATGCGCAGGAAGATGTTGCGCAGATTGATCGTCATCGTCTCGCGCTTGTCGGGCGGACGGAAGAATTCGACTTTTTCCAGCTCGCGTTCCAGGCTCGCGAAGAACGCAAGCAGCTGCTCCTTGGGCGCGGGACCCGACTTCTGCGGCATGGCGAACGGCAGCGCCCCTCGGCTCGCGCGCTTCGACCACTCGTAGGCGACGACGGCGACGGCCTGCGCCAGGTTGAGCGAGGCGAAGGCCGGGTTGACCGGCAAGGTGAGGATGCGGTCGGCGAGCCCGACCTCGTCGTTCTCGAGCCCGTTGCGCTCGCGCCCGAACACGATCGCGACCGTTTCGCCGCCGCGCACGCATTCCATCGCCAAGTCCGCCGCTTCATCGGCGCCGACGACGGGCTTCGCCTGGTCATGCGCGCGCGCGGTCGCCGCAAAGACCAGCGTGCAATCGGCCACGGCCTCCTGCAGCGTCGCATAGAGCGTCGCGGACTCAAGCACGCGGTCCGCGCCCGAGGCCATCTTGCGCGCTTCGGGGTTGGGCCAGGACTCGCGCGGCTTGACAAGGCGCAATTGTCCAAGCCCGAAATTCGCCATCGCTCGCGCCGCCGCGCCGATATTTTCCCCAAGCTGCGGCTCGACCAGGACGATCACCGGCCCCGGCCGCTCGACCCAGCGTTTGGTCTTGTCCGTCCCTGCGCCCGGCATCCTTCTCTTCCAACTATGCGCTCGACCGCGAGCCTTGTCCGGGTCTGATCGTCTGCGGCCTAATAGCCCGGGCCGCGACGCAATGCGAGGACCTGAAGACCTGCGCCTCCGTTACCGGACGCTTCCCTATTTGCGGCGCCGCCGTCTGCCCGGCGATACCGCCTCGCCGAGGTCGCTTTCGCCTCAGCGCCAGCCGTGCTAGACGCGGCCCGCCGGACAGGGGCGCCGGCGCTCTGCAAGAGCGCACGCCGGAATCCGCCCTTTCCGGGGCCCCTTCGCAAATCCGCGCTCTGAAAAGGTCCGTTTGTTATGGCGAAAATCAAGGTGGCCAACCCTGTCGTCGAGCTCGACGGGGATGAGATGACCCGGATCATCTGGCAGTACATCAAGGACAAGCTGATCCATCCCTATCTCGATATCAAGCTCGACTATTACGATCTCGGCATCGAGCACCGCGACAAAACCGACGATCAGGTGACGATCGATGCCGCGAACGCCATCAAGAAGCATGGCGTCGGCGTCAAATGCGCCACCATCACGCCGGACGAAGCGCGGGTGAAGGAATTCGGCCTGAAGAAGATGTGGAAGTCGCCGAACGGGACCATCCGCAATATCCTGGGCGGCGTCATTTTCCGCGAGCCGATCATCTGCAAGAACGTCCCCCGTCTCGTGCCCGGCTGGACGCAGCCGATCGTTATCGGCCGTCACGCCTTCGGCGACCAATACCGCGCCACCGATTTCCTTTTCCCCGGCAAAGGCAAGCTGACGATCAGGTTCGTCGGCGACGACGGCAAGACGATAGAGCACGAGGTATTCAATGCGCCCGGTTCGGGCGTCGCCATGGCGATGTACAATCTCGACGATTCGATCCGCGATTTCGCCCGCGCCTCGTTCAATTACGGCCTTGCGCGCAACTACCCCGTCTATCTCTCGACCAAGAACACGATCCTGAAAGCCTATGACGGCCGCTTCAAGGACCTTTTCCAGGAAGTTTTCGACCGCGAGTTCAAGGCGGAGTTCGACAAACGCAAGCTCGTCTACGAGCATCGTTTGATCGACGACATGGTCGCCTCCGCGCTGAAATGGTCTGGCGGCTACATCTGGGCCTGCAAGAATTACGACGGCGACGTGCAGTCCGACACGGTGGCGCAAGGCTTCGGCTCGCTCGGATTGATGACCTCGGTGTTGATGACGCCCGACGGCAAGACGGTCGAGGCGGAAGCCGCCCACGGCACGGTAACGCGCCACTATCGCGAGCATCAGAAAGGCAAGGAGACCTCGACCAACTCGATCGCCTCGATCTTCGCCTGGACGCGCGGGCTTGCGCATCGCGCCAAGCTCGACAATAACGCCGGGCTTGCCCGGTTCGCGGCCACGCTCGAACACGTGTGCGTCGACACGGTCGAGGCCGGCTTCATGACCAAGGATCTCGCGCTCCTCGTCGGCGCCGATCAGAAATGGCTGTCGACGACCGGCTTCCTTGACAAGGTCTCGCACAACCTGGAACTGGCCATGGGATTGCAGACGCATAAGGTGGGCTGAACGCAGCGAGGCCCACAGTTTTCTTACAGACAAAAAGGCGGCCGGCTCATCTTCGGCCCCTCTCTCATCGCCGCTTGTCCGGACGGGGCTTGGAGAGCGAGCGCAGCTTGCAGCGCTCCTCTTCGCGGATGAGAGCCAGCCGTTCGGAAACCGCGTCGGCGGGCAAATCCAGCGCTTCCAGCACGCGGCCGGCCAATTGCAGGCTTGCCTCGACCGTTTCCGGGATGACGTCATAGGCGCCGCGTTGGACGAGCCGCGCGGCGTGCGAGGCGTCCTTGGCGCGGGCGATGATGGCGAGCTTCGGCCAGCGCTCGGCGACGGTCCTGACCATGCGTTCCGCGACCATTCGATTGTCGATCGTGACCACGATGGCGCGCGCCCGCGCCGCTCCGGCGCGTTCCAAAAGTTCGCCTCTGCTGGCGTCGCCGTAATAGACGATTCGCCCCGCTTTGCTGAACTCGGCCGCCAATTCCCCGTTCGCATCGAGCGCAATGTAGGGCACGCGCTCCTCATCGAGAGCGCGCGCCACCATCTGGCCGACGCGGCCAAAGCCGCCGATGATGACGTGATCCTGCGCGTCGGCGATTTCGGGCGGCGCCTGCCCCGCATATTCGGCCCGATCGAGCTGGCGGCCGGCTTCGCGCGCCAGCAAGGCGAGCAGCGGCGTCGCCGCCATGCTCACTCCGACGACCGCGGTCGCGAACTGCGCGAGCTCGGCCGTGACGAGACCAGTCCCGCGCGCAATGCCGAGCACGACGAAGGCGAACTCGCCGGCCTGCGCCAGAAGCAGCGACACCTCGCCGGCGGCGGCGCCGCCGACCCTGAACGCGCGGCTCACGCCATACAGGATAACGGCTTTCACCGCCATGAGGGCGAGGGCCGTGACGACGATCAATCCGAGCTGCGAGACCAACGCCGCCGGATCGATGCTCATCCCCACGGTGACGAAGAAGAGCCCGAGCAGGAGCCCTTTGAACGGGTCGAGATCGACCTCGATATGGTGGCGATATTCGGTCTCGCCGAGCAGCACGCCGGCGAGAAACGCGCCGAGCGCAGCGGAGAGGCCGAACGCGCCGGTCACGCTCCCGGAGGCCGCCACGATCAACAGCGTGATCGCCATGATGAGATCGCGGCTGCCGGTCTTGCCGACAAACCGCAGAAGCGGACGCAGGAGATAGCGCCCGATGACGCCCATGGCGCCCACCACCAATGCCGCCTGAATCACCGCCCAAGCGAGCCCCGGCGTGACGCCGGCCCCGCCGCCGCGGCCGAGCGCGCCGACGATGAACAGGATCGGCACGACCATGAGGTCTTGCAACAGGAGAATGGACAGGGAGATGCGGCCCACGCTCGTCGCCGTGCGATGCTGCTCGGACAGAAGCTGCATGACCACGGCCGTCGATGAAAGGGCGAGGCAGGCGCCGAGGATGACGGACGCGCCGGCGTTCGCCCCCAATATGTGGGCGCCAAGGCCTATGACGAATGCTGACGCCAAGACCTGCACGGCGCCGACGCCGAGCACGTAGCGGCGCAGCGACCATAGGCGGGCGAACGACAGCTCCAGCCCGAGCAGGAACAGAAGAAAGATCACGCCGAGTTCGGCGAACGGTTCGACCTGCGCCGGATCGTCGATCGTGATGAACCGGATCCAGGGATGAAAATCGGCAAGACGGCCCAACCCGAACGGCCCGACAATGACGCCGACGAGGAGAAAGCCGAGCACCGCGCCGATGCGCGCGCGATGAAAAAACGGCACGATGAGTCCGGCTGCGACGAGAAAGACTATTGCGTCATTCAGCCAGGGTGCGTGCGTCAATTCCGGTGCCGCCTGCAATCATACTGAGCGCGAGGGTACGGCGATTCACCTCCGGCGCGCAAACACGCGGCAGGCGCCAGAATCGCCGGCTAATTCACGCGAAAGGTGCGGCTTCCCCCGCCGGGCCGCAGATCAGCGAGCACGGTCTCGCCGGCGAACGAGGTTTGCCCCTCCGCGACGAGCGGTCGCGCGCCTTCCGGCAGGTACACGTCGAGCCGCGAACCGAAGCGGATCAACCCGAAGCGCTCGCCCGCCCCGATCGTCTCGCCCACGCGCACGAAGCACACGATGCGCCGGGCGATCAGGCCCGCGATCTGCACCACGCCGATCCTGCCGCCGGCGCTTTCGATCACCAGCGAATTGCGCTCATTGTCCTCGCTCGCCTTGTCGAGATCGGCGTTGATGAACTTGCCCGGCCGGTAGACGATGCGCTCCACGCGGCCTTCCGCGGGGCTGCGATTCACGTGGCAATCGAAGACGCTCATGAAAATGGAGACGCGCGGCAGCGCGCGGTCGCCGAGATCGAGCTCCTTCGGCGGCGCGACATGGGCGACCAGGCTGACGCGGCCATCCGCAGGCGCGACGATCAGGCCGGGCGCAAGCGGGGTCACCCGCGCCGGATCGCGGAAGAAATAGGCGCACCACAGCGTCGCCAGGACGCCGATCCAGCCGAGCGGCGGCCATAGCCAGAATAGGACGAGGGTTGCGAGCGCAAATCCGCCGACAAAAGGATAGCCCTCGCGGTGGACAGGAGCGAGCTGCGCGCGAATGGAGTGAAGAACGGGCATGCAGTTCATACCATCAGTTCATACTGGCTAGGGTCCCCTCTCCCCATCGGGGAGAGGGTGGCGCGCGGAGCGCGCCGGGAGAGGGGAATCGGAAGCGCCAGAGTCCATTGCTCGTCCGATCTGCTCCAATACGACATCCGTCCTCTTAAGAACATCATGGTTCCAAAACCGCAAGACTCGATAGCCGCGCTGCTCGAGCCAAGCGGCGCGCTCGATGTCCTGCACGTTTGTCCGCATGCTGCCCGCCATCGAGCTCGATGATCAACTTGTGTCTTAAGCAGGCGAAGTCGACGATATACGGGCCGATCGGGGACCTGCCTTTTGACCTTTAGCGTCCCAAAACGATGTGCACGAAGACGATACCACAAGCGCCGTTCGGCAGTCGTCATTTGCCGGCGAAGCTTCTTGGCGAAACGTAAGTTCATCTCCCCTCTCCCGGCTTGCGCTCGCTACGCTCGCGCTCGCCGCCCTCTCCCCGGTGGGGAGAGGGAAGACATTACTCCGCCGCCTCCGCCGGCTCATCGGCGCGTGCGCGCGGTTCGACGCTGGGCGGCGCGCGGGTGGGCGCCGGCGAGGCCGCGTCTCCGGCGAGCGCCAGTTTCTCGCGCGCCTCCTCCGCCTCGCGCTGGCGATTCCACATGCTGGCGTAGAGGCCGCCTTTCGCCAGCAGGGCCGCATGCGCGCCGCGCTCGGCGATCGCGCCGCCATCGAGCACGATGATCTCGTCCGCGCCGACCACGGTCGAGAGCCGGTGCGCAATCACGAGCGTGGTGCGGTTCTTTGACACGCGCTCGAGCGCGTCCTGGATCTCTTTTTCGGTGTGGCTGTCGAGCGCCGAGGTCGCCTCGTCGAGCAGGAGGATCGGCGGCGACTTCAGGATGGTGCGCGCAATGGCGACGCGCTGTTTCTCGCCGCCCGATAGCTTCAAGCCGCGCTCGCCCACTTCCGTCGCATAGCCCTTCGGCGCAGCTTTGATGAAAGCGTCGATCTGCGCCAGCGCCGCGGCCTCCTCCACCTCCGCGTCGCTCGACGACCAGCGGCCATAGCGGATGTTGTAACGCACGGTGTCGTTGAACAGCACGGTATCCTGCGGCACCATGCCGATCGCTTCGCGCAGAGAGGCCTGCGTGACGTCGCGGATGTCCTGACCGTCGATCAGGATGCGGCCGCCGGTCACGTCATAGAAGCGGAACAGGAGCCGCGAAATGGTGGACTTGCCGGCCCCGGACGGGCCGACAATGGCGAACGTCTTGCCCGCCGGCACTTCGAATGACAGCCCTTTGAGGATCGGACGCTCCGGCTCGTAAGCGAACCGGACGTTGTCGAACGTGACGGCGCCGCTTGACGCCCGCAGCGGCTTCGCGCCGGGCGCGTCCTTGATCTCCGGCTCGCGCGCAATGATCGAGAACATCATTTCGATGTCGATGATCGCCTGCTTGATCTCGCGGTAGACCATGCCCATGAAATTCAGCGGCACGTAGAGCTGAATCATCATGGCGTTGATCATGACGAAGTCGCCGACCGTGTTCCGGCCCTCCTGGATCCCCAAAACGCACATCGCCATCGCCGCCGTCAGTCCGGCGGTGAAGATCACGGCCTGCCCGGCATTGAGGACTGCGAGCGAGGTGTAAGTCTGCACGCTCGCGCTCTCGTAACGCGCCATCGAACGGTCGTAGCGCCTGGCCTCGCGCTCCTCCGCGCCGAAATACTTGACCGTCTCATAATTGAGGAGCGAATCGACCGCCTTGGTGTTCGCGTCGGTGTCGCTCTCGTTCATCCTGCGCCGGATGCCGATGCGCCATTCGGTGGCGTAGTAGGTGAACAGCATGTAGAGCGACACCGTCAGCATGACGACGACGACGTATCGCCAATCGAAGACCGTCAGGAGCACGCCGATAATGAGCAGGAGCTCGACGATCGTCGGAGCGAGCTGGAGGATCACCATGCGCACGATGGTCTCGATGCCGAGGCGGCCGCGCTCGAGCACCCGCGTGAGCCCGCCCGTCTTGCGTTCGAGATGAAAGCGCAACGACAGGCGATGCATGTGCTCGAACGTCATGATGGCGAGCCGCCGCACCGCGTGCATCGCGACCTTGGCGAACAATCCGTCCCGCACTTGCGTGAGCAGCGCCATGACGATGCGCATGCCGCCGTAAGCGATGGTCATCAGAATCGGCGCGGCGATGGCCCAGGCGATCCACGAAGGCGCCTCCGAGGGAACGCTTGGATGTCCCGACAACGCGTCGGTCGCCCATTTGAAGGTGAAAGGCACGCCGATCGTCGCGAGCTTGGCGATGACGAGAAGCGCCATCGCCAGCACGACCCGAACCTTGAGATCGCGCCGGTCCGAAGGCCAGATATAGGGCCACAGGTGAACAAGCGTCGCCCACAGCGCGCCGCGCCCGACGGATGCGTCTTGACGAGCAGGGGGCTGGGGTTCGGTCATGCGCGGACACTAATGCGATTGATTGGACGAAGCGAGGTTGTTCGCCACGGGCGCGTCTCATATAGGTGGGCGGCGGCCCCGCTCCTAGTCGGGCTCGACCACGATGAGGCGCGAACCGGGCGGGATCATCGGGTCATACACGTAAAGATGCTCCGGCGGCTCGCCGCGCCAGACGCGCACCGGCAAACGTCCCCGCATTCTCCGCGGCGGGGCGCGACGGGAATTGGCCTTCGCCGCTGAGCTTGGCTTCTTTGACGCCGAGCGCCGCGCCGCTGCGCGAGCCGCCGGCTGCGCCTTGGGACGCGCTCCCTCCGCGAGCGCCGCCTGTTTTTCCGCCGCTGGGGATTCCGCAGCGCCGCTCGCCCGTTCCGTCCTCTTGTGGCCGACATGCGCTTCCGGCTCGGCGGCGGATTGAGGCTGAGGCGCAGGAGACCGAGCTTGCTCGCCTGCCTGCGCTCCGATCTCAGGCGAAGCGTTCGCTTCCGGCGCGGGGACGGGAGCTCGCTCGCTCGCGGGCGCCGCCATATCGGCGAAATCGGGCGCGACAAAGGGTCCGCCGATGGGCGCCGGCGAAACCGGCGCGGCCGCCACGGATTGTTCGCCTACGCCGTCTGGGCGAGACTCATCGCCGCCGCGTTTGGCCACGTCTTCGCCGAGAAGAGATGAGGGCGCGAGAGCGAGCTGAGCGCGCTCTTCGGCATTCCTCATCGCAGAATCGCGTTCGTTGCGCGGCTCGGTTGCGCGCGGCTCTTGCGCGGCGACAGCGACGGCCTGCGGCGCGGCTTCAGGCGGCAACACGCGCCACGCCGCATATGCGATCAGCCCCGCCGTGACGGCGCCAAGGCCGAACGTCATCGCGTAAAGCGCGCGCTCGCGCATATTCCAGCCCCCAACCCCATTTGCATTCGCGCCGAATCGAATGCGCAGGTTTCGTCCGTTCTCCAGCCTTTACGACAGCGCCGCCGCCGTGGCCAGCGCCATTCCTGGCGGCGATCTTGACGCGCTCGCGCGGAATCGCCACATCGTTTAAAATGAACAATATCGAATCCGTCTGCGTCTATTGCGGATCCGGCTCGGGCCTCGACCCCTCCTTCGCGGAGGCGGCGCGCTCATTCGGAAAAATCCTCGCCGAGAACGGCGTCAGGCTGGTTTACGGGGGCGGCTCGCTCGGTCTGATGGGCGCCGTCGCGAATTCCGTGATCGATCACGGCGGCTACGTCACCGGCGTCATTCCCGAATTCCTCACCATCCGCGAAAGGAAGATCGAGCGCGCGCAGGAGGTCATCGTCACCAAGCACATGCATGAGCGCAAGATGCTCATGTTCGAAAAGGCCGATGCGTTCGTCGCCCTGCCCGGCGGCATCGGCACGCTGGAGGAATTGATCGAGCAGATGACATGGGCGCAGCTCGGACGCCACCAGAAGCCGATCGTCGTGGTCAACATCAAGGGTTTTTGGGATCCGCTTCTTGCGCTGCTCGATCACATGCGCAATGTCGCCTTCATCCGCGCTTCGCTGCCGGTCAGCTTCATCGTCGTCAAGCGCGTCGAAGACATTCTGCCGGAGATTCGCAAGGCCGAGGCTGCGGTCATCGATTCCGAAGCGATCGTAGCCGACGCGGAGACGGTCGCGCGGATGTAGCGCTCCTCCTGCTTCGTCTAGCGCACAATCCGATCAGCTTGACGCACCCCGCTCATTCCCGCGGAAGCGGGAATCCAGCCGATCTGGGTCCCCGCTTTCGCGGGGACGAGCGGCGATGACGAGGAGTAAATCGACCTGGATTGCTGCATCGGCTGACGCGTCCGCCCCGGAATGACATCACGCCGGCGCGCCGGATCGCACGAGCTTGTAGACGATCGAATCCATCAGCGCCTGAAACGATGCGTCGATGATGTTGGCCGACACGCCGACCGTCGTCCAGCGCTCGCCGGTCTCGTCCTGGCTCTCCAGCAAGACGCGCGTCACCGCGCCCGTGCCGCCGTTCAGGATGCGCACCCGATAGTCGGTGAGCGCGAGCCCGTCGATATAGGGCTGATACTTGCCGAGGTCCTTGCGCAGCGCGAGATCGAGCGCATTGACAGGCCCGTTTCCTTCCGCCGCCGAGATCAACGCCTCGTTTCCCACTTTCACTTTGACGATCGCTTCGGCCACGGTGAGCAATTGCCCCACCGCGTTGTAGCGGCGCTCGACATTCACCTTGAAGCGCTCAACCGCGAAATAATCCGGCACCTTGCCGAGATGCCTCCGCGCGAGCAGGTCGAACGAGGCGTCGGCCGCTTCATAGGCGTAGCCCATGGCCTCGCGCTGCTTCACTTCATCAAGCAGCCGGTCAAGCCGCGCATCGTTCTTGTCGACGCAGATGCCGATGCGTTCGAGTTCGGCGAGCACGTTGGATTTGCCCGATTGGTCGGAGACGAGGAGCTTGCGGCGGTTGCCGACCGCCTCCGGCGCGACGTGCTCGTAAGTCGCCGGGTCTTTCACGATCGCGGACGCATGAATGCCCGCTTTGGTCGCGAACGCGCTTTCTCCGACATAGGGCGCGTGCCGGTCCGGCGCGCGGTTGAGCATCTCGTCGAGCGTATGCGAGATGTGCGAGAGCTCCTTCAGCCTCGCATCCGAAACGGCGATCTCGTAGCGTGAGGAGAATTCCTGCTTCAGCTTGAGCGTCGGGATGATGGACGTCAGGTTGGCGTTGCCGCAACGCTCGCCGAGTCCGTTCAGCGTGCCCTGGATTTGCCGGACGCCGGCGCGCACCGCGGCGAGCGAATTGGCGACCGCCTGCTCGGTGTCGTTGTGGGCGTGAATGCCGAGATGATCGCCGGGAATGATTCTCGCCGCCTCGCGCACGATCTCCTCCACTTCGTGCGGGAGCGCGCCGCCATTGGTGTCGCACAGCACGACCCAGCGCGCGCCCTCGTCATAGGCGGCCTTGGCGCAGGCGAGCGCGTAATCGCGATTGGCCTTGTAGCCGTCGAAAAAGTGCTCGCAATCGACGAGCGCTTCGCGCCCCATGCTCCGCGCCGCGCGAACGCTGTCGCGGATCGAGGCGAGGTTTTCCTCCGGCGTCGTCTCGAGCGCCACCCGCACGTGATAATCCCAGGCCTTGGCGACGAAGCAGACCGCGTTCGCCTTCGCCCCGAGCAGCGCGGCGAGCCCGGGATCGTTCGAAGCCGAACGGCCGGGGCGCCTCGTCATGCCGAACGCGGTGAAGGTCGCGTCGAGATCCGGCGCCGCATCGAAAAACTGCGTGTCGGTGGGATTGGCGCCGGGATAGCCGCCTTCGACATAGTCGATGCCGAGGTGATCGAGCATCGCCGCAATCGCGCGCTTGTCATCGACCGTGAAGTCGACGCCGTTCGTCTGCGCGCCGTCGCGCAACGTCGTGTCGTAGAGATAGAGGCGTTCGCGCGTCATTGGATATTCGCTTTCGCTGCTGGCGGCGTGAGACTCTTGTGCATCGACGTGGCGCCGAGCCATTCGCCTTCGAGCGCAATGGTGTTGCGGGTATCGGCGACATAGCCGCGCTTTTGGAAGAAGGAAAGCGCGGTGTCGCTCGCGTCGACCGTCAGCCGCTTGGTCCCGCGCGCGGCCGCAAGCTTCTCCAGCGCATCGCAAAGGAGGCTCGCGACCCCGCGCCCGGCCGCTCCCGGATGGACGTAGAGAAGATCGACATGGTCCGTCCCCTTGAGCGAGGCAAAGCCGACCGGCGCGCCTTCGATGGTCGCGACCAGCGTCAGCTGGCCGGCCAACCGCGCGCCGAAGGCTGCCTCGTCATCGGCCGCCGACATCCACGCCTCTTGCTGGCGCTCGCTGTAATCTTCGGCCGTCAACTCCTCGATGCTCGCGCGATAGATCATGGCGAGCAACGGCGCGTCGCTTGGCAGAAAGGGCCGCAGCGCGGCGCGCGGGCGCGCGGTCATCATCTCACCAGAACTCGTAGTAGCGCAGCGCGAGCGCGATGGCGGCGGCGATCACCACGATCTTGGTCGCGATGTAATAAAGCCAGTGACGTGGAAACGGCGTGTCGGGTTTATCCATCAAAAGCCTCTGTCGGATGATTGCGGATCGTCATTCCGGGGCGCGAGTCTTAGCTCGCGGACCCGGAATCCATAACTCCCGAAGTCATGTTGACCATAGTTATGGATTCCGGACAGCCGCAATGCAGGCAAGTGTACGCAGCCTGCATAAATTTGGCTGCGTGCGGCTTTCGGAACGACGGTCGTTGGAGATCTCATCGCGCCGCCTCCCATGTCGTGACCGGCGCGCCGGTCGCATCCTTGCCGTCCTTCAGCACGACGCCCATCCTCGAAAGCTCGTCGCGGATACGGTCGGATTCCGCCCAGTCCTTGCGCGCGCGCGCACTCGTGCGCGCGGCGACCAAGGCTTCGACCTCGCCCACATCGAGGCCGCGCGCCTGATGCTTGCGCGCCGCCCATTGCGACGGCGTTTCCCGCAGGAAGCCGAGGAAGCGGGCGGACTCGACGAGCTCATCGCGCGCGACCGCATCGCCGCCATGCGCGCGGTTGCGCAGCGCATGCAGCTCGGCCATGGCGCGCGGCATGTTGAGATCGTCGGCAAGCGCTTCGAGCACGCCGCCCGGCACATGCTCGCGCGCCGCGCCCTCCGCGAGCGCATGCCAACCATCGGCGGTCTTCGCGCTCTCTTCCAAGCCGCGCAGCGTCCAGTCCAGCGGCTGGCGATAATGCGTGCGCAGCATGTTGAGGCGGATCACTTCTCCGGGCCAGTCGGCAAGCAGCTCGCGGATGGTGACGAAATTGCCGAGCGATTTCGACATTTTCTCCCCTTCCGCCTGCAGGAAGCCGTTGTGCATCCAATAGTTGGCCATGATTTTCGTGCCGAAGGCGCTGCACGATTGCGCGATTTCGTTCTCGTGATGCGGGAAGATCAGATCGGCGCCGCCGCCGTGAATGTCGAACACGTTCTTCGCCGGGTCGCGGCTGTCAAGTCCGCCGCCGAAAGGCTCCAAGAGCTTCGCCATCGACATGGCCGAGCACTCGATGTGCCAGCCCGGCCGGCCGGGGGTCGCGATGCCGCAGGGCGAAGGCCAGCCCGGCTCGGCCGGCTCGCGCGACGGCTTCCACAGCACGAAGTCCATCGGATCGCGCTTGTAGGGCGCGACATCGACGCGCGCGCCGGCGATCATCTCATCGAGCGAGCGCCGCGCAAGCGAGCCGTAGGCCGGCGCATTCGCGAGCTTCTCCATCGCCGGCACATGGAACAGGACGTGCTCCTCGGCGACATAGGCGACCCCGCGCTCGACCAGCCGCTCGATCATCGCCTTCATCGCCGCGATGTGGTCGGTGGCGCGCGGCTCCACGCTCGGGCGCAGGCAGCCGAGCGCATCCACGTCCTCGTGGAACTGCCGCAAGGTCTCGGCGGTCAGTTCGCGGATGGAGACGCCCCGCTCGAATGCGCGCTTGTTGATCTTGTCGTCGACGTCGGTGACGTTGCGCGCATAGATCACGTGCTCGGCGCCGTAGAGGCGGCGCAGCAGGCGGAAGAGCACGTCGAAGACGATCACCGGCCGCGCATTGCCGATATGGGCGAAATCGTAGACGGTCGGCCCGCAGACATACATGCGCACGCGCCGCGGATCGATCGGCGTGAACGCCCGCTTCTCGCGCGTCAGCGTATCGTAGAGCTTCAACTGCATCGTCCCGCCTTTCGGCCCTCGGGCGCTCCGCATAACAGCCGAATTCCGCCTGGCCTTTGCTGACCGGGCGTCCGTTTTCATCGCGAGAGGGAAAAGACGGCCGCAGCCAGCGCTGGTCGCTAGCTCATAATCTCCCGGCAAATGCCGAATAGCATGTCAGGGCCGTTCATGGACTTCAGATTGCGGATCAAGCGCGCGAAGTCAAGCAAAAGCGGCCTCCCGCGTCACGATCTTGCCCCGAGATCGCCCCGCCTCGTCCCGGTCGCACCGAATTTCGGCCGGGCTCGGCGGGAACAATAGCTCGCATCCTGAGTTGGCTTTCGGGTGC
>WBZR01003401.1_pt1 | contig 14455 bp, 26 predicted proteins | sample 5204231 | NCBI WGS metagenome assembly WBZR01 (sample SAMN12412403, study PRJNA552823) | activated sludge metagenome | isolation source: activated sludge from anammox sidestream of wastewater treatment plant... | place: USA: Virginia | collected 2017-08 | reverse complement strand
ATAGATGATGACAGAAATTGTCTTTATAATAAGGAGCGTAAAACCCATTGGTCTTCAGCCAATGGGATGTAAGCGACTAACCCTGAGTGAGGATGTACTGACGGATGGTATCTGGTGAAGCCTCACCAATAGAACAAACAAAATACCCATCTGACCAGAATGTGCGCTCACGCCAAAAGTGCTTGAATAAAAAAGAACGGTGTACAGAATGCCAAATGTGATAGGTAGATTCTTGTTTTAACTTGCGAACAATAGATGTGATAGAAAGACGAGGTATATAACGAATAAGAAAATTATTTATTTTTGAAACCGATTTAAAATATTTTTCGTATATTTATAATAAAATACAAGATATGAAAATCAAGAAATGTAAGATTTGTGATTGTGAGATAACAAAAGAAAATACCTATCAGGATAAAAGAGGTTATTTTAGACCTTATTGTAAAAGTTGTGAGAAAAAACGCAACGCTAAATATAAATTAGAAAATTTAGAAAAAGTTAGAGAGGTTAATATGGAGTATGGCAGAAAAAACAAAGAAAAACGTAAAAAATATGCCAAACAATATTATAAGGGAAATAGGGAAATCATACTTAATAAACAGAAAGAATATTGGTCTAAAGATGAAAACAAAGAAAGAAAGGCACTTAGAAAAAGAGAACAATGGGTTAATGATGAAAATTTAAGAATATCATCTAATTGTAGAAGTAGGGTTTACAGAGCATTAAAAGGTCAAAAGAAGTCTAAATCAACTGAAAAACTTGTTGGTTGTTCTTTTTCTGACTTAAAACAATATCTTGAAAATAGGTTTTTAGAGGGAATGACTTGGGATAATTATGGTGAATGGCATATTGACCATATATTACCTTGTGCAAGCTTTGATTTGTCTAAAAAAGAAGAACAAGAAAAATGTTTCCATTATACCAATTTACAACCGTTGTGGGGAGTAGATAATCTAATAAAAAGTAGTAAAATACTTTAGGTCTAAATCTGACTCAAACACTTCTATTTCAAAATCTGAGTTGGAAGTGATATTTAAGAGAATGGAACGCATATCATCTTTTAACTGACCGACAAGCAACTTTTTACGGTACTTGCAAACAAAGATAAGATGGCACTTGAGGTAGTGCTTTGACCGATTTGTAGAAATGTACTGTGATTTTTTAGACATAATGAAGCAAGTTTTTGTGAAAGTTTTTACCCAAAGACGGAACTTTTACAAAAACTTGTGTGTTTAGTATAAAAAGAGTATATTTGTAAACGTGAAAACAATACATAGGACATATCGCTTTGAATTAAAGCCAACACAAGAACAAAAAATGTTGTTGGAGAAGCATTTTGGGTGCGTGAGGTTCGTGTATAATCACTTTTTGAATGAGCGTAAGGAGCAGTATCAGGCAAACAAGAAGTCTGATAACTATTATGCACAGGCTAAAACCCTAACTGAATTAAAAAAGCAAGAGGAAACTGTTTGGCTAAAAGAGGTGAATAGTCAAACTTTGCAGTTTGCTTTAAGGTCATTGGATACGGCATATCTCAACTTTTTTCGTGGTAATGCCAAGTTTCCAAGATTTAAGTCAAGGAAAAGAAAGAATAGTTTTACCGTACCACAACATACAAAACTGATTAACGGTAAAGTTCACGTACCTAAATTCAAAGAGGGGATTAAATGTGTTGTTCACTGTGAAGTAAAAGGTGAAGTGGGTAAAATGACTTTTTCTAAAACACCAACTGGAAGGTATTTTGTGTCAATTCTAACCGAAGAACAATATCAGCCAAAAGAAAAGACTGGTGCTGTTTGTGGTGTGGATTTGGGATTGAAGGATTTTGCGATTACATCCGACGGAATCAAATTCAAGAATAACCGATATACCAAGAAATATGAAAGAGATTTAGCGAAAGCACAAAAACACCTTTCTCGTAAACAAAAAGGTAGTAGCTCGTTTGAAAGACAAAAACGAAAAGTTGCTAAGATACACGAGAAAATATCCAACACGAGACAAGACGTATTACATAAGGTATCGCATCAACTTGTATCTGACTATGACTTAATTGTGTGTGAAGATTTGAATGTAAAGGGGATGATGAGCAATAGAAAGTTGTCAAAACATATTGCAGATGCAAGTTGGGGTACGTTTGTAAGGTTCTTGGAATACAAGGCTAATTGGAACGATAAGCAAGTGGTTAAAATAAATCGCTGGTATCCTTCGAGTAAGACTTGTAATGTGTGTGGATGGATAAATCAAGATTTAAACCTTTCGATTAGAGAATGGACTTGCAAGAATGGACATCACTTGGACAGAGATGAAAACGCTGCAAAGAACATTCTGAATGAAGGATTAAAAATAATATCGTCAGGGACTGGCGATTACACGGGTGGAGACTTAAATCAGACTTCTTTCGAGAAGCACAGGTCTGTGAAACCCGAAGCCCATTTGTCTTTAGCAAATGGGTAGTTCACAAAGGGTTGTTGAGGCTTTTTTAATCAATCAACTGACTAAATCTGTGCGTGTAGTTCCGATAACGTTAAGAGAGGCAAATAAATTTATCGCTGAAAAGCACAGGCATCATAAATCAGTGCAGGGTCAAAAATTCAGTATAGGGTTGGAAGTAGATGGAGTGTTGGTGGGCGTGGCTGTATGTGGGCGACCTGTTTCGCGCCATTACGACAATGGGTTAACTTTAGAAGTAACCCGCCTCTGCACCGATGGAACAAAGAATGCGTGTAGTGCGCTTTATGCAGCTTGCGCCCGAATTGCAAAGACAATGGGTTATGAAAAAATAATCACTTATATCTTGGCAAGCGAAAGTGGAACATCATTAAAAGCAAGCGGTTGGAAATGCGAAGCGGTTGGAGTTGGCGGGTTAAAATGGAAGCGCAGCGATGGAATAAGAACAGATTCAGTGGTAAATTTGTTTGGGGAGGAAAAAAAATACCCACAAGAATTGAAACAACGGTGGTTTAAGAAATTGAATAACTGATTTCTTTGTTTAAAAAACTTATCCACAATTTTTGTTTTTTCTACTTCCCAATGTAATTTTGTGGTATGGAAAAAACAGTATCAATCAAAGAAATTATTTTATCAAACTCATCCCGGACTACTCTGCAATCTGCTGTTTTTTCCAAGACAAGCGTCTAAAGTTGCGGGGGGTTCGGGATGGGTTTTATTTTTTATGGAAAACCATAATAAGTCATGGTATGCTGTAATTACCGCTGACATTCTCTTTGACAAGAGGCTTTCTGACAAACAAAAACTGCTTGTAGCTGTCATTTCTAATCTTTCCAATGAAAAGGGTTATTGCTTTGCAAGTAACGCATATTTGGCGCAAATGCTTGATTGTGATAAACTTACTATCAGCAGAAACATTTCTACGCTCGAAGAATTTGGTTATATCAATAGGGTATTGATATTAGAATCAACGGGTGATGTTAAAATTCGCTGCTTAACAGTCGTTCATTCTGGCAAAATGGCTGATTCTAAGATAGTTACAGATTGTGAATTTGAAAGTGATGATAATACCCATATACATAAAAATCAAGGGGGGGTTGACAATTCTGATGGGGTATTGACAAAAATGTCAAGGGGTATTGACGAAAATGTCAAGGGGGGTATTGACGAAAACGTCAAGTATAATAACAAAGAAAATAATAACAAACTTAATATGTTTAAGGGGGCTGATAAAAAATCAGCCAACCCTAAAAACAATGAATCTGAAAACACCGAACAACCAATGCCGGAGCGTGGTGGCCGGAAAATCCCGACCCTTGAGGAGTTTTTGGCAAACGCCAAAGAAGTTCTCGGGGCAAAATTCCCTGAATATAAATTCTCTTCCGAAGCCAAGTATCAGGCATGGAAGGATGCCGGTTGGAAGGACGGCTTCGGTAAGCCAATCAAAAATTGGAAAAGCAAATTTAACAGTACAGTTCCGCACTTAAAGCCGTTCAGCAGCGAATCATCGCAGACAATCACATCTGGAATTAAAAAAATATGAGCAAACCCACATCGGAGGTTTTCAATGAGGACTGTATTACAGTCATGAAAAGATACCCTGACAAATTCTTTGACCTTGCAGTGGTTGACCCGCCTTATGGGATTGGGTATTCGCAATTAGTCGGCTTAAAGAAAAAAAAACACGGATGGAAAGAACGCAAATCAAGCGAATGGGATAATGTAACACCCAATGTATCTTACTGGAACCAACTTTGGAGAGTATCTAAAAATCAAATTGTGTGGGGTGGTAATTACTTTAATTTACCACCAACAAGATGTTTTCTAATATGGGATAAAGTGCAGAGAATAGACCAAGCGGATTGCGAATTTGCTTGGACTTCATTTGAAAATAGTGCAAGGGTATTCAGATATGCAAGAGGTAATGAAAGTGGTTTTGCTCCTAAATTAAAAGGAACTGAAAGGGCTGGCATTAATATACACCCGACACAAAAGCCGATTGCATTATACAGTTTGATATATGACAAATACGCAAAAACAGGCGATTTGATTTTAGATACCCACTTAGGGAGTGGTAGCAGCAGGATAGCGGCATATAAGGCGGGTCTTTCTTTTGTAGGGTGCGAAATTGATAACGAATACTTTGTTAAACAGGAGGCAAGATTTAAAGACTTTATTAGCCAATTACGAATGTTTTAATAAATAAACCGATATGAACAAACCCATCCCAAACAAGACCAAACACACCCCCGAAACTTATCACTTTGGAAAGTTACCACCCCAAGCCCCTGACATTGAACAGGCTGTATTGGGCGCACTACTTATTGAAAACCTGCACCACGACATAATCATACCGCAGCTAAAGCAGGAAATGTTCTACAAGGACGTTCATGGCCGAATTTTCAATGCAATCAAAACACTTTACAATGAAAAAAAGCCGATTGATATGCTCACGGTCATCAATCAACTTAAATTAACCGGAGAGCTTGACCTTGTTTCACCGCACGAAATAACGAATTTAACGACCTATATTGCATCTTCGGCCAACATTGAGTTCCACACTAAGATAGTGGTGCAAAAGTGGCTACAACGGTCTGTAATCGCTAAATCAAGCGACATAATAAACCGGTGCTATGACGATTCCTGTGATATTTTCGATTCTATGCAGGATTTAGATTCTTTTTTATCAGAATTGTATGCGCATTTGATTGGAAACGACCATGAGATTGACTTTTCAGGAATTGTTGAAAAGACCTATACCGAAATAATTTCAAGGAAGGATTCAAACTTCACCGGAATTGATACCGGCTCAACAAAATTAAACTCAGTTACAGGGGGTTGGCAGTCGCCCGACCTGATAATCATTGCCGCCCGTCCGTCAATGGGAAAGACTGCCAGAATGATGAGTTTTGTAAAATCTGCTGCAAATATGGGTAAGAAAGTGGCTGTTTTCTCGCTTGAAATGAGCGCACCGCAACTAATTAAACGGCAGTTGAGCGACTTTTCAGGGGTGTATGGAGATAAGATTCTAACCTCGAATTTAAACGACAAATTCGACATTCCTAAACTCCGGCTTGCAGCAAATACTTTAAAAAAACTTCCCATCTACCTAAACGACCATCCATCAGTAACAGCCAACTACATACGCTCGGTTTGCAGGGAAAGGAAAAAGAAATTTGGTCTTGATATGATTTTTGTGGACTACCTTACTCTGATGCGCCCGAATCATTTCAAAAAGCAAGCAAATAGGGATGAAGTTGTGGGAGAGATTGCAGCAGATTTAAAAGCCATTGCCAAAGAACTTGGATTGCCTGTTATGGTAGCTGCGCAATTAAACCGTGAATCTGATAAACGTGGAGATAAGCGACCTATCCTATCCGACCTGCGGGAATCAGGGGCTATTGAACAACATGCCGATATTGTCATGGGTCTTTACAGACCATCATACTACAGTCAGATTGATGATGAATACAAGGATTTGCCTGAGCAGCAATATCAGCGTGTAAGTGAACTCATCATCATGAAAAACAGAAATGGGAAATTGGTCAGATTCAGTGAGTTTTTTTATGGCGAACTTTCAAAATTTACAGAAGATTCGTTCAATGAAAATTCTTTTACCAATGATTCAGAAGATTTATTCTAACTTCATTGCAAATTCATCTTGCTGTATGTAATGTTGCAGCGTTAAACATGAGCCACCGCATCACATTCTACAAGAGCAATACCCACCCCATCTATGGCGGGCATCAGATTAACCACGACAGTCCTTTCGTCAAGGTTGACCCTCGACCGATAATGAAAGTGAAACCATCAAAGGACGTTCATAAGTTAGTATCGGAATGTGAAGCGGAAATTCAATCGAACTCCATTTCAGTCAGGCATTTGTTTTCAAAAAAACCAAGCCGGAGAGAAAGAAAAAACAGCCACCGTAAATAATCCGCACCACCAAAGGTCAAGACCCCCCGCACGGAATAAGAGTTAATATGCAGAGGGGGCAACTGATGGGAGAGGTGTGCAAACTAACAAAACTAAAATTATGAAAAAAGGAGAATTAATAAAACAGTTAGAAACGAAAACCCCATTTGAATTATTTATTGAACAGTTAGAAACTGAAGCTGAAAAATGTGGTGGGGGTGGAGCTTTTAATTTAGTGGGAAAAACAACTAATGCTATATTAAAATTAGCAAAAGGATTTCAAAAGTTAGAGAACTATAAGCATGACGCACAACACTTCAACAAATCACGAAAACGGCAATGATGCTAACCGCTTATTTTTCTTGGATTACGAAATCAGAAGTAGTTGGTGGGCTTCTTGGATTGGTTGGAATTGGGGACAAGAACTTGCAGGAAAATACTTTGCTTGGAAAGTTAAACGCAAATATGCAAGGTATAATCAAAGTAAGGCGTGGGAGCAACGGATAAAGAATTTAAGCGGATTGTCATCAATGCATAAAAACGGCATCACCGAAACTTAAAACGAAAATGAAATTTACATTTAAAACCGAAAATCCGACTGGAAGGTATCGCTCTTTTTTTAGTAAAAGCCATGATATAAAAATTAAGAAGAAGAAGTGCGGAAGCATTGTAGATAGAACTTGGAAAATCAGATTGATGGTGCTAAAAGATGATATAATGGAAGATGGAAATGCAAACTGTGAGTGGAAGTGGATTACGCTAAAAAAAGAATCTGCATCACTACAAGAAGCAAAGGAATGGTTAAATAAAAATTTCGTTTCTCTCAATGAAAAATACAAGATTGTTGGACTGGACTAAGCCACTTAGCAGATACTTACTTTTCTATGGCGATAAATACTATCCATCTGGCGGCATGGAGGATTTCAAAAAAGATTTTGATACCACAGAGGATGCTATTATTTGGCTTGACGAATATGTTAAGGCAAACAAAATATACGTTACAGTTGAAGAAGAATGGAAATACAGATGGGCGCATATTTACGATTTTCACCAAAGAAAAATAGTGTGGAAACATTGAGGCATTGCTGCCAACACCCTTATCAACAACCCCATTTCAGTATAAATCAGTTAAACAACAAAAAACAAAACGACAATGAAAAACATTTGGACAGCTAAGGATATTGAAAACCAACACGGGCTCATCATTATTAGAGATGATGCTTCAAAACCATTTAAGGACTTAGCATTTGCAAGAACAGTGGTTTTCAAGATTGGATTCGGAAAGAAAAATTTTGGTTTGTGCAACATTCTAACTGATGGATGGTATAATGATATTGCTGATACGGCACAAGAATTTGCAGACTACTTAAACTCTGATGAAAGTGGTTACAGACCAATAACAAAGGCAGAACTATTACAACTTATTGATGATGGAGAAAGCCAAATTTTTTACTAATCAGTTCATTGGTGCAATTGCGGAGCAATGACTAATCAAAGCGATGATGAATGTTACAAGAAACCATAAGGAATGTTTTTTACGGCTCAAACAGGTGCAGTCAAAAGTAGGTGCTGCATTGAGGCGGTTGCAAACGCTGAAAACTGGTCAAAGGGCGGTGCGAACTATACGGAAATAAATACCTGCATAAGGACTGAGCAATTCAGCCGTATGTTTGAAGCACAGGACAGCCGTAAAAAACTTTACTATAACGGCTGGGTATATGAGCCGTTGCGACTTAAATAAACAAATTTTCAAACTTAAAATAAAGTAAATATGAAACGATTAATTTCAAAATTAGCACAATGTAAGCAATGGCTTATATACTATGTTAGGCGTATGTTGCCTGAGCATAAATGTAAGTATTGCGGATGTATGACAAGGCAACCTGATAGTGAGTGTTACGCAAAGCCTGGATAGGCAATTACGCCTAACACCCATATTAACGAACCACACAAAAAAAACAATGACCCTAAACTTCAACCTCCCGCTTTCGGCCAACACCGACCCGTATATTATTCTCATGGCCGCCAAACTGCATGGAATGAACCTGTACAGATATGCTTTTAATGCAACTTCAGGCAAACGGCAATGGCTTTATTTAGCCTCAAATGAAACACCGCCTGAATGGGTGAGGTGGGATGGCAGGGTGATGACCGATGAGATTAAACATTTTAATTTGAACTAATAAAAACATGAACGAACAAACAGCAAAATCATTTGGACAACTTGCAGACAAGTTGGGGACAACATCAGAACACCTGTGGGGCATTCTGTTGAAGCAAGCGCCTATTGATGCAACAGTTACTTTATTGCAAACGATATTTTTATTTTTAATTGGTTGGACATTGTGGATAATTCACAAAAAGTTATTAAGTAAGCCATCTGGCCAAGAGCGTCATGATAGCTATTACGAAATGTATGGAGGAGCTGCTGTTTTACCAATGGCATTAGCAATCTTTGTATGGGTAATAATGATGATAATTTGCATCTGTTGTTTTGACTCAATAGTATCTGGATATTTTCATCCTGAACATTGGGCTTTGAAAGAAGCTATAAACATATTACATAATTGTAATTAAATCATTTTAATCTGAACTGATGCTATTTTTGAAGTACAACAAAAATAAATAAACCACAAATGAAAAAACAAAAGAAAAAAGTTACTGCGAAGAAAAGTAGCGGAATCAAATCATTGTTTTTGTCGGCTGAAAATAACCTGACTAATGAAGAAAAAATTGCTGTAAGGGTGCTGAACTTTATTGCTGAATTTGATGGAGTGATTACAAACGAATATGAAAGATGGTATTTATTGAATCAAGGTATGAAAAGATTTATTAGAAAAAAAAGACAGCACTTAGTAAGGATAACCAAAACTAAATATACAATACGAATAGTTGCAGAAAAATAAAATTACTTGTTAGCGGTTCGGGCTTAGTTAGCAATAAATTTAAAAACAATAAAATGGCACAAACATTCAAAATCGCAAAGTCGCACAAACTTGACAGCTACTTTGTCATTGGCGACAAATCAAAAGTTACCGAAGATTTATTTTGGGATAACGTAAAAAGCAAGGTTAAAGAATTGACATCAGAACAGCCTGATAAGTATGACGAAACTTTTGAAAGAGCCAAAACGCACCTTGTAAATAACAGGTCAAGTTTGACCATTTTAGATACTTGGTTTGAAATTAAGGGTCGTCCATAGCATTTACGCTAACACCCGCATTGACGAAACACGCTGACATCTATCAATTAAAACTTTAAAAATGCGCCTTCTGACCAACATTATTTCCTTTATCCTTGCCTGTGTTGCACTGTTTCTTTTTGCAGTATGCACGCTGATTGTGATGATTCAGGATGCAATTATTAAAACAATAGAAAAACTCAGAACATGACCCACATCATTAAATTAAAAACCGAAGTCAGATTGAAAATTTATGATTCTGACGTTGAAAAGTACATTGATGAATACGCACAAGTTGACGTATCTCAAAGCTACTGCGTTGTTCACTGGCTAACATCTCTTACCCATGATGATGACAGAATAAGCCTTTCGGTCAGCATTGAAAAGGTTGAAGGCCGGTTCGTTTGGGAAATTTACAATGGAGAAAAAGACCCGACTAAACAAGCGGTTGAAGATTCAGGAGTAGTTAAATTTTCAACAGAAAAAGGATGGACAATACATTCAACCTCTCCACCCGAAATTGAAGATGAAGATTCGGTTTTCAGGTTAACCATGAAGCCCCTTGAAGCGGTTTTGGACTTAAAATCAAAGACCATCACCATCGAATCATGGGGCAAGGATATGAGTGAAATAACAGAACGGGTTTTGCGAAACATCGGCAAGTTACCTGTAACCATTGACCCTGCTGTGCGGTATGAGCGTAATCCTGATGGCGGTGGATGCTGATGGGGGTTCGGTTAGCAGACTTACATTAGTACAGGTTTAAAATGCACTACAATTTGTTTAACAACTAAATTTTAAAACAGCACAAATGAACATAGATAGTACAAGAGTTGAAAACACAACCTCAGCCCCTCAGTTCTCTGAAAAGTCAATCATCATAGGTTGTAATTACCATGTTAAATGGCAAAAGCATTCAGCGATGCGATTTGTTCTTAAAGAGATAAAAGGCGATAAAGCAAGACTGATAACAAGAAATACCGGCAGGGATTTTTGGACAAACATATCTGATTTGATATTTATAATGTCCAAACACAACATTGAGAAAGCGAAAAGACTGTCAGTTTAAAAAACACTTCACCTAAAAACAATTTTTGATATGGAAACAAAACCTGATGATACAATAAAGCCGCAGAATGATGCAAAACCACCTGTTATGCAATGGGTGGCGGTCAGTGAACGATTGCCTGAAATGGAAGTTAATGTATTGTTATTTGATGATTGGAAAAGTACAGATGGGGAGCGTATGCAAGATATGAAGGTTGGCTATTTGTATGAGTACACTACACGCAAAACTGCTGATGGTATAGCTTATAGCTGCGAGTGGCGTGGACATGAGTTTCTGTTCAATATCACCCATTGGATGCCGTTGCCTGAGCCACCTATCGTATAACAACCCCACATTAACTATCAAAATAAAAACCAATTATGGGAACAGTAATTGAAAAATCAAACAAATGGAGAAATGTAATTGTAATTAAACATCTATTTCAGGATAAAACCACTCCTGAATTGATAATACAACTGTGCGATTCCATTTTGATTCAACTAAAAAAGATTCAAGAACAAGAAGCGAAATCTAATCTTACAGAAACAGAAAAGTGGAACATTGACAGCAGGATTGAAGATATACTCGGAAACTTTCAGTTCTTAAAAGATTTTGCGACAGGCGATATTCCCCAATCTGAATGGGAAGATTACAATTTTAATGGAGATTATCAAGAGATGTTTAATGGCTATCTTTCAGAACTTTATGACTTAGGCGATGAAAGGGTTATGACAACCAAAAACACACTTGAAAAATTCTTGTGGGTAGGATGAAAAAACCGAAAAGAAATTTCGCATAACTTTAGCATTAACAAATCATACACATCAAACCATGTCAGAAGAAACAATCCGATACTCACCGAGATTCACGGTTATGTCAGGCGCACCGTATAGCGAGCAGCCAAAAACAACATTTTTAATGACCCAACTTCAGGATGACAAGATTTTCAAACGGTTTTCATCCAAATATCAGCACTCCATCAGAATGGGGCGCAGGGATGACATTATTGAATCAGGGATTGATTTAATGGATATGCTTAAAGCCCATATTGAAGCCTACCAAACCATAAAATCATTCGACTGGACAGGAGTTGACAAGGAAACAATTAAAAATATATTATGCAAGTAGATTATCCAATGAGTAAAATCAAACCCAAAGACAAATTTGCGGAATGGCTTTTGAAAGCCAAGCCCGACAAAGACCGCCCATACCTTTATCATGACCCTAAAATTAAATTCGCAAGCAAGCGGGCGATTGTTAATTTCATCATCCGTACAAAACTCAATTACCGGCACTTCAAAACCAAACACAGAATTACTGCCGTTCCTGATGAGGTTGTGAAAGCCCACAATCTGAAATTTGAAGCCGGTAATGAGCCGGTGCTTGTATTTTTAATCTCAAAAAAGAAAAAACAATGAATACATGGAACATTCTCAATGCTTGGAATGCAGCTATTTCAGGTTCAGACAGAGAAGTAACTTCAAGGGACTACCTGTATGCGTCCGAGCTTGGTGGCGCAGACATTGATACCATCCTGAAACTTCGCGGCACTAAGCCCACCAACCCCCCTAATGCAAGGTCAAGAAGGAAATTCTTTGCAGGGAACATATTTGAGGACATTCTTTTTCTTGCACTACTGCGCTGCGGGTTAATGCTTGATTCGCAAAAGAAAGGAGAGATTCAGTATGATGGACTGCTGCGGGTTTCAGGAAGGTGCGATTTTATTTGCGGGGGTGAAATAAACTATGAAAAATGCGAGCAGGAAATCAAAGACATGAAACTATCCGAACACATGGAGTTGGTTTCTATTCAGGTTCTCAAATCCCTTTCTAATGAGTATGGGTCAATGACCTTAAAGCCGATGGTGGTTGAGTGCAAGTCGGCAAGCGATTTTATGTTTAGAAGATACGAGAAAATTCAGATGGCGGCATTTAATCACCGCTTACAGGCTTTCCACTACCTGAAAAGTTTTCACATGGACGAAGCAAGAGTTGTTTACATAAACAAGGACGACTGCCGTATGCTTGAGTTTCCTGTGTTCAACCCGCTTGGCGGGGCATCAGACATCGAAGAAACATACAAATCCGAAATCAAAAGACTAACCGAATACTATCACTCATCAGAACTCCCTCCCAAAGAACCTGAAATAATCTTTGAAAGCGGTTTTAAGAAAAATTGGAAGGTCGAATACTCCAACTACCTGACCATGCTTTACGGATATAAAGAACCATTTGAGTATGCGGAGAAAATGAAATCCATTTGTTCAAGATGGAACAGAATAGTCAAACGACTTAAAGACGGCAAGGAACTTACCAAAGACAACAAAGCAGGGATAAATGAGATAAAAGCAATGATAAAGCGGTTTAAAGAGGGGAAGGAACTTGCCGATGACAGAAAAGCGGGACTAAGTGAAATAAATTCCATGTTTCCCGACTTTGAACAGCTTATTGAAAAAATAAGAAATGAAGATGTTGAAGTAATTGAATAATTTTTTTGGAATTGAAAAAAATATGTATATTTGCACCAGTTCTTTTAGACAAACGTCTTATTCTTAGGAGAGGAAAGAAAAAGGCCGTGAGTTTCCTGAAAGTAGGAATATCCCGCCTGCATTGTTTTTCTTTCCTCGACAATGTATGGCGGGTTTTTTTTTGAACTGCGGTAGTTAAAAGTGTTTCCACCGCTCTGTTAAGCTAAAAACAGAAAACGAAAGTCTAAGTTTGACAATCAAAGGATGTTTCAGGTTGTGGCGGAAACATCATCTGAACTTTCGGTAGAAATTCCTGCTCTGCCCACTACAGCAACAGGAGACTCACAAACACCGAGTACCGAAATGCCCTCGTGAGGAAGGGGAGATTGAACAGGCTGAGTGCTGCAAGGCTTAAAAAATGGCAGCACAACTTATGGCACAAGTGGCTGTGAGGAACAAGTAGTATTGATAATGATTTAAAAAAAACAATTTAAAAAAACCTTAAAAAAAACAATATGACAAATTTACGCAGTGGTGAATTAATAGAGATGGGTAAAGAGGCGACACCAGCCCATTACTTGCAGACAGAATTGTTGCCAGATGCTGCCACCATTGCGTTAAATTTGTTTTTTATAGGAAATTTGCGGAGAGGAAGTAGGAACACCCCGACCTGCAAGAGCCAAGATTCGGGCAAAGATGTTGCAACATGGCGACCTTGCCCTCTCCGCAAATTTTTCTATAACAAACAGCATTAACAACAATTAAAAAAAACCATTTAAAAAAAACAATATGGAATTACCAGGCACAAAAACACATCAGGCAAACACGTACTATTGGCAGATTGTAGGCGGAAAATTCGCCCGCAGGGTCAAAGAGGGTGAAGGAACTATGCGAACCACCAAGACAGGAAGGGTCATCTACGAGAAGTACTCTGACAGCCTTACAGGGGTATTAAACGACATTCAAATTGACAAAGGAGAGTTTGGAGAGCAGATTATTGTTGTTCTGATTCCCGCGCCCGGATTCAACTACAAAATAAACATTCAAAAAGAAAGCCGGTTCGCCACCACACTCCTTGAAAGGCTTCCTAAATTAAAATTAGGCGATACCGTTGAATTAGTTCCTTATTCCTTCAAAGACGACAAGGAAAAAAACATTTCAGGGATGAACATTTTCAAGGGGACGGTAAAAATCGAATCTGCCTTCAAAGAAAAAACACCGGAGGGATGGATAACCAAAGGCGGCTATCCTGAATTTCCTGCCTACTGGAGTAGCCTTGCCGACAAGAGAAAAAGAATATATTTCATTGAAGTGGATGAGTTTCTTACCAATGAAATGTGGAATTGGTTAGGCAAACAAACGAGGCCAAATCAGGAAAGTCCTTCATCCCAAACAA
>WBZR01002769.1_pt1 | contig 14457 bp, 10 predicted proteins | sample 5204231 | NCBI WGS metagenome assembly WBZR01 (sample SAMN12412403, study PRJNA552823) | activated sludge metagenome | isolation source: activated sludge from anammox sidestream of wastewater treatment plant... | place: USA: Virginia | collected 2017-08 | reverse complement strand
CTTCACCCGAGAAGACGCAGACCCGACCCGTGGCATCGATGCTCACGGTCGCCGAGGCGTAGCCGCTCATCTGCAGGCCCGCCATCAGGTAGGAGTTGGGCGCGCCGATCTCGACCACGCTCGCGAGTCCGACGCCGACGTACCGGCCCTCCGCGAGCGCCGCGCGCTGCTCCTCGCGGAACGTGTCGTACCCGATCAGCTCGAGCGCCTGCTCGAGGCACTCCGTGAAGCTGCCGGTGTCGTAGAGCATGTAGGTCACCGTCTGGTGCGGGAAGGAGGTGACCATGTTGCGGCGACGGATCTCTGCCGGGTCGAGGCCGAGGTCCTTCGCGATGATGTCCATCATCCGCTCGACGGCGAAGCGCCCCGGGATCTGCCCGAAGCCGCGCGCACCGCCGTGCGGGGACTTGTTCGTCGCGACGGCGTGCGCCTCCCAGTCGAAGTTCGGGATGTCGTACGTGTTCGGCATCACCGCCGTCGCGACCATGAGCTGGATCGCCCCGCCCGAGTAGATCGCGTTCGTGGCCGCGCCGGCGTCGGAGACGATCCGATCGCGTACCCCGAGCACCTTGCCGTCGGCAGCCACGGCGAACTCGATGTCGTGGATCTGCTCGGAGTCGTGGCCGCAGGCGAGGAAGTGCTCGCGGCGGTCCTCGACCCAGCGCACCGGGCGCCCCGTCTCGAGCGCCAGCAGCGCGACCACCAGGTCCTCGGGGTACATGTTGGCCTTGGACCCGAACCCACCCCCCATGTCGGCCGGAGCGATCACGTGGACGGAGCCGGGTGGCAGGTTGAGCAAATCGACGAGCTGATCGCGCATCGTGAACGGTCGCTGGTTGGCGCTCCAGACCGTCAGGACCTTGCGCGCCGGGTCGTACTGCGCCAGCGACGAGCGCGGCTCCAGCGCGACCGCGACTTTTCGCTGGCAGCGGAATCGCTCCTTGTAGACGCGGTCAGCGCTCTCGAACGCCGTCTGGGTGTCGCCGCCCGGGGCAACCATGTGCCACGCGACATTGTCTCCCCAGGCCTCGTGGATGAGCGGGGCGTCGGGCTGCAGCGCGGCCTCCGCGTCGACGAGCGGCGGCAGCAGCTCGTACTCCACCTCGACCGCTTCGGCCGCGTCCTCGGCGAGGTAGCGGCTGTCGGCGAGCACCGCGGCAACGGCCTCCCCAACGTAGTTGACCTTGTCCGACGCGAGAGCCCAGAACTCGGGGAACTTCGCCTCTCCCGGAACCTGCGGGAAGTAGTGGGTGCCGAGCATCGGCTTCGTCTTCGCCCGTACCTCCGCGCCCGTCAGGACCGCCACGACACCCGGCAGCGCGAGCGCTCGGGAGCTGTCGATGCCGACGATCCGCGCGTGAGCATGCACGCTGCGAACGAACGCGACATGCTTCGTGCCCGGGATCTCGATGTCGGCGGTGTAGCGGCCCCGGCCGGTGAGCAGGCGAGGATCCTCCTTCCGCCTGACGGGCTTGCCGACCCACTTGAACTGCTGCTCGTTCGTCATGCGCTACCCCCATCTGGCGAGTTCGTGACGCGGCCGCCTGCTGCCCCGCGCGGCCTGATTCCTTTCAAGAGCGACCGGGCCGCCTCGCCGGTCCGGCGGCGTCGCTCGAGCCGGGACAGCCAGACCGCGAGCAGCAGCGCGACGCCGTTGAAGAGGTCGGGGATCCACACCGGCGCGCCCGCGAGCTGGAGCCCCTTGACGCCCGTCGCGAGCACGAAAACCGCAACCAGCGTCCCCCAGACGTTGAAGCGCCCGTTGCGAAACTGGGTCGAGCCGAGGAATGCCGCCGAGAACGCGGGCAGCAGGTACCCGGGGCCGACAGTCGGATCACCAGTGGCGAAGTGGGCACTGACGAGCACGCCCGCGATCGCGGCGACCAGTCCGCACGCGACGAACGACCCCGTGATCACGATCCTGGTCGGGACACCCGCGAGCCTGGCTGCTTCCCGGTTACCCCCGGTCGCGTACACGAGCCGCCCGGCCGGCGTCCACTCGAGCACGTACCAGGTGCAGAGAGCGACCGCGAGCAGGTAGTAGACGGGGTAGGTGATGCCGAACAGCTTCCCCGTCGCGATCTCCTGGAAGCCGGAGCCGAGGCCGAGGATTTGCTGACCCTGCGAGACCCAGTAGACCATCGCGGCGAGGACCGAGCTGACGCCGAGCGTCGCTATGAACGAGTCGATCCGGGCTCGCGTGACGAGCAGACCGCTGATCAGGCCGATGGTCGCGCCGACGAGCAGCGTCACGAGGATCGCCGCCGGAATCGGTAGCCCCGCCGTGCCGAGCAGCCAGGCCACGAAGATGGCCGCGAAGCCGAGCTCGAGGCCGATCGCGAGGTTGAACGCCCCCGCCGCCAGCGGAACCACCAGGGCGACGGCGGCGATCGCGGTGAACGCCTGGTCGTTGAGCAGCGTCCGCCACGTGGTCGTGGTGAGGAAGAGCTCGGGGATCCAGAGCGAGAAGACGAGGAACAGGAGCGCGAACACGTAGAGCGCGCTCACGTTCCAGAAGCTCAGGTGACGGCGCAGCGCGGCGGTCCGAGTGGAGACGACGCCCACCCCGGGAAGGGTCTCGACGCTCGCGCCGGGCCCCTGCGACTCCGCCTTCGGCTCGCCGGTCACGGGACCGTCGATCACATCAGGGTCGTGGCCGCGGCGCATAATCAGGAGTGATCAGTCGCCAGCCCGGGCGCCGCCGTGGACACCCAGGCCCTCCTCGACCAGCCGCGCCTCGCTCAGCTCGGAGCGTGGGATCTCCGCGGCCACGCGGCCAGCGCGCATCACGAGCACCCGATCGCACAGCAGGCTCAGCTCCTTCGCCTCGGACGAGGAGACGAGCACGCCGGCGCCTTCCGCGGCCGCTCGCTCGATCAGCTCGTAGATCGCGGCCTTGGCCGCGACGTCGACCCCCTGGGTCGGCTCGTCGAGCAGGAGCACTTTCGCCCGGGTTCGCAACCAGCGCGCCAGGACGACCTTCTGCTGGTTGCCGCCGCTGAGACTCGCGATCGGGCGCTCCGGGTCGTTCGGCCGAGCGTCGACCTCGGTGAGCCAGCGGTGTGCGTCCGCACGCTCGGCCTGCCGCGAGAGCCTGAATCCGGCCCGCCGCAGCGGTCGCAGCAGCGGCAACGTCAGGTTCTCGCGGACGTTCATCGATGCCACCTCGCCCTGCGCGACCCGATCCGCGGGCACGAAGGCGACGCCGGCCGCGATGGCCCCGCCCGGATCGAGCGGGGAGATCTCCTCGCCGGCCACCCTCACCTCGCCGGCCAGCCGTGGCGAGGCGCCGAACAGCATGCCGGCGAGCTGTTCCCGCCCGGAGCCGAGGATGCCGCAAACGCCGACGATCTCACCGGCGCAGACATCAAAGCCAACGCCGTGTACCCGGTGCCCGACGACGTCTCGGACGGCAAGCAGGGGCGCGTGGCCACCCGCTCCGTGGTGATCGATTGCCGCCACGTGCCGCCCCGCCATCGTGCGCACGAGATCGTCGTGCGTCATCGCCCCCCGGGGTGCGTCGGCGACGAGGCGCCCGTCACGCAGCACGACGATCCGGTCGGCGAGGTCGAACACCTCGTCGAGCCGATGGGAGACGAAGATCACCCCCGCGCCCTCGGCAGCCACCTGGCGAACGGCGCGGAAGACCTTGTCCACCTCCTCGCCGTGAAGCGCCGCAGTCGGCTCGTCCAGGGCGAGCACGTTGTCCGGCGCGGTCCAGCCGTCGAGCGCGCGGGCGATCGCCACGATCGTCCGCTCGGCGGCGGTCAGGCGCGCCACCGGTGCCCGGACGTCGAAGTCGGTCCCGAAGCGTGCGACGAGCGCGCTCGCGTGGCGGATCTCGTCACGCGAGCGAGGCGGCAGCACCCGCCGGCCGCCCAGCCGCCGGCCGATGTCGAGATTCTCGACCGTGCTCAGCGCCGGAATCAGCCCGAGATCCTGGTGGATGAAATGGAGGCTCTCGAGGGCGTCCCGACCCTCGACCGGCCCGTCGTCGCGACCGTGGAGCCGGATCGCGCCAGCGTCAGGCTCGTGATAGCGCGCGAGGATCTTGACGAGGGTGGACTTGCCCGAGCCGTTCTGGCCGACGAGGGCGACGATCTCCCCCCGGCCGACGGAGAACGACACGTCGACGAGCGCCCGCACGCCCGGGAACGCCTTGCTGACGGAGTCGATCTCGAGGAGTGTCTCGGTCACGGGATGCACCGGAGGGGGCGGGCCGCGCTGGCCCGCCCCCTCCCCTGCGGGCCTGGATCAGCCGCCCACGCCCCAGAGCCCCTTGAAGTACTCCTGGAAGTCCGGGTAGGCGACCCACATCTGGTTCACGTCGAACGTGATGTCCGGCTGGGTCAGGATCTGGATCGGCGCCTGGGACGTCCAGAGCCCGTTGTCCATCTCCACGATCGGGATCTCCTGGCCGGCGAGAGCACGCGCGACCGCATCCATCGCCATCCAGGTGAAGAACGGGTAGTCGAGGGTGACGTCGGCCGTCTGCTTGCCCGCCTGGATGTACTGGTAGTTGACCGGGCCGCCCGCCTGAGAGATCGAGCCGATGTTCTCGGCCAGGCCGGCCGCCTCGAGAGCCTCCGGCACGCCGATCATCATCGAGCCGAACGCCATCGCGACCCAGTTCGTCTCCGGCTTGCGCTGGATGTAGCTGACGACCTGGCCGGGAAGCTCCGTCCCGATCGTCGCGACCGGTGCGTCCTGTGTCTCGATGGTGCAGCCGGGGCACTTCTCGGTGATGGTGGCGACGAACGCGTCAGCGGCGTCGTTGAAGACCATGAACTCGGGCGAGCGGTAGTAGACGACGTTCGCGGCGCCGCCCGACTTCGCGATCACGTAGTTGGCCATGATCGTGGCGACGCGCGCGTAGTCGGCCGCGGTCAGGTAGGAGGCGGCGTGGAGCCCCTCCTCCTGCGTCGGCACGGTCCAGATCACCACCTTGATGTCCTTCGCCTTGATCTCCTCGAGCTGCTTCGGCCACGTGATCGGATCGAGTGCGGGCACGAGGATCGCGTCGACGCCCTTCTGGATCGCCGAGTCGAACGCCGCCGCGATCGTCTGCGCGGTCGAGCCGGCCTTGATCACGACGAGCTTGACTCCGAGCGCGTCCGCCGCCGCCTGGAAGCCTGGCGCCAGGTAGGCGCACTCGGGGACTCCGCACTGCATGTACGCGACAGTTGCGCCCTCGGGAAGCGCGGCGAGCGGCTCCGTGATCGGGATCTCGGACGGCTGCCCCTCGATGAAGGCGATCGCCTCGGCCGCTTCGGCGACCGGATCGGGCTCCTCGACCGTCTCCTCCGGCGGTGCCTCGGTCTCCTCCGGCGGCGCCTCGGTCTCCTCCGGCGGTACCTCGGTCTCCTCCGGCGGCGCCTCGGTCGTCGCCGGTGCCGCCGGCTCCTCGTCCGACCCACCGCAACCGGCGGCGACGGCCAGGCCCAGGAGTAGGACGGCGAGTCCCACCAGTAGGGCCCATCTCTTCGACGTTGTCTTCCTCACTGTCCCCTCCGTTGTCCGCGTTCGCAGGCCTGTGGGTCGGTATAACTATCGTACCGTCGGGGGCGAGTCAAGATCAGTTCGCGCACCGGCGCCGAGCGGGGGCGAGGCACGCGAGACAGGGGCCCGGTCGTCGCACCGCGCGACGGACCGGACCCCGATCGTCACCTGGAAAGGCGGCTGACCGGCCAGCCGAGCTAGTCGCCGGCCGCCGCCAGCTCCCTGTCTGCGACCGGCTGGATCTCCACCTCGAGCGACTCCTCGTTGATCACGACCTCGTACTCGTCGAAGTCCTCACTGCGGAGCCTCGCGGTCTCAGCCTCGTCCACCGCGAGCGTCTCCGGGTCGAGGACGACCTTGTAGATCAGCCGCGCCGCCTGGACGGAGCTGTAGCCGTTGCGCACGTCCTCCACCACCTTCTCGACGGGACGCTCGCGCGGATCTCCGACGCCACCGCCGCCGGAGCTCAGCTTGATGTACGTGTCGGTCTCCATGAACTCGACGAGTCGGTGGGGCTTGGCTCGGACCAGCTCACCGTCCTCCCGCTGCAGGTACGCGCGGCAGGGTGGGCAGGGATGGCCACCGTGCTGGCCCTTGCCGAGCATCTCGTCGCCATCCGAGCTGCCCGTGGCAATCCTCCCGGCACCGCCCTCGTTCACCGCTCGCCAGTCGATGCCCCCGCCGCCACGCCAGCGACCCGCGCCCATGAGGTCCGTGCAGATCTCGCGCTTCAGCATCCGCCACGGGAAGCGCAGCTCGGCCTCCTCGATATTGGCCTTCATCACCTGCCCCATGGTCGGCATCGTGCTCGGCCCCGTCATGCCATCGTAGCCCCAGACCGCGCCGCAGCTGCCGTCGTAGTCAAAGCTCGTGCGGACGTAGCGCTGCCCGTAGCGCGGGTCGAGCGCGAACGTGTAGCAGCCGCGATGCTTGCCCCAGGCGGCCATCGACCGCTCGGGCACGGCCTTCCCCAGCGCCTCGAGCACGGACTCCATGATCTGGGTGCCGACGGCGACGGGCGCCGCGCCAACGGTGGCGGGGTACTGCGCATTCACGACGCGGCCTTCCGGCGCGATCATCGTGATCGGTCGCATCGAGCCCTCGTTGTGGAAGTCGGCGAGCGCCGGGTCGAAGTGCAGGAGCACCGTCGTGACGGCGGACGCGTAGGCGGCGGCGTAGACGTTGTTGACAAAGCCGGGGGTCTGCGGGTCCGAGCGCGAGAAGTCGAGGGTCATCTCATCGCCCTTGATCGTGAGATCGAGCCGTACCCACACGGGCTTGTCGAGGATCGTGCCGTCGTCGTCCGTGGCCGCCTCGCCCGTGTAGGTTCCGTCGGGGAACGCCGCGATCTCGGCGCGCACCGCCCGCTCCGAGCGGTCGAGCATCTCGTCGATCGAGCCCATCACGGTGTCGCGGCCGTAGCGCCCGACCACCTCGAGAATGCGGTCCTCGGCGAACTTCGTGGTCGCGATCATCGAGTAGTTGTCAATCCGCACCCCGTGCGGCCAGCGGACATTGGCCCAGATCAGCTCGAACAGCTCCGACTGCTCCTCGCCCGCCTTGATCACCTTCAGCGGCGGAATGCGCAGGCCCTCGGCGTGGATGTCGTACGCGTTCGGGAAGTACCCGCCGGGGAAGTTGCCAGCGTTGTCCATCTGATGGCCGCGAACGAGCGTCCAGAACAGCAGCTCGCCGTCGTGGAAGATCGGACGGAAGAAGCCCCAGTCCGGCAGGTGGCAATTGTGGCCGCCACCGTAGGGATCGTTGACCAGGATCACGTCGCCGGGCTCGAGGTTGTCCCCGAACTTCTTCATCAGGTCCTCGATCGCGAAGCGGGTGCCCATGAACTGCGGGGGCAGGCCGACGGGCACGGCCACGGTCGTCCCGTCGGCGAGCCAGACGCCGACGGAGAGGTCCTGGAGCACGGCCATCAGGTAGCCCTGGGCGGTACGAACGATGATGTGGCGCATCTCGCGACAGGTGGACTGGAACGAATGCCAGATCGTCGCGAGCGTGATGGGATCGATCTGCGACACGGCCTCTCCTTGGTTCGCGGACATCGTGATCGGCTACGCGGCGGACGCCGTGCCGGCGGTTGTCGCCTCGTTCGCCCGCGCGGTGACCGGACGGAGCACGATGCTTCCGTACTCGTCCACCTCGCTCTCGAAGTCGGGCGGCACGAGCACCGAGGTGGTCCGGTCGACGATGACGGCGGGCCCGGCGATCCGATGCCCGGCCTGGAGACGTTCCCAGTCGTACATCGGCGCCTCGCGCGGCCCGTCGTCGAAGAGCAGCCGGCGGGTGTCTACGAGCGCCGCCTCGACGCCCGCGGAGGCGGTCTCGGCCGGCGCCAGCTCCACATGCGGCCGGGGCGCAGAGACGCGCAGGCGGAAGGTGAGGAACTCGACGCCGAGCCAGGGCATGCTGTACAGGAAAAGCTGCTTGAACTTGCGGTGGAAGTCCTCGACGAGCCGGTCGAGGGACTCGTTCGTGACCTCCCCGGGCGGCAGATCGACCTCGACGTCGGTGAACTGCCCCGCGTAGCGCATCTCGACCGTCGAGGCGTACGATCGATCCGCCTCCGGAATGCCGAGGCGAGCGAACGCCTCGTCGGCCTCGACCCGCATCTCCGCGAAGATCTCCTGGAGGTCGGCCGCACTGATCCGCGCCCGGTTGAGAAACCTCGAGCGTGCGAACTCGAGCCCGAGGTCCATCGTGTACATCCCGTAGGCGCTGAGTAGGGCCGCGACCCGCGGCACGATCACTTCCGGGATGCCGAGGCGCCGCGCGATTCCGGCGGCGTGCACGCCCCCGGAGCCGCCACCGGCGACCATCGCGAACTCCCGGACATCGTGGCCGCGCTTGGTCAGCATCTCATTGATCGCGTTGCACATATTCGCATTGGCGGTGGTGTGGATCGCGAGCGCCGCTTCCTCCGCCCCCATCCGCAGCGGGCCGCCGATCCGGTCGATCGCCTCGCGAGCCCGGGCGAGGTCGAGCACCATCTCGCCACCGAGGAAGTAGTCCGCGGGCACGTACCCGAGCACGAGGTTCGCGTCGGTAACGGTGGCGCCGTCGCCCTTCCCGTAGGCGGCCGGGCCCGGGTCGGCGCCGGCGCTCTGGGGCCCGACGCGCAGGAGACCGAGCGCGTCGATCGAGGCGAGCGAGCCGCCCCCCGCCCCGATCGTGACCAGGTCAACCATCCTGATCGCGACGCGATCCTCGCCGACCCAGCTGTTCGTGGTCGTCGGGATAGTGGCGCCGCGGATCGCGCAGATGTCGAAGCTCGTGCCACCCATGTCGACCGAGAGGACGTTCTCGTGTCCCCTGCGACCACCGATCGAGAGGGCGCCGGAGGGGGCCGCAGCCGGCCCGGAGTCGAGCAGGTAGACGGCGCGGTCGATGCAGTGGTCGACGGTCTGGACGAGCGCGTTGGCCTGCATCATCAGGAGCGCCCCGGAGAACCCGCGCGTCGCTAGCTCCCGCTCGAGCTTGGTCAGGTACCGCTCGATCAGCGGGCCGATGTAGGCGCTCACGACCGTCGAGGAAAAGCGCTCGAACTCGCGCCACACGGGCAGGATCTCGTACGAGGTGGTGACGTAGAGGTCAGGCGCCTCGGCCCTGACGATCTCCTTCGCCTGGAGCTCGTGGGCCGGGTTGACATAGGAGCTGATGAAGCCGATCGCGATCGCCTCACAGCCGTCCTGGACGAGCCGCCTCGTCGCCGCGCGCACCTCGTCGGCGGCGAGCGGCGTCAGCACCTCGCCATCGAAGCGGATGCGCTCCGTCACGCCCAGCCGCAGGTAGCGCGGCACGAGCGGCTCGTAGGGCGCCACCCGCTGGTCGAACATGGATCCGTGCAGGTTCTTGATCCCGCGGCGCATCTCGAGCTCATCGCGAAAACCCGCCGTCGTGATCAGGCCAACCTGGACGCCACGCCGGGTGATGAGAGCGTTCGTCCCGAGCGTCGTGCCGTGCACGATCCGCGCGACGCCGCCGAGGAACGCTTCGAGCGGCTGGCCGAACTGCGCGGCAGCCTTCGTGGCAGCATCGAGGACACCGCGGGTCGGATCGTCAGGGGTCGTCGCGGCCTTGAACTTGTAGAGATCACCCGCCTCGTCGAGCACAAGGCAGTCGGTGAACGTTCCGCCAACGTCGATCGTGAGCTGCTTCACCTCAGTAGCCTCCTCGCCGCCAAGCCTGTCTCGTCACAACCACCGTCACGCGCGCCGCCAAACACGTATGCATGCATCGCTCGGGCCTCGGAAGGCCAGGATCGCTCATGTCGTGGTACTACTATCGTACCGCCACCGACCAGTCAAGGGACCCCGGCCCCCGTCGCTCTCGCCCGCACGGGCGCCCGGCGCCGGTCGCCCGGCGCCCGTGCGGGCGGCGAGGCCGCAGCCGTCGGATCGACGGCCGCGACCGGCGAGCTTACGACTCGACCTGCGGCGTCTTCCCTCCCTCGAAGCTCGTGATCGGCTCCCCGACGGGCTCGTAGCCACCCCCCGTCCAGCGGAGCAATTGCCACGACTCGATGGCGTAGCGATCGGATTCGCTCGTATCGAGAGGGATCCCCGGCAGGTGGCAGTCGAGCGGGACCTGGTCGAGACTCAGCGCCGCCGACACCAGGGCCTCGCGCGTCGGCTCGACCATCCGCTTCAGCGCCTCCGCGGCAGCCGCGGCGTTGCACCAGCCCCAGAAACCGAGCGCGTCCTCACGCTCGTACCCCGGCTGGAACTCGTCGAACGCCTCGAGGTAGGCCTGAACGCCCGGATCATCCACGAGGCCGAGCGGCTTGCGCCAGGTCGCCGTCAGGAGACCGACTCCCGCGCCCTCGCCCGCGGGAATGATGTTGGTGACGGGCGACGAGGACGCGAACGTGAGGTACACCTGCGGCGCCCAGTCGCTCGTCTTCAGAAGCTGGAGCGTCTGAACCGGGCCGCCGCCGACCGTGGCGATGATGAAGACGTCCGCGTTCGACGCCCGCAGCTTCGAGAACTGCGAGTCAATCGTCGGGTCGGCGATGTTATGGCTCTCCGCGGCCACGAGCTCCATGCCGGTCCCGGCGATCAGACCCTCGAGTGCCGCCTTCCATTCGAGCCCGAAGTCAGTATCGAGGTAGAGCAGCGCGATCTTCGCGTCGGGCATGTTCTGGCTCAGGTAGTCGTAGACGATCGCCGCCTCGCTCGTGAATGCGGGCATCAGGGCGACCGTGAGCGGGTGCAACTCGCCGTTACCCCACTCCTGGCCAGCGGTGAACGGGAAGAGGTCGGGAACACCCTTCTCCTCGAGGTAGCCGGCAAACGCCTGAACGTTGGCCGTACCCTGGGCGTTGAAGATCGCGAATACCTGATCCTGCTCGACCAGCTTGCGCACGTTCTCGAAGGAGCGCTGGGGCTCCTGGGCGTCGTCCTCGAGCAGGATCTCCACGGTCCGGGTCTTCCCGTCCGCCATCGCGATCCCGCCCGCGGCGTTGACGCTGTCGAAGTACAGCTGGGCGCCGGCGTGCATGGCCGCGAAGGCGGCATTCCTACCGGAAAGGGGACCGGTCACCCCGAGCTTCACCGAGTCATCGGTGATGCCCGGGTCAGGGCTCGAGGGCGCCTCGGTCTCGGGGGCCGCGGTCTCCGGCGCCTCCGTCTCCGGCGCCTCCGTCTCGGGCGTCGTGGCGTCCTCGGTCGCGGGCGGCGGCGCGGCGCCGTCGTCGCCACCGCAGCCTGCCAGAGCAAGCAAGCCAGCGGCCAGGGTCAGGATCAGCGCCACCGCGAGCCAACGTCCTCTCATGATTCCTCCTTCGTGTGGATTACCGCTGCCCCGTCGTCCGGGCACCCCCGGGCCGCGGCAGCGACCTCATAGCCCGGAGGTGCAAGATCCCGCGCGCGAGCCGGCGACCGCTGCCGGTGAGCAGGCCCGCCGCTCCGCCCGGGAGTAGAACGAGCACGAGGGCGAGCGCGCCCCCGTAGATCAACCCCGAAAGCGCCGGGTTGACGTCCGATGCCCAGGCCGGGACGAACTGGATGAAGAGACCGCCAATGGCTGCGCCGACAACCGCGGTGATCCCCCCGATGACAGCGCCGGCAAGGATGCTGATCGAGAGCAGGGGCGGAAAGGACTCGGCCGCCACGAAGCCCGTCATCCAGGCGAACAGCGCGCCGCCTACTCCCGCGAAGGCGCTGCCGTAGGCGAAGGCCAGCGATTTCGCCCAGGTGACATTGATCCCGAACGACTCCGCCGCGACCTGGTGGTCGTGGATCGCGAGCAGCGAGCGTCCGACGCGCCCACGCATCAGCCTCGAGCCGGCGAAGAAGACGAGAGCAGCAACGAGGAGAGCGAGCAGGTACCGGTAGCGATCCGCGGAGAGGCCGAGCCAGGACGGAGGAGCGGGCGGCTCGATCAGGATCCCCTTGGAACCCCCGGTGAGCCAGTCGAGCTTCAGGAGCAGGCGGGGCAGAACGACGCTCAGGCCGAACGTGACGAGCGCCAACTGGAGGACGCCCAGCCGCAGGGCGGGAATGCCAAACAGGAAACCGGCGACGAAACAGATCGCAGCGGCTGCCGGTAGCGTCAAGAGAATCGGGACCTCACCCCGGTCGATCAGGATCGCTGCCGAGTAGGCGCCGACCCCGAAGAACGCGCCCTGGGCGAGCGAGACCTGGCCGCTGTAGCCGATCAGGACGGTGAGTCCGAGGCAGGCGAGCGCGTACGCAATCGCGAGGGTGAGCTGGAACGTGCGAAAGCCGGAGAGCAGGAAGGGCAGCGCGACCAGCACGCCGGCGCACCCCCCCAGAGCGATCGCCCGGAACGACCGTCCGGGCCCCGCGGCGTCGAGCGCTCGAAGCGTCGTCATACCTTGACCACCTTGCGGCGCCCGAGCAGGCCCTGGGGGCGGACGAGCAGGAAGACGAAGATCACGACCAGCGCGACAGCGACCTTCAGCTCGGCGCCGATCGGATCGACGTAGGTGCCGACCAGGCTCTCGACCACCCCGATCAGAAGCCCCCCCGCGATCGCTCCCACCGGACTGTCGAAGCCCCCGAGCACCGCCGCCGCGACGCCGTAGAGGAGAACGGCAAGCATCATGTCCGGGGTGAGGAACAGCTTCGGGGCGACGAGCGCGCCCGCCAGGGCGCCTACGGCAGCGGCCAGCCCCCACCCGAGCATGTGCATCTGCCGGACGCGGAGACCGACGAGGCTCGCCGACTCGGGGTTCGACGTCGCCCCCCGCAACCCGAGACCGATCTTCGTGCGCTCGAAGAGCACGAAGAGGAGCGCGGCGACGCAGAGCAGAGCTCCGAGATTACCGACAGCCGTCGCCGTGAACCTGACGCCGGCGACAGCCCACACCCTGTCGGGGAACAGCGACGGGAAGCTCTGCGGGAGCGCACCCCAGACCCAGAGCGCAACGCTGTTGCATGCCAGCATGAGTCCCAGCGTCGCGGTGACGACGGTCAGAAGCGGTCGCCTGGAGAGCGGGAGAATGAGGGCGAGAAAGACGACGCAGGCGCCGAGGAAGGCTGTCGCCATCGCCGCGCCGACCGCGGCCCAGACCGGGATTCCCCAGGCCGTCAGCTGCCACGCGAAGTAGGTTGAGAGCGTCCCCATCTCTCCCTGGCCGAAGTTGACGATCCCGGTTCCGCGGTACACGAGCACCAGCGCGAGCGCGAGCGCCGCATACACGGACCCGGCCGTCAGCCCGTCGACGATCTGCTGGAAGAACAGCTGCATGTCAGACGCCCAGGTAGGCGCGGCGGATGGAGTCGGTGGCGGCGAGCTGCGCCGCCGTGCCGCTCGTCGCGATGATGCCGGACTCGATCACGTACCCGCGGCTCGCGATGCCAAGCGCGAGCGCCGCGTCCTGCTCGACGAGAAGCATGCTCGTCCCGACGGCGGCGTTGATCTCGGCGAGAGTCACGAATGCCTCCCTCGTGACCACCGGCGCCAGCCCGAGTGACGGCTCGTCACAGAGGAGCAGGCGGGGGCGCAGCATCAGGGCGCGCGCGATCGCGAGCATCTGCTGCTCGCCGCCGCTCAGGCTGCCTGCCGGCTGGCGCCGTCGCTCGCCGAGGCGCGGGAAGCGCTCGTACCAGTACTCGACATCCGCTCGTACGTCCCGATCGTCGCGGACGTACGCGCCGAGCAGCAGGTTCTCCTCGACGGTGAGGTCCACGAACGTGCCCCGGCCCTGGGGCACGTGGGCAACCCCCAGGCGAACGAGGCTTGCGGTCGAGCTCGCGGTCACGTCTCGGCCCTCGAGCAGGACCCGTCCCGCGCGCGCCAACATGCCACACAGCGCGCGCAGAATCGTTGTCTTACCCGCGCCGTTCGCGCCCAGGATGACGACGATCTCTCCCGCTTCGACCGTCAGGTCGATTCCATGGATCACCGGCACCGATCCGTAACCCGTGCGCAAGTCGTGGACCTCGAGCACGCTCACGTCGTGCTCCCGAGGTAAGCGCTGATCACCGCCGGATCGGTCTGCACGGCTTGCGGCAGGCCGTCGGCGATCTCCCGGCCGAGATGCAGCACCACGACTCGGTCGCAGACCTTCATGACGAGGCCCATGTGGTGCTCGACGAGCAGGATCGTCAGGCCGAACTCCGCGCGCAACTCGCGCAAGAGGCGGACGAGCTCGTCGACCTCGCCACGGGTCAGGCCGGTCGCCGGCTCGTCGAGCAGGAGCAACCGCGGCCTGGCAGCCAGAGCCCGCGCGAGCTCGACCCGCTTCTGCGTCCCGTGCGGGAGCTCGCCCACACGGTGGTGCGCCGCCCACGCGATCCCGAGCCGATCGAGCAGCCCGAACGCAGCGGCGCGGAGTTGCCGCTCCTCACGCGCCACGCGCCGGAGCAGCAGCGGGCTCGAGCAGAACCCCGCCCGGCCGTGCACGTGCGCCCCGACGAGCACGTTCTCGACCACCGACAGCGAGGGGAAAAGAGCGCCGTTCTGGAACGTCCGGGC
>WBZR01003398.1_pt1 | contig 14466 bp, 7 predicted proteins | sample 5204231 | NCBI WGS metagenome assembly WBZR01 (sample SAMN12412403, study PRJNA552823) | activated sludge metagenome | isolation source: activated sludge from anammox sidestream of wastewater treatment plant... | place: USA: Virginia | collected 2017-08 | reverse complement strand
CAGAAGAAGAAGGTGTCGATCCATTTGTAACCTGGATAAATGAAATGTGTCTGCGAGATTATTATAATGAACTTTGCCGGGCAGACATAGTTTTTGATCAGCTCGGCGAAAGTTGCATAGGGATGGCAGGAGCGGATGCCATGGCGATGGGAAAACCTCTCATAGCTAACGGGAGACCTGAATTATTCAGCGCTATGTTTGAACATCCCCTTCCCGTGTGCCAGGCCACAAATCAGATGGAAGTATACAGGCACATCGAGAGACTGGTATTTGATACGAAACATCGCAAAAGTGCGGGGAATGAATCTCGTGAATTTGCGAGGAGATTTCTGTCTCCTGAATATTTTGCAAATAAATGCTCGGGAATATTCTCTGTGGATAGTAGAGAACTGTAAAACAATACGCATTGGGAGGGAGAAATGCAGTCTTCGAAATTGCGGATGCCGAAAAATATGCACCTGAATCTGACTCTCGCCTGTAACCTCAAGTGCAGGATTTGCCGGCCGGAAGACTTTGATCATAAAATTAATGTTGCATCGCTTTCAAAAGAGTCGATTGACAAGATTATTAATGAGGCCTTTGATTCACTGGAGCAACTGAGACTCGACTCAGCCGGCGAGTTGCTTTTATCAAGACACCTGCCCTATGTTCTCGAAGAGGCCACGAGGAGAAATATCCCAATCTTTGTGTCTACCAATGGCACATTAATGACAGAACAGAAGGCGGAGATGTTGTGCCGCGCTTCACTGGATGTCATTCAGGTATCACTTGACAGCCCGGAAAAGGAAACCCTCGAGTGGATCCGTAAGGGCGCAAAGTTAGATGACGTGATACAAGGGGCCGCAAATCTTGTCACTGTTCGCAGGAAACTGAATAAGGGAAAACCAAGAATAGATTTTCATGCAGCGATTCTAAGGCAGAATCTCGAACAACTTCCTGACTTGATAAATCTATCTACGAACATTGGAGTCGATGCAGTCGGACTTGCTTATGGATACACGCATTCATTTATGGATCCGGATTGGTCCGTATTTTGGAGTCAGGAGAAGTGCAATGAGATATTAAAAAATGCCCGCTTGCTGGCAGACAGGCTCAAAATCGGCTTCAATGCCCCGGCGAGTTTCAGCGATGACACGAAGATCATTTCTATCCCTGCCCGTTATTGCCATTACCTTTTTGAATGGACCTATATAGATCCAAGAGGAAAGGTATTTCCTTGCTGCATTGGCACTTATGAAGTTGGTGACCTGAAGGATTCTTCATTTACTGATATATGGTATGGCGGGAAATACAGCGAATTGCGCAGTACATACAATACGGCGACACCTGCCTATTCAAAATGTTCGAGCTGTTACATAACATCCGTCTGGAATCCTGATGATTACAAATCGCATTTTCATCCGGACCACTGGGACTATGTGGAAAAGAGGATCTCATTACTGCCAAAGAAAGAGTACAAAAAATGTATTTTTGGTGAATACATCTTTCCCGGAGACTTATCGGAGCCGCTGGACGAAATTGCAAAATTGCAGAATGAAAACAGATTAGTTGAGGCAATTGAACTTCTCGAAAGGACTATTTCGAATCATCCAGATCTGCCGGAGCTATACAACCTCTATGTGGATTTGGTCTTCATGGCGGGTGATAATGACAAGGCGAGGACAGCCCTGAACTTATTATCAGACAGATGGCCCGTTGGTATTCATACAGCCAATAGCCTTGCATTACTGGCCATCAAAGACAAGGAATTCTCGAGGGCGCTTGACATATTGAAACAGGTTGTAGCAGTTGAACCTGTGAATCGAAAGGCTAAAGAATATCTTGGAATCCTGAAAGAACAGGTAGAGTTTGAGAGGGCTAAACTATGAGTCTTAAGGTAAAGATTGATCTGCCGATGGCGGAAGTCGCGAGGGTATTTAATTCCTACAAAGAGGCATACGGGAAACAACCAGCTCCGGTATCCGTTCTGACATTTTCTGCAGATTTAAATGACCTGAAGCTTGATGACATTATCAGGGAAATCGAGCTTCCGCCGTACGATTCTCAGGCCTTTAACAATGCCTTCAACGAAATGTTGTCGAAAGGACTATCCTATAATGCGAGTTTCCTCTACGACATGCTGATTTTCCAGCGCTACAGTCGTCCGCTTGGCAGCTACTGGAAGGGTATGCCGGAAGTATCGCTGCAGGTCGGCCCCGGGGGCTCACTGGGGTGCGAGGTACTGTTCTGCATGGCTGGCACAAAGATGGCCTATACGATTGACCGTTATCCACTGCTAAGATTCAATCTTGACAGTTTTATGCAGGTCATCGATAAATTCTCAGAGGTGATCCGGCTTACCAGTCCGAAAGGCGGCATTGATGCTTTTCCATTGAAACCGGATTATGAAACGATTAACGAACGCCTTTATCGTATCGGTAATAGCCAGATTGAGCACGTTTATCCACGGAGTTTTGAAGAATCAGGTCTTGACAGCGGGATAATCGATTTCCTGTTTTCTCATGCCACTTTTGAGCATGTAAGGGACCCCATTAAATGCATCAAGGAGATCATGCGGCTTCTGAAGCCCGGAGGGCTTACAGCCCACTGTATAGACTTGCGCGACCACAGAAACTTCGACCAACCCTTAAGATTCCTGCGCGAATCCGATGAATCTTGGGAAGAGATTATGAATGAATATTGCAAGTATGACGGTTCAGGATACATGAACAGATGGAGGGCAAGTGATTTCCGGAAGGCCTTTGAACTGGAAGGTTTTGAAATATTGGAATGCAATGCAGAGATGGAAGCGGCAGCCCATATTGTTGAAGCAGAAATGCCGCTCCTTGATAAAAAGTATGGAACATTCTCAAGAGAAGATCTGGCCATTACTACATTATTTATTGTTGCAAGGAAGAATGAATAACTTGGCAGGGTAAAATTATATGTGCGGAATAGCCGGGCTAATATCATTTTCGGGTAAATCGATAGATAAAGCGATGCTTGAATCAATGCGGGATTCTATGAGCCACAGGGGGCCGGATGATGCGGGATTGTACCTGTCTGACGACAGGACAGCAGGCCTTGTCCACAGGCGTCTGTCCGTCATTGACCTGTCAATGGCAGGACACCAGCCTATGTCGAATGAGGACGGTACGGTCTGGATATCCTTTAATGGCGAGATATTCAACTTCCCTGAGCTTAAGATATCCCTTATGCAGCAGGGACACAGATTCAGGTCAAACTGCGATACCGAGGTAATAATCCACCTTTATGAGGAATATGGTGATGAATGCCTTGACCGGTTGAACGGCCAGTTTGCATTCGTAATCTGGGATTCAGGGAGGAGAAGGGTCTTTGGAGCCAGGGACCGGCTTGGGATAAGGCCTTTTTACTATTCATGGGACGGTGACAGATTCGCCTTTGCCTCAGAACTTAAAGGCATCCTTCCTGCTGCGGGGAAGGGGGATATAAACTATGCGGCTGTGACGGATTTCCTTGTCCTGCAATACATCCCAGCACCCAATACCATTTTAAGACATATCCATAAGCTGGAGGCCGGGACCTCAATTGTAATCGAAAACCGCGCCTTGAAAATAAGGAGATACTGGCAGCCCCAGCCTCACGCAAATTATACTCTTTCTGAAGGACAGATGGTGGAAAAACTGGATGCACTTCTCACAGACTCAATAAGAAAGCAGATGATAGCCGATGTCCCTCTTGGTGTATTCCTCTCAGGTGGTGTGGACTCAAGCGCCATCACTGCATTAATGGCTGGAATAAGCGGGGCTGGTGTAAAGGCATACTCAGTCGGATTTGAAGAAAAGGATTACAATGAACTGGACTATGCAGCACGGGTTGCTGAGTCAATCCCTGATGTCGAGCACCATAAACTTGTATTAAAGGCAGACACTGCCTTCAGCATGATACAGGAGCTCCTGCAGACCCTGGATGAGCCTTTTGCCGATCAGGCCATCGTTCCTACTTATCTGATGTCAAGATACGCGAAGGAATCCGTTACCGTTTGTCTTTCCGGGGAGGGGAGCGATGAAATATTCGGGGGGTATGACAGGTATCATAACACTATCGGGAAGGTTAAGCTCCTTGGGGAGTTGACAAGGTTTGCGCCCGACCTGAGAGGCGATATCCATGACAGCATCCTTCTCAGGTATGAGGATTATATTGCAAGCCTCTGCTCCTTTCGTCTGAAGGACCTGCCGTCTCTTCTTAACCGGAATGCAAAGACTACAGATGATCTTGTAAGGACCCGTTTCAGAAATCTTTACGAAAAGATAGATTCCGCAGACGACCTTGAGAGGGTACAGCGTTTCGACACAGTTACATACCTGGCAGACAATCTGCTCTTTAAGGTCGACAGGGCCAGCATGCTTGCATCTCTGGAGGTAAGGGTACCCTTTCTGGATCATGAACTGGTTAATTTCTGCCTTGGCCTTCCCTTTCACCTGAAATACAGGAGCCATATGCAGAAATATATCCTGAAAAAGATGATGATGGGCAGGATCCCCAGCGAGGTAATCTATCGCAGGAAGATGGGATTTTCTGTTCCCATTTTTGTCTGGTTTCAGGATAAGTTTAACGACTACCTGAAGGACATTCTTTTGAGTAAAAGGGCAAAGGAGAGGAATATCTTTCGTCCGGGCTATGTGGAAGCCATGCTTGATCCAAAGACTATTATGGCAGACAGGCATAACTCGTTAAAGCTCTGGTGTCTCCTGATCCTGGAAGAGTGGCACAGGAGGTACTATGACTGATTGCCGTTATTGCGGGGGAGGTACAGTCCATGCGGCGAGCCTCGGTGTCGTCAGGGCGGTCAGTTTAGAAGCAAGGGAGTGTCCCCAATGCGGACTGGCCGGACTTTTCCCCTTTCCTGATCCAGAGCTTATCCGTTACTCCACAGAATTATACCGGAAGCGTTTCCCTGCATACGACAGGGGTTTTGAGTGGAAGCTTTTCTTTGCGCGGACATATTTTAATGACGGTGACAGGGTTCTTGTGATTGGTGATGAGTGTCCGGAAATGGCAGCTGCATTTAAAAATGAAGAGATAGATGTTGTTTATGTGAATCCGTTGAGAATTGACTCAATGAGCAGGTTTGCAAATGGAGAGTTTAGCGCCGTCTTTATATGGGATGCCATCGAATTTGTCCAAAATATCAACAAGGTGCTGAGCGAGGTTAAGAGGGTTGTCAGGTTTGAGGGATTCGTTTCGCTGCGGGTAAGAGATTCATATTCCAGACTGAATTTAGAACGTGGTGTGGATAATTACGCCACAGGACAGCCAAACTTTGCAGGCAGGAAGTTTATAGACCGGGTTTACAGGGATTTCTTTAATGATGTTCCTCATGCCTTCATGCTGGATACGCATAATGACAGCTTCATAATAACCCTTGGTAAATCCAGACAGAGCCTGTCAATGAGATATGACATGAAGGTCCTGATGCTCGTCCATCATTACCTCTTTAGCAAGCTTGATGATGCCACTGGCCCAAGGGGGAGGGTTTTAAATACCATTGAGATGCTGGACAGATCAGGTGTCAGGGCTGATGTTTCATTATCCAGGCGACCACGCGCCGAAGGATATGACATAGTCCACCTGTTTCACAATGCATGGGAGACCCAGGACGGATTGTCTCAGATGATATCTGCCAGGGAAGACAACGCAAAGGTCGTTGTTTCTACCATATACATGGACCCGTCAGAGACGAATTTCGTTATTAATACAATTGATCAGATATTCAGGATACCGTCACAGGATGAACGGGATGCATATCTCAACACGCTGGCGCAGGGAAAGCTGATGGCAGGGAGGCTTAGTCAGGATATGCGTTTCTATGCGAAGTGGAATATAGAAGAGGACCAGAGGGCCCTCCTTGAGATGGCAGACCGGCTGCTCTGTTTTTCCTATACGGAAATGCGCCAGATGAGCCTGAACCTGAACAGTACACGCCCGTTTTCCATAGTCTACAACTCGGCGAATGATGAGACCTTCGGCGCCATTGGGCCAGAGGCCTTTGTCAGGCAATATGGGATTAAAGACTTTGTCATAGCTGCCGGCCACGTGGAGTGGAGGAAGAACCAGTTGATGCTCCTCTACGCAATGCGCAGCAATCCGGAGATACCTATAGTTATTGTGGGTGCCAGGACGGATGACGGTTATCACGAACTTTGCAAACTATGGGCACATAAGAACACAATCTTTATCCCTCAGCTCAAGCACAGGTATCTTGCCAGCGCATTTGCAGCGGCAAAGGTTCATGCACTGCCAAGCTGGATTGAAGGCATTGCCCTTTCAACTATTGAGGCTGCAATGTGCGGATGCACACCCGTTGTGGCGGACAGGGCAGGTGAGATCGAGTATTACGGCGAATACGGCTATTATGCCAATCCTGGTTCGGTGGATCACATCAGGAGTTCGGTCATCAGGGCGTTCCGCAATCACACTCCCGAGATCAGGGCTAAGACTGCCGAATATACAAAAGGCCGCTATACATTCAGAAAGGCAGTGGAAATGACTATTGATGCTTATAAAAAAACACTGGCAGGCGGTGAGTAGTTATATATGAAGATACACGTACTGTATCACCGGTTTTTATCGTCCCGTAATGAGAGACTTTCAACGGCGTTCGGGAGGCTGAACAAAAATGGAAGACACAATGTTTCCTGCCATGACCTTTCCATGTATGGTATCAGGGATCTCTCCGGAGTTGATGTCTTAATATTATCAGACCTGATAGAAAGTAAGGCCCTGGAAATTGTTGATGAAGCAAGGCAGAGAGGGGTCTATATTATTTATGACAGCGCCCTGGGAAATGAAGCACAGGGTTTTCTGCCTGATAAATCTTATCAACTTATCAGGGATGTCAGGGCCCATAATTTACGGGATATGATTCTTAAAAAGAGTGATAAAGTCACGTCTGCAGATGAATCTGTAGTTCTGCAACATAAACATATCAGGGATATTCTCACAGTTATAGGAGACGGAGACCATGTAAAGTGGAGTGAAGTCTTTGATTCCATGGCACATCCTGTTCCGGGACGGAGGAAAGACTCAGGGGATCATGAAAGGAACATATTCTTTGTTTCCCCCACCTTAATGTGGCCCCATCAATACATATCTGACATTCTTGTAAAGAATCTCATGGATATGGGACATTCAGTTCGATTGTTTACATTGAAACCGGCCAGATTTCACAGGGAATCCATCTGCCGTTTTAAAGATTTTGATCCTGAATTCGTAAACCGGGTTCTTGGATATGCCGAGGAACTCTGGAAATTGCCCCTCCTTATTGACAAACTTCAACCGGATCTGCTACTCACTGTCCAGGGGTATATGATCCCAAGGCAGATATTGGCTGAGATAGGGCGAAGGAAGGTGCGTACACCGGTCTGGTTTATGGATGAGCCCTATGATGCCTCAAGGAGCAGCTCTTACGGCAGATATTTTACACATGTTTTTCTCCAGGATAGATCTTCCCTCAGCTATCACAGGCATCATGGTAACCATGCATCGTTTTACCTCCCGCACGGTTGCGACCCGGGGGGTGTTCATGCTATCGGCAGGGAAGAGGGAGAAGTAATCAACGACGTCACCATCGTGGGTACGCCATTTCCTGCACGGATGATGCTGGTAAAGCGGTTGCTTGAGGCGAAAATAAACGTTGTTGTGGCAGGTAGGGGCTGGAAGGATTTTGCAGACAGATTGCCGGCAGCCTCCAGGCCGATGCTTTCAGTGAATGAAGGCATTATCTCTCTGTCTGATGCAGCTTCCTTCTACAGGCGCTCTAAGATCAATATCAATGTCCACCGGAGTGAGGATGACTTCTCCACCAATCCCGGGACATTCAGAGCAGTTAGTCCCAACTGTTCCATGTTTTATATATCAGGTTCCGGCGGGTTTCAAATGGCTGATACCGCAAGGGAGGAGACGAAGGAATTCTTTCTGCCTGGCAGGGAAATTATCCTGTTTGACTCTGCGGATGAGTGTGTTGAGCAGGTACGATACTATCTGAAGAATGATGACGAGAGGCTGGCTATAGCCTGGGCCGGACATGAAAGGGCCATCAGAGAACACACCTATTCTCACCGTCTTGACAGTCTGCTCAGGATTGCAGAAGAAACAGATGAAGCTGGTGTTGATTCAGGTCACAGGAGGATAGGTTATATCAATCTGCTGGGCAACTCCCCAGACGCAGCAGATCATATCTGCGAAGGAAGCAGCCACGCTGTTTTAGTTGACAGAAACTCTGCCAAAAATCATCCAGATAGTATCAAACAGATACTGATTGACCCCATGGCCGGATTTGCGAGTGCAATGAACGAAGCCGTGCTTGAGACACCATCTGATATTATTATTGCCGGCGGCATTGGACTTTGGAAATCCAATAGCAGAATGAATGAGATCGTCAATTTGTTTTACACGGACCTTTACCTCGGCATGCTGCTGCTCAGGGATTGTCAGGACGACAGGATCACTGGATTTGTAATGCCTGTCAGGACAATTATGAATGCCGGCAGTTTCAGATTCGGAGATGTCACAAAATCCGTAATGGATATGCGTTATCGTCTTGAAGACATGGGCCTCGTAGTTAAGGAAGTCCATTTCGATTCTCAACCTGTTGACGGATCCCCATTTTCAATGGAGATGCCGGAAGACAGCAGGAAGTATATTCTTGACTGGACAGATGATCCGGCATCCCGGCTTAAAGCCCAGCGTCTGCTGTCAATAGTCCTGGACAACCAGGATAAGGTGAGTGTGGAGGAAGCAGGAACCATAGTCCGCAGGGCCATTCAGGTTTGCCCCTCATTTGAAAGGGGGCGCAGGCAGCTTGGTTCAATGCTGTTAAAGGATGGAGAATATTTTGAGGCCAGTCGATTCTTAAAGTCTGTATGGGAGTCGGAAACGGATAATCCTCAGGCAGCCCTCCTTTACGCCATGTCCTTATTTATGAGTTCTGATTTTGCAATGGCGCATTTGGTGCTCGATGGCGTATTGTCGGCAGATACGACGCCTTCTCAAAAAGCTACTGCCTGGTATCAGAAAGGCCTGATTCAGAAAAAAATGAGCCAATTTGAAGATGCCAGAGGCGCATTCACGAAGGCGCTCGAACTCGATCCAACCCATTTTAATTCCATGCAGGAACTGGCTCTCATCTACAATAATATTGGGCTGAACGAAGATGCCCTGCAAATGCTTCGTTCAAAACTTGACATAACGGGTGATGCATCCACGATGAACGATATTGGCGTTATCTCCTGGCAATCAGGTAAAAAGGAAGAGGCTTACAAATGGCTGATAAAGGCGCTTGAGAAGGACCCATCAAACAGGGATGCGGTAATGAACATTTACTCAGTTGGGACTTGTCTCGGCTATAAGGGGAAGTTAAAGGATCCAATAATCACTTATCTCAGTTTACGCCCGGGTGATGCTGAGGTGGCAAAGCTTCTTCAGTCTATATAGAGATGATTTATGACTATTGTGAATGATTTTACCATATCAGTTGTTGAGGCGAAGAATGGGATGCCGTCTATGAGGATATGCTCATCTGATGGACCCCCAAAAGCAATCCATAGTATATATGACCCGGAGGCTGAGGCGAAGACGATCGTTGATGCCTTTTCATTTGACGGTAAAGGAATCCTCATAATGCTGGGATCAGGGCTTGGGTACCATCTGGCAGAACTTGTCAGCAGGTATCCGGAAGCCAGGATTATCGTGGTTGAGTCAAGCCATGAGATATACGAACTGGCAAAGAAACACGGGAAGGTGGGAGGGATTGAAGACAGAGTCAGATTCATAGTCGGAACTCGTCCTGATGAGGCTGTACGGGAGATTGGCAGGTTTCAGATGAAGGCGGGCATGCCTCCTCTTTCCATATTTCCACTGCTGCCGGCCATTTCATCTTTCCCTGATTACTACAATCCTATCCTGCATTCCCTCCGGAATACGATTTCAATGAGGTTCTGGGAGAGGCTAAGATACCCCAAGTTTAAGGAAGCCAGGACTAAATTTGCCCTTATAGATTTTGGTTATTTTCTGACCGCAGAGGTAGAAAAGGCGATTAAACGGCTTGGCCACGAGGTCGCAAGGGTTCCTGTGAGGAAAGGCGAGGAGGGAGAGGTCATTCTATCGCGTTTGTTGAGCAGCATCCTTGAGTTCAAACCTGATATGCTCCTTACCATAAATCACCTTGGCTTTGATCAGGATGGGGTCTTGACATCGTTCTTGGAATCAATAGAGATGCCAGTGGCATCGTGGTATGTTGACAGCCCCAATCTTATTGTCAAGGCATTTGATAAGAATGTGTCTCCTTATGTCTCAATCTTTTTGTGGGACAAGGCATATAACATAGACATGAAGGCGGTCGGATTTGAGTCGGTCGAATATCTTCCTCTTGCTACTGATACGGATGTATTTAAACCCCTGAAGTTAAGTCATAAAGATATAAAGAGATTCAGTTCAGATACCGGTTTTGTGGGAAACTCTATGGTTGAACCGGCAGCTGAATATCTGGAAAAGGTGCCACATGACATGCACTTAGTCCTCGAAAGGTTAGCTAAACATTTAAGTGAGTCACATCTGACTTTCAATGAGTCGCTGAGAACATTAAGTAAAGATGAGCAGGAAGGAATAAATGCCCTTCCTGTCCGGGAGAGACTCGATTTTGAGGCCGCTGTGCTGTGGAGGTCAACTCTTATGTACAGACTGTCCTGTATAGAGAGGTTTAAAGAATTCAGGCCGGTGATACACGGGGATAAAGGCTGGCATAAACTCTTAAACGGGGAATTCAGTATAATGCCGCCGTTAAATTATTACAGGGAATTGCCGGTATTCTACAATGCATGCAGGATAAATTTCAATGCTACTAATCTGCAGATGGGCAGCGCCGTTAATCAGAGGGTCTTTGATGTGCCGGCCTGTGAGGCATTTCTTCTGACGGATGATCAGGAGGCATTGGGAGAGTTATTTGATACAGGTAAGGAAGTCATAACATATAAAAATAAAGATGAGATACCGGAGCTTGTAAAATATTACCTGAGCCATCCTCAGGAGAGAAAACGAATAGCTGAACGCGGGCGAGAACGGATTATAAGGGAGCACACATATATCCACAGGATAGAGACGTTGATTGACAGCATGAAGAGGCGATATTCCTGAACTCTTGGTTTGGAGGGATTTATGAAGATTTCCATTTCCATGATAACACTGAATGAGGAAACAAATATAGCACGGGCGCTGAGCTCATGCACATTTGCCGACGAAATAGTTGTTGTTGATGGCGGGAGCACTGATGGCACGCTCGATATACTAAGGTCGCACGGGAAGGTAGTGCTGATCCAGCATGCGTGGGAAGGCCATTTTGGGAAGCAGCGTCAGATATCTCTCGATCATTGTACAGGCGACTGGGTGGTGCGCCTCGATGCAGATGAGGCATTTTCTCAGTTTATTGAGGAGAATATTAGGGGACTGCTTGAATCAACGCCCTCTGATATCGTTGGTTATTACATCCGTCAGTGCAACCTGGTTGGAGATGAAAATTATTATTCTAAAGGAGCTGATGACTATGAAAATATCCTGAGAATCTGGCGCAATACCGGAGCAGCCAGATGGGAAGGACATGTGCATGAACTTTTGAGGGGATTTGAAGGTGGGTTGGCCACATTCTGGGATGCATACGTTGTACATTATGGATTGCTCGATAAGATAAGGTCATGGAAAAAAGGCGAGCAATATTCACAGACTGAAGGAAGTGGTTACAATACCCCGGAAGAACTTGTATACAGGGAATATGATGTCCAGTTCAGGCCGCAGAGGTCCAGGGTCAGCAGAGGGGTTCCTCCATATCCTGCGGAAAAGAATTACGGACGTCCCAGGGTAGCTATATTAAGAGGCCCGAATCTCAATTCATGGGAGATGCAGAACTATGAGCCGCTTTGCAAGTCATTTGATATAACGTCATATACAACGAATCAACCAAGCTTTGATATAACCCATATAAAAATTCCAATAGTGAAACTTCCCCCGCATCCTGAAAATCCGGCTTACATGATTGGTCTTGAGGCAGAACTTCTTGATAAGGATATTATTTACACGGCAGACATTACCTGGATATTTACGTCTCAGGCCGCCCTTATGAAGCAGAAATTCGGAAAGAGGATTGTCGCCCTCGAGTGGGAGAATATCCCCTTTGCCTATGAAGAAAATGAGCAGACGAGAGAGATGAAGCAGTTTAACAGGCAGATGGTGGATCACTTTGTTGCTGTTACGGAAAGGGCAAAGGAGGCGTTGATACTGGAAGGAGTTCCTGAAGAAAAGATAAGCGTCATCCCAATGGGGATAGACACGGACAGATTCAGGCCTGATGAGGAGTCAGTGCCCGGGTCAAGGCGGGTGCTGGGAATAGGCAAAAGGGAAAAGGTAATCCTGTTTACAGGACGTCTTGTATGGGAAAAGGGGATTTATGACCTGCTTTATGCGGCCAGGCTTGTCAGTCTTGACAGCCGCCTGAGAAATGAGAATATACGATTTATCGTAATAGGTAAAGGCCCGGAATCAGAAGGAGTCAGGAACAGGGTCAGAGAGCTGGGGGTAGCACACCTTTTTACATTTATCGAGAGCTATCCTTATCACAAAATGCATGAAATGTTCAATATGGCTGATATATTTGTCCTGCCAAGCATATCAACAAGGTCATGGAAAGAACAATTTGGGATGGTATTGATAGAGGCTATGGCCTGCGGCCTTCCTGTCATATCCACCCATTCAGGTTCGATACCGGAAGTGGTAGGTGATGCAGGAATACTTGTACAATCAAATGATCCCGGCGCCCTGTCTGGTGCAATCGTAAAACTCCTGCAAGATGACATATTAAGGAGAGAGTTGAGTATAAAAGGGAGGGAGCGGGCCATCAACGAATTTGATTCACAAAAAATAGCGCACAGGTTCGGGCTTCTCTTCGAAGAGCTGGCGCAGTATTCCTTTCATGGAGCGGTAAGTGAACTGGCAAATTATACCGGTGAACCTCCTGATGAGGTGATAAACCGGATAAGGGGCGTTTATTCGCAGCAGATACTGGAGTGGGGCGGCTTCTCAGGAGGAGTATTGACACAGGATAAGATCAATGATTTTTACGCCAGCACCGATTCATATCTCTTTGATCTGGTCCAGTACAATTATGAGAATCCCATGTACAGGCAGAGTGTTGATGAGATTGCCGGTTTTTGCAGAAAAGTCTCTTCCGAATATCAAAAGCTTGACATCCTCGATTTTGGCGGCGGAATAGGCAGTCAGCTAATCAATCTATCCGGGATTAATGGAGTACGGCTCAATTATGCGGATGTTCCAGGCAGGACATACAAGTATGCAGAATGGCGGTTTCGAAGGAGATGTCTTGATGTTAATATGATTGATGCATCAGGGGACGATTTCCTGGGTTCAAACAGGTTTGATATTGTGATTATGCTGGATGTTGTCGAACATCTGGTCGAGCCTGAAAAAACAGTAAAATACCTTATTGAACACATAAACCCGAATGGTTATTTAATCATGCTTGCCTCATTTTGTAATAACAATGGTGAGGCCGGATGGCACCTGAATGTTGAACGCTATACCAACGAAGGGTTTTACAGCATAGTAAAAAATATGGGGTTAGAGATGCTCAATACTTCCCCACTGAGGTTGTTCAGAAAGACATTTGAGGAGTCAGCAGGCCTGTTGGCTGAGATTGACACTTCCATTGCAGCGGGAAGGCTTACAGACGCAAGGGATCTCATGGAATCGTACCTGGAGATACACGCGCTTGATTTGTCAATACTCCTTAAATACGCGGAGGTATGTTTCAGGCTATGTGATTACGATACGGCCTCAGACAGCCTTGAGAAGGTGTTATTGTTCAATAAGGATATGGCAGGGGCAGCAGAACTCAAAAGGATGATAGAGAGTCATGCAGCCGTTTAGAGCAGGAGTAAAAATGACAAACGATTCTTATAATCAGGATCAGAAGGAAACAGATAAGGCAGTTGACAGGGATTACTATCGTCAGGGTAGAAGAGAAGTTGAGGCGCTGGTGCCTGCGGAGGCCAGGAGGATTCTTGATGTAGGGTGTGGCGAGGGTATGCTCGGGAAGAGGTTGCTCGACAGAGGGGCCGCGGAAGTAGCCGGTATTGAGGTTGATCCTGTGGTGGGTGAAAGGGCAAGGGGGAACCTGTCCCGGGTCTTTCAGGTTGATGTTGAGTTTATGGAGCCTCCTTTTGAGGATGGCTATTTTGATTGCATCATATTTGCAGACGTGCTGGAACATCTGAAGGAACCATTAACTGTACTCAGGCGATTCAGTCGGTATCTTTCTGATTCGGGTACCATCATAGCAAGTATCCCGAATGTCAGGTACTATGGGGTCATAAACATGCTGGTGGAAGGACATTGGAAGTACGGGGACTACGGCATACTTGATAAGACCCATCTGCGATT
>WBZR01001599.1_pt2 | contig 14472 bp, 15 predicted proteins | sample 5204231 | NCBI WGS metagenome assembly WBZR01 (sample SAMN12412403, study PRJNA552823) | activated sludge metagenome | isolation source: activated sludge from anammox sidestream of wastewater treatment plant... | place: USA: Virginia | collected 2017-08 | reverse complement strand
GACCGCGCAACGCCCCGGAAACGTGGCCGCGATGGAATGGGCCGAAATCAACCTGGACGCCGCAGAGTGGCTGATACCTGCTGCCAAGATGAAAACAGCACATGCCCATCTCGTGCCGCTCTCAAGGCAGGCCATCGAGATTCTGAGCACGATGCACGCCTACACCGAGGGGCACAGGTTCGTTTTCCCGCCGCTGGCGCGTCAATCGACACCGCATCTGCACCGTGATGCACTGAGCGCCGCATTACGGCGCATGGGCTTCCAAGGCGCGCATGCGACACATGGGTTCCGGGGAATGTTCCGCACTCTTGCCCGCGAGCGACTGGAAATCCCCCCTGACGTGCTGGAGGCACAACTGGCGCACGCAAAAAAGGGCGAGGTCCAGAAGGCCTATGACCGTACCGCGTTTGTCGGGCAGCGCACCGTGGCGTTACAGCGCTGGGCGGATTTTCTCGATGGACTGCGCGCGGGCGGAAACGTAGTACCGCTGAATCGCAAGGCACGCTGATGCCGACGAAGAAGCGGCAACGCTTCAAGAAGCCGCGCGCGGATCGAATCATGCGCGAGTGGACATTCCGCGACGGGAAGCAGCGGCAATCCCTCATCGATGGAGCGGTGCAACAGATTCGCATGGAATGCGGGCTCAAGGATGCCGAGCTGTCAGAAGCGGAAGATCTGACGCTTGAGATTCGCGCAGCCTACCGTCTCTCGCGGAGTGATGATCGTATCGTCGCCATTGGTGCCGATGACTTCCTTCACCGTGTCGCACGCGCTGCAATCAATGGCGGGCTTTACTCGGACGATCAACGCGCGCGCGCCGCACGTAGCCGAGGCCGGAGGGTTGCGGAGGATGCGCCGGGCGGCGAGGCCCGATATAGCCTGCAAGGGCTCGCCGCCGAACTGCTCGCCACGCATGGCGATCTTCTCGGATCGCGGGAACTGTGGCCGCACCTTGTCGCGAAGCTAGAGGCGCTGGGCTTGGAGCCGCGCGATAACGAAAGGCCGTGGAGCGCTCGGGCCGCGCGTCTGTCTGATGGTGAGCGCATCACGCGCCAGCAATTCCAAACCGCCTTGAAGAACGCGCGCCGACGAAAAAACCCGGTGTCATAGCCGGGCTAAGACACTTCGGCATCGAGCATGTGTCGCACCGGCCATCCCGGCCCGACATGAGGCGATGCCATGCGACACGACACGACGATCCCCGCGACCGGCTTTCTGCGACTGCCGCAGGTGCTGGCGATCATTCCTGTTTCACGCTCAACATGGTGGGCAGGTTGCCGGAGCGGCAAATTTCCCCGACCGGTAAGGATCGGCGAGCGCTGCACGGCGTGGCGTGCTGAGGATATCCGCGAGCTGATCGCGCGCGCCGGCGCCGAGGGCGCGAAGTGAACGCCCGAGAAACGCGAAACCCCGCTGGCGGGCGGGGCTTCGCTGAGAGACCGCAAGCCGGGGCCGACTCGCGTACTGCGAATATTACAGGCTTCGCCGACGCGATGCGATCCGCTGGGCTGGTGCCGCCCGGTGCAATCGAGCCCGGCAAGCTGCACCGATTCCCGGGGGCCGGAAAGCGGCCTGGCAACCGTGCCGGCTGGTGCAAGCTGTTCCCCGATGGGATGGGCGGGGCCTTTGGCGACTGGAGCACCGGGCTTTCGGAAACATGGCAGGCAAGACGCGAAAGGACATTCTCACCGGCTGAGCGTGCAGCATTTGCCCGGCAGGCTGCCGAAGCGCGAGAGGCTGCCGCTGCCGAGCTCATCGCCATTCATGCCGATGCCGCCAACCGCGCGGCCCTGATCTGGGACAAGGCACAGGCTGCACCAGCGGACCACCGCTACCTGCTCGCCAAGCAGGTGCAGCCCCACGGCGCGAGGATTCACGGCGCCGCCCTGGCGCTGCCCGTGATGAGCTTTGCGGGCAAGCTGACCAGCCTGCAATTCATCGGTCCCGATGGCAGCAAGCGCCTGCTGGCCGGCGGGCGCAAGCGGGGGTGCTGCATCCCTGTGGCCGGTGACATGGCGTGCCCGCAGCGCGTGGTGATCTGCGAGGGCTGGGCGACGGGGGCCACCCTGGCCGAGGATGAGCCCGGCGCGCTGGTGCTCGCCGCCATTGATGCCGGAAACCTTGAGCCCGTGGCGTTGGCTGCCCGCAGGCGCTGGCCGTCTGCCGTCCTGGTGATCGCTGGTGACGATGACCGCCAGACTGCGGGCAACCCTGGTGCCACCAAGGCGAGGGCCGCCGCCATCGCAGCCGGTGCCCTGCTGGCGTTGCCACAGTGGCCTGAGGGTGCACCTGCGAGCCTGTCCGACTTCAACGACCTGGCCGCGTGGCTGGCATGGGGTGCGGCATGAGCGCCCGCCTGCTGGACGCAGCCGAGCCCGAGGGGGCACCCTGGCCTGAGCCGCTGCACCGTCCCGTACCGCCGCCCGAGGCGTACCCAATAGCCGAGCTAGGCCCGCTGCTGGGTTCGGCTGCCGAGAGCCTGCGCCGCGTCATACAGGCGCCGGGCGCTGTTTGCGGCGCATCGCTGCTGGCAGCTGCATCACTGGCAGCGCAAGCGCTGGCCGACGTGACCGTAGACGGGCGCACGCATCCGCTGAGCTTGTTCACGTTGTCGATTGCATCGAGCGGCGAGCGCAAGACCGCTGTTGATGCCGAGGCGCTGCGCGCGGCGCGTGATGTAGAGCGCACGATGATGCGCCGATTCATAGACGAGCAAGAGGCCCAGGCTCGCGCAATGGGCGAATGGGAGGCGCGACGCGACGCTGCAAAGCGAGATGCGAATAAATCGAAAGGCAAGGGCCTGGCTGACGCGCTGGAGGATATCGGCCCGGCACCGGATGCGCCGCTATCGCCGCTGATGATCGCAGACTTCACCGCCGAGGGCGTCGCCAAGCATCTGATGCTGAGCCGCCCGAGCATCGGCGCGTTTACCGATGAGGCCGCGCTGGTATTTGGTGGGCACGGAATGACAAAAGAGACCGTAGCACGCACTGCTGCGACGCTGTGCAAGCTGTGGGATATGGGCTCACTAGATCGCGTGCGAGCGCTCGACGGTGCGGCAAAACTCTACGGGCGCCGCCTGGCAATGCATCTGATGGCGCAGCCGGTGATCGCCGAGCGCGCGCTGTCCGATGAGGTTCTATCCGGGCAGGGGTTCCTCGCGCGCTGTCTGCTGGCATGGCCTGAGTCAACCGCGGGCACGCGGTCATATCGGGCCGAGAGTCTGCGGGACGATCCGGCCATGGGCCGCTTGGTCGCGCGACTCACCGATCTGCATCGCCGCCCGTTGCCGCTGGCCGAGGATAGCCGGCAGGAATTGGCGCCGCCCGCGCTCGTACTGACCGCCGACGCTAAGCGCGTATGGATGCGCGCGCATGATGCGGTAGAGACAGCGATGCGGCCGGGCGGACGATTCGCGATGGTGCAGGCTTGGGCGAGCAAGACGCCCGAGCAAATCCTGCGGATCGCTGGCGTGCTAACGGTGCTGGAAGCTGACGATGCCCGCGTCATCGAGGCCGGCACCATCGAACGCGCGACCGAGATCGGGCTATGGCATCTGAACGAGGCACTGCGCCTGAGGGGCGCGGCCGCGCTCTCGCCAGAGGTGCGAGACGCCGAGGCGTTGCTGGCCTGGTGCCACGAGACCGGGCGCGCGCTGGTGTGCTCATCCGATGCCCTGCGGCTCGGGCCGGCTCGCATCCGCGAGCGGAAGGCATTCAATGTAGCAATGGGCGAGCTGGTGGCCGCCGGCTGGGCGGCTGAGATTGAGGGCGGCGCGATGATCGACGGGGCGCGTCGCCGGCACGTCTGGCGGATCGTCCTCCCGGCATCGGAGGCCGGCTAACGTGGGCCGCCTGTTCGCAGCCCTGCTGGGCGGATCTGAAAGCGTACCCGCTGCGAATCCCGCGAATCCTGCGAATCTTGCACCCGTATCCCGTCCGAAATTCGCAGATTCGCAAGATTCGCAGGGGGCAGCATTTGCAAACGAGCGTGCCGCGCCCACAGCTGCCGAGCTGCCGGACATGGAACCCGGCCGAGGTGCTGGACCGCCTCGCCCCGGAGGATTACCAAGATGCCGAGCTGCTGACGCCCGGCTGCTTGGGGCTACTGGTCGCCCTGTTCCTGGAGCCGGCACCGTGACCGGCTGTGCACCCAGGGGGGGGGTAGTCGTCGGTGGAAAAGGCGACGTCCTCCGGAAATCGCGCCCGTCCTCCGATGTACAGTTTTCACCGCCCAAGGAGTTTCAAGGATGACCACCAAAGCCAAAACCCGGCACGGCGGTCCTCGCCCTGGTGCCGGCAGGCCCGCGAAGGAGCCCGTCTACTCGCGAGCGGCGGCTCTCAGGACAGCCGATCCCGTGGCATGGCTGACCGCTGCCATGATCGCGGATGAGCTGGACCTGAAGCTGCGGCTGGACGCAGCCAAGGCACTGGCGAGCCTCCAAGCCCGCATGGGCAAGAAGGAGCTGCGCCAGCAGGCAGCTTTCGATGCGGTGAAGGGATCGCGGTGGGAGGGACTGATTCTGTAGGATCAGGCTCGATAAGAATCTCGACTGGGCCAGCCGCCGGGGTCTCGCCTGGCGGGTGTCCAACAGACTGACCACGGACTTTTGCCCGGAGGCCGTGGAGGAGGCGATGAGGAAACACGGCGTGCCGGAGATCTTCAACGCCGATCAGGGCAGCCGGGCTCCACCCATCCCAGCTGCGAATACTGTCCGAAAAGGCGTGGCCACTTCTATCTCTGGCTACTCAGACGGAGTTTCTGACTATGTGGACTACTGATTGGAAGTACAGCTTGCTTATATTGGTGCTTTTCTATTTTTTTGGCTGGTACGGTGACCGGCAGATGAAAGCTGAGATCAAGCGGCGAATCAGGGAAGAACATGATCGCTATGGTGAGCTTCTTTGGTCGTATTACTACAATCTTCGCAGGGAGTTTGCCTACCGCATTCTCTCTGACGAAGAGCTTTTGGCCTGCGATGAGGAGGCGCTCACCATTGAGCGCAATGTCGCGATGCTTTCTTCCCATGAGCTGAGTGACGAGATGGCGCGCATTACTAGTGCATTCAATGGCTCAAACCGTGATGACCCGGTTGGCCTCGCTTACTGGTGTCCTAACGATCGTCAGGATTTTATCTGTAGAAGAAGGTCACTCCAGATGCGATCTATCAATGAGGAGATGATCAATGAAAAGATGGATGAATACAAACAAATAGTATTCAAGATGGCAATCATCTCACGTACTCATGTTGAGTATCTCGCCGAGATGCACTCAAAACATCCCAAACTGCTGACGCCACCACGGTCTAGGCACTTGTACACGGGAACAGATATCGAACGCGTACGGGAGCGGCTCAAGGCTCACCAGGGCGACAGACTCAAGGAGAAGGGGCTGTTAGCGTTGAAGAGAGCAACGCCAGCTTTAATTAAGTATCACGACGAACACCTCTATAACAGTCCTGATCCCTCTGATCCGCCGTTCTTTGATGATGAGGAGTTTGAAGTACGATACCTAGGTTTTGAGGTCGACTCCGGCGTATACGGGATCACTCTGAAAACGGAGAACAAGTTTCTGATCGTGCGCGGCAGTTATGGGGACGAGAGTTACGGTATGCCACCACGCCAGGACTGGTATCTATCTGATCCATCTTTCGGAAGGCGGGATACTCTCTTAACCAATAGAATGACTGACAGTGAGTGGGACCGTTATTCCGAGAGATTTTGATTTGGTAGGCGGATGGACTCGCTGACGGCCGACGATTCCGTTGTCTGGCCATCGTGGATGACTTCAGCCGCGAGCGCTTGGCGATCGAGATCGATACCTCTCTGCCCGGCACTCGGGTCGCCTCCGTGCTGGATCAGCACCCCTCTCCGACACAGGTTTTTCCCCTAAAAAAGGAGCCGGCCTGAAGAAACCAAAGGCAAGCGGCCTGTTTATGGGGGCAAGATGAGGGGCACGCTCGATGCCGCGATAAGCGATTACAGCGTATTTTTCGATGTTTCAGCGCTACTTTCGAGTCCTCTCCTGGCACCATCAGCGGAGCATTTCCGGCAGGATTTCAGGCACCATGCCGCGGCGGGCCGCCGCCGGCTGCCGGCTGCGCGGCCATGGCCTCCGGTGCGGCGCCCGGCGGAGCCGCGGCGCTCACGGCAGCAAACGCCGCAGCCTCCGACTCGGTGAATTCCGGGGTCGAATCGACGATGCGCTGCCAATCCTCGTCCTTCAGCAGCGTCGAGGTGAGGTGTCGCAGCGAATGGCTGCGGGCACCGAGAACATTGACCAGCACGTCGAGAAAGCGCGCGGCGGCCGCTTCGAAGCCGGCCCGGCCCGCCCGGCCCGCCTGGCGGTACTGGTCTGCGGCGCGCCGGAATTCGTCCAGGGATCCCGAGCCAAGGTCCAGCCGTTCGCGCAATGCCTGCATGGCCTGGTGATCCGCCTGCTGCGCCGCCGGAACCCGCGGCGCGAGCAGATCCACCAGCCGGCGGTCCTGGTCGATGAGGCGCTGCTGGCCCGGAACGAGGTAGTCGATGCAGGCATGGTAGAACGGCTCGGCGTTGCCGCCACTGCTGCGGAAATGCGCCAGGCCCGCGCTGAAGGATTCGCGCACCTGCATCTTGCGGCGCCGCTCCCAACGAAGAAGTTCCACTGCTGTCGCCACGCTCGATCTCCCCCGGGGGCTCCGGTACTGATGGTCGCGTACAATTGTTATATTAGTATGACTTTAGGACCACCTGGCTGGAAGCCCCCATGCTGATCAACAACTGGTACGTTGCCGCCACCTCCGCCGAACTGCCGGAAGACCGCCCGCTCGCGGTGCGCATGCTGGGGCTGGATTTCGTGCTGTTCCGCTCTGGCGGCGGCGTCAGCTGCCTGCCCGGCACCTGCTGCCACCGCGGCGGCGCCCTGGGCGACGGCAAGGTCGCCGCCGGCTGCCTGGCATGTCCGTACCATGGCTGGCAGTTCGATGCCAACGGGCAATGCGTGCTCATCCCGGCGCTGGGCGCCGAAGTCAAGCCGCCGCGACGGGCGCGCCTCGACAGCTACCCCACTACCGAGAAATACGGCTGGATCTGGGTGTTCCTCGGCGACCTGCCGCCCGAGGAGCGTGCGCCGATTCCCGACCTGCTCCCCGAGTACGACGATCCGCAGCACTGGCGTCTCGTTCCCTATCGCTTCGAGGCGGCAGCCAACTGGGTGCGCATGGAGGAGAACTCCCTCGACACCATCCACACCAGCTTCGTGCACCGGCGCTTTGGCGGGCGTGTCGATCCGAAATCCGCGGCAGCCGATATCGAGCTGCTGCCGCATGGCGCCCGGGTCCGCCGCGAGAAGCATGCGCCGGATGCGAGCGCAAAGTCGGGCGAACTGGCGAAACTGCTGCCGGCGAACCGCACCCGCACGCGCGTATCGCTGGAGTTCAGCATCGTCGGCGTCTGCCATCGCATCCAGCCGACCTTCAGCGAGGGCATGAGCCAGATCAACTTCACCGCCCGCACACCCATCGACGAGTTCCATACCCGTGCCTTCGGCTGGCAGGCGCGCAACTACCTGCTAGGCGAGGAACACGACGCCGAGCGGATCAAGGGCCTGGAGGAGGCGATTGCCGAGGACCTGCGCATTGTCGAGAAGGTACGGCCGCAGCTCACCCCGCCCTCGCTGCCGGAGGAATTCCTGACGAAGGCCGACAGCATGGAGGTGGCATTTCGCCGCCTGGTGCGGCACTGGGCCAATCGCGGCTGGGAGATCGACAGCGAGCGCTACGCGGTGGAGAGCCGCAACCACGTACTGGTGATCCCGTCTCCCTTGCGACGCAGTGACCCGGGAAACTGGGTGCATCGCACCGTGCCGCTGCGGCCCGCCGGTAGCGACACCACCGAACCGGCCTGAGCCACCGCTGGCAAAGATCCCTCAGCCTGCCTCGGCGAGGCGGCGCAGGTCCTGCGCATAACCCCGAAGCTTGCGCTGCAGCCGCTCACGCTGCCCGGGATCCAGGGTTTCCGATAGCGCAGCCAGCATGGCCAGGACGACGCGTCGATTGGCCTCCGCCCCGCGCCGGTAGTCTTCTCCGCCTGCCCTCGCGGAATCCAGCAGCAGGTCGCGTACGGCCTGCTCGAACGCCGGCCCGCGATCGCTGGTCTCCAGCAGGCCGAGCAACTGCTGCTGCCAGGCCTGGCGCCGCTGCAGCCAGGCATCGTCCAGGTCCTGCATGGTCGCCAGCCGTTCCCCGACCAGCTGGCGCTGGGCAGGCGTCAGTCTGCCAGTGAAACGCTGGATCACGCGGACTGCCACCTTGCTGCGGCGCTGCTGGCGGGCCTGCGGGTCCTGCCCGGCGCGATCTTCCCGGAGTTCGGCATTGGATTCTTCCAGGTTCCTGGCCAGCTCGGCACGCTGCCCGGCATCCAGCGAACCGAGGAGTCGCGCCGCGTCGGGGGCAATCTGCCCTAGCAGGTCGGAGAGAAGCTGCTCGGCCTCCTGGTACTGGCCCTGCAGGGTGTCGACCGTGAGCGGACCCGCTGCTGCTGCAGCCAGGCCCTCCAGCACGCCGACGTAGCGCTCCAGTTGCGTCGCACGGTGCCAGACCAGGGTCCGCCGCACCGCATCCTGCAACTGCCGCTCCTGGGACTCGTCCAGGCTGACGAACCCGCCGACATACCAGGACACCGCCCAGCCCACGCGGTTGTAGATGAACCCCGTGCTGCAGGCGGTGACAGCCAGCAGCATCAGGCCCGCAAGCAACCGGCCCGCGCGTCGCCCCGGCGAAACCAGCTGGGTGACAGGCGCGCCGGCACGAGCCATGGACGTCTAGTCAAAGGGATGACGGACGATGATGTTCTGCGCACGGTCGGCGCCGGTGGAGATCATGTCCACCGGCACACCGAGGATCTCCTCGATGCGGGCCAGGTACCGTCGTGCATTCGCCGGCAGGGCCTCCAGCGTGGTGATCCCCACGGTCGAGGCATGCCAACCGGGCAGCTCCTCGTAGACTGGCTCGCAGTCGGCATACTGGTCGACGAGCACGGGCGTGGCGTCGACCACCTGGCCATGCAGCCGGTAGCCCACGCAGATCTTCAGGCGCTCGAGGCCGTCCAGCACATCGAGCTTGGTCACGCAGAGGCCGGTCACGCCGTTGTGCAGGACGGCACGCCGCGCCGCTACCGCATCGAACCATCCGCAGCGCCGCGGCCGGCCGGTCGTCGAGCCGAACTCCACACCGACTTCCGCGAGGTGCCTACCCGTATCGTCGAACAGTTCGGTGGGAAACGGGCCAGCGCCGACGCGGGTCGTGTAGGCCTTGACGATACCCAGCACGTAATCGAAGGCGCCAATGCCGAGGCCACTGCCCGTGGCGGCAAAGCCCGCCGTGGTATTCGACGAGGTGACGTAGGGATAGGTGCCGTGGTCCACATCGAGCATGGCACCCTGCGCACCCTCGAACAGCAGGTTTGCACCAGCACGCCGCTGGCGATCGAGGAACAGGGCGGTATCCCCCACCAGCGGCTTGATGCGCTCACCGAGCCTCTGCAGCTCGTCGAGGATGGCCCCGGCATCGACCGGCACAACCTTGTGATAGTGCTCGAGCACGAAGTTGTGCAGGGCCGTGGCCGCCGCCAGGCGCTCGGCAAGCCGGGCCGGACCGAATAGGTCCGAAACGCGCAGCGAGCGGCGGGCTGCCTTGTCCTCGTAGGCGGGGCCGATGCCGCGCCCCGTGGTGCCGATGGCCCTGGCGCCACCGGCGCTCTCCCGCGCCCGGTCCAGCTCGATGTGCGTCGGCAGGATCAGCGGACAGGCGGCGCTGATGCGCAGCCGCTGCGTAACCTGCACGCCGCGCGATTCCAGGCGGTCGATCTCCTGCAGCAGCGACGGCAGGTGCAGCACCACGCCGTTGCCGATCACGCAGGCGACATCCGGGCGCAGGATGCCGGACGGAATCAGGTGCAGCACCGTCTTCTCGCCACCGATGATGAGCGTGTGGCCGGCGTTGTGGCCGCCCTGGAAGCGCACCACTGCACCGACACGCTCGGTCAGCAGGTCGACGATCTTGCCCTTGCCCTCGTCGCCCCACTGGATGCCGACGACGATTACGCTGCGCCCTGTCCTGCTGGTCGTCATGACTTCCGGATCCGTTGCTCGTCCCTGCCCCTGCATGTGCTCAGGCGAACCCCCGCACCAGCACCAGCAGGGTGAGGCCCGAAACCACCACCGTCAGCCCGAAGACCCGCAACTGTGCATCGCTCAGCCGCGACAGCATTTCAAGACTGCGCCGCCAGCCCGAGGGACTGGCGAACGGCAACAGGCCCTCGATCACCAGGTAGAGGGCAAGTGCCGCAAACAGATCCGCCCACTGCATGGCGTCTTGCCGGTTCGGCCTGGCACGACGGTCCGGCCCGCGCCAGCGTCAGCGCCCGCCTTCCGACTTGTTCAGGAAACGGAAGAACTCGCCCTTGGTATCGAGCAACATGAGGTCGTTGGGCTGGCCCAGTGATTGCTTGTAGGCCGACAGGCTGCGGTAGAAAGCGAAGAACTCCGGGTTCCTTCGATACGCATTGGCGTAGATCCGGGCTGCCTCGGCATCGCCCTCGCCGCGCAACACCTCGGCATCACGGTAGGCCGTGGCAATGATCACCGTACGCTGGCGATCCGCATCGGCACGGATCTGCTCGGCCGCCTCGGCACCCTGCGCTCGCAGCCCTGACGCCATCTGCGCGCGCTCCTGGCGCATGCGGTTGAACACGGACTCGCTGACCTCATCGGAGAACTCGATGCGTTTCACGCGCACGTCGACGATCTCGATGCCGAGTGACGCGGCGTTCTCGCGCGCCCCCGACAGCATGGCATCCAGCATCTCGCGCCGCTCGGCAGCCACCACCTGCGGCACCGTGCGCTTGGCGAACTCCGCACGGATGCCGTCCTTGAGGATTTCCAGCAGGCGCTGCGACGCCAGTGGCTCGTTGCCGCCGCTGGCGCGGTAGTACCCGCCGACATCGGTGATCCGCCACTTGACGTAGAAATCGACCAGCAGGTTTTTCTTTTCCTTGGTGAGGAACTGTTCCTGCGGGTTGTTGATCGTCAGTATCTGGCGTGGGTACTTCTCGACGTTGTTGACGAACGGGATCAGGAAGTGCAGGCCCGGCTTGAAGCCGGTCTCGACGATCTCCCCGAAGCGGAACTTCACCGCAAGGTCGCGCTCGTCGACGGTGAACACCGACATCAGGCCAAGGACGACCGCGACCACGGCGGCGACCAGCATCCCGGGGGCGAACTTGTTCATCAGCGCGCTCCCCGGTTGCGGAGGTCTTCGCGGGAGCGGCCGGCCGTGGCGGCATCAGGCTCGCTGCCGGTCCCGCCGGATGTCACCGGCGTGGTGGCGCGGGTGCTGCCGGAACCGGAAGCCGCCGGCAACATCCCCCGGTTCTCCATGATCTTGTCCAGCGGCAGGTAAAGCATGTTGCCACTGCCGGAAGTGTCCACGAGCACCTTGTTCGTCCTCGAAAGGATGTCGGCAATGGCATCGATATAGAGCCGTTCCCGGGTGACGCCCGGCGCCAGCTCGTATTCCTTCAGCAACGCCTCGAAGCGTGCTGCCTCGCCCTGGGCGTCGGCGACGACGCGCGACTTGTAGGCCTCGGCATCGGCCTGGCGGCGTGCCGCCTCGCCGCGCGCCTTCGGCAGCACGTCATTGGCATAGGCCTGCGCCTCGAAGGACAGGCGCTCGCGATCCTCGCGCGCCTTGATGGCATCCTGGACGGCCGCATCGACCTGGTCGGGAAAATTCACGTCCTGAAGATTGACCGTGGTGATCCTCACGCCGGTGCCGTATTCGTTCAGTGTCTCCTGGATCAGCTCCTGGGTGCGCTGTCCGATCTCGGTACGGCCCTCGCCGAGGGCAAAGTCCATGGTGCTCTTGCCGATGACTTCGCGGATGGCGCTCTCGCTGACGTCGGAGATCGTGCCCTCCGGATCCCGCACGTTGAACAGGTACTTCACGGGATCGGCCTTCTGGTACTGCACGACCAGGTCGACATCCACGATGTTCTCGTCCGCGGTGAGCATGCGGGTCTGCTTGTTGAAAGGGCTGATCTCGTTGACGTTCACCAGCTCCACATGCTCGATCGGCCATGGCAGGTGCCAGCGCAGGCCGGGCATCGTCGTCGCCACGTACTGGCCGAAGCGCAGGACCACGCCCTGCTCGGCATCATCGACGCGGTACAGGCCTGTCGCCACCCAGCCCGCCACCACCAGGGCGCCGAGGACGGCCAGGCCGGAGCGGCTGGCGGGGCCGGGGGGGCCCGCGGTACCGGGACCCGGCCGCGAACCGCCGCCGCCGCGGAACAGCCTGCCCAGCTTCTGCTGCCAGTCGCGGATGATGCGGTCGAGATCGGGCGGCCCCTGTCGGTCGCCGCCGCCGCGCCCCCACGGATTACGGCCGTTCCCGGATTCATTCCATGCCATGGCTTGCCTGTACCCCAGGAAATGCGCCCAAACGCTCGTCATTGAATCATCGCCGGCATCGCTGCACCGCCGGCCGGGACGAGGCGCAGCCCGTCGGAGCGCTGCAACTCGAGAAAACCCGCCCGGTCCAGTTCGACGTCGACTTCCCAGCCGCCGTCGCTCGTGGTCCGCTCGCTGCGCACGGCCGAACACTCGTACAGGCGTGCGCGCAAACGGGCCTGGGCGGTGCTCAACCTGACCGTGCCCCGCACCACGTCCCGGTGCAGGTACTCGGCAATTGCATTCAGGAGGAGATCAATGCCCGATCCGGTGGCCGCGGACAGCCACACGCGCGCCGGCATGCCTGTCTCGGACAGGTCTACCCGCGGCGCAAGGCCAAGTATATCAGCCTTATTGTAGACCAGGATCGTCGGCAGGTGCCCGGCGCCGATGCTGGTCAGCACCTGCTGTACCTGGCCGACGCGCTCGTCGTGCGCGGGATCCGCGGCATCCACCACGTGCAGCAGCAGCCGGGACTCCCGGGTCTCCTCCAGTGTCGACTCGAATGCCGCCACCAGCTCGTGCGGCAGGTCGCGGATGAAGCCCACGGTGTCGGCCAGCACCATCCGGCCGCCGTCAGGAAGCCGCACGGCCCGCAGTGTCGGATCCAGCGTCGCGAACAGCTGGTCGGCGACGAATGCCCCCGCATCGGTCAGCCGGTTGAACAAGGTCGATTTGCCGGCGTTCGTGTAGCCCACCAGCGACACCACGGGCACCTCGTGCCGGCGTCGCTGGTGTCGCGACAGGTCACGGTGCCGGGCCACCCGCTGCAGGCGCTCCTGCAGCTGGCGGATACGCCGCGCGACGAGCCGGCGGTCGGTCTCGAGCTGCGTCTCGCCCGGACCCCTCAGGCCAATGCCGCCCTTCTGCCGTTCCAGGTGCGACCAGCCCCGCACCAGGCGCGTGGAAAGGTGCTGCAACTGGGCGAGCTCCACCTGCAGCTTGCCCTCGAAGCTGCGTGCCCGTTGCGCGAAGATGTCGAGGATCAGCCCTGCGCGGTCGACGACGCGACGGCCGAGCTCCTTCTCCAGGTTGCGTTCCTGGGCCGGCGACAGCGGATGGTCGACCAGGATGACATCGGCCGCAGCCGACGCCGCCAGCTGCTTGAGTTCGCCGAGCTTGCCGGTGCCGATGAGGAAACGCGGATTGATGCTGCGCAACGGTGCCGCCAGCGCATCGGCGACCTGCGCCCCCGCGGCCAGCGCAAGGGCAGCGAACTCCTGCATTTCTTCTGCCGATGGCGCCTGCCCGCTTCCGACATGCACCAGCACCGCACGTTCGCCGCGCCCGGGACGCTCGAACAATCAGTCGCTCCCCGTGCCGGCGGCATCGGCTACCGCGCGGCCGCCAGGGGCGGCAGACGACTCACTCAGGAGCTTCTTCCTCATCGCCACCCATGCGCACATTGCGCGACGGAACCACTGTCGAGATCGCGTGCTTGTAGACCATCTGGCTGACGCTGTTCTTGAGCAGCACGACGAACTGGTCGAAGGACTCGATCGTTCCCTGCAGCTTGATGCCGTTGACCAGGTAGATCGAGACCGGGATCTTCTCCTTGCGCAAGGCATTCAGGAAAGGGTCCTGCAGAATCTGCCCCTTGGACATCCTGGCCTCCCGGTGTTGTTCTGGCTTCTCGGTTTTCTCCGCGGGCGCGTTCTTGGAAGGAAGAGATAGTCTGCTCATGTCCCGTTTTCCCGGCGTTCTGTAAGCCGCTCCATCATATTGCATCGCCCGCCCGAGCGCGACACCCCCAGCCCTCCAGCGCCGCCGCGGCACGCATGGCGCAGTCGGGCGCCTGCGGGTCCAGACTGAGGTCGAGCGCCTCGGAACGCAGCCAGGTCGATTGCCGCTTGGCCAGCCGGTGGGTGGCCACCGCAGCCTTGTGCAGCGCCTCCTCGAGGCTCAGCTGGCCCGCCAGGTGAGCCCAGAGCTGGCGGTATCCCACGGCACGCATGGCAGGATGATCCGCTGACATAAGCGGCT
>WBZR01003396.1_pt1 | contig 14475 bp, 8 predicted proteins | sample 5204231 | NCBI WGS metagenome assembly WBZR01 (sample SAMN12412403, study PRJNA552823) | activated sludge metagenome | isolation source: activated sludge from anammox sidestream of wastewater treatment plant... | place: USA: Virginia | collected 2017-08 | reverse complement strand
CCGCCGGCGCCGCCCTCTCGGCGGCGGCCGTCCCGCTCTTCCTCCTGACCTCGCGCCTCCTGCCGGAGAATCCCAGGGAGGTGTAAGGGCCGCCTCCTCCGGGTCATTCAGACCCGAGTCCCGGCCGAGGAGGTGAGCCATGCCCGAGCGTCTGCCGCACGGTCCCCGCGGCGCGTCCCGTCTCCTGCGTCCGGTGCCCGTCCTGAGCGGGGCGCTGGCCCTCCTCTCCGTCGCTCCCGCGCCGGCCCAGCCTGCGGACCGCGTCGTCCCGGCCGTCGCCGCCACGCGGGGCCTCTCCGGCTCCCACTGGCGGACGATGCTCCAGCTCCACAACCCCTCCTCGGCCCCCTGTCGTGTCCGCCTCGTCCTCCGCCCAGCGGGCTCCGCCGCGAGCGAGACGGACCCCTGGGCCGACGTCGAGCTGGGTCCAGGGCAGACCCGGACGTTCGTCGACCTCCTCCGCGACCTCTTCCGGCTGGAGGAGGGCTCCGGGAGCCTCGAGATGCGGGCCCTGGCGGGGACGCTGCCGGTCCCCTCGGTCCGCGTCTACAGCGACGGCCCTCCGGGAGGGACGGTCGGGCTCTCGGTCCCCGCGCTCGCCCTTTCCGAGGCGCTCCCGGCCGGGAGCGAGGCGGTCCTCCTCGTCCCGGAGGGCTTCGACCTGCGCGTCAACGTCGGGGGCCGGGCCGTGGGCGAGGCCCCCGCCGGGCTCTCGTTCACGGTGCGGGGCGCGGACGGCGCCCCGACGGGGACGGGAGCGAGGACGATCCCGGCCGGGACGCTCGTCCAGCTCCCGGCCTCCGAGTTCGTCGGGGCGAGCGTCGCGCCGGGCGACGCGATCTTGGTCCGCGTGGAGTCGGGATCCGTCCTCCTCTACGCGACCCCGATCGACGACGTCACGAACGACGCGAGCTTCCAGCTGGCCGAGGCGGTCCCCGGTTCCTGCGACGGGCTCGTTTCCGACTTCACCCCGCCCACCGGGAGAGTGGGCGACGCCATGGGCGGGCCCGGCGTGATGCGGCTGATGACCGCGACCTCGCCCGACGGCCTCGCCTTCACGAGGACGGGGCAGGTCGTCACGGACCAGGGGGACGTCCCGGACCTCGCGGTCGACGCCCGGGGGCGGGTCTACCTCTACTACGTCGGCTGGACCGTCGGGACCGAGCGGAACAAGCCCGTCGTGGCGATCTCGTGCGACGAGGGGCGGAGCTGGGTCTACAAGAAGCTCGTCCTCACCGGCTTCGAGGGGATGGCCGACCCGGTCGACCCGGACGTGCAGGTCCTCCCCGACGGGACGTTCCGGATCTACCTGACGAGCGCGCCTCCCGGCGCCGGGATGGACGGCGCCCGGACGTACCGGGCCGAGGGGACGGACGGGATCCGGTTCACGGCCCAGGGCGTCGCGTTCCAGCCTCCCTCGGGGGTGGCGCTCGACCCCTCGACGGTGCGCGTCGGCTCGACCTGGCACCTCTTCACCGGGGGGCAGCCCGGCTCGAACCGTCACGCCACCTCGCCGGACGGCACGGTGTTCACCTTCCTCCGCGAGGAGGTCTTCACGCGCGAGGGGCGGCCCCAGCTGATGGCCAACGGCATCCCCTCCGGCACGGGCGCGCGCTTCTACACGTTCGACGCCACGCCGCCTCCCGGCGGGACGACGGCGATCGGCTCCGTCTCGACGACGGACGGGGCCACCTGGACCGCCGACCCGGGGACTCGCCTCGTGATGGACTCCTCCTCGGGGAAGGAGAGCAACGGCGTGAAGGACCCCGCGGTCGCCGCCCTCCCCGGCGGGACCTTCCTGATGGTCTACGCCACCCGGATCCCGTGAAGGGACGGCCGGGAGCTTCTACCCCCGCCTCTCCCCCGTCGCCGCGTCGAACCAGTGGAGCCTCTCGGGCGGGACCCGCGCGACGAGGCGTCCGGCCGGGACCGGGGGGCGCGAGAGCGCCCGCAGGCGCAGGTCCCCCACGCGCAGCGTGACGAGGGTCCGTTCGCCAAGCGGCTCGAGGATCTCCACCTCGCCCTCGAGCCCGCCCGGCAGGTCGCCCTGGGCGAGCTCCACGTCCTCGGGGCGGAACCCGGCGCAGACCTCGGCCCCGTCCGGGAAGGCCGCGCCGAGCGGCAGGCGCACGCCGCCCGAGACGAACGCGCTCCCCTCCGCCCGGCCGCGCCAGACCGTCATCCGGGGGGACCCGACGAACGTGGCGGCGAAGAGGTTCGCGGGGCGGAGGTACAGCTCGTCCGGCGTGCCCTGCTGGCAGACCTCGCCGTCCACGAGGAGGAGGACGTCGTCGGAGAGGCTCGTGGCCTCGGCCTGGTCGTGCGTGACGTAGAGGACGGTCGCCCCGAGCTTCCGGAAGAGCTTCTTCAGCTCGGCCCGCGTCTCCTCGCGCAGCAGCGCGTCGAGGTTCGAGAGCGGCTCGTCCATCAGGTAGAGGCGCGGCCTGCGGACCAGCGCCCGCCCCAGGGCGACCCGCTGCTGCTGCCCCCCCGAGAGCTGCGCCGGGTGACGGGAGAGGAGGTCCGAGAGCCCGAGGAGCCGGGCGGTCTCCGAGACGCGGCGGGCGATCTCCTCCCGCGGGAGCTTCCTCACCTCCAGCGAGAGCGAGAGGTTGCGCCGGACGGTGAGGTGGGGGTAGAGCGCGTAGCTCTGGAAGACGAACCCGACGTCGCGGTCGCCCGGCGGGACGCCCTCGAGCGGGCGGCCGTCGAGCGTGAGGCTCCCGGACGTGGCGCTCTCCAGGCCCGCCACCAGACGCAGGAGCGTCGTCTTCCCGCAGCCCGACGGGCCGAGGAGGGCCAGGACCCGCCCCGGAGCGGCCCGGAAGGAGACGCCCCGGAGCGCCCGTGCGCCGCCCGGGAAGACCTTCGTCAGCTCCGTCCCGACCAGGTCGCCGGTCCCTGTCATCCCTTCACCGCCCCGCGCGTCAGGCCGCTGGCGATCCTCCTCTCGAAGAGGAGGACGAGGAGGACGAGCGGCAGGGTGGAGAGGACGACGGCCGCCGAGAGCTGCCCCCACGGGACCTCGAACATCGACGACCCCGTCACGCTGGCGACGCCGGCCGTGACGGTCTTCCTCTCGTCCCGCGTCATGAACGTCAGCGCCAGCAGGAACTCGTTCCAGCAGAAGATGAAGACGAGGATGGCCGCCGTCGCCACCGAGGGGGCCGCGAGCGGAAGCTGGATCCTGGCGACCCGGGCGACGGGGCCGAGCCCGTCCATGGCCGCGGCCTCGAGGACCTCGCGCGGGACCTGGCGGAATCCGCTCTCCAGGATCCACGTCGAGAGGGGCAGGTTGAGGACGGCGTACGGCACGATCAGCGCGAGCGGGTTGTTCAGCCACCCGAGGGCGCGGACCGCCTCGAAGAGGGGGAAGAGGAGGAGGACCGGGGGGACGAACGCCAGGCCCAGGAGCGCGACGAGGGCTCGCTCGCGGGCGCGCTCGGAGGCCCGGACGAGCCGGGAGGCGACGAGCGCCCCGGTGGCCACGGCCAGAAGCGTCGCGGCCGCCGAGACCAGGGCGCTGTTGCGGAGGTAGGCCGCGAACGGCTTCCGCGCGAAGAGGGCCTCGAAGCTCCGCAGCGTCGGCGGGTTCGGCACGTAGACCGTCGGGACGCTCGTGATCTGCGCGTCCGGCTTCAGGGCGGTCAGGGCCTGCCAGAGGGCGGGGCCGAGGCTCCACGCCACGAGGAGCGCCAGCGCCAGGCCCGGCAGGAGGCGCGAGGCCTTCACGTCCGCCTCCACCGCGGCCGGGCCAGCCTCACGAGGAGGACGGCGAGCGCGGCGGGCAGGAGGAGGCCGTGGACGGCGATCCAGGCCCCGTGGACCGGGTCGAGGTAGCGGAAGTAGGTCTGGAACGCGTAGAGCGAGACGGTCTCGGTCGACCCGCCGGGGCCCCCGCCCGTCATGACGTAGACGATGTCGAAGGCGCCGTAGGCCTGCAGGAGGCGGAAGAGGACCGCCGCGAGGATCGACGGGACGAGGAGCGGGAAGGTGACCCGGCGGAAGCGCTGCCAGGCGTTCAGACCGTCCACCCGGGCGGCCTCGACCACCTCGTGCGGGATCCCCTGGAGGCCCGCCAGGACGATCAGGGCGACGAACGGGGTCGTCTTCCAGACGTCTGCCACGACGAGGGCCGCCATCGCGCTGCCGGGGGAGCTGAGCCAGGCCACGGGACGGTCGAGGAGGCCCAGCCGGAGGAGGAGGTCGTTGGCCACGCCGAACGAGTCGTTGAAGATCCAGGCCCAGGCCAGCGCCATGACCGCCGTCGGGAGCGCCCAGGGGAGGAGGGCGACGGCGCGGGCGAGCCCTCTCCCCCGGAAGGCCCGGTGCAGGAGGAGGGCCGCCCCGATCCCGAGGAGGGTCTCCAGCGCCACCGAGGCTCCCGTGAAGACCGCGGTGTTCCTCAGCGACGCGAGGAACCGGCCGTCCCGGAAGGGGCGGAGCGCGCGGTTGCCGGCGTCGCCCGGGGAGAGGAGGAGGCGCGTCTCCCGCGCGGCCGCCCAGAGGGCGTCCCGCGGGCTCGCCAGCCCCGCGAGCGCCGCGCTCAGGTGCCGCTGCAGGACGTCCGAGGCCATCGCGTATCCGGGGATCACGGGGCGGGCGACGGCGCGGGCGTGGAGGGCGAGGAGGTCCGGGAGGAGCGGGTTGGCCTCGAGGAGGACGGGGTCGCCGTACGCCTCGACCCGGGCCGGCGCGTATCCCGTCTCCCGGCAGAGCGCCCGCTGGCCCGGGAGAGAGACGACGTGCCGGACGAACTCCACGGCGAGGTGCGGCTGCCTTCCGAAGCGGGAGACGCCGAAGCCCCAGCCCCCGAGCGTCCCGGCGCTCGTCCCTCGGGGATCGTGGACCATCGGCAGGACGCCGACCTTCCCGGCCACGGGCGACCCGGGCGCCTGCGAGAGCCGCCAGACGTAGGGCCAGTTCCGGAGGAAGACCGCCCGGCCGTCCTGGAAGAGGCGGCGGCTCTCGTCCTCCTTGTAGGCCGTCACGCCCGGCGGGCTGATCGCCTCCTCGCCGGAGCGGCAGCGCCGCAGGAACTCGAGCGCGTCGACGGCCTCGTCGCGGTCGAGCCCCACCTCCAGGGTCTCGGGGTCCACCCAGAAGCCTCCGTGCCCCCGCAGGACCTCGAGGTAGGCGCAGACGAGCCCCTCGTACTGGCTCCCCTGCCAGACGAACCCCCAGAGCCCCGGGGGCTCCTGGAGACTCCGCGCGGCGCGCGTCAGCTCGTCGAACGTCCGGGGCGGGGCGACGCCGGCCGCCTCCAGGAGGTCCTCGCGGTAGAAGAGGAGACCCACGTCGGTCCGGACCGGAATCCGGTAGAGGTGGCCGTCGAAGCGCCCGGCCTCGACCGCCTGGGGGAGGAGAGCCGCGATCTCCGCGGGCGGGATCTCCCCCTCCAGCGGCACGAGCCACTGGGCGAACTTCGGCGTCCAGGTGACGTCCATGTAGACGAGGTCGAACGACGGGTCGCCCGAAAGGAGCGAGGCCGTGTAGAGGTTCTCCCGGAGGTCCGTGGCGTTCGGGCCCTCGACGAGGTCCACGACGACGCCCGGGCGCGCCTCCTCGAACTCCCGGGCCACTCGCGCCCAGACGTCGCGGTCGCTGGCCTGGACGAGGAACGAGATCCGCCGCTCCCCGTCCGGCGGCGGCGATTCCCCCGCCGAGACCGGCCCCGCCGCGGCGAGGCCGACGAGGAGGCCCACGAGAGGCACCGGCTCGAGAACGCGTTTCATCCCGGTGAGGAGGATGGCACAGGGACCGGCCCGGGGCGCCTTCCCCGGTTAGGTCGCGGCTCCTGCTTTCACTCCCGACAAATGGGCACGCGCCTGTCCGTGAGCGTCTTCCTCCTCGCCACCCTCGCGACGGCGGCCGGAGCCGAGGCGAGGATCGTCTCGTACGCCCCCGTCACCGACCGCGCGGCCGTCCCCGCCCACCAGAAGCGGACGAACCGGCGGTTCGTCCTCGTCGAGTCGAGGGACCCGTACGGGTTCCTCGGGGGCGGGCCGGGGGGCGTTCCATACGGGTCCTCGACGGGCCGGCTCGTCGTCTACGACACGCTGGGGCAGGAGGAGCCGCGCGAGGTCTTCCCTCCCGGCGCCGAAGAGGCGAGCTTCGGGGACGTCGCCGCCCACGAGGGGCGGGACGGGCAGCTGCGGATCCTGGCCGTCACGGACGGCGCGCTCGCTCCCGGCGAGAACGCCGGGAAGAGCTGGCGGGTCCTCCTGAGCGCCGACTCGGGGCGGAGCTTCGTCACGGTGGCGCTGCCGGCCGGGTTCGAGCCTCTCGTCTGGTCCTACGAGGCCTTCCTGGACGACTTCGGGGGGCCGTTCTGCCGGGGGCGCGACGGCTCGGTGAGGACCGGGACGGACGAGACGCCCTTCGTCCTGGTCGTCCGCGGCCCGGGGGGCGCGGCGCCGGACGGCGTCGTGGCGATCGGCGCGGACGGCTCCACGCGGCTCCTGGCCCGGGTCTACCGGAACGCCTACGGCAGCTCCTACGGGGACCCGCTCGCCGGCGCCGACGCCGAGGGGACGCGTTTCCTCCTCTCCGGCTCCGTCGAGCACCCGGCCAGCATGCTCCCCGTCATCCCCCCGAACGGCCTCTACCTCGCCGGCCTGGACGGCACGTTCGCGAGGCTCCTCGAGACCGGGAAGAGGGTGCCGTACCTCGAGGGGTGGGTCACGCCCGACGGCGCGGCGTACGCCGAGGTGGACTGGGCGTGGGAGGCGCCCGTCGCCCCGCTCCCGACGGCCCGCGCGCTCTACCTCGTCCGGGACGCCAGGGCGACTCTCGTGGCGGCCTCCCCGCTCGCCTCCTCCGAGGCCTCCTCGGCGCGGCGGCGGAGCCTCTTCGCCATCCCGGCGGCCGGCTTCTCCGGCGCCTGGGTCCTCCTGCGCGCCCCGGGGCAGCCGACCGTCCTCTCCCGGCACGAGACCGCGACCGGGCTCGCCGAGGCCTGGCGCGACGTCACCGCCCCGGAGGTGGAGGCGCTCCACGCCGGCAGCTCGGGCCAGCGGCTCCTCGTCCAGGTCCACCGCCCCCGCCCGCAGGTCGACCAGAGGGTCTTCAAGGACCCGGCGCTCGCCGTCTGGGAGGTGGGACAGCCCGCTCCGCGGACCTACGACGAGCTCTTCCTCGTGGAGCAGGAGAGCAAGGGGTTCGTCCACCTCGACGTCGACGCGCTCCCGTCGGGCGCGCCGTTCTGGTTCGACTCCGGCCTCCCCCCGGTCTACGGCGCGGGCCCCCCCGGCGGGGGCGACACGGGCGGCGCCGACGTCACGCAGGAGTGGGGCGTCGTCCGCGGCTCGCTCGCGCAGCGTCTCGTCCTCGCCGCCGCGGCGCACGCGCCAGGGAAGGGCGGGGCCTTCTGGAAGACCGACCTCCTCCTCCGGAACGGCTCGGCCGAGCCGGTCGAGGTCTCCCTCCGGCTCGCGCCGGGCGCGGGAGGGGACGCCGTACCGGGCGAGGAGACCCTGACGCTCTCGCCGGGCGAGCTGCGCGTCGTGCGGGACGTCCTGGCGGCCCTCTTCGGCGTCGGCAACGGACACGGCGCGCTCTTCGTGACGCCCGAGGCGGGCCGCTCCGTGTCGGCCACGAGCCGGACGTACTCTGCGGAGGGAAGCGGGTCGTACGGGATGGGGCTCGCCGCGGTCGACGTCTTCTCGGCGGCAACGCCCCGTTTCCCCGTCACCTTCTCGGCCGCCCTCCTCGGACCCGGCTTCCGGACGAACCTGGGCGTCGTCGACCCCGCCGGACGCGGCACCGAGGCGGGCCTCCTCGCGGCGTCAGAGTCGGGGCCCGTCGGCCGGGACGACGTGACGATCGCGAGCGCCGGCGGGGTCCCATCGCAGCTGGACGACGTCGCCTCCCGCCTCGGCCTCGACGCCTGGCGGACGGGCGCGCTCGCCCTGGCGCCGCTCTCGGGCGAGGCCGTCCCGTACCTCGTCGCGATCGACGACGGGACGAACGACCCCTCGGCCTTCCCGCCCGACCTCCCCTCTCCGTTCCTCCGGGCGCTGCCGGCGATCGTCCACGCCGGGGGGGCGGGGGGCGCCCAGTGGCGGAGCGACCTCTTCCTCCACAACACCGCCGCGGAGCCCCGGAACGTGACGCTCCTGGCCAAGCGCTGGGACTCGGCCGAGGACGAGGCCCGCCTGACGCTGACGCTCCTGCCGCAGGAGGCGCGGGTGATCCGCGACGTCCTCCGGACGGCCTTCGGGAAGACCGGCGTCGCCCGCCTGAGATTCACCGGGATGGGCGCCTCGATGCTGGAGTCGCTCGGCGTCCGCGTCACCTCCCGGACGTACGCGGAGGCGCCCGGCGGCGGCACGTACGGCTTCGCGCTCCCGCCGCTGAACTCCTTCCAGTCCGCGGGCCCGGGCGAGGCGCTGGAGGTCCTCCTCCTCGCCGGTTCCGGAACCCGGACGAACCTCGCCCTCGTCGAGCTGACCGCCTTCGCCGACGGGACGACCCGCCGCGTGAAGGTGGAGGTGATCGGCCCGCAGGGCCTCCCGCTCGACTCCTTCGACGTGAACGTCCCCGTCGCGGGAGGCATCCAGGTCGACGACCTCTTCCGCGCAAGAGGCCTCCCCCTGGACCTCCCCGCCGCGGTGATCCGGGTCTCCCCGTCGGCCGGGACGGTCGGCGCCTACGCCACCGTCATCGACCAGGGGACGAACGACCCGTCGTACTTCGCGGCCGGCCTGGCCAGCAGCTGGTAGCGGGAGGGCCGAGGCGCAGAGGCTCGCCCCGGCGTGCCGCCGGCGGGCGCGGCGTCAGAGCCTCAGGAACGCCGAGAGGACGACCTGCTTGGAGGCGCGGCCGACGTCCACCGCGATGTCGATCGAGAGCTTCCGCCAGAGGGTCGCGCCGGCCCCCATCGAGAGGTGGTCGTCGGGCTCGCCTCCGTCGAACGAGGTCCGGAATGCGTCGGAGAAGGGCGGGTCCGACACCTCGACGGGCGGGCCCGCGTCCGCACGCCGGTCCCGGTCGACGTCCGGGTAGAGCTCGAGCGTCATGCCGTGGGCCGGCTCGCGGTAGTAGCCGGCCCTCAGGGAGAGGTCCGCGGACGAGCCGACCGAGAAGGTCCACTCGGCTCCGACGCGGGGGAGCCACCCGTCCTCGGCGGACCCGAGCGCCACGGTCCGGTCGGCGGCCGCGCACCCCGCGGGCGAGGGGACGCGGCAGTAGACGTAGAGCGGGACGAATCCCTCGTCGAAGTCGGAGTAGGCCACGCGCTGGAGCTCGGCCGAGAGGAGGAGGTTGGCCAGCGGCATCCCGCTGACCCCGACCGCCCAGTCGTCCGGGACCTTGAACCTCCCGCAGGCGCTCGCCCCGCTGCCGGGGATGCTCGGGTCGTCGACCCCGCACGAGAACTCGGCGATCTTCCGCGCGTCGTACGTCCGCGTGGCGCTGACGGAGTAGCCCACGTCGTAGCTCGGGGACCTGCGGTACGCGGCGCCGACGGAGAGACGCGCGGCCTCGTACAGCTCCACCCGCGCGCCGACGACCCAGCCGACGCGGGCGCCGGACTCGGTGGAGGCGGTCACGCGCGTCTCCACGCGGGGGTAGAGCGGGTCGACGCGGTTCCCGTTCGGGTCGTTCGTCACGAACAGGTGGGCGCCGCCGTCCGCGGGGCCCGTGAAGTCGTACGAGAGCTGGTTGAGCGTGACGCCCGCCCCGAGGGAGAAGCGGCCCAGCCTCAGCCCGGCCGAGGCGCCCCAGACGCGGTTCCGGATCTCGAGCCCCCCGGCCTCGTCGATCGTCCCGGCGGAGCCGGCCGTCCGGTTGACCGAGAAGGCGCGGTAGGAGCCGCCGAGGAGGTCGTCGGCCGAGATCGAGAAGCGGAGGTTGACCGCCTGGTAGAGGGCGAGCGTCAGGTTGCCGAGGAGCGGGACGACGAGCGCTGCGTACTCCAGCTCCTGCGCGCCGCCCGTCGGCTGGTACGAGTCGTAGGACTGGAGGGCGTAGCTCCCCGGCGACGTCTCGAGGTAGTTCGCCGTCGAGAGCTCGGGGCGGAACGTGAAGCCCTTGCCGGAGGCGCCGATCTGCCACGAGGAGAGCTGCGGCAGGCCCGCGGGGTTCGCGAAGGCGGCGGTGGCGTCGTCGGCGAGCGAGACGAAGGCCCCTCCCATCGCGAGCGACTTCCCCCCGGGGTTCACGAGGTTCGGCTGGACCTTCGAGAGGAGGGGCGACTCGAACTGGGCCTCCGCCCGGAGGGCGAGCGCGAGCGGGAGGAGAGCGAGGCTGGCGAGCGTACGTCTCACGGTGGACCTCCGGGGCGCGGCGCTTCTCGGACGGGCGTTCGGCGGATGATAGCCGTCCCGCCCCGCGCGGCCCCGTGGCGCCGCCCCGCCTGCGGGCGCGGCGGACGGGCCGGAGGAGGCGAGCGCGGCCGCACCGGCGGCGCCCGATAATCCGGCAATGCGCCAGAGCCGCTCCGGAGGAGCTCCCGGGCCGCCCGGCGGGGCTCGGTCGACGACCCCCGACGGGCGCTACGAGGTCCTCCTCAAGATCCGCGAGGGGGGGATGGGGGCGGTCTTTTTGGCTCGCGAGGTCTCCTCGGGATCCGTCGTCGTCCTCAAGACTCTGCGGCCCCAGCTGGGCGACGACGAGACGGCGCGGCGCCGGTTCTTCCGCGAGGGGGAGATGGCGCGAGGGCTCTCGCACCCGAACCTGGCGGCGTTCCACGACCTGGTGGAGGCGTCCGGCGGCGTCTTCTACATGGTCCTGGAGCTGATCGACGGGGCGAACCTCGTCGACCTCCTCGACGAAGGGGGGCCCTTCCCCGTCCTCGCCGCGCTCGACGTCGCGGCCCAGGCGGCCGACGGGCTGGCCCACCTGCACGCGCACGGGATCCTCCACCGGGACGTCTCGCCCGAGAACCTGATGGTGACGCGGGACGCCGCGGGCGGGGCGCGCGTGAAGATCATCGACCTCGGCGTCGCCAAGGCGCGCGACGCCGAGGGGCTGACGACGACCGGGATCTTCGTCGGCAAGCTCCGGTACGGCTCGCCCGAGCAGCTCGGGGCGCTCTCGAAGGGCGAGTCCCTGGACGGGCGGAGCGACGTCTACGCCCTCGGCTGCGTCCTCTACCAGCTGCTCACGGGCGTCCCCCCCTTCGACGCCCAGACCCCGCAGGGCTACCTCCGGGCGCACCTCTTCACCGGGCCCCGGGGCTTCGACCGGAGCGACCCGGAGGGGCGCGTGCCGGAGGCGGTGCGCGACGTCGTCCTCCGGGCGCTCGCCCGCCGGCGCGAGGAGCGGTTCCCCGACGCCTCGGCCTTCGCCGCGGCGCTGCGCGACGTGCGGGCCCGGACGGCCGAGGAGACCGCGCGCCGGACCGGCCGGCCGCGGGGGGAGGTGGAGACCCTCGCCACCGAGGCGCTCCTGGGCGTCCTCCAGCGTGCGCGCGCGGCCGCCGACGGGCGGACGCACGCCGTCGACGAGCGGGACCTGGCCACCGCGGGCCTGACGGGGCGCCTCCGGGACGAGACGTGGGAGCACCCGCCCACCCCGCTCTCCGGGGACGGCGACCTGCCGACCGTGAGGCTCTCGGCGGAGCGGCGGGGAGCGCTGCCGCCCGCGACGAGCGCGAGCGGGACGCCCGCCGGGACGAGGAGCGTCCTCGTCTTCCTGGCCGCGGCCCTCGTCGTCGTCGTCGCCGCTGCCTCGATCGCGATCTCCCGCCGGTCGCCGCCGTCCGCGCCCGTCCCGACGGCCGTCCCGGCGCCCGTCCCGACGGGGGCGCTCCTCTTGACCGCCTCGCCGTGGGCGCGCGTCACCTCCGTGGTGAGGGAGAGCGACGGCGCCGCGGTGCCGCTCGGCGAGGTCGTCACGCCGGCCCGGCTCGTCCTCCCCGAGGGGCGCTACCGACTCGCGCTCCGGGGCGAGGGGACCGGACCGGAGGTGGTCCTGACGGCGACGGTGGGCGCCGGCACACAGACCCCGCTCCACGCCGACACGCCCGGGTTCGACCTGGAGGCGGCCGTGAGGGCCCATGCGCCGTGAGCGGCCCGGAGCCCGCGCCCTCCTCGCCCTGGCCGCGGCGCTCCTCTGGGCGGCTCCGGCCGGCGCGAGGGACTACACGCCGGGGCAGGAGCGGTACGTCGAGGGGGTGAGGGCGTTCGACCGGGGCGACTACCCGTCCGCCGCGGCCGCGATGCGGGCCGCGCTCGCGGAGGACCCCGCGGAGGCGGCGGCTCGCTTCCGGTACAAGGGCCTCAACCGCGAGGACTACTTCCCGCACCTCTACCTCGGCCTCTCCCTCGAGAAGCTCGGCCAGACGGCCTCGGCCCGCGCCTCGCTGCGGGAGTCCCGGAGGCAGGGGGCCGTCTTGGCGCGCCCCGCGCTCGATCGGCTCCTCGATGCGGCCCTCCTGCGCCTCGAGCCCCCTCCCGAGCCCCCGACGCCCACGCCTGCCGCGCGTCCGGCACCCTCGGCCACGCCCCCGCCCGCGGCGCCGACGCCCTCCGCGACGGAGCCCGCGGTCCCGTCCCCCGCGCTGCCGGCGGCGCGCCAGGCGGCCTCGCCGCCCCCGCCGCCCGTCCGCGCCGGCCCCGAGGGGGTCCGCTCGGGGATCCGCGCGTTCTTCCAGGCCGACTACGCCTCGGCCGAGGTCCTCCTCTCGCCGGAAGCCCCGGGGAGGCCGGTGGCGCGCCTCTTCCTGGCCTACGCCCTGGCCGGCCGCTTCCTGCTCGGGGGGGAGGGGGACCAGGCCCTCCTGGCGCGCGCCCGCGCCGAGCACGCTCGCGCGCTCGCCGACGGGGCTCGCGAGAGCGGCCGGTTCGTCTCTCCCGCGGTCCTGCGCGTCCTCTCGGCCCGGCGCTAGCCCGGGCCCTGCGCCGGCTCAGAAGCCGATCGTCCCTCCCCCGGTCGCCTCGACGCCCCCGGCCGGGGCGAGGAGGGAGTTCTTCGTGTCGCCGGTCTGGTTGTCGATCGTCGTGACGACGCCGCAGACGAGCCCTGCCGAGCCCGGCACGGCGGTCACGGTCACCTGGACGTTCGCCCGGTCCTTCAGCCGGTCCCCCTCCTCCAGCCCCAGCTCCCGGAAGACCGTCGACAGCTGGACCTTCTGGAGCGGCGCCAGCGAGACCGTCTTCTCGGCGATCGGGACGGTCCGGTTCCCCGCCTCGTAGAGCCGCACGACGACCGAGGCCGGCTGGCCGAGGACCTCGTTCAGGATCAGGTTCGAGCGCGTCCCCACGGTGGGGTCGGTCGACTGCTCCAGGCCGTCGAGCGAGAGCGGCACCAGCGAGTCGGCCCCCGTGAGCGACTCGCTCGGCACCGGAACGACGGGGAAGGAGTCGCCGAGGGTCCCCTCGTCGGTGTAGGAGAAGACCTTGGCGTAGACGAGGCCGTTCGTCGAGGCCTCGACGAAGACGGGGCCCTGCGAGGGGACCTTGGGCCCGATCCCGAACAGCTGCTCCAGGACGTTCTCGTACTCCTTCGTCTGCCGCCCGCCCACCGTCACCGGCGGCGGCTTCAGCGTCTTGCCCGTCTGGAGGTCGTAGTAGGTCAGCGTGAAGGTCGCCGGGGAGGCCGTCAGGCTGGAGAAGCCCATCAGCGACTGGAACGTGTAGGGGAGGTCGGGGCGGTCCTTGAACGTCTTGAAGCCGTTGACGACCGCCGGGACGACGAGCTTCAGGGTCGTGGCGGCCTGGGGGCTGCGCGACCAGGCGGGCTTCCCGAGCGACGCCTCGCGGAACCCCGGCGGCTGCAGGCGCCCCGCGACCGGCTGGCTGACGTACGTGACCGAGTCGTCCACGGAGTTGTCGATGACGGTGACGACCCCGACGACCGACCCGGCGCCGCGCTCCACCTCCAGCTCGACCCGTGCCTGGTCGAGCGGGCCCGAGACGCCGACCTGGGCCGGCAGACCGGACACCTGCTTCTGCCCGTATCGCGGGACGGTCACCGGGATCCCGCCCTGCCGCTGGCCGTCCTTGTCGTAGAGGGACACCCTGACGACGGCCTGGTCGCGCCCCGAGGTCTCGACGAGGATCAGGTTCGTCCGGTAGGCGGCCGTGGCCGTGATGCCGGAGACGACGAAGGGACGCCCGAGCCGCGCCCCCTCCCCGCGCAGGGCCGTCGGCATCTGGAAGCCGAACGTCCCGCCGCCCGCCTTGGCCGGGGCGTCGACCTGCGAGGTGACGGAGAGGAACCCGACCTTCTCCTGCGGAGCCCGCACCTCCAGGGCGCCGGCCACCTGCGGGGAGAGGCCGAAGAGCTGGACCAGCGGGTCCGTCAGGGCGACGACGTCGTTCGGCGGGACGACGACGGTGGCGCGCGAGACCCGCGTGGGGTCGTAGCCGTCGGCGTCGGCGGGGGAGAAGACCAGCTCGGCCTGGACCGGGTCGTTCCCCGAGTTGGAGAGCTTGAGGCGCGAGACGAACGTGTTCCCCTTGAGAGATGTCGCGCGGACGACCGAGGGGACGACGTACGATACGGCCCCCGGCGGGAGCGGGGCCCCCC
>WBZR01003393.1_pt1 | contig 14477 bp, 22 predicted proteins | sample 5204231 | NCBI WGS metagenome assembly WBZR01 (sample SAMN12412403, study PRJNA552823) | activated sludge metagenome | isolation source: activated sludge from anammox sidestream of wastewater treatment plant... | place: USA: Virginia | collected 2017-08 | reverse complement strand
CGGCCCCGACTTCGACCCCGGCGGCCCCTTCGACCCGTCCAACCCCATCGACATCCCCGACACCCCCAACAACCCCGACGGCCCCGACTTCGACCCTGGCGGCCCCTTCGACCCCGGAGGCCCGCCATCCATCGCCCTTGACGTTGAGGCCAACTACGGCGACGGCGACGACACACTAACCGCCGCCGCCCTGGCCGTAGTCACCCGCCCCGACCAGGCCACCTACACCGACGCGTTCGACACCGCCGGCCCCGGCCCGTGGTGGACACAACTACGCGGAACTTGGGTAACGGCCGCCGGCCTGCTATCCGTCACGGCCATCACCGGCGCCCTCGTGCCCCGCGCCGTAGTGCTTTACAACCCCGTGGACTACACCACCGGATCGATAGATATAACCCTCGACAATGTGACCGCCGGCGCCAACAAGTACGCCATTGCCCGCGGCGCCGACGACGGCACCGGCCTACTAAACGGCTACGCGCTGCGCGTGACCGGCAACGGAACGGTAAACCAATGCGCTCTCGGCCGGATCGACAACGGAGTATTTACCCAACTCGGACTCGCGGCAACGCAGCCCTTTGTAGCCGGAGACACTTTCGGTATACGCGTGACAGGCACCACCATCCAGGGACGCCGAAACGGCGCCATGATCGCAGGATTTTCCCGCACCGACGCGACCTATTCGACCGGCAAACTTGGCATAGGCGCCGACAACACCGTGCCCGTCTACCGCGATGCCGCGCTATCCCCAACATGAGCGCACACCAACGAAAAAGGCGCACCCGCGCGGCGCTACCGCATCGAGGCGCCCGACGGCACGACCGTCACGCACCGACATCGTACCTACTTGACCTCGCGCCAGCCCTTGAACAACTCGTCCCCGTTGCCCGTCTGGCCGGCCGTATCGTTCAACTCGACCACGCCATCAGACCAAACCCGGTAGGCCCAGCGCCCGCCGTCCAGGCCGCCGGCGACCACGAATGGCACCGGATCCACCGGCCCCAACTGCGCCGCCGCCGGCCTCGACATCGAGGCCGAGGCCACAAGGAACGCCATCAGACACCCGACGGCGCCCAAAGTGGCCGCCGTCACCGCCTTGTCAAACTTCGACATCGGAAACCCTCCCGTAAGAGTGGGGGACAGGATGCACAAGTTTGTATGCACCAACGGTCGGAAGGTTCCCGCCAGGAAGGCAAGCCGCCCGGCCGCGGCATCGCCGACGGCCGAACGGAGCATCCCCCGACGCGTGCGATGGGTCAGGGGACGCACCGCGCCGCCCACAGAAAACCCAGCGCGGCACCGTTGCCGCAGGAAAATCTGTAGACTTATGACACTAGTACGCGATACTCATGAGTCAAACCCTCCCCCCCGAGGCGCGCAATCTGGAAACGCCAAGCCATCCCGGCTTTATGCCCCCCGGCGCCGACCTCGCGGCCATCCTGGCCCGCACGACGCCGGCCGAGGCCTACATCCTTCTCGCGCTCATCGCCAACGCCGAACCGACCGGCCAGGCAGGCCGGCTCACCACCGACCGCACGACCGCGGAACTCGCGGAGGCCGTCGGCATGAGCCGAGACACCGTAGACCGCGCCCTCAATGGCGACCCCTCCCGCAAGCCGCGGGGAGGCCTCACCACCGCCGGCCTCGTGACCGACGCCGGCAACCGAGGCCGCCGCCTCATCCGCGAGATAAACCTACCAATGCACGGACAGACCCCAACCGCCACCAGCAACAAAACGCCGACTTCTTTACATAATATATATTCTGCGGCAACGATGCCGCGCCACTCGGACGGCAAACTTGCCGCGCTCCACCCTAACGGCGCGGCAATCCCGCCGCGCGGCCAAAAACCCAGCGCGGCACCGATGCCGGACCATCAGGCCGACGCGCGGCAAAACCGCCGCGCCGCCCCCCCGGCGTTTAAGTCACCGGGTTTTGACCATCCCGAGAAAGACAAGCAGCAGCAGCAGGGCCGCGCGGCAGGCCGAGCAACCAGCGCGCCGGAAGTGGTCAACACCAGCGCCGACACCGACGCCGCCCGCGAGGCCCTAACGCCAGAACTCGCGCAGCCCGTCGCCGAACGCCTGGCCCATATCGTGCCGCTCGCCGTAGTCCGCGCCGCCATCGCCCGCGCCAACATCCAGGCCAAAGGCCGCGGGTTTCGGACTTCGAGGCGAGATTTTGTGTACCGCTTGCTGACCTCCGCCGACTTCCACGCCGAAACGCTCGCCGACGCCCAGGCCGCGGCCACCCGCGCGGCCGCCGTCACCGCCCGCACAAAGGCCACGCAGGCCACCCGCCAGAAGCAGGCCGCCGCGGCCATCGACGAGGCCGCCCAGGCCCAGGCCGACCGCGAGCGCGAAACCGCCGACCTAAACCAGATCATCGAGGACATGCCAGACGAGCGCATCGCGGCCATCGTCGCCGAAATCGTCGCCGCCGATCCGGCATGGAGACTCGCGGCCCGCGCCGCCGGCGGCATCCGCGCCGCCGTTCGCCGCACCGGACTCCGCGGCGCCTTTATCGCCCGCGTCCGGCTCATCGAGGCCAAAGAACCCCGCACCGTGGAGGCCATCGAGTGAAGCCATCACTGCAAGTATCCGTCGCCATACTGCGCAGGCCACGCGGCGCCGCCGTCGGCCTCATGCTTGAACACAGCGAACACCCCGGCGCCCCCATCATGATCCCGCTTTGGGGAAGCACGCCGCACGAACTAGCCGCCGCGCTACGCGAGGCCGCCGCCGACCTGGCCGCCGGCAAACAAGGCCCCGCGCACCCAATCCCCAGCGACCACGAACCCGGAGAATACAAATGAATCGCCCATCCTTCGCCGGAATGTTGCTCGGACTGTGCGCACTCCCAATACACGCCCTCACCGCGGCCCATCCGTACTACCTCGAACCCCCGGCCTATTCCCGATGCCGCGGAGGCGACACCGCCGCACGTCGGCCCCTTCGAGGCCGCGGCCGAACCAAGCGAAAACACGCCCGGCGCGCATCCGGCACCATCCGCGACCAGCGAAGCCGCTAAAACCGGCCCCCTCACCACACCACCAGGCCAGGACACCCCGCCCCATGACCAACCCCCAGCCCATCCCCACGCCGACCATCCAGCAACCACCCGCGCCCGCGCTATTCCCCGAGGCCCCCGGCCGCAAGCCCTCGCGCCTAGAAAAAGCGATCATCGACGCCCGCGCCGCCGTGGAGTATGAACCGGAATGGTTTTGGCGGGTGCACCGCATCGGCCCCACCAACCAACTCGGCGCCGCCGTCACCGCCGCCCGCCAAGATGGACTCGACTACGACCAGGCCGCGGCCGAGGAAGCGCTGCGCGCCGCCGGCATGGCCGGAATCTTCCAGGCCGTACTCGCGCACGAAGGCCGCGAGACTCCCATCTTCCGGCGTCCGCCCTTCACCATCGAGGCCACGCCAGCCCCGGCGCCCGCGCCCGCCCCAGCGCCCGCGGCCGGCGGGTTTCGCCTTACGCCCGAGCAGATACCCGGCCTTATCACCGCCGGCGTGGCGCTCATCGCGGGACTCCGCGACCTATTCAAGCCCACCGACGCCCTGACCGTCAAAGACATCCTCCCGCTGATGCAGCGCCAGCAGGAGCGCACACCCGTTGCCGAACTCATCGAGGGAATGGAGGCCATTCGGCGCATCAGCCCGGCCGGCGAGGCCGCCGAAAGTGGGGGGGGAGAGATCGGAGAAATCATCCGCGCCGCCGCCCCCGCCGTACTTGCGCACTTCGCCCAGGCCCAGCCCCGCCCGCAGCAGCGCCCAGCGCCGCGGCCCATCCAGCAGCAGCCCCGCCCCGCCCTGGCGGCGCCCCAGCCTACGCCACACCCCACACCCCAGGCCGCGGCGCAATCGGGCGCCGCGGCCGATCCCGCCGGCGAGGCCATCGACCCCGCCGCCTTCCCCGCCATCGCCCAGGCTATCGCCTTCGGCGCACAAAACAGCATCGCCCCCGAATCCATCGCCCCGGCCATCTTCGACCTCATCCGCGGCCCCGACGAGAACGCCACCCGAGAAACCGCCGTGAACATCCAGGCCGCCGGCCCCGCCCACTACACCCAGGAATGGACCGCCGAAACCCCCGCGCTCGGCCTGGCCGCCGACTACACCAACGCCGTCGCCGAAGCGCTGGTAGAGCTGGCCGGCGACATCATCGACGACCTCAATGCAGAGGCCGAGGAAGCCGGCGAGACATTCGACGCCGAGAGAGTGGGTGGCCAACCCATCCCGTCACCGCTCGGCGACGAACTCGGCCGCCGCCTGGAGCGCATCGAGGCCGGCCAACCGATCCGCGCCACGCTCCACAACGACACCGCCCCGCTTGTGCGCATCGGCCCCGGAGGCGACTTCACCCAGGACTACACGCCGGAAGTTATCGGCTACGCCCCGGCCATCGCCGCGCCCGTTGCGCAGGAAGCGCCGCATGGGGGCAGGGAGGCTCCCGCCGGCCCGGCGCCCGCACCCGTCACCACCGACCCGGCGCCGAAGCGCCGGAGCAAACGCACCAAGCCCGACACTTCGGGCCGGAGATTCGACCGATGAACCGCGAACAGATCGACCGCCGCCCCGCGACTTTCCTAGTGTGTACCAACGGCGAACGCAACGGCACGCCGGCCAAGTACGACCCATTCGGCTACAGCAACCGATACCGCCAGGGGAAGGCCCCCGCGATTCTGGCCCAGGCCGATGCCGCCCTCGCCGCCGGCCTCCCCGCGCGCATCGTGATCGGCAAGCCCATCGGCACCGCGCTCGGCGCCGATGTATGTGGATCGGCCCAGGCCATGCACCCGGACATGTTGGCATCCTGGCGCATCCTCCCCGAGTGGATCGACGCCCGCCGCGCCGACCATCCCGACCTCACCGTGGAAATCTACACCGGCAGCGCCTACGCCCCGACCGGCAACCCGCAAACCCTGTGGACCCCGAAGGCCGGCGCCCGCCCGTGCTACGCGACCGACACCGACAAGCAGCAGGCCGATTTCCGCACCTGTCACGGCTTTTGGATCGACCTCGGCGCCGCCGGCCTCTGGCTCGACAAGGGAAGCGCCGCCGACCGCTTCGAGGCCACGACCCGCACCGCCGAACGCGCGACCAGCGCCGACGCCTTCACCGGCCGGCCCTTCCGCATCGGGTCCGAGGCCGCGTCAAACTGCGATGAACTGCGAATCCCCCTCATGGCCCGAACCGAGTTTTACTACAAGACCGGCACCGAGGACCGCACCGCCGACCCCGCCACGACGGAGATTCATTGGTTGTTGCAGAACGAGGATCAGGTTCCCGACCACGGCGCCGCCCTCTGGCAGTTTGTCAACGGCATCGCCGACCGCGGCCTGATCCCAATGTGCGCTTGGCCGTTCGCCGCGGCCGAAATCGCCGAAATCGCCGCCACGCACCCCAATCTGCGCAACCCTTGATCCGCTACCTAGTCCAACACCTCTACCGACTCTCGCGCGACCTGGCCGACGGCGCCGAAGTGGAATGGTTGCGCGCCTTCCCCATCGCCCGCTGGCCCCCGGCCGCCGGCCCGGCCTACGCCCGGACATTCAACATCGAAAACCGTCCACGCATCGTCTATGTGGACACAACCCTAGAGAAAGCACCATGCCCGACCCCTTGACCCAAACCCACCGCACCGCCGGCCCCTGGCTCATCTTCGACGGCCCCGCCGGCCCCACCGCCTTCCGCCCCGACGACTTCCAGGCCATCAGCCCCCTATATACGCCCGACGGCGGCATCAGCCCCGGCGCCTGTTCGGTCAACCTCACCAGAGGCGCCGCCGTCGCCATCCTGAAACCCGCGGCAACCGTACTCGCGGCCATCCTGGCCGCACTCGGCTACCCGGCCGAGGCCCCGGCCCCGACCGGACCCCGCCTCATCGGCCCGCGCGACTAGACCCCCCTCATCCGCCGCGGCGAGCGCGAAAGCGCCGCCGCCGGCCTTCACCCCCAACGGAGCGCACAAGTGGCAAACATCATCATCACCAAGAGCGGCGACACGGCGCATATCACCATCGAGGCCAACGGCCGGCACTACACCGGACAAGCGGCCCTCGCCTACAACGGCGTGACTTATATCCCCGCCGCCATCGACGCCCTAACCCAACTCGCCATCGCCGACCAGCAGCAGGAAGGCGCCAACGCCCGCGCCGCCGAACTGCGCACCTTCCGCGAAGGCCTGGCCGCCATCGTCCGCGAGGCCATCGACGCGATCCGGCCGACCTGCGCCCCGCCGGCCTACGCGGGTTATGCCGCCATGCCCGACGGCCCCGACCTCACAACGCCCACGCCCGACCGCCCCGCCGACATCGACGGCCAATAAGCCGCCGTCACCGCCCCGCCCCGCGAAGGAACCACCCATGCCCACCATCCACCCCACCGGCCAGCCCTACCCGCTAAACGCCGTGATCGACTTCGGACCCCTACCCCGCGGCGACCGCGGCGCCGAGGCCACCGTGCAAGTGATCCGCGCCCTCATCCACTCCACCGACCGAACCGGGTGGGCGCGGCAGTTTGCGCAGGAGATCGGCGGCGACCCGCTCAACAAGGCCGCCGAACTCGCCGAGGCCGCCCGCGTCCCGCGCTCCGTCGCCGCCATCTTCCTATGGACCAAAACACACTTCAAGTACCGCGCCGACCCCGCCAACGCCGAGGCCACCGCCCACCCCGATCAGATCATCATGGCGGCGCGCCAACCCCTGGCCGGCATCCCCTACCCCGGCGCCATCGCCGGCGACTGTGACGACCGCGCCGCCTTCGTCGCCGCCCTCACGCGCGCACTCGGCTACCCGTCCGTCCTGATCATCGCCGGCCGCGAGGCCGCCGGCCGCTTCGAGCATATCTATCCCGGCATCGTCTACGCCGGCCGCATCGTCCCCCTCGACTCGCAGGAATGCGCACAACCCGGCCAGGAACGCCCCGCCGCCCGCCGCAAGGTTTACGCGATATGAACCCCGATCAAACGCCCATTACCCGCGCCGACCTCTACGCCGTCCTAGAGGCCGGCCGCGCCGCCGCCTACGGCGCCCCGCACCCCATCGACCAGGCCCACCCCTTCCGCGCCATGACAAAGGCGCTCCGCCGACGCATCGACGCCGCCAACCGAGAAACACCCATGACCAAATCCCCCGCCCATCAGGAAGGCTACCGATACCGCATCCAGGCCGTAGATGCAAACCACGGGATGCCCGTCCACGCCATCGGCGCCGACAACCAAACCGACGCCTTCACCGCCGGCGATGCGATGCGCCACGACGAGGCCCACGCCGGCCGAACGATAGAGATTGTGCGCCAAAGCAAGAGTTTTCAAGGCGACCCGATCCGATGGCGCTGGCACAACGAAGCGTGCCAGTGGGCGCCCGTCGGATGGAACACCGACGACGCCCGCCCCCGACGCACCCGCCCCGCGGGACCGTCTAACACGCCCGCACCCCTTAGTCCGGAGACAGCGATTATGTCAAGAGGCATGAAGCGATACCGCCCGCCTGGACAGGCCCTCACCCTTGGCCAGTGGTTCAAGAAGCAGCGGACCCGTAATGACGAGATCGGCGAGCTAGCCCGCATCGTGTGTTCGCACCCTGAGCTTCGCGGCAAGCACATGAAGCCGAGTTCCGTTATCTGGGCCTTCATGGACTTCAACAAGGGCCTCGACGCTGAGGGGCAACGGGTGATGCGTGACCTGGTGGACAGGGCACTAGACGAGTGGGAGGGCAAGATGTGCGCTCACAAGATGAGCGTTTCGCCCTCGGGGAAGTACGCCGAGTGTCAGAAGTGTCGCCAGTGGTTCAAGAACCGCGACGGCATGTGGGAAGTCGTCGGTGCCGCGAAGGTCCCGGCGGAACAGCGATAGGTCCGGGAAGGTTTCTTATGTTGACACCATCCCCGCCCGCGCCATAGCGTCCCCAGCACCCCGACGCATGGAGCGCCCGCCCATGCCACCGCCCGCCGCCCGCAACCTCATCGACCGCTTCAACCGCGATCCCCTCGCCGTCACCGTCGGCATCTGCGCACTACTCGGCCCCCCCGTCGCCTACGGCCTGGCCGTCCAGACCGACCGCGCGACCACCGCCATCCGCATCGAGGACCACCAGAAGCAGATCGACGCGCAAGGCGCCACGCTCGCCGGCATCGCCGCCGCCCTGTCCGACATCCGCGCCGACTGTGCCTATATCCGCGGCCGAGTGGATGCAATCGCCGTGCCACCCGCCGCCCCGGCCCCGTGATCGGCCGCCCCCCTTGACATCCGCCCGCCTTCCCGTAGTGTGCCCCTCGACATGCACGCCGGCCCCGCCAGCCGCACCCCCCCCGGCGCGCTGGCCGCCGCCCTCATCCTGGCGGCCGTGACCCTGTTCGCGCCCAGCGCGTGCAACGGCAAGCCCCGCGCCCCCGCCCAACAGGCCCCCGCCCCCCCCGCCCCCATCGAGGCCCCGCCCCGCCTCGCTACCCGCGCCGAACTCCGCGCCGCCGCCGATGCCGCCCTGGCCGGCCACGCCAAGACACTCGGACGCGTGGGCGCCCTGGCCGCCCTGGCCGCCGTCGGCATCTTCATCGGCGCGGCCTTCCCCGTCATCGGCGCCTTTGTTCCCGCCCGCGCCGCCGGCCTCTGCGCGGCCGCCGCGGGCGCGTGCTGGCTGGCCGAATACTGGCTCATCGCCTACGGCCACCTCGCCGCCGGCATCGCCCTGGCCCTCACCCTGGCCGCCGTCGGCTTCGCGCTCATCCCCTACGCCCTCACCGCCTGGCGATGGATCATCCACCGCCAAGGCGCGGCCCTCATCGCCGCCGGCAACATCCGCGACGGCGTAGCCCTGGCCGCCGCGGGAAACCGCCGCGTGAACCAGTACCGCCGACTTTTGGCCGACAACCTGACCGGCTCGACCACGCTCCAGAAGCAATTCCGCCTGTTTACCCCCCCCCGGAGGCCCGAAAAATGATCCGAGTCTTTGCATCGAACTTCGGCGCTGGCGGCATCTTCGAGGCCAACACCGCATGGCCGATCAGCGCCGTCAACACGGTTGAGGCTCAGCGCCAGGTCATCCGCGACCTCAAAGCGGCCCTCAACGCCTACCGAGTGGCCGCCGGCCTTCCCGCCATCCAGTGACCTCGACCGGCCCCGAACCGCAACCCCCCGGCGCGATTCGAGGCCCCGCCCATGCAGATCGACTACGCCGACCCCGCGACGACCCGACCGCCCGGCCTCACCGGCTACGGCCTGGAAGGGTTTAGCCTGAAATCGTTTATGAAGATCGCCGCGCCCCTTGTGCAGACCTTGGCGCCCATCGCCGGCGGAGTGGTCGGCAGCATCGTCCCCGGCGTAGGCACCGTGATCGGCGGCGCCATCGGCGGCATGGTCGGAAACTTGGTCGGAGGCCTGGCGCCCGGCGCCGGCGGCGCCCCCGGCGCCACCGTCACGATGGACGACATCGGCCCCGCGCTCGGACAGGCCCCCAACCTCCCGGACTTCGTGGCCCCCGCCGGCGCCCGCGTCTGGATCGTCCCCGCGGCCAGCCGCTACACGCCCCCAGGCCAGCGCACACCCAAGCCAGCCCCCGACGGCTCGCCCATGTTCTACCAGGCCCCCGGCCAGCAGTTTGACGAATCCACGCTCCCCCCCGGCACCCGCATCGTGCGCACCGCAAAGGGAAGTGTCCTCTACTTCGTTCCCGTCCCCGCCGCGGCCCCATCCGCCGCCGGAGGCGTCCCCGCATCCATGAACACGGGAACCGTGATGCTTTTGGGCGGCCTGGCCGTCGCCCTTTTGCTCGCCCGCAGATCGTGAACATCGACCCACGCCAGCAGCCCGACCAGGCCCACGACCAGGACCGACAGAACCGGCAGCAGACCAGACCCGCCGGCGTACCCCGCCACCCAGGCCCCGCCGATCAGCAGCCCGACGACGAATAGCCCCGTTTTCATAGCCCAATCCTATGCCCGCACCCTTCCAACTCGACTACGCCGACCCGGCCGTCACCGGCCGCGGCCTCTCGGGTTTTTGGGACAGCATTTTCCGCCCCGCCCTCCCCGAAAAGATCGACCCGCAGACCCGCCAGAACCGCGCCGCGGCGATTATGCAGGTTCAGTCTTTGGGCAACCTCATCCCCGGCTATGTGGCCCGCCTGGAGGCCATCGAGGCCGCCCGCGGCCGCGCCGCGACCATCGAAGGCCGCCGCATCCTGGCCCAAATGCAGACCGCCCTGGCCCGCGCCGCCGCCCCGATCAACGACGGCATCCGCGCCGCCATCGCCGCCGGCAAACTCTCGGACACCGGCCAACTGCGCGCCTTCCCCGTCCTCATCGTGGTCCTCATCGTGGTTGCCGCCCTGTTGGTTGCCGAATACATCCGCCTCAGCCAGTGGCCCGGCATCATGCAGGCCGCCGAGGATGCCCGCCAGCGATCCGCCGCCTTCCAGGCCTGGCTCAACGCCTACGAGGAAGCCAACCGCAACGGCACCACGCCGCCGGCCCCGCCGATCCCCCTCCCCCAGCCTACGCCGCCGGTCCCGTGGGGATCGTTCGGCCTGGCCGCCATCCTCATCGGCGCCGGCTTGCTGTTCATGGGAGGCCGCCGCAAATGAAAAAAGACCTCTGGCTCATCGCCGCCGCCGCCGCCCTCTGGTATCTGCTCAACCGGAAGGCCGCCGCCGACATCTACAACGACGCCGCGGCCCGACTCAAGCGCGAACAAGAAGCAGCCCGCAAACTTCTCCAAATCCCGATGCCCGGCCAATGACAACGCACCGCCTCAACATCCGCGCCGCCGTCCCCGCCGTCACCGCGGCCGGCGACTACGCCCCCCGCCTGGCCGCCCTTCGGGATCAGAAGGCGTCCGGCGTCTACGCGATCCTCGACGCGGCAACCGGCGCTGTGCTGTATGTCGGAGAATCCCACACGGGCCGGCTGTATGACACCATCACGCGCCACTTCCGCGAGTGGTCGACCCCCAGCGCCGGCTCAGGCCGACGCGAGGGAGGCACCCAGTACCGCCGCGAGGCCGTCAAAGTCACCTGGCGCGCCATGCCCGCCGCCCAGGCCCAGGACTTCCAGTACCGCGAGATTCAGCGCTTGCGGCCCGCCGACAACCTCTTTGACGGCGCGACCATCGAGAACAACCCGCCCCGCCCCGGCCCTCTGCGCCCCGGCGTCCGCGTCAAGGTGCGCTCAATCACCTACGAGGCCGACGGCACGCTCTACAAACACGACTTCAAGGCCAACAGCCGCGGCACGATCAAACTGCCCAAATCGGCCATCAGAAACGGATGGATTGACGACCGATGAACATGCTCATTATGAACCCGCCCCGCGGCGCCCGCCGCGTCACCAGAAAGGGAACGACCGTGGCCAAGACCCGCCGCCGTAAGTGGGGGAGCCCGAAGCAGCGGGCAGCCCTCAAGAAAATGCTCGCCGCCAACCGCCGCGGGAAGGCCCCGCGCCGATCCGCCCGGCGCCGACCGCGCCGCAACCCACCCGCAGGAGTTACGCCCATGAAGCGCAGCCGTCGCCGATCCGCCGCCCGCACCTTCCGCCGAGCCCGCCGCCGCGCTGTCGGCGCAGCCCGCGGCCTCGGGAAGTTCCTCCCCGCCGGCACCATCCAGACCGTGGGGGGAGGCGTGGCCGGCTTTGTCGGCTTGCAGATGATCGTCGGCAAACTGGCCGACCTCCCCGCCGTCCCGGCATCCTTCAAGACCGGATACGGCCGCATCGCCCTGAAGGCCGCCGCGGCCATCGCCGCCGGCTACTTCGCCCGCCGATTCGCCGGCCGCCAGATCGGCAACGCCATCGGGACCGGCGCCCTGATTTCCGTCGGCCTGGATGTGGTCAATGTGGCCATGAACAAGCCCGCGCTGTCCGGCTACAGCCCCGGCGGAGACAACAACTACGGCGTCCTCCCCGGCCCCGCCGGCATGAACGGATACGAGCCCGCCCTGGCCGGCTACGAGGAAGTGGAATACGCCCAGTAGAGCGCACAACGCCGCGGCCATCCCGTAGACCCGCGGCAGCCTGAATAGCCCCCGCATCCCCCACGCGCGGAGGCTTCATCATGGCAGTTTGGCCCGGACTTTCCCCGCGTACCCAGCAGGTGTTCGAGATGGTTGGCCGCGGCGCCAACCCCGTCCAGTTCTTCAACGGCTATGTCGTCCGCCGCGTCCAGTACTACCACCGCCAGGTGTTGACCAAGAACGCGGCGCCGACCTCGAAGGTTTATTTCAGCAGCGTTTCCGGCCTCTCGGCCGGCGTCACCAACTGGCCCAGCAGCAACGGCCTCCAGACCGAGACCGCCATGTGGCTGCGCTCGCTGCGCTTCGGCCTGGACATCAGCCAGAGCCTTACCGGCGCCGCCGGCGCGGAGGAAGTGTTCGAGGATGACACCACCGAGGTTATCAAGACGATGGCCGCCCTTGATGGCGTGCTGAAACTCTTGAAACAGGGGATCGTGACCGCGAAGGTTGGCGCCCGCGTCATCGTGGACAACCAATACGGCCTGCAATCCTTCCCCGAAGGCAGCGGCCCGCACTTCGGCTCCGGCCCCGCCGCCGGCACCTTCACCGCCGAGCAGACCATCGGCGCTGTCACCATCAACAACGGCGAACCCAACGCCGCCAACGGCTACGACCTGGGATGGATCCCCGTTCTCCCCAACAAGGCCGTGGAAGTCTCCGTCAACTGGCTCTCCGCGTCCGCGACCATCCCCAACCAGTTTGATGTGACCTTGAACGCCATCCTGGACGGCATCCTGATCTATCCGCAGAGCATCTAACAACCTCACCGGCCGGCGGCACACCGCCGCCGCCCGGCTTCTCCCCGCATCCCCCCGACGCAGGGAGAAACAACTGTGGACACTTTCGGCAATATCCAAGAGGCCTTTCGGGCCTACGGCGTCCGCGACCTGCCCGGCCTCGCATCCCCGCGGGTGTCGCCGTGGTCGATCCCCCTCGACTTCTCCACCAACATCGCCGCCGCCGCGAGCGGCCAGGCCGCCGCGAACAACGAAAACGGCTATGTGTTCATTGTCCAATCGTTGAACATTGTTGTGTTCAACCCCACCGCCGCCGGCAATGTCGTCGCCAACACCCCGGCCTACACCGACGCCGCCAACGGCGTGGGCGCCGCGACCGGCAACAGCGGCAGTACCAACACCTGGATGGCGCTGTCCATGTTCTCGCTCAATCTGCGCACCGCCACGAACCAGTGGTTTGCGAACCCCGTGCGCGCCAACCTGATATGCGGCGATGCCCGCCGGCCCGGCTACCGCCTTCTCGGCTACGCCGTCGCCCCCGGCCAGACCATCCTGGCGACCCTGGCGAACGGCTCGGGTCAGACCGTCCAGGCCCAGCTTCTGCTTGATGGCTACCGCATCGCCGTCTAACCACGCCACCACCGAGGCCGGCGCCGGGAGCTCCCACCGGCGCCGGCCGGCCCTGTTCGCCATTGGAGGCCCCCCGCGTGCGCCGAACATTCAGCCCACCCAACATGGCCGCCACGCTCGGAAACCCCTTCCGCGCGGCGACCGTCGGCCCCCGCCCCAAAGTGGACCCGGAACGCAGCGCCGGGACTTCGCCCCTCACCGCCGTATTCCCTGGCGAGGAATCGCTCCACGCCTACTTTACGAGTATCGCCGGCGCCGCCCTCACCGTCACAACCGGACAAAGCGCCTGGTTCATTCTGCGCCGCATCCGCTTCGGAGACTTCAACACCCCGACCACCCCGCCCGACTTCCCCCAGGCCGCTCTGGTCGGCATCGCCGCCGAGTTGTGGGGAACCAACCCCGCCGCGGCCGACACCTACGGCACCGGCAACAGCAAAGCATGGGGTGATGTCCGCGGCGACGGCGCCGCCATCGTCATTGCCCGTGACCTGCCCTTCGAGGAACAGACCTGGACCAGCCACCCCGGATTCCTCCCCGGCGTTGAGACAAGCGGCAACGGCCTGATAAACCCGCTGCGCGCGAGCACCAACTACATCCGGGTTTTGCGCTTCGCCCCTGGCACCATCGCCGACTCGACACCCGCCGTGCGGCCGTACTCGTACCGCTTCCTCCCCGCCCTCTACCGCTTCCCCGTCGGCACTCTGGACATCGCCATCGTTTTGCGCTCATCGAGCATCCAGGCCGGCAACTTCCAGGGAAAGGCGCATGTCACCCTTGACTTGATGCCCGTTCGGCAGCCCCGCAACTTCGAGAACTGAGGCCCCGCCGATGCCCGACCGGCAGCCCGTCACCGATCAGGAGTGGTACGACCTCGCGGCCGGCTTGCTGCGCCGAGTGGTCCCCGTCGACCCGCCGATGCCGATGCCAGGCCGCCGCGCCCTTCGAGGCGAGGCCGACGCCGGCGTGATCGACGCCGCCACCGTCACCGGCGGCGACCCCCCCGAAGGCCCCGAGGAACCGCAGCCCCCGGACTTCGACCCTGGCGGCCCCTTCGACCCGTCCAACCCCATCGACATCCCCGACACCCCCAACAACCCCCCC
>WBZR01003392.1_pt1 | contig 14479 bp, 15 predicted proteins | sample 5204231 | NCBI WGS metagenome assembly WBZR01 (sample SAMN12412403, study PRJNA552823) | activated sludge metagenome | isolation source: activated sludge from anammox sidestream of wastewater treatment plant... | place: USA: Virginia | collected 2017-08 | reverse complement strand
TTTGCGGTCCTGATGATCGGTATTTGCAGCGTCGCAATCCTGGCGGCGTTGAGCGTCTGAATTCTTTCCCCGCCCAATTGGGCGATTACATTGCTCGAACGCCGTTAGGCGTCAGCGCCCGCGCAGTAAGCCGACGCAAATCAGCACCGTCGACGAGTTGGGGGTTCCGCGGCCAGCCGGAGCTTGCGCCCGGCAGGCCCGAAGCGCAAAAACCCCCGCTACCTCCAGGATTTACCCAACTTTTCTGCAATGCGGCGGGCGGCCACTTGCACTCCCCCGGCAAGGGTGCCAATAAAACGCCCGCGGATTTAGCCGTTTGGCCTCCTTCCCCAGGGTGGAGAGCGGCGAATTCGTCCGTCCGAGGACGTCCTGCGCATTTGAGCGTGGGAGGGCCGCGCGCTTCGGACGCAGGCGAGGATACGCCTGCGCGCCTCCGATTGCGGGTGGATCGGTGAATCTGAGAAAGGGACGTTACACGTGACAACGATGCAATCGGCGCACGCGGCTGAGCCGACACGTCGCGACTTTCTATATATTGCGACCGGGGCGGTCGCCGTGGTCGGGGGGATTGCGGCGCTGGTGCCGCTCATCTCCCAGATGAATCCCGACGCTTCGACCGTTGCAGCGGGCGCGCCGATTGAGGTCGATCTCTCGCCGATCGCCGAAGGGCAGGTGATCAAGGTGTTCTGGCGCGGCAAGCCGATCTTCATCAACCACCGCACCAAGAAGCAGATCGAGGAGGCCGAAAACGTAAACCTCGCGAGCCTGCCCGATCCGCAACCCGATTCCGCCCGCGTCAAGCCGGGCCATGCGCAGTGGCAGGTGCTGATCGGCATCTGCACCCATCTCGGCTGCATCCCGATTGCCCATCAGGGGCCGTACGACGGCTACTTCTGTCCCTGCCACGGCTCGGTCTACGATACCTCCGGGCGTATCCGCCAAGGACCGGCGCCGCTCAATCTCGCGCTGCCCCCTTACGAGTTCGTTTCCGACACCAAGGTCAAGATCGGCTGACGGCTGTTCGGCCTCATCTCCTCTCGCAAGGCTTCTCCCATGAGCGGACATCAAACCTACCAGCCGCAAAACGCGGTCATGAAATGGCTGGAGCGGCGGCTACCGATCGGCGGTCTTGTCTATTCGTCGTTCGTCGTCTATCCGACGCCGCGCAACCTGAACTACTGGTGGACTTTCGGCGGCATTCTCTCCTTCATGCTCGCCGTGCAGATCGTGACCGGCGTTGTGCTGGCGATGCACTACACGCCGCATGCTGATTTCGCCTTCAATTCCGTCGAGCACATCATGCGCGACGTGAACTTCGGTTGGCTGTTGCGCTACCTGCACGCCAACGGCGCGTCGATGTTCTTCCTCGCCGCCTATATTCACATGTTTCGCGGCATGTACTACGGCTCCTACAAGGAGCCGCGCGAGGTCCTCTGGATTCTCGGCGTAATTCTGCTGCTGCTCATGATCATGACCGGCTTCATGGGCTATGTGCTGCCGTGGGGGCAGATGAGCTTCTGGGCGGCGACCGTCATCACCAACCTGTTCTCCGCCATTCCGATATTCGGCGAATCGATCGTCACCTGGCTGTGGGGCGGCTACGCGGTCGGCAATCCGACGCTCAACCGCTTCTATGCGCTGCATTACCTGCTGCCGTTCGTCATCGCCGGCGTGGTGGTGCTGCACGTCTGGGCGCTGCACGTGGTCGGGCAGAACAACCCGACCGGCGTCGAGCCGAAATCCGACAATGAGACCGTGCCGTTCACGCCCTACGCGACCATCAAGGACAGCTTCCTGATGGTGGTGTTCTGCATCCTGTTCGGATGGTTCGTGTTCTACATCCCGAACTATCTCGGCCATCCCGACAACTACATTCCGGCGAATCCGGCGGTGACTCCGATGCACATCGTGCCGGAGTGGTACTACCTGCCGTTCTACGCCATCTTGCGTGCGATTCCCGACAAGCTGATGGGCGTCATCGCGCTCGCCGCCTCGATCGTGATTATCGCCTTCCTGCCGTGGCTCGATACGTCGAAGGTCAGGTCGGCCAAGTATCGCCCGCTCTACCGGCAGTTCTTCTGGCTGTTCGTGATCGTCTGCATCGGGCTCGGCTGGCTCGGCTCGAAGCCGCCGGAAGGCTACTACGTGCTGTTCGCGCGCATCTTTACGATCTACTACTTCGCCTACTTCCTGGTGATCCTGCCGATTCTTGGTTTCGTCGAGAAGACCAAGCCGGTGCCCAATTCGATTTCGGAGGCGGTCCTGCCGCCGTCCGGCGCCCGGGCCTAGGAGAACACGCCATGGCTTTCTTCACGCGCGCTCTCCTCGCTCTTGCGGTATCGCTTGCTGCGTTCGCCGGTCCGGCATTCGCGCAGGAGCACGAAACGTCGATTCCGCCCAAAAACAGGTGGTCATTCGCCGGCCCGTTCGGCAAATACGATCAGGGGCAGCTGCAGCGCGGCTTCAGGGTCTATCGCGAAGTCTGCCACCAGTGCCACGGCATGCAGCTTCTCTCGTTCCGCAATCTCGCCGAACCGGGCGGGCCGGGCTTCACGCCTGCGCAGGCGGCGGCGGTCGCCGCGGAATTCAAGGTGCAGGACGGAGTCGATGACGAGGGCAAGCCGATCGAGCGCGACGGCCGGCCGGCCGATCGTTTCCCGCCGCCGCTCGTCAAGTTTCCAAACGCGACGCCGCCCGATTTGTCGGTGATTGCCAAAGCGCGCGGCATCGAACGCGGTTTTCCGCTCTGGGTGCTGGATATGTTGACCCAGTATCAGGAGCAAGGTGCCGATTACATCGTGGCCCTGCTGACCGGTTATGAGGATACACCGCCGCCGGGCGTCACGATGCCGGAAGGCGCCGCCTACAACAAGTTTTTCCCCGGCAACGCCATTGCGATGCCGCCGCCGCTGTCGGACAAGCAGGTCGAGTATACCGACGGCACACCGATGACGACCGAGCAGTACGCCAAGGACGTCGCGGCCTTTCTGATGTGGGCGGCCGAGCCCCATCTTGATGCGCGCAAGCGCATCGGCCTGCAGGTGATGATCTTCCTGATCGTGTTTGCGGGGCTGCTCTACTTCACCAAGAAGAAGGTGTGGTCGAAGCTGCACTGACGGCTGCTTCGCCCTCTCGTCATTCCGGGGAGCGATCGGCTCACAAATCCAGCCGGGCGCGGATCGCGCCGGCATCGGCCGACAAGTTCTTCGCGTCGATGGCGATGTTCCCGAATTCGCAGCGCGCGAAGCGCGCCTTCTCGGCGAACGGCACGGTGGCGTCGATGCCGAGCTTGGCGCGGATGCCATTCTGCCCGGCGCGGATATATTCATGCCCGCGCGCGGCCGGCATTACGATGAGATCGCGCGAAGCCTCCATGCGGGTCGCCATCGCGTACTCGACGTCGAGCGGGTCGCGGATGTCGATGTCCTCATCCACCACGATGACGAGATCGAGGTCCTTGAGCGCGCCGAAAGCCGCGAAGATCGCGTTTCGCTGCAATCCGTCTTGCTGCGGGGCGAGCTTTTTCACCTGCACGATGGCGTGGAAGCGGTGCAGCCCGCCGGCCGTCATTTCGGCATCGATAACGATCGGCACCGCCGATTGCAGCACCTTGAGCAGGCTCGCCTCCAGCACGTATTTGCGCAGCATGATGGTCTCGCGGCCGTAACCGTTGATCGCGTGATAGATCGGCCTGTCGCGATGAGTGACGGCAGTGACCTCGAACACCGGCGCGGCGTCGGCCGGCGAGAGGTAGCCGACAAACTCGCCGAACGGACCTTCGGTTACGGTTTCGTTCGTGAGTATGCGGCCCTCCAGCACGATTTCGCTCTCGGCCGGCACGATCAGGTCCTGCGAAACGGCCTTCGCCACCGGCAGCGGGCGGCCGCAGAGCCCGCCGGCGACTGCAAGCTCATCGGCGTGTTCGGGCATCTGCGAGCCCATGGTCGCGGCGGTGTAATGCAGCGCGAGATCGGACCCGATGCAGATCGCGACCGGCAAATCCTCGCCCCGGCGCTTGGCGCGCTCGAAGGCCAACCGCAGGTGCCGGCCGAAATCGAGTTTCACGGCGGTGCGGGAGGGGCCGGTGATCTGCAGCCGATGATACGAGGCATTGTGGGTGCCGGTGTCGGGATCCCGCACGATCACGATGCCGGCGGTGATGAAGCGCCCGGCGTCCGCCGCGGTGTGCTGGAGCACGGGCAGCATGCGCGCGAGATCGATGTCCTTGGTGTGGACGTGCTGCTGCGCGGGCGCGCGTTCGACCAGCACCGGCGGCTTGGGTTGCCCCAGCGCGCGGCCGATAAACTCGCGGATGCTGTTGAAGTCGATGCCGAAGGCGGCCTCGCAGTTCTCCCGGCAGGAGAGCAGATTGCCGACCACCGGCGTGTCATAGCCGTCGACCTTGCCGAAGAGCAGCGCCGGCCCGCCGTCGAGCTTCTTCATGATGGCAGCGACTTCAAGATGAGGATCGACGGGCGCCGTGTAATGCGCGAGCCTCCCCGCCGCCGCCATGCGGTCGAGCGCCGAGCGAAAGCGGGTATCGAGAACGCCGTAGTTCGACATGATTTTCTCTCTTGTTCTCCGTCCAGTTTGCAAACTAGCGCGAAGCATGACAATGGCAAGGCCCGCGCAGGCGGGCGCTTGCCCGGATGAGGGGTTAAATGACTAAAGCGGTGCTCGGCATCATCGGCGGCTCCGGCATCTACGACCTGCCCGGGCTGAAGAAGGTCAAGCAGAAGCGGATCAGGAGCCCGTGGGGTGAGCCGTCCGCGGCGCTGCGCGTCGGCGAAATCGCCGGTACGCCGGTGGTTTTTCTCTCGCGCCACGACAAGGGGCACCGGTTATCGCCCTCCGACATCAATTATCGCGCCAATATCGACGTCTTGAAGCGCGCGGGCGTCACCGACCTCGTTTCGCTCTCGGCCTGCGGCTCGTTCAAGCAGGAGTTGCCGCCCGGTACCTTTGTGCTGGTCGACCAGTTTGTCGACCGTACCTACAACCGCCCAAGCTCGTTCTTCGGCAAGGGCTGCGTCGCGCACGTGTCGATGGCGCATCCCGTCTCGCCGCTGTTGCAGGACCGCATTGCCGCCGCTGCCGGTCTCGAAGATATCAAGGTCGTGCGCGGCGGCACCTACGTGTGCATGGAAGGGCCGCAGTTCTCCACTTACGCCGAGAGCATGACCTACAAGGGCCTCGGCTATTCGGTGATCGGCATGACCAATATGCCGGAAGCGAAACTCGCGCGCGAAGCGGAGATCAGCTACGCGACGGTTGCGATGGTGACCGATTTCGACTGCTGGCATCCGGAGCACGACGCCGTCACCGTGCAGGACATCATCCGGGTGCTGATGGAAAACGCAGAGAAGGCAAAGCGGCTGGTGGCGCGACTTGCCGTCGATTTTCCACGCGAGCATGAGCCTTGTCCGATCGGTTCCGACCGCGCGCTCGACGCTGCGCTGATCACCGCGCCCGAGGCGCGCGACAAGCGGCTGCTCAGGAAGCTCGATGCGATAGCGGGGCGGGTGCTCAAGAAGAAACGGTAGTCTTGTCATTCCGGAAGCTGCGAAGCAGCTGTCCGGAATCCAAGCTCGGGCGTGGCGTGGATTCCGAGCTCGCGCCTGCGGCGCGCCCCGGAATGACGGAGGATTCAACGTAACCGTTTGGCAATTTCGCGTGCCGCCATGGTGCCGCCGGCGATTGCGGTGGGAACGCACGGGTGCACCGGATTGGCAACGTCGCCCACCGCAAACACGCCCGGGCGCGATGTTTCCATGTTGCCATCGACAACAAGATGTCCGTCCGCGCTCTGTCGAAGCGAAAGCTCGGCGAGCCACGGTCCATGTGTGTTCGGCTGGTAGCCGAACAGCAGCACAATGCGGTCGGCCGTGAATGCGCTGCCGTCGTTCAGACGCAGCTCGATCCGGCCGCAGGCTTCCGCAAGTGCCTGCACGGTCCGGCCGGTGATGATCTCGGCGCGGCCGTTGTGAACGTACGAACTGATCTGCCCGACAAGCCGCGGCTGGGCTTGTGGCGCCGGCGCGCGGATGACGATCGTCACCTTGATTCCCTTGCGCAGCAGGATCGAGGCGACGTCGAACGCATTGTCGCCGCCGCCGATGATGGCCACGTGGGCGCCGAGGTCCGCTCCCGGCTCGCCGACGGCGACCGGCCCGACATGCACGCGGCCCTGCGATGCAAGCCGCCGCGCATTCGGCACGCGCTGAAGCCACGCCTCGCCGCGGAATTCCGTTCCGGTGGCGACGACCAGCGAGCGGCAGGCGAGCGTTCGCGGCACCTCGTCGCCCGCGACGTCGAGGGCGAACGAGCCGCCTTCGTCCACGATCCGATGCGGAACGGTGTTGAACCAGACCTCGATGCCGATCTGTCCGATGTGCCGCGCAAAGGCGTCCGCGCCATCGCGCGCCATGGCGCCCGGCCATCCCAGCAGCCACGGATTGGGATAGGGATTGCGCCGTGCCATGCCGCCGAGTGTCGCTTCGCGCTCGATGATCACCGGGCGGAGCCCGTAATTATGCAGCCATAGCGCGCAGGACATGCCCGCCGGCCCGCCCCCGATGATCGGCACGACTTTGGCGGACGGCATATCAGGCGGCCCGCACATTGCGCACGCGATGGCTGACCGATGTGGTTGCGCGTTGCGTCATGGTTCGCCACAGTGGGCCTGTCCAGCTTATCGTGGCACGTCCTCTTTCACGCGAGAACCCCCAGCAGCTCCCATGACCACGCCGTCCATCGAACACGATCTCAAGGCCTCGATCCGCACCATCCCGGACTATCCCAAGCCGGGGATCATGTTCCGCGACATCACTACGCTGCTCGGTCACGCGCGCGCCTTCCGCCGCGCGGTCGATGAACTGGTGCAGCCGTGGGCGGGCATGAAGATCGACAAGGTCGCCGGGATCGAGGCGCGCGGCTTCATCCTCGGCGGCGCGGTGGCGCACCAAGTCTCCGCCGGCTTCGTGCCCATCCGCAAGAAGGGCAAGCTGCCGCACAAGCGGGTGTCGATCGCGTATTCGTTGGAGTACGGGCTCGACGAGATGGAGATGCATGAGGATGCGGTGGAGAAAGGTGATCGGGTGATCCTGGTCGACGATCTGATCGCGACGGGCGGTACCGCCGAAGGCGCGGTAAAACTCCTGCGCCAGCTTGGCGCCGACGTGCTCGCCGCCTGCTTCATCATCGATCTGCCCGATTTGGGCGGCGCGGCCAAGTTGCGCAAGCTCGACGTGCCCGTGCGCACGCTGATCACGTTCGAGGGGCATTAATGCGTTTCCGCCCGAGCAAGGGTAGCCTGGATGGAGCGTAGCGGCATCCGGGACAATCATTGCCAGAGTCCCGGATTTCGCTTCGCTCAATCCGGGCTACAGCTTATAGCTGCACCCCCGGCAGCGAGGCGCGCAGCTTTTCGAGCAGCAGGCGTAATTGCAGCTCGCGAAATTCCAGAAATGTGCGCCGCGTCCAGGAGCGCAGCTCGAAGGCAAGGCCGGCCGGGATGTCCAGCGCCAGCTGGTTGTGAAAATACGCGAACGCGTGCGGTAGCCGGTCGGCCTGTGCCTTGAGCGCTGGCGCGAGGGCCGAAATCTGCAACGGCACCGCGGCCGCGCGACGGATGGGAAAGCGCTCGCGCAGCTTGTGCCCCTGGGTGATCGCCTCGTTGAATATCGGCACCAGCACGGTGTCGTAAAACCGCTGCTGCAGGGCGACGTAGGCTTCGGCCGAGGCCGGATGTGGATCGGCGGCGAACAGGATCATCGGTTCGATCGCGCGCCGCCGACATTCGTGGACGAAATCGATCTCCTCGATGATGGTGAAAAAGCGCTGATACGCGGTGCTGCCGAGATCGACGACCTTGGCGATACCGTCATTCAGGATCATGTGGTCGAACAGCGCCACCTGACCTTGCGTCTCGTCTATGGTGGCGGTGGTGGTGGCGGGCAGGTAGTCCTGCAGGACATCGCTTCCGGGAGCAATGTCGAAAGCATGTACGCTGCCATCAAGGCAGAGAAAATCGGTCAGCAGCCGCGCCAGGAACGTCCGGCCGACCCGCGGGCGCGGCGACGCAATGATGAATACCGCCGTGCGCTGCCGCGCAGCCGACAGGGCCGGTCCGCCGTGCTCGCGCCGACTGTCATCGCGGACGGCCGCCAACAATCTCCGGCTGTCGGTCGTCGCCACACTAACTGGTTATCCGCGCGCTTGCGCCTTCACGTTGGCAGCCTGGGCGCGCGAGGCGACGAGATCGGCGAGCGCGATGCGGTCGTACTCGGCCCAGACATTGCCGAGCCAGTGGCGGACGTAGCCGCGCAACACGAACGAATACGCCGCCGGCTCACCGTCCTGCTTCTTGTTGGCGATGAAGGACAGATAGGGAACCGAGGCGAGCTCGACCTGCTCGGTTGCCATCTCGTTGAGTTTCGGGATGGTGATTTCGACCGCGTCCTTGATCTTGTTGAAGTACGAGGAGTGCGTCGCTTCATCCCACTGGAAAAAATGCGTGTTGTTGATGAAGTTCTTCACCAGAAAGTACTTGGCGTCTTCCAGATAGGCGGCGGTTTCCCCGATCTCGTTGAGCGAGGCGATGGTGGGGCCGAGAATGTGGAACGCCGCGAAGGTGATCTGCCCCTTCTTGGCGGCCTCGATGAAGCCGATGTCCCGCAGCGCCTTGAGTGTCGGCGACATCAGGCCGGCGCGCACATCGATCAGCGTGACGGACGCCTCAGCGGCGTTGAGCGTGTCGAATATCTTCATCTGGTCGGCCACCAGCGTCATGTCGACAACGTCGGTGGTGTCCGGATGGAAACGCTTGAGCGTGCCGCGCGGCGCTTCGGTATCGAATGCCCGGGTCGGCACCTGGTGGGCCGTGAAGTAATCGAGGAGGGTGCGAGATACGGTGGTCTTGCCGACGCCGCCCTTGTCCGCCCCGATGATGATGACTGCTGGTTTCGTCATTGGGATATCCCCGAATCAGTTGGGCGATTCTACCAAGCCTTGGCCGCCAGACGAGCGGATCGTCGCCCGTAGGCACACATTTCTCGTCCGGCGTCCCCTACCGGGGTCGCCAAGGAACTGGGGGAGGGCAGGCGGTCGCGGCCGCTATTTCTGCTCGCGCGGACCCCACGGCCCGCCCGGCGAAGCAGAGCCGCCAAGCTCGATCGGCGGCCGGGACGGCAGGAACGGCTTGCCGCTGCCCTGTTGCGGTTCGCCGGCGGAGCCCCAGGGGCCGGAGGGCGCGAGCCGGCCCTGATCCGGCTCCGGCCCCTCTTCGCCGTCTTCGTGCGGCGCATGGAGGTCCGGCAACGCAAGCGGCCCCGGGTCATGGCCGCCCATATATTGTACGATCGCGGCCACCCGCGCGTCGATCGGAGGATGGGTGTCGAACACATTCGAAAATCCGACGCGCGGATTGTCGATGCACATCTCCATGATGGCGGAGTTGGCGTGGACGAGTTCCCCGCGCCCCTCGATCTTGCGCAGCGCCGAGATCATGGCGTCCGGGTTCTTGGTGAGCTCGACCGAGCCGGCATCGGCCAGGTACTCGCGTTTGCGCGAGAGCGCAAAGCGGATGAGGATCGACAGGATCCAGGCAAGCACGATCAACGCGATCGCGATCAGGATCGCAATGCCGGCGCCGCCCTTGCTGCGGCTGTCGCTGTTGCCGCGGCCAAGGCGCATGCCGCCCTGGAATATCAGCCGGAAAATCAACTCGGCAAAGAACGAGATGACGCCTGCGATCACGACGGCAATCACCAGCATGCGCACGTCGCCGTTGCGGATGTGGGTCAGCTCGTGGCCGAGCACCGCTTCGACCTCGGCGTCGTCGAGTCGGTCGATCAGTCCGCTCGTCACCGTGATGGAATACTGCTTGTCGTTAAGGCCGGTGGCAAAGGCATTGAGCTGGTCGTCGTCGATCACCTTGAGCTTCGGCATGGTGATGCCGCGCGAGATGCAGAGGTTTTCTAGGAGATTGTAGAGCCGGGGCTCTTCCTGCCGGGTGACCTCGCGGCCGCCGGTGACGGCGTCGATCATCGCCTGGTGGAACCTGTAGGCGATGAGAATCCAGAGCGCCGTGCCGATGGTCGCGAACGGCGCGGCATAGAGTGCGTCGGTGAGCGCGCGGCGCATCAGCACGTCGGCCGGAGCAGGGATGGTCATCGCCTCGCCGAGGAGCGCGCCGGCATAGACCAGGAGATAGACCAGAAAGAACAGGCCGATCAGCAGCGCGACCGACCGGCGCTTGTTCGACTGGATATGCGTATAGAGCCCGTAGGCGGCCATGGCCGAACTCGATCTACTGGTTCGTCATTCCGGGGCCCGAGCGCAGCGAGGGAGCCCGGAATCCATCATAATCGGCGACGGCATTGGATTTCGGATTCGCCGCTTGCGCGGCGCCCCTGAATGACGTCGTTTAGCCGGCTCAGAACTTCACCTGCGGTGCCTGCTCCAGCGTCTTGCGCTCCTCGCCCACGTCGAAGAACTGCTTCGGCGCAAAGCCCATCGAGGCGGCAAACAGCGCCGCCGGGAACTGCTGGATGCCGGTGTTGTACTCCTGCACGGCGTTGTTGAAGAAGCGCCGCGCCGCCGCGATCTTGTTCTCGATGTCGGACAATTCGCGCTGCAACTGCTGGAAGTTCTCGTTCGCCTTGAGGTTTGGATAGGCCTCGCTCAGCGCAAACAGCTGCCGCAGCGCGCCCGTCAGCACATTCTCGGCGGCGGCCTGTGCGGCGACCCCGCCGCTCTGTGCGGTGATCGCGGCGTTGCGTGCCTGCACCACCGCTTCGAGCGTACCACGCTCGTGGCTGGCATAGCCCTTCACGGTCTCGACCAGGTTCGGGATGAGGTCGTGTCGCTGCTTGGTCTGCACGTCGATGTCGGAGAAGGCCTGGCTCACCCGCTGCCGCATGGCGACGAGCCCGTTGTAGATCATGACGATCCACGCCACGAGCAGGACGATCACGCCAATCACGATCCAGGTGACGACGGTGGAGGACATGAGGCGACTCCTCGAAAGGGTTTCGGGATTTGTCGGGTTTGTTGTCGTTTGAGTTCAATCTATTGTGTCGCCGTCGCTTAGGGAAGCCGCCGGCAAAGGCCAACAAGAGGTTGCAGCATGCAAGGCAAGATCGCGCTCGAAGAACATTTTGCGATCGAGGATACCGTGAACGATTCCAAGGGGTTCTTCCCCGATAAGGTGTGGCGGGAGGTGCGCTCCCGCGTGCTCGATCTGCACGACCGGCGGCTTTCCCTGATGGACCAATATGGCATCGAGATGATGCTCCTCTCGCTCAACGCGCCGGCCGTGCAGGCCATCCCCAATCCGGCAAAGGCAAACGAAATCGCGCGCAAGGCCAACGATTATCTCGCCGAGCAGGTCGCCAAGCGCCCCGCGCGCTTCCAGGGGCTCGCCGCGCTGCCGATGCAGGATGCCGATCTTGCCGCGCGCGAGCTTGAGCGCTGCGTGAAGGAGCTCGGCTTCCGCGGTGCGCTGGTGAACGGCTTCTCGCAGGTCGGCGATGCCGAGACCACGGTCTACTACGACCTCAAGCAATACTGGCCGTTCTGGCACGTGGTCGAGCAGCTCGACGTGCCGTTCTATCTGCATCCGCGCAACCCGCTGCCGCGCGACGCCCGCATCCATGAAGGACATCCCTGGATGCTCGGGCCGATCTGGGCGTTCGGGCAGGAGACGGCGGTGCATTCGTTGCGGCTGATGGGCTGCGGCCTGTTCGACGCTTGTCCGCGCATCCAGATCGTGCTCGGGCACATGGGCGAGGGGCTGCCGTTCAGCATGTGGCGGGTCGATCATTCCAACGCCTGGATCGAGAATCGGCACAACCGCCCGTGCAAGAAGAACATCGTGGATTATTTCAACGCCAACTTCCACGTCACCACGTCCGGGAATTTTCGGACGCAGGCGCTGATCAATGCGATGAGCGAGCTCGGATCGGACCGCATCATGTTCTCCACCGACTGGCCGTTCGAGAACATCGATCACGCGGCCGTCTGGTTCGACGCCGCCTCGATCAGCGAGAACGACCGCGTCAAGATCGGCCGCACCAACGCGATGCGGCTGTTTAAGCTGGGCACGAACTGAAATCTCGTGTCCCGGACCAGCGTGTAGGCGCCCGCCGATCCGGGACCCTGACAAAGGCGATATTCAGTGTAATCCCGGGTCTGCGGCACATCACGTCGCTTCGCCATAGCGCGTCAAGGACGCGCGTGAACGCGCTTATGGCGCTGCGACCGGGAGTCCCGGATGTGCCGGAACGTGCCGTCACCCAAATCGTTGCCTTGGCGGGCTTGAAGCGAAGCCCGGCGAGGCAACTCATGGCGGCCACATTGGCGCTGGCGCGAACCGAATCAGCGGAAGCGGCCGCGGTCGTCGAGACCGACATCCCGGCGCGGCTTGATCGCCTGTACTGGGGCCGTTTCCATACGCTGGTGGTAATCGCGCTCGGCATCACCTGGATCCTCGACGGACTCGAAGTGACGCTCGCCGGTGCGATCTCGCCCGCGCTGCGCCATAGCCAAAGCCTCAATTTCTCCAATGCGGATGTCGGGCTTGCGGGCAGCGCCTATCTCGCGGGTGCGGTGCTCGGCGCGCTGTTCTTTGGCTGGCTCACCGACCGGCTGGGGCGCAAGCGGCTGTTCTTCATCACGCTCGCGGTCTACCTCCTCGCCACCGCGGCAACCGCGCTCTCGTGGAGCGTGGCCAGTTTTGCGGTCTTTCGCTTCCTGACCGGCGCCGGCATCGGCGGCGAATACACCGCGATCAACTCGACCATCCAGGAGCTGGTGCCGGCGCGTTATCGCGGCTGGACCGACCTCGTCATCAACGGCAGCTTCTGGCTCGGCGCCGCGCTCGGCGCGGCGGGCTCGATCGTGCTGCTCGATCCGAAGATTTTGCCGCCCGATATCGGCTGGCGGCTCGCGTTTCTGATTGGCGCCACGATCGGTCTGGTCATCTTCATCATGCGTTTTTGGATTCCGGAATCCCCGCGCTGGCTGATGACGCATGGTCGCCTGGGCGAAGCGCAAGAGATCGTTATTCGGATTGAAGCCGAGTTTCGCGCCCGCGGGCATCAGGTCGAAGATGCAAAGTTTCCTTGCATCCGCTTGAAAACGCGCCGCTTCACCCCGCTCTCAGAAGTCACGGCCACGCTGTTTCGCGACCAGCGACGCCGTACGCTCGTCGGCCTTACGCTGATGGCCGCGCAGGCGTTCTTCTACAATGCGATCTTCTTCACCTATGCGTTGGTGCTGACCGATTTCTACGGGATCAGCGGCGACCGCGTCGGCTGGTATATCTTGCCGTTTGCGGTGGGCAATTTCCTCGGACCCGTGCTCCTCGGCCGGCTGTTCGATACCGTCGGTCGCCGCCCGATGATCGCCATCACCTACGGCATCTCAGGTCTTCTGCTCGCCGGCTCGGGCTATCTGTTCGCAATCGGCGTCCTGTCGGCTACCGGCCAGACGGTTGCCTGGATGATCATCTTTTTTGTCGCCTCGGCGGCGGCGAGCTCCGCCTACCTCACCGTCAGCGAGACCTTCCCGCTTGAAGTCCGCGCGCTTGCGATTGCGTTCTTCTATGCCATTGGCACCGGCATTGGGGGCGTCGCCGGACCCTGGTTGTTCGGGCTCTTGATCGACACGGGCTCGCGCTGGAGCGTCTTCGGCGGTTACCTTTTCGGCGCCGTGCTGATGATTGCCGCCGCGCTTGTCGCCGCCCGCTTTGCAGTGGCTGCCGAGCGCAAGCCGCTGGAAAGCGTTGCGCGGCCGCTGTCGTGTGAGTGACGCTTTTGCTCATCTCGCAAGGTTGTTCCTGAGACCTCCGCAAGCCACCACCGCTTCTCGTGCACCGCTTCGCGCTGTTGTACTTCGGTCCATATGAGCCTATATTTGGTATCAGTTGGACTAAGAGGCCGATAAATGACCGTGCCGATCCGTACGCTGGCCCTGCTTCTGGGCGTGAAGCCGAAGCGGGCGGAAGACCTGACTCCGTTCGATCTCGCCGATCGGGTTGGCAGGGGGCTGTCTGTCGATGCGCTTGACCGCGTATGCGTCAAAATTGCTCCGGATGATCCGAGTTTTCGCTACAGGATCGTCCCGAGAGCGACGCTCGCGCGGCGGCAGCGTGCGACCGGCCGCCGGCTGAGCCGCGACGAGAGCGACCGCGTCGCACGCATTGCCCGTATCTGGGAACTTGCGATGGATGTGTGGACGTCGGAGGATGCCGCACGGCAGTTTCTCGCCAGACCGCATCCGCTGCTCGCAGGCCGCATCCCGCGCGAGTTCACGATTGAGAGCGAATTGGGCGCCCGTCAGGTCGAGGATTTGTTGGGCGGACTGAAATACGGGACCGCCGTGTGACCGAGAGCGTGCGTCCGCAAAGACTCGATCGCACACTTGTTTGCTATCGAATCGGCGATCCAGAGGGTGAATTCCAAATCTACGACGCACG
>WBZR01003391.1_pt1 | contig 14481 bp, 14 predicted proteins | sample 5204231 | NCBI WGS metagenome assembly WBZR01 (sample SAMN12412403, study PRJNA552823) | activated sludge metagenome | isolation source: activated sludge from anammox sidestream of wastewater treatment plant... | place: USA: Virginia | collected 2017-08 | reverse complement strand
ATAATGACGGATTGTTTGTAGCAGAAGTTCAAAAGCAATTAAATACAGATTATTCATCAGCACAGGAGTTAGTGGAACAATTTGTACAAAATATTTTAGTCCTTTTATCTTCAAAAAGAAGAGTGAATTTTGAAGGTGTAGGCTATTTTTACAAAGACTTAGAAGAGAATATATTTTTCGAACAACAATCTGACACCTTCCTTTCATCTGAAAGCTTTGGCTTATATCCTATCCATATTACCTATGCTGAAAATGAAAAATCGCTGTCAGATATTATAACAAACAATCAGGATGCAACTGCCGAAAGGATTATAAAATTAAATACAAAAAATATTTACAAAGGCGTGGCCGTTTTACTTATTGCCGTTTTATTTTTATCCTATTGGTTTATTGCACCGATATCTCGTAATAAAATCTTTTCTTCTATTTTTAATATTACAGGTAATGTTACTAAAAGATATCATAGAGTTGCCTTACCCTTACCGGATGTAAATGTAAAATATAACGAACTTAGCGTAAAAGAAACTAATTTAAAAAATAATACTATTATTTCACATACGGAGCTTGTAACAAAATTTTCTATTGTATTGGGATGTTTTAAAAATCAGAATAATGCAGAACGGTTTCATCAAAAATTATCAAAACAAGATATTCAAACATCTATAAAGTATAATACAGAAAAATCACTCTTTGTTGTGTCCATACAAGGCTTTACCAATAAAGAAACAGCATCAGAAAAATTAGTAGGCATAAAATCTACAGGAATAGCAAAAGATGCATGGATTAAAGAAGAAAAATAACTATTAACTATTCTTTTTTTGCAAATACTCTATTAATACTCCTTCTTTCAAAGAATAAAAAGAAACTTTCATTTGTTGTATTTTACAATATTGAATAATATAATTAATTAATAACATAGAGATGTTAATCATATCCGCTCGCATTTCTATCAATCCCTTAAATTTTAAGCGCTCTGTATAACTTAACGGAATCAATCTATCTGCTATTTTATAATAATCTGTTAGATTTATTTCGCAATTCTTATCGTTAGAATCTGTAACATATAATTGAGCTTCAATCATTTCTACAATTGAATCAAATACTCCTGAAGAACCCACTAAACACTTTGGGTGATGTATAGCTATTTGTTCTAATATTGGGGGAAGTTGTTTATCTAAATACGCATATAAATTTTTTACATCACCGGCACTAATGGGATCTGTTGGTTTAATAATATCTATGAGCCGTGCCATACCTAATAAAAAACTTTGTTTCCAAAAAATTTGTTGGTTATTTGCAATAATAAATTCCGTACTTCCACCACCAATATCAATAATGAGATGCTTTTCGTTATTCATTGATACTGCATCTCTTACAGCATAGTAAATTAATTCTGCTTCTTTATTACCGTCAATAATTTGGATGTCTATATCAAAAGTATCTTTTACTATTTTTTTTATTTTCTCTTGATTGTGTGCTGTTCTTATGGCAGAGGTTGCAATAGCAAATACCTTTGTAATTTGATGTCTTTTAATATCTGCATTAAATTGTTCTAATGCATTCAACATTCTTGTTATTCCTTCTTCAGATATTTCTTGTATTGTAGTATCTCTTTGTCCGAGTTTAACCGCTATTCTATAGGATTGTAACACCTGAAAGGTTCCCTCTTTACAATCAGCAATCAGCAGATTAAAAGTATTTGTACCCATATCAATAACAGCAACTTTCATTATATTGTTAAATTAATATTCCGGCGATACTTGCTGATAAATACGATGCTAATGTTCCGCATAAAAGTGCTTTCATTCCTAAAGATGCAAGGTCATGTCTTCTTTCCGGAGCTAATACACCAATACCCCCTATTTGCATGCCAACACTACTAAAGTTTGCAAAACCACAAATAGCAATACTTACAATCATTAATCCTTTTTCAGTAACAACAGGAACCTTGTGTGTAGTTAAATTACTAAATGCCACAAATTCATTAATACTTAATTTTTGCCCCAGCAAAGTAGCTACATTATTCACGTCTTGAATGGGCGTACCCATTGCCCACGCCAAAGGATAAAATATTTTTCCAAATATCCAGTTTAAACTTAAATCAAAATCTGCATTAAAAACATGTCCGGATTTTAGCAATATCCAATCTATCATTGTAATGAGTGCAATAAACCCAATAAGCATGGCAATAACATTTAATGCAATTTTAAATCCATCTCCTGCACCATGTGTAATGGCATCTATTAAATTACTGTATTCACTTTTTATTTTCAGTTTTACATTTCCCATTGTTTCAGAAGATTCTGTTTCCGGATAAACTATTTTAGAAATAACCAAGGCACCGGGAGCAGCCATTAAACTTGCCATTATTAACTTTGGAGCCAGATTCATACCGGCTTGTGCGCCCATATTAGCATATACAATTAATATTCCTCCGGCAATGCACGCCAAACTTCCACTCATAGATGCTAACAATTCGCTCTTTGTCATTCCTTTTAAATATGGCTTTATCATTACTTGTGCTTCTACTTGTCCTACAAATGCACTTGCAACATTACTCAAAGATTCCGCACCACTTACGCGCATTATTTTGTTCATTATTAAGGCTATGAGTGATACAATTCTTTGCATTACTCCTAAATGATATAAAATAGCAACAACCGTTGTTACCAAAATAATGGTAGCTGTTACATTAAAAGCAAATACAAAAGCACCCGGTGTTCTGTAATCTTGTGCTTGCCCTGTGTTGTTTATAGTAACCAATCCGCCATAAACAAAATCCACACCACTCTTTGCAAAGTGTTCTATCTTTTGCATATCTTTTCCTAAAAATTCAAAGAAAGATTGAACAAACGGTACTTTTAATATTAATATAGCAATAATAATTTGGAGACTCAATCCACTTAAAACTAAGCGAATATTAATCTTTTTTTTATTATTTGAAAATAAATAGGCAATACCAAGTATAACAACAATACCAATAACACCGGTAAATCTATCCATATAATATTTATCTTGCCTTAAATGTAAACAGAAATTATTAAATTAATATAATTAGTACGCCGTATGGTCTTTCGCTACATTTTAAGTAAAAACTTTTCTTTACTTTTATCACCCAACAATAATATATTATGAGATTGGTAATTCTTTCTAGAAATAAAAATTTATACTCTACCAAACGGTTGGTAGAAGCAGCAGAACAAAGAGGGCATGAAGTTAGAGTAATTGATCACATGAAGTGTGTATTAGTATCTGAACAAGGGAAGCCTCATATTTATTATAATGGTAAAGAATTAATAAATGTTGATGCAGTAGTGCCAAGAATAGGAGCATCAGCAACATTTTATGGAACAGCAGTTGTCAGGCAATTTGAAATGATGAAAATATTTACTGCAGTTGAATCACAAGCACTGGTTCGTTCAAGAGATAAGTTAAGAAGTTTACAAATTATGTCTCGTGCCGGAATAGGCATTCCAAAAACAGCCTTTGCTTTTTCTCCTAAAGATGTGGATATTGATATGCTGATAGAGTCGGTTGGCGGAGCCCCATGTGTTGTTAAGCTTTTAGAAGGCACGCAAGGCATCGGCGTTATATTAGCAGAAAATAAAAAAGCGGTAAAATCAGTAATAGAAGCCTTTCTTAAATTAGATGCCCAGATTTTGGTGCAGGAATTTATTGCGGAATCAAATGGCGCAGATATCAGAGCTTTTATTGTAGATGGGCAGATAGTAGGTGCTATGAAAAGGCAAGCAAAAGAAGGGGAGTTTAGAAGCAATCTGCATCGCGGTGGAAGTGCAGAAGTGATACAATTAACAAAAGAAGAAAGAGAAACTGCTATTAAAGCCGCAAAAAAACTCGGACTTGGCATTGCCGGTGTAGATATGCTGCAAAGTAACAGAGGCCCTTTAGTAATAGAAGTAAATTCATCGCCCGGATTAGAAGGCATAGAAGGTGCAACAAAGCTGGATATCGCATCTAAAATTATTGAATACGTAGAACGTAATGAATTTAATAAACCCGGTGAATAATGCTTGAATCATTAGTAATCAATAGTCAAATTATTAATCCTTCTGAAAACAAAACAATTGTTTTAAATACCTACACACTTCATAATAAATCTGAAGCACAAATTCCTGTGCATGTTTTTCATTCAGGGAAAAAGGGTCCAACCTTACTTCTTTCTGCGGGTATGCATGGCGAAGAAACAAATGGTATAGAAATTATCCGCCGTATTATTAATAGGCAGGAAGTAAAAGAACTAAAATGCGGTATTCTTATTACTATTCCTGTTATTAATGTGGTTTCATTTTTATATAACAGCAGGGATTTACCTGATGGGAAAGATTTAAACAGATGTTTTCCCGGTTCAAAAAATGGATCGTTGGGCAGTCGTATTGCGTACGACCTAATGAAACATATTTTACCTATTATTGATTTTGGTGTTGATTTTCACACAGGTGGTGCGCGTATTAACAACTATCCTCAGGTACGTTGTACATTTGATGCAGAGCAAAACCTAGAATTAGCAAGTTTAATAGGAGCACCTCTTACTATTAACAGTGCTTTTCGTGAAGGCACTCTCAGAAAAGAAGCATCAAAGAAAAACAAGTCTATTCTTGTATTTGAAGGAGGCGAAAGTATTCGTTTTGATTATCTTGCCATTAATGAAGGATACCATGCTTGTCTTCGCTTAATGAATAGTTTAGGCATGATAAACGTAGATGTTCCTACTCACAAAACTATTTTTATTCAAGATACAAAATGGATTAGAACGCCGGTTAGCGGACTGTTTCATTTAATAGTAAATAATGGCAGCCATGTTAGAATAGATGAACCGCTTGGCGTTATCTGTAATCCATTTGGAGAAGTAGAAGAAAAGATATTAGCTCCCTTTGATGGTTTTGTAATCGGCGTTAATAACCAACCTGTAGTTAATGAGGGCGATGCTTTAATACATTTAGGAAAAGAATAAAATGATACACAATAAGAATACGCTTTTACTACAATCTATTTTTTCAGCACTTAAAGCCGGAGAAGAAATTTTAAAAATCTATAACACTGACTTTAATGTAGATTATAAATCAGACAACACCCCCGTTACTTTAGCTGATAAACAAGCAAGTCAAATTATAGTAAAGGATTTAATTCCTTTTAATATCCCTGTTATCAGTGAAGAAGAAGCTCACCCATCTTTTGAAAAAATCACTACTTATAAATCATTTTGGTTAATAGACCCCTTAGACGGAACAAGAGAATTTATTAAAAAGAATGGTGAATTTACTGTAAACATTGCCCTCATAGAAAACAATACTTCTATTCTTGGTGTAGTGTATGCTCCTGTACTTAAACAATTGTATTTTGCAATGAGCAATTTTGGAAGTTTTAAAATTACAGATAATAATATTCAGAGGATACAGCCCAATAGTTCTTTAGAAAATATTACCTCATACGCGGTTAAATTACCACAAATAATAAATACAAATATCTACACCATTGTTACCAGTCGCTCGCATTTAGATACAAAAACATTACAATACATTGAAGCAATTAAACAAAAAAAGGGAGAAATAGAAATATTAAAAATAGGCAGCAGTTTAAAACTTTGCTTACTAGCTGAAGGTATGGCAAATGAATATCCGCGCTTTGGCAGAACCATGGAATGGGATATTGCTGCCGGCCATGCTGTACTAAAAGAAGCCGGAGGAGAAATCTATACTGCAAATAACTTACAGCCATTTATATACGGAAAAACAGACTTAACAAACCCTGATTTTATAGCCCTGTCAAAAAAATTATGAACAATCACACGCCAACACATCACTACAGACATCTAAAAGAAGAGTCTGATTTTATCCAAAGCAAACAATCTCGCTGGAAAGAATTTACATTCTTAATTAAAATAGGCATAGAGTTTGTAAAAGGATTTAGAAAATTTCACTTTATTAATCCATGCATTACTGTTTTTGGCTCAGCCAGATTTAAAGAAGACCACATGTATTATAAAGCAGCTAGAAAAATTGCAAAAGAATTATCTAAAAAAAATTTTACAATTATGACTGGGGGCGGTCCCGGCATTATGGAAGCTGCCAACAGAGGTGCAAAAGACGCTAACGGATATTCTGTAGGATGCAATATTGTATTACCTCACGAGCAGCAACCAAACCCATACTTGGACAAATGGGTTAGCATTAAATATTTTTTTGTTAGAAAAGTAATACTTACAAAATATTCATCTGCATTTGTTGTAATGCCCGGTGGCTACGGAACCTTAGATGAGTTTTTTGAATCTATTACGCTTATTCAAACAGGAAAAATTGCGCATTTCCCCATTGTGTTGTTTGGAAAAGAATATCATCAAGAATTATACAAACATATTCAGCAAATGGAAAAAGAAGGGACTATTTCTGCTACCGATAAAGAAATCTTTTTATTTACAGACGATATTGAAAAAACCATTCATTTTATCACAACACATCCTTTAGTACAACAACAAATGATTCGCAGAAAATTCAGACCAAAATGGTGGATTGGTGAAAAATAAAGATTGAGCCTTATCAAAAAAAAGTAATTAAACCAACAGAATAATATCAACTTAAATATACTTTTAATATTCTTATATAAAACCATACTTTTGCAGTAAAATTAGCGTGAACCATAATTATTCTTACTAAATAAATTCTATGCCTATTAAAATTATATTTTTATTTTTCATTTTGCTTCTCTCAATTGCGTGCAATCCAAATAAGATAGATAAAAAAGAAAAGAACTATCAAGACAGCTTACAAAAAGCATTAAATAATCCGGAGTTGGATAAGCTTAACAAAACACTATTAAATGACATTAACAACGATTCTTTATTTAGAGAACGTGCTTATTTATACATCAAGCTTAATCAGATAGACGCAGCAATTAATGATTGTAAAAGGGCTATTAAAATTGACAGTACCAATATTAAAAATCATTTAGCTTTAGCTGATATTTATTTTGCAAGTAACAAAACCAAACTTAGTAAAGATAAATTAGAACAGATTATTAAACTATTTCCGGAAAATACAGAAGCTTATTTAAAACTTGCAGAATTATTTTACTTAGTAAAGCAATACGAAAAATCTATAGATTATATTAATAAAGCTTTAAAAATTGATGCTTCACTTGCAAAGGGTTATTACATTAAAGGCAATATATATAAAGAATTCGGAGATACAAGCAAAGCTGTTTCCAGCCTACAAACAGCCATTGAACAAGATAATAATATGACTGATGCTTATATTGATTTGGGTATTATTTATTCGGCAAGAAAAAATTCTTTAGCACTACAGTATTTTAACAACGCCCTAAAAATAAGTCCGGACAATAAAATTGTTCTGTATGATAAAGCAAAGTTTTTACAAGATGTGGGCGAAGTAGATAAGTCTATCGAAATATATCAATATATTATAAAAGTATATCCTAACTCTCCTGATGTGTTATATAATATGGGGGCTATTTATTTTGCTCTTAAAAAAGACAACAACAAGGCAATAGAATATTTTACACAAGCCATTCAACAAAATAATAATTATGCCGAAGCCTATTACGCAAGAGGAATTGTAAAAATGGGAATGCACCAAAAACTGCAAGCTAAAGAAGATTTTGAACACTGTTTAAAACTAAAAGAAAACTTTCAGCCCGCCATAGAAGCCATGAATGAATTGGATAAGCATAATTAACCATGACACTTTGTTTGCAAAATTTATCTGTTGGTTACACCGCACAGCCATTAAGCCCACCAATTAATCTTTCTATTGATGAAGGACAATTTGTTGTTCTATATGGAAACAACGGGTGTGGTAAAACAACACTTATTAAAACACTTTCCGGCTTGCATAATGCAATAAATGGCAATCTAATATTAGATGCCGAGAATTTATTTTTACTCTCCAAAACAACATTGGCAAAAAGAATTTCTGTCCTGCTTACTAAACGTCCTTTTTTAATGAATCATACTGTATTTGATATTATAGCATTGGGAAGAATTCCATACTTAAATTGGAAAGGGGATATTAACGAATTAAATAAAAATATTATCCTAAAATATGCAGAATTAATGGATGTATCCGATTTATTGCAGAAACAAGCCGCAGAAATCAGTGATGGGCAGCTACAAAAAGTCTTGATTGCAAAAACATTGTGCCAAGAAACATCCATTATTATTTTAGACGAGCCTTTAATTTTTTTAGATTATTCTGCAAAAAAGTTTCTGCTGCAACAATTAAAAAGTTTTTCGATTAAAGAAAAAAAAATCGTTCTCATTTCTTCACACGATGTAAATATGTGTAACTTATATGCCGACTCATGTTTATTAATGCACCAACAAAAATGGGCATTTATTCCTATTGCAGAAATTCAGAACAATTTATTATATCAACAATTTATTAATCAAACATAACCATGACACTTATTGTAAAAAAATCACAACTTCCACAAGCGGGAAAAGGACTATTCACAACAAAACCAATAAAAAAGAACACAAAAATTATTGAATATAAGGGTGAAATAATTGACTGGAAAGAGTATTGTAAAAGAGTAAAAGAAGATAAAGACGGATATTTATTTCATATTACAAATAAAAAATGTATTGATGCATATAATACACCCCAACACAAAGCACGATACGCAAACGATGCAAGAGGATTAATAAAAATAAAAGGATTAAAAAATAATGCTATTTATGAAGTAATAGATGGAAAATGTTATATTGTATCAACCCGCAATATTAATATTGGTGAAGAAATTTTTGTTGATTACACAAAAGAATATTGGGACTGTGTTAGATATAACATCAAACACGGGCTTTATAAGCCTGCAAAACTCAACTTTCTTAAGTTACTTATTTCCAAGAAGAAAAAATAATTTTTATCCTTTCAGTAAAAAATCGGATATTTGTATCAAACGGACAATGGAAAGCATTAAACAAAAAAAGACAGCAGAATTAATTAAAAGTCAAACCGCCGAGTATTTTCTTTTAAAATCTGCAATAGATTACAGCAAAGCATTTATTAGTGTTACGGAAGTTAAGCTAACTGCCGATTTATCAATAGCGAAGGTATATATAAGCATTATGCCATCAGATAAATACGATAAAAAAATCGTATTTAAAAAGATTGAAGAAGATGCTAAACTTATTAGAAAATATGTAGGTAATAGTTTAGCAAAAAAAATCAGAAAAATTCCGGAGTTACGTTTTTACTTAGATGAAGGATTAGATCTTGCAGAAAGAATTGAACAATTATTAAAAAAATAATCTGTGCGATTCATATTACTATTTGCATGGCGTTATTTATTTTCAAAAAAATCTAACAATGTTATTAATCTAATCAGTTGGATTGCTTTAATAGCAATTGCATTTACAACTGCTGCTTTTGTTATTATTATCTCTATAATGAACGGCTTTACATCGGTAGTTGGAGATTTATATAATGCAGCGGAACCAGATATAAAAATATCATCTAAAACGGGAAAATATATTAGCAATGATTCCTTATTAATTAAAACCCTGCGACAACGTTGTGTCGATATAAAATATATTTCAACCAGCATCTCTAATCAGGCATTACTAAAATATGGCGACAAACAAATGCTTGTAACAGTTAAAGGCGTAGATTCTGATTATAATAAAGTAACAAAAATAGATTCCCTTATTCAAGATGGGCATTATGTTTTAAAAGAATCTAACCATTACTTTGGCTTTGCGGGCGCAGGCATTGTATCACAATTGCAAATAAATATCACTAATCAGATTGAACCCCCGATAATATATAGCCCAAAAAGAGTAAGAAACGCCAACACACCTTCTGATATGGTAAATGAAAAGCCCATTTATTTAGCCGGTACATTTACACTAAATGATGATTTTGATTACAAATATTTATTTTGTGATTTGAACTTTGCACAAGATTTATTTGACTGTGAAAATAAAATTTCTTCGATTGAAATAACTTTAATGCAAAAAGCAAACATAGAAGAAAATCAAAAATTAATTCAAAGTATTTTAGGTAATAATTTTGATGTAAAAAACCGATTTCAACTTAATGAAGTATTATTTAAGACTTTAGAAACAGAAAAATTATGGACATTTTTAATCTTAAGTTTTATATTGTTGATTGCAACCTTCAGCATTATTAGTGCCTTAACCATGTTGATTATTGAAAAACACACAGATATACAAACATTGTATGCATTGGGCTGTGATAAACAAAAAATAGAAGGGATTTTTATGACAGAAGGGTTTTTAATAACCTTTGGAGGTGCTTGTGTAGGTCTATTAATGGGTGTGTTACTCTGTTGGTTACAAATACAATTTCATTTCATTCGTTTTGAAAAAAACTATGTTATTCCATACTATCCGGTACAAGTGCAATTTAGCGATATGGTAAAAATATTAGTGGTACTTTTAGTTATTGGCTTTTTAGCAGCCATATATCCTGTCAGAATTTTTACAAAAGAAAAGTTTGCAAAGTAGCTTAACTTCCGGTTGCAAATAAAGGAACCGCAGAGGAATCTAACAAACTATGTTGTAAAGCAAACAGCATAACACCGGCGGTATTATTTACATTTATTTTCTTCATAATATTTTTTCGGTGTGTAATAACGGTATGTACGCTTAAATATAATTGCTCGGCAATTTGCTTATTCGCCAACCCTGATGCCACTAACCTAATAATTTCTATCTCTCTTTCTGTAACATTAACCCCATTACAATTTATTTTACGACTTTGTTTTTGTGTGCTATTTTTTTCGCTGATAAAATCTATTATTTTACTGCAAAAGAAAGACCGGTTATTAAGTGCAGAGAAAATACAATCGTTTATTTCATCAAAATCGCACTCTTTTAATAAATGCCATTTTGTAGTTGTTGTAATATATTTGAACATATTTTCTTTTTGTTGCCATTCTGTTATTAAAATAAATTTTATACCCGAAAACTCTTGTATCAAATCTTGTAATTCTTTATCAGAAATCTGCATAGAGATATAATCTATAAAAATTAATTGCGGCTTATATGTTCTGATTTTATTTTTCAATAAAATTATATTAGGAATATTAATCAGTATATAATCTGACACATTAATATTTTTTTCAGCTACACATTCTAATCCTTTCCCTGATAAATAGTGCGCATCTGCAATTAAAACTTTACACATATCTTATTTAGATTAATTCCAAACAAAAATATGAAAACTTTTATAACAATGGGTATATGATTTTAATCAGATATTAGTAACTAATTAAAAATCAACATATTAGTTGGCTAACCACGATTTTGGATCTAGAGTTTTTTGCCCTTTCCAAATTTGAAAATTTAAGGAATAATTACTGTCAGATTCATTATACATAACAGTTCCGATAATTTGTTTTGCTTTTACCTGATCTCCTTGTTTTACAGTAATATCTTTTAAGTTAGAATAAACTGTTAAATACTCGCCATGCCTGATAATAACCAGTTTGCCACCCATTGGAGAAAGAGCAATGCCGGTAACTTCGCCCGTAAATACGGATTGAACCTTTAATTGTTTTTGTGAACAAATTTCAACGCCACTATTAAACATTTTAAACCCTTTAATAGCCGGATGTTCGTACTCCCCATAATTGACACAAATAAACCCTTCGCTTACGGGCCATAAAATTTTACCCCTATTTGCTTCAAAATTATTACCAACCATTTCTGCTTCGTTAGAAAGAATCGGCACGCTTGTTTTTATGTTTTTCTCAACTTTTACTTTTTCCTTTTTTGCTTTTGCTAATTTTTCAGCCTCATCATTTTTACGTTTTATTTCATCTTCAATTAATTTCTTAATTGCCAGTTGTAACTCTTCTGATTGTTTCTTTTTCTTATTTAATTCAACCCGCAATTCTTTTTCTTTCTTTTGTATTTGTTGTAAAGATTGTTCTTCTTCAGATTTTTCCTGCGATAATGTTTGTTTTGCCTCTTCTTGTTCTCCCAATAACTGCTTTTTTTCTTCTAATTGCTGGGTTAAAATTACTAATTGTGTTTGCAGCTCGGTTTTGTTTTTTATTATTTCTTTACCTTGCTTTTCTCTGTATTTTTCATATTGCTGAATATATTTTAGCCGCTGATATGCCTGATAAAAATCGTGAGAAGAAAATATAAATACCAAATCATTCATGTTCCCTAATAAAGATTGTTGTTTTTGAGCATGTACCAACATTTTAGCATATTCTTTTTTGAGCTTGGCTAAATCTTTTTGTAATCGATCTATATTATTGTTTGTTGTTTGAATGGTTCCATTAACCTTATTTACTTCTTGTTGAATGGTTTGAATAAGGTCTTCACGCATTTCAATTTTTTTCTTTAGAATAATAATCTGACTAATAGATAATTTTTTACTAACTCCCGTTTCTTTCAACATTTTATTAAGCATTGCAATTTCCTCTTCCAATTTTTTCTTTTTCTTTTCTAAATTCTTTTTTGAATTTCCCGGCTGTGCATTAAGAGCTGTTGCCAAAGCAATTAATAAGATAAAAATTAAAAGATATAGTTTTCTAAAAAAAATCATTTGTGCAAATATAGAAGGTTAATATAGCAATAACAATAATTATAAGAATATTTCCTTCTTTGAATTCGTCCAAATTATTTTAGGGCTATTTTGGTGCTGTTTTGTATTGTTGCGGGATATCCGCGGTTAGTGTCTTTAAGAAGATTGCTATGTTAGTAATTTCTTCTTGTGATAAATCTTTATTAAGTTGTAATTTTGCCATTATCTTTATGGCATCTTCTAATTTTTGTACACTGCCATCATGAAAATAAGGAAAGGTTTTTTCTATATTTCTTAAAGACGGAACTTTAAATACATATTTATCTGCATCAGAATTTGTAACCTGAAATTTACCCTCGTCTATATTTTTACTTTTTGTGAAATTCCAGTAATTTCCATAAATACCAAACTTCTGAAACATTGTTCCTCCAAGCACTACCCCATTATGGCATGTAACACATCCTGTTGTAATAAATGTAACAAGTCCTTTTTTTTCTGATTCAGATAAAGCCTCTTTATTCCCTTTTAAATAATCATCGAACTTAGATGGCGTTGCTAATTGCCTTTCAAATGCACCGATTGCCTTCTTAAGATTCTCATAAGTAATGGGTTGCTTTTCGTTTGGGAATGCCTCGCTAAATAGTTTTATATACATAGGAGAATTTTGTAATCTTTTTATTAAAAATCCTTCCGTTGGGATATTCATTTCTATAGGATTTAAAATGGGCATTCCGGATTGTTGTTCGACATCTTTTGCTCTACCATCCCAAAATTGCGTTGAATGAAAAAAGGCATTTAGTGTAGTAGGAGAATTTCGTCCTCCAAATTTTCCCTCGTCGCCTTCAGATGTAGGGGCATTATCTACACCATACGTCTCTAAATTGTGACAAGAATTACAACTAATATTTTGTTTTTTAGATAATTGTTTATCAAAATATAGATGCTGCCCAAGTAATATTAATTTTTCGTTTGCACTGTCACTTACTGCAATAGGTGTAAAAAAAGAAAGCTTGTCGGACAATTCTACATCATACGATTTTTGTGCTTCTTGTTTATTTTCCTCCTGCTTAATATTATTTGTACAAGACACTGCAACAATGAGGATTAAAATAATTCCAAAATAATTCTTCATATTTTTTGCAACAAAAATAATGTTTCTATTTATAATCCCATTAGAAAATCTTTAGTATTAATACCATCAGCAAAATCTGTGATGTCCGGAAACTGTGCCTTCCCAAAAGGAATATAATTGTTACCTACTACACATTGTATTTCAGTTGCATTATCAGATATATACTTTTCAACCTCTCTATCAGATTCGTAAAAATCATAATAAAGCACTGCTACAGGAGCGTGGATATCTTTACTTTGTTTTAATATTAAAAAATTATTTTCAAGAAAATTCTCTCTATTCAATAAATAAATACTCCTATAATAGTCGTAGTTATTACAATATTTGTGATGTTGCATCAAAAATCCATAATCAAAAACAGCATTAAATATTTGCTGAACATCATATCCTTTTGGCAACAAGAGTTTCGACACATTGCGGCAACCCAATCCAAAATAAAGTAAAATATCATCTGCTAAATTCTTTAATTCGCTTTCCGATTCTTTTCCATTTAAAACAGCAATAGAGGTTCTGGTTTTCCTGATAATTTTCGGGTATTTAGAAAAATATGATTCAAAATATTGTGCTGTGTTGTTGCTGCCTGTAGCAATAATGGCATTGGTTTCATTAAGTGGAATTTTGTCGGTAATCAATTGTATTTTACTTTTTATCTCAGGATTTATTTCACCTAACATATCTATTATCATTTTTGTAAGAATAATATCTTTTGACGATGGTTTTAAAAATACCCGATGCCCGGATAATAGCACTGTCATTATATCATGAAAACAAACAAGCGGAATATTTCCGGCAGCAATTACAAGTATATTCAAT
>WBZR01003386.1_pt1 | contig 14498 bp, 12 predicted proteins | sample 5204231 | NCBI WGS metagenome assembly WBZR01 (sample SAMN12412403, study PRJNA552823) | activated sludge metagenome | isolation source: activated sludge from anammox sidestream of wastewater treatment plant... | place: USA: Virginia | collected 2017-08 | reverse complement strand
GGTGCCCGCCGTGCAGGAAAGAGATACCGGGATTTATTAATCTTTATAATAAATACAAAAATAACAATCTGGAAATTATAGGGATCGCCTTTGATGAGAATGGGCTTGAAGTGGTTCCTGAGGTTATAAAAAAAATGGGTATTAACTACCCTGTTTATCTTGGCTCTGATGATATTGCTCAAGCGCACGATCTCCGTGCATATCCTACTACCATTATCTATGGTAAAGATGGTAAGATCGCGAACAAACATATTGGTTATGTGTCTGAAAATGGTTTTGATGATGAGATCGCTGCATTGCTGAAGAAATAAAAATAATAATTGAGGAATATCAACAGGGAAGATACGGTAAGATGTCTTACTAACGTTGAAGAGATATGTAAAGACTGCAAAGGTCTTTATTGAGAAGATTGGTTAAGGCTTTCACTTCGTGTTACATAGCCACTTACACTTTTTTATCTTTTATCCGATGTCTGTAAAGAATATTTGGATGACGGTGTAAACTGGGAGGCGTGTACTGGTATAAGAAAATATTGCTGGCTATCTATCCCCCCAGCTACACTGATGGTTCTGATAGTAACATCTGCATATTCTTATAAGGGATAGAGTATCGTCAGACCAAGAGATGCTTCTTTTATGAAATCAACCACAATCTTTAAAAAAAATACAAAGTAGGCTAGAAGCAGAGCGATGATACCTGCAATTGAGGCGCAATAGGTATAATAAAAATGTCCATTTGACTTCGTCTCTCTACGGACTTCATTAAATCCGTTTCTACTTGTATTTCTATCATTTTGTATAGTTTTTTCCATATTTTTACTCCTCTCTAATATTTACAATATTCTGGCAGAGACTTAAAACGGGGTGCGGCAAAGCCGGAACACTACGGACTTTTTATCTCTATTTCAGACTATTATCTTCTCTCTTTGGTGGTAAGAAGAGATACGATATGGCTTCAGGGAATTTGCGGAGACGAGAATTGTTGTTGCATTATGAATAAAGACCGAAGCGACCGGAGCTATTGCCCCTAAGATACCGAGACCTATCAAGACGCTGTTAATTCCAATAATGTGCCTGAAGTTTTTTTTGATGCGGGACATAGCATCCTGCGCAATCTCCCTTGCATCAATAAGCCCATCAAGCGGTACATCTAAAAGTAAAATGTCACAAGCCTCTTTTGCGATATCTGCACCATGATTCAGAGATATGCCAACGTCAGCATAAGAAATAGCAGGGGAATCATTTATCCCGTCGCCAACCATCGCAACCACATAACCCTGTTCTTTTAAATCTTTAATTATTTCTGTCTTCCTTTCCGGAAGAGCATCCGCACAGTATTCCTCTATACCGAGTCTTTTTGCCACAGTATGCGCTGTAGCATCATTATCACCGGTAAGCATGATGATTCGCTTCACACCCAAATTCTTAAGCCGCATGAGAAACATTTTCGAATCTTCTCTTACCCGATCCTCAATAATCACAATACCTGCAAGCTTATCTTCCACTGCTACATAGAGTATTGAATATCCGCTGTCCATAAAATTTTTTATTACAGGCTCCTCATCTTCCACACGAATCTTATTGTCCTCACAAATGAAATGTTTGCTCCCCACCAGGATCCTCTTGCCATCTATCCTTGAAGCAATACCATGTGCAAGAATATATTCTACCTCTGCATGGTTCTCTTCATGGACAAGCCCTTCGTCTTCAGCCCTTTTCACCACAGCAGTTGCCACCGGGTGTGGAAAATGTTCCTCCACACATGCCACGTTTTTCAACAGGTATTCCCGGTTAAAGCTGTTAAAGGGAATGAGATCAAAAACTTTTGGCTTTGCTTCGGTAAGGGTTCCGGTCTTGTCAAAGACAAAGACGTCTGCCTGCGCCAATTTTTCTACAAATCTGCCACCTTTTACGAGGATTCCCCGCTTTGATGCAGCTATCATCGCCGACATAATTGCTAAAGGAGTTGACAGTTTGATGGAGCATGAGTAATCCACCAGCAGCACCGAGGCAGCTTTTAATGGGTTATTTGCAAAGAGGTATATCAGCCAGCTCAGCAAAAAGCTATAAGGAACAATCTTGTTTGCAAGCATTTCCGCATAATTTTGCACATCTGCTTTTAAACCTTCTGATTCCTCAATCACCTTGATTATCTTGGAAACCCTTGTTTCATCACCCACCCTTATAGACTTTATTGTTAGAAGGCCTTCCGCCAGCACGGTACCAGCATAAACCATTAACCCCTCCATTTTAGGAACCGACACAGGCTCGCCGGTCATTGACGACTGATTGACCAGAGCCACGCCCTCTGTCACAATACCATCCACGGGGATACTGCCACCCGTTCTTACAACCACAAGATCACCTGCAACTACGTCCCTTGTATCGACCCTCATTTCCCGGCCATTTTTCTTTATCCATGCCCACCCATCCTGACCCTGAAACATCTTTGAAAAGCTTTCTCGTGATTTTTGCCGTATCCGCTCTTCGAGGTAGTCGCCAACTTTCAAAAAGAACGTTATTAAACCTACAGCCAGGTAATCCCCCCTTAGCAATGAAATTCCTATTGCCGCCGAATCTAGAGTGTCAACATTCAGGCGTTTGTTCAGGGTTGCCATAAAACCTCTTCTCAGGACGGGCACGGCGCCATACAGGGCAAGGAACGGTTTTAGTATGAATGGTATAATTGGTTTTGCGAGCAAAAGAGCCCCGGATAACATTGCAGCCTTCTTTTTCTGTTTAAGGGTGTCTTGTTCAAAATTTTCTTTTTTTACAAAAACCAACAACGTCTCTTCTATTATCTTTAACAGGACAACCCTCACAGCACGGTCACCGTTATAGCTGACCAGGAGATTCCTGGTGTGGCGATTGAAGGATACCTTCCGTACCCCATCAACAGCTACAAATAATCCCTCTATCCGGGAATTTTCCGGGCAATGCCTTTTGGATAAGGCGAGACTGATCCTCATCCTTTGAGGAAGATCATGGATAATTTTGTATTTCATTCCTTCTTCTTCTGTTCCTCTGCCAGTTTTCTGAGTATTTGTTCTATTCTCTCAAGCCGGATTTCCTTCTCGTGCCCCTCTTTGACTCTGGAAAAGATGTATGCTCCAACCATGACTGCGCCAACCCCTCCGGCAATAGTTGCTAATGAACCGAAATAGGTTCTTGTTTTATTGATAATGCTCATGTTTACGCCTCCTCCTTTTTGGACCTCTGCCGTAAAGCCACCTCTACCATCTGTTCTACCTTTTTCAGTAGGTCTTGCTCCTTTTTTTCTGTCTCTGCTTCTGTCTCAAGGTCTTTCAGATGTACATGTTTTGCCTCAGCCACAATATCTTCTATATCCTCTTTTACTTTTTCATAATTTGCAATTAACCACTCTTTAAATGCAATGCCTTCTTTCGTAACTCCAACCGCAGCGGGCCGCATCTTCTTTGATAATCTGCCAATTCCAATGATGGCAAGGGCTCCCAATGCGCCACCAGCCATCAACCAGAGACTACGCTTGTCTATAAAAAAGCCGCCCATACGCTCCCCCCTTTCATTTTCATTGTTTTTGCCTTCTCCTTTTTCCTCTTTTTTTTCTTCCACAAAGACCCCCCTTTTGTTTCTAAAATGAATTCCACAGAACAATAAATACTACCTTCCGATTGCTGCTTTTATTGCCATTGGGACCAGGGCATTCAGCGGCATCGGCAATATCGCATGGGCAACCGCATCAGTCAGGGCATGTAAGGCATGTCTTGCAGCGGGTGGCTTTGAATTCTTTTCCTCTGCAGAAAACTGCCAGCTATCGGCCGACTTCTCCGCACATTCTTTCAAAACCCGGCTGACATATTGCGTTAAGGTTTGTCTGTCAATGTAGCGCTCATCAAACAGAACCAAGATCCTCCCGGTTTTGTGATTTACCGTTACCTCCGTCAATCCTCCTAAATACGCAACAATGCTTTCTTTTAAATATCTGCAAATATGTGATTTCCCCACAAGATTCTGGCTTTCAAACCTTATTCTACCCGGCAAAATACTTAGTGGAGCCATGTTTACGTTCTCCTTATAAAAGTTCTTTTTATCAAAACACTTAAATGGCCGTCTTATACAATAAGACGTTTTTTTTAGCAAACAACAATTACATCCAAGGCTCATATGATTTTTAGAATTTTATGATAATTGTCACTTTGATAACTGTTTTCGTGAAAAGTTAACCAATATTCCCATCTCTTCCTGTCAGAGGAATTTTATTTTTGGGAAAAGAGTTTGACCCCTTGCAAAATGGGGGATGTGACATCTTTGTGCATCGGCAATACCTCAATAGGGATTTTCACTATTTATTCTTTACCGCTGCAATACGTTCTTCCGGTAAAACCGGTATTTGGCGTAGCTGCGCCTCCGTAATTATATGTTTGAGATACGGCAGGTTATGGGCGTCTTCACCAACGATCACGTAGTCAACAAACGGTACAAGGGCTACTACTGACAAGTCAAATTTATCCATCTGTTTTGCATAGCAAAGGTGTATGTTTGTCACCCCGGAACCTTCCAGTTTTCGAGCTACACTAAGAAACCGATCAAGGCTACTGATTACCATCGCGGACATAGTTTATCTCCTTTCGCCGCTTCTTTAAAGTTCATCGGAGAAAAATGGATTCTCTTTTACTTCTCCCCAATGGCGGGAGACCGTCATTTTCCGTACCTGCGAGATGTATAAACTACACTATTTTACAAGAGGAATAAATTCCATTACCACATATTACTAAACCAGGCAAGCGGAAAAGACAAAATCTGGGTCAAAAATCGCAAGGGAATCCTGCCAGGATTTTGAACCCCGACAGGATTCACTTTATTTATGTTTCTGCTAAAAATGCAAAGTATCACTAAAAATATTATTAGTTACTATTATTACCACCGCCTGAGCCGCTTCCACCAAGGCATTCACCTGCTCCACTGGTATCGGCCTCGCTAGGGTCTTCACCGTTGGGGCCCTTTGCACCTCCAGCTATCCACCTTTCGATCTTTTGTATCTCATACTCCGTAAAATACGGACCGCCAAATGGCATACGATGGTCATTTTCAATTAATTCTTCGGTCTTCTGACCACGCAGGCGTTTTAAGATTAAGCTGTTTGCTGGATTTTCTAAATCTATGAGAGGCTCATGCAGACTTCCATCAGCGCCAGAGATTATACCTTCCCAGCTAGAGAGGTCCATGCATGCTTGGGATTGGGATCGTTCCCTGGACGTTGCGCTATTGTTATTATAGTGACAAAGACTGCAAGGAGTACTGCCATTGACCGATGCAGTGAGTAGTGGAAGCACGTCCCGATTAAAATCGGGGGATGGAGTATCGTCTATCGCCCCTTCTTCGATCCATTTCCGAATGATTGCAATTTCTTTTTTCGTAAAGAAAGGCCCACCATAAGGCATGCGGCCATCATATACGCCCATATTATCTCCTTCTCCCTCCAGCCTTTGCAGGAGAAGACTCTTTTTTGGATCGTTAGTATCTATGATTGGCTCTGTGCCTGCCTCAGCTCCGGCAATGATGTCTTTATAAGAACCCATGCTCAACTCGGCCTTGGCATTCTCCGGAATGCCGTTACTGGCTATTGTAAGATTAGTAAAATGGCATCTGACACAAGCAATTGGTTTTGATGTGCCTTTACTTTTTGCCTTTACAAAGAGAGGCAAGATATCCTTAGTAAAACTGACAGGTTTCTTCTTTTTTTTCAATGTTTTTACTTCTGCATTTACCTCATTTACTGCTGGCTGATTGCTCGCATTGCCTGACCTCAGATGAACAATTGTTGTAAAGACGGATACAAATATTCCAAGAAAAATAAAAAAATATTTCATTTTGTTTTTGATCATACCCTTACTCCGTTTATTGAAAATTAAATATTTAAAGCAATTCACTTTCGTAGTTATCGAGAATGGTGGATATTGTTTGTCTTGCGGCATCAGCATTTGCATTATCAACCATGTTGCTGGCATCTTTTAAAGCATGCAGGGCATCTTCCATCTCCTCGTTGTCTTTGGTACCGAGACGTATCTTTAAATCCTCCATAAATATTTTTGAGTAATGAAGCGCTTCTTCTGCAGTTATGATGGCGCGACCGCGATTGTCTGCATTGATGGCCGATTCGTTAGACTCCAATTCGCTTCTGACCCTACCAATAAACCCTTTACTCAGTTCTCTTATCACAATATTAGCATCCACATCGGCTAAATCACCCGTAAGCTGAGATTTTACGGTTTTGTTACCTTCGGGATTATCCTGTAAAACAAATGCTTCTATAGCCCTGTAATACATCTCGCCTTCTTTTTGATTCTCAAGGGCTCTTGCCAGGTTACTGTCCCTGTTGTTCAAAACGTCGCCGGTCTCCCTGATGACTGCTATATAGAATGCCCTGGTGAGAGAGATGCTGATAACCTGGCGCTGCATGCCAATCACAATTTCGCCTTCATCGTGATTTTCCATATTCAGGGCTTTCTGCCCTCGTATGAAAGCAACTAATATCTGATCTTCAAGGTTGGGATTACTTCCCGTTTCAATAGCTGTGTGGTCTTTACTAAGCACCTTGTTTTCCCTGTCTGCTGTGCCAACGATAGCCTGATAAGCGGCATACGCCTCGTCCCATAAGAACATAAGGTCTGCTCTTTCCTTGCGATGAAAATCATCGAGAACGTCAGTGGTGCGTTTAAGAATAGCCAGATAAAAGATCCGTTGCCGTGTCTTGTTAATAACCTGTGCTGCCAAATCTGGCGCGGTATTGTTTTTAATATCATCAAGGGCTCCCGCAATATCGCTATCCAGAGTTAAGTCGTTTTCTGCGTCTACTTCTTTCGTTAAAGCTTGTAATTCTCCCCGATAAACAGCAGCTAAGGAGTCTCCATCAATTGGAACCTGTCTTCTCAGTACACCAATTTCCTTGAAGGAAGTAACCGCAGAATCCATCGCCTTGGTATCGTTGGTTTTTGTATAGAGTGAAAAGATTAGGGTGAAATCCTTTTCTACTTCGCTGCTGCTTTTACTTATCTTCAAAGCCTCGGTCATTGTTTCAAAACCCGGTGATTTAACGATGAAGGTGTATCTCCCCTTTCTTAAATTGACGATTTCATATGCACCGTTAGAATCCGTTGAAACAGTCTCTTCCATGTTATTTTCATTTGTATCCTTTGTTACGATGGTTATATGCGCATCTTCTATGGGGTCACCATTTTCGTCTGAAACAATTCCAGTAATTGAGGCGGCTTGTGAAATAGATCCCTGTATGTCGTACAAGCATGTCGCGGCCAGCAGACCAATAACAATGAAAAACGACACGAATAGTTTGTTTTGCAAAAACATAACCAAACACTCCTTTCATATAGTGAGACTCACTCTCAACTACAGAACAAAAAAAAACACAATTGATGTCTATATTTTTATCTCGAAAACCCTTCTTTTTGAAGGTTTTTTACTTCCACTCCATCGTTCGGCCGAGCCTACGACGAAATCCCTTTAATACAAAGGAGGGGCTGAAGGAGTACAAATTCTGTTGTAGCCGTGCTGAGCCACGAATGATACTTTCCATCATCCAAATACCTCGACTTCATAGGGAATACTGTAACAATGAACTGTATCAAAATGTAGACTATTATTTTGCACTTCCCGAACCACCGCCACTTCCGCTTCCAGATCCACTACCGGATCCACCTCCCGAACCCTGAGGGTTCAATTGTATGTCAACCACTTTACTCTTTCCTTTTTTGATCTTTGCTTTTTCGAGGACGACTTGCTTGTTTACGTTTTTAAAGCCTGATTTTTTTACTTTCAGGGTATATGTCCCTGCCTGTAAGCCAGAAAATTTAAATTCACCCTTATTTCCCGATACCCCACTATCGTTAACCTGCAGTTTTTTATTTTTTAATATTACTTCAGCACCACCTACCGGACCTCCGGCCTTTTTCGATACCACACCGGATATTATTCCGGTAGCTTGTGCATTTACACTGGTATCTGAGAATAAGAAACCAAATAGGAAAGCAAAACACACCGGCAAAAAGATCCTTTTCAACATATTATTACCCTCCCGTGAAAAATTTATAACGGTTACAATATTAATCATAGACGTATTATATAAAATCATCTCCACTCAAAACGATACAATGTCAGCCAATTATAATCGGCCACACTGTACCGATCCCTTTTAAATTCTGCTAATTTATTTAATTTATCTTTATACTTGTCCCGCTCAAAAAGCTTGGAAGAGATAAGGATATGCTTTGGTTTGTTTTTAAAACGCCCCAGATCGTTTAAAACACCACTCATACGTGACACAAAATAGACATGGCTGTTCTTCCTGTCGCACCATTCAGGGGCATAATATTGGAATAAGCGCCAATCATTTAAACAGTAAAATTTCGTATCCTCTTTATGATAATTATTCGTTATGTAATGTATTGTCGAGACAGATGGCGGCTCTTCATTCCTGTTGATAGAAACGATCCTCAAAGAATCAAAACCTTGAGAGGCAACAAAGATAAATACGATCGCGAGAAACAACAGGATGCCGAACCTCCTACTCTTCAGATAATTGGTAAACGCGTGTAACAAGCCAGCACTGATAAGAATAATTAAAAAAGGTACAAGTACCATGACTTGGCGGATTGCATCTTGAACAAGGACAATCCAGAGGAAATAAGGAATTAAAAAAGCCAGCAGGAACTTATTCCGAAGGGTCCATTTTTCATACATTAAAAAAAATACAAGGGAGATCACCACAATGATGGTTGGAACAATTCTAAGGATGGGAGTATCCACCCACCAGGTACCCAGACAGTGCGCGCTGAGATTATGAAAGATATCTAAAAAACGCTCACCATAATCTTTGGTGGTGATGATGGAATTTCCTTCCCGGTAAAAATGATAATCAGCATGGCTTAAAAATTTCTTATAGAATTTATAGGGGGTAAAATGAACAATGAGATATCCCAGCCAGGAAGCTATGCCAAGGCTCAGGCCAGATAGCCCCGATACTATTACCTTTCTGCGGCATATCTTTTGGCTCAGTTGGTATGCCGTATATGCCATTATCGGTAGTAATGCGAGATAAGTAACTCTGACGCCCAGTCCCAACCCTAAGAGTACGCCACCCCATGCAAGGTTTTTCAATGAGGCAGAGAATTTGGTATCTTCGTGGTAACATTCCAACGCCAGATAAAAAAAAAGAATGGAAGTAATAACAAAGAATAAACCAAAGGCATCCGAGAGTGGCTTTTCTGCCTGCAACCAAACCTGCGGATTCACAATGTATAGGACGACAGTAAGGTTGGCTACATCCTGAGAAAACATTCTCTTTGATAGTTCATACAGTGGATACACAGCCAGGCTGCTTAATAAAATACCAGAAAATACCAAAGCCTGTATATCGGACCCAAAAAGTTTGTACCAAATCCAACTCACAAACATATAAATCGGATAGCCCGGAAAGTGAGGCTGATCGTGTAAAATGTCATAACCTTTAGATAAACCGAAAGCGAAATTTACGCTATCCCACTCGTCAATATACTTACCAAAATAGAGTAATCTGGTAAACAGGCAAACACTTACAGCGGCAAAGGGGACTATACAACTTTTCAAAAAACTTGGTTGTATATAATTCTGACCTGGAGTATTTGTCGTTTTATAAGAGATTGTTTGTTGCATATTAGCAAAAAATGAATAAGCGCTGGATATTTTAAGAGTATAAGGAATATTATGCGGTAACCGATGTTGTCTCAATCAATTCCTCTTCAGAGCGCATAAATTGCACATCCGCCTTCTTGTCTAAATTATCCAGCATAAGATTTTGCGCAGCCGTTATTCCCATTTCCATAGCGGTGTCCATAAAGATATAACGGAATGTACCCTGCCTGCCACATGTAATTAAGTTATCGTACTGACCTAAAAAATCAAAGAGTTTCTGTCTATGCATTGCATAATCAAGACTATAGACAGGATAACCGTGTACCACGCTGGTTGTAAAATAATCAATAATGAAATCCTGAATATCAATCCCCAGCTCCTTTAAATCTGCAAGGCTACGCTTCAACAAGCTTTCCTCGGAACAATTCCAGATTTCATCATTTTCGTTACAAGGAATCTCTAGCATAATGGATGTTTTCCCCCCTGGTGCGCTAAAAGGACTTCGCCGCTTTGGCTCCTGGATGCGTGTCATGATATATTTGCCCTCAGAAACATACATCCACGTGTTGTCGCTGATATCAGGGAGATCTACCAGGATATTTAAAAATCTGACAGAACGAAACTTTAACGCAGATGTATGATTTATGATATCCCTTGTAAGGTACCCCGGAAATACCTTTACGAGATCAGTCAGGGGAATCGTTGATATGATAGCGTCGCAATTGATCCTTTTTGTGATGCCGTGCTGATTGTAGCAAATACTTTCAACGGTATTGTTACTTACCTGTATGCTTGAAACGGATGCATTAAGAATAATATTTCCTCCCATTTTGGAGATATCTTCACTCATGACATCAAACATCTGTCCGATACCGTTTTTGGGATAAAAATATCCTTTTGCATAAGTTCGTGGTGTACCTTTCCTTAACTTAAAGAGTCGGAAAAGAACTTCTTTGAGATTCAGCAGCGAGATTCTCTGTGATGCCCAATCGGATGATATGAATTTGGGAGATATACCCCAAAGTTTTTCAGTATACGGCCCAAAAAATAAATTATAGAGCGCCCTGCCAAAGCGATTGACAATCCAATCCTCAAAAGAAATATCCTTCTTCCGGAAGATAATTCCGGAGATGGTAGATATCAAATATGAGGTAAATGCTTTTAGATTCGTCCAAAGATCCATCTTCAGAAAGATGTCTTTGGCGGACAGGGGATACTCGAAAGTTTTTCCCTGCAGTAGGATCACACTCTTTCTATTAGCAGTCAACAATTCCTTGCCCATCATCGTACAAACATTTCCAACAAGTTCCTTGTTTTTTGAAATGAAACGATGTCCCCCGAGATCAAACCGAAAACCTTTATATTCATTGGTAATGCACAATCCGCCCACCTTAGATTCCTTTTCAACAACAGTAACATCGTATCCATACTTTGAAATCTCCCAGGCAGCTGATAGCCCGCATGGTCCACCGCCAAGTACAAGTATCTTTTTTTTCATTTCCTGTACTCCTCTCTATAGTCAGGACAGGGATTTATCCGGACAAACATAAAAAGCGTATCTTTGTTAGGTTCAAAATACTAACAATCTGTGTTTATCCGTATCCCAAAAATCCTTATATCATCAAGCAATGTCTTCGGTTACAGGGTGGCACAGACAAACTTGCTTGTTCATGTTGTTTGAATATACACACGGGTTTGGAATACACCACGCCAACAAACGAAGTTTTCCCGTGCCACCCTATAATCCGCTTAAATAAAATAAAAATCCTATGCAATGAAACTAAAAATACGTAGCAACCGAAAACAGAAAGGCATTATTAGCGATATCTGCCATATCCTTTTCTTCCATATTTATCTGGTAGTCAAGCTTAAAAACAGTATCTTCCGTGTAGCGGTAGTTCAGACATGGGGTGATGCGATTTCTTAGCCAATGAACGCTTTCAAAGTTGTCATCCCTGCCTGCTGTTTGCACCTGTTCCCATCGCAGAGCGCCGGTAAAGGTCGAATTTTCAGTAAAAATACGGGGACTCCAGCTTTTTAATATAGAGGGCATAAAGTGGTAACGGGCTTCCACATAATAACCCCACATATCATCGGTAATCCCGGCAGCCTTAGCCATCTTATTGGTCTCGATAAAGGCATAACCCCCTTCTCCAACCAATTCAAAAGCACCTTTTTGATAGGCAAAGTCAAACGCCGATAGGGTTAACTGATTCTCATTTTCTTCGTCGTAACGGCATGTGTAAGCAGAGCCGCCAAACTCCAAACCTATAAAAGGACTAAACTGAACGCGTCCTACAAAACCAGGGCTTTTATTATAGTTGTCAAATTGGTAGCCACCCTTAGAGCTTCTTAATCCATTGACCTCTCCAAAACGTGCGGTCCCGTTTGCATCCAGGCCACGAAATGCCCCATTCGTAACGTAAATTTCATAATCCAGCTTGCTTAATTCTGTGGGATAACAACTGCCAAAGAAACCCATGCCTGCGTCAGTAAGGGTAGTTGGAATAATCAACTGGTCGACCAGTGGGCGATCCGTAAAGTCCTGCAAAGGAGAATCATGTACGAGATTATATTTTCCCAGAGGTGTAAGTACAAATCCGCCCCGCCAATTAATCCAATCGTTTATCAAAAAATCTATTGTACCAAATTCAAGGATTACCTCTCCGGTTCTCCCGCCCCCATAGCCTCCGTGCTCAAATTCTATTTCTGATGCAAGCTTTACGCGATCCGAGATATCTGAGTAGATAAAGGGGATAAACCTTGTCTGATCGAAGCCTTGATTACCCTTGCTATCCTCTGATGCACGATATTGGAAGTCCATGTAACCACCCAGATACGTGTTTCTCCCAAATCTTCTCAAAAATGGTTTTGAATAAATACCTCCGAATTGCGGCGCAAGCTTGTGTTCGGCCAGCTCGGCTCCAGGCTTGGTTAAATACGTGGATTCTCTTTCTCCCTCTGTATCCGCAGATCTTTTCGCCGTTGTTGTCTGAGCTGGTGTTTCTTCCACGGCAACCTTTATCTCCTTTTTTTGTACTTCCTCTTTTAATGATGCAATCTCTTTTTCCTTTTGAGCGTCTTTTTGAATTTGTAGCTTGAGCAAATCCTTTATTTCTTTTAATTCGTTTTCGAGCATCTCAACCTTACCTTTCAACGCCTCCGTTTCGGAAGATTGTGCAAAGCTATCGGCGATGAAAACAAATACGAATAAAAATCCTATAGCCAGGAGACTCGCATAACGCATAATCTAAACTCCCTTTAAAAAAAATGTACTAAGACTCATTCTCAATATGGTGCATGATTATATTCATTCTTTAATAAATGTCAAGGGTATTTTTAGAAAATGATATCGCCCTTTTCACCACTTGAATCATTTGATGAAAAATGTATTGCTTTGAATGAAAAAAGGTAACTATTCAGCGAAACAGATGGTGAGAGAGAATATTTTCTCAGAATAGTTAGGAGCCGATAGGGAAAACGGGCAGACGGGAAAATCCCGAAGGGATGACATGATTATAGAGAGAGAAAAACGCACCATAACATTCAACCTCGTAGGGGTGAAATATCGAGAAAATAAGGATACCATGCCACCCCTTCAGGGTTAACCGTCATTGCATAACGATATGCTATAATAATGACATCCCTTCGGGATTACAGAATCAATATTTTGTTCACTCGTAGTGTTTGTGAGCGAAAGTACGCTGAATAGTTACGAAAAAAGTCCTTTTTGCTTTATCGTTGCTAGTTTTAAAAAGAGTTGCATAATACGAATCGGTTTGTTATTATTTTCCCCTATTGAGAGATAAATTCTGACCACTTCTATATTTATACTTCGAGGTAGAGAGTGCATGGCAAAGAAAGCTACAGGTGCTAAAAAAAGCTGTTCCTTCTGCGGAAGAAACTATGATGCCGTGGGCCGGCTGATTCAGGGCGATGCAAACATCTTTATTTGCAACGAATGTGTTGATGCTTGCCACATGCTGCTGAAAAAAGATCAAAAGAACATTTCTGCGAAACCAATCGGAAAAATACCCACTCCGTCACAGATTAAGCAACATTTAGATGAATATATCATAGGTCAGGATAAGGCAAAAAAAACGCTTGCCGTTGCTGTTTACAACCATTATAAGCGTTTGATCACAAGGGCAAGTAGTGAGGGAGTTGAGATAGAAAAAAGTAATATTTTACTTATCGGCCCCACGGGTTCAGGGAAGACACTTCTCGCACGCACCCTGGCAAAAATCCTTGATGTGCCTTTTACCATCGCGGATGCAACCACGCTCACCGAGGCCGGGTATGTGGGGGAAGATGTGGAAAATGTGCTTTTAGGCTTATTAAGAAACGCCGATTTTAATCTCCAGCGTGCACAGCAGGGCATTATTTATATTGACGAGATTGATAAGATTGCCAGGAAAAGCACCAATCCCTCTATCACCAGGGATGTTTCCGGCGAAGGAGTGCAACAGGCCCTCCTAAAAATGCTGGAAGGAACCATATCAAATATCCCCCCCCAAGGTGGCAGAAAGCACCCGGAACAGCAGTATATTCAAATGGACACGCGGGATATTCTTTTTATCTGCGGTGGAACCTTTACCGGCATAGAAGAGATTATCCGGAGAAGGATTGGAAAAACAAATATCGGGTTTGATTCGGGAAAAGAGGATAAGCCGGACGAATCTTTCGGCGACATTCTGAGCAAAGTGGAGGTTGAGGATATCATCGATTACGGAATGATTGTAGAGTTTATCGGACGATTACCGATTCTTGCGCCGCTGATGCCATTGACCGAGGCAGACTTGATCAAGGTCATGGCAGAACCAAAGAATTCTC
>WBZR01003385.1_pt1 | contig 14506 bp, 10 predicted proteins | sample 5204231 | NCBI WGS metagenome assembly WBZR01 (sample SAMN12412403, study PRJNA552823) | activated sludge metagenome | isolation source: activated sludge from anammox sidestream of wastewater treatment plant... | place: USA: Virginia | collected 2017-08 | reverse complement strand
TCGTCGGGGAGCTGGCGCGCGTCCAGGGGGCGCGGGTGCCGGGGCGGCTCGTGACCTCCGCGAAGTCGTGGCTCACCCACGCCGCGGTCGACCGCGGCGCCGCGATCCTGCCGTGGGGCGCCGCCGCCGACGTGCCGCGCCTCTCGCCGGTCGCCGCATCGGCGCGCTATCTCGCCCACCTACGCGCGCTCTGGGATCATCGTCATCCGGACGCGCCGCTCGCGGAGCAGCAGCTCGTGCTGACCGTGCCGGCGTCCTTCGACGAGGTGGCGCGCGAGCTCGCCGTCGCGGCCGCACGCGAGGCGGGGCTCGCGGACCTGACGCTGCTCGAGGAGCCGCAGGCGGCGTTCTACGCGTGGCTCGCCGCGCACGAGCGCCGCTGGGAGGCGGAGCTCGGGGGCGAACGGACGATCCTCGTCGTGGACGTCGGCGGCGGCACGACCGACTTCTCGCTGATCGCGTGCCGCACCGCCGGCGAGCGTCTCCGCCTCGAGCGCCTCGCGGTCGGCGACCACCTCCTCCTCGGCGGCGACAACATGGACATCGCGCTGGCGCGCCGGGTGGAGGAGCGGATCGGCGCCGAGGCCGGGAAGCTCGACAGCGTGCGCTGGCAGACGCTCGTGATGCAGTGCCGCGTGGCGAAGGAGCGCCTGCTCGCGGGCGACGCGGACGCCTGCACCGTCCAGGTCCCGGGACGCGGCCGCGGCGTCATCGCCGGCGCCGTCGCCGCGGAGGTGACGCGTGTCGAGGTGGAGGCGCTCGTGCGCGACGGGTTCTTCCCGGTGATCGACGCCGCGGCGCGCCCGCGGGCGACCGGGGGCGCGGGGCTGCGGGAGTGGGGGCTTCCGTTCGCGAGCGAATCGGAGATTCCGCGCCATCTCGCCGCCTTTCTCGCCCGCCACGGCGCGAGGATCGGCACGGGAGACGCGGTGCTCTTCAACGGCGGCGTCTTCACTCCCGCGGTGCTGCGCGCGCGGATGGTGGAGATCCTGGCGGCGTGGGCGGGCGGTGGGGCGCCCGCCGAGCTGCCGTCGGTCGGGCTCGACGACGCGGTCGCGCGCGGCGCCGCCTATTACGGCCTCGCGGCGCGGGGCGCCGGCGTTCGCGTCGGCGCCGGCGCGGCGCGGGCCTGTTACCTCGGGCTCGGACCGGCGGCCGACGATGCGGCGCGGGAGCGGCTCCTGTGCCTGGTGCCGCGCGGGGTGGAGGAGGGCGCGAGCGTGGCCGTCACCGAGCCCGAGTTCGAGGTGCTCGCGAACCAACCGGTGAGCTTCCAGCTCTACACGTCGACGAGCCGCAGCGGCGAGGCGCCGGGCGCGATCGTCGCGGCGCCCCGCGCCGACCTCGCGACGCTGCCGCCCATCCGCACCGTGCTGCGCCACGGACGCAAGCTCGCGGCGCGGACGATTCCCGTCCACGTCGAGGTGAAGCGCACCGCGCTCGGCACCCTCGAGCTCTGGTGCGCGGCCAAGGAGAGCGCGCACCGCTGGCGCCTCGAGTTCCAGCTGCGCGAGGCGCCGCTGCTCGCGAGCGACGAGGCCGCGGCCGCGCCGAGCGAGGCCGAGCTCGCGATCGGCGGCGAGCAGCGGCTCGCCGCGCTCGCCGCCATCGCCGCCGTCTTTCCCCCGAAGGATACGCCCGCGAACGTCGGGGACGCGGATCCGGCCGGCCTGCCCCGCGCCCTCGAAGGCGCGCTCGGCGCCGGCAAGGACGCCTGGCCGCTCGCCGTGCTGCGCCCACTCTGGGACGCGCTCTGGGCGGGAGCCGCGTCGCGCGCGCGCAGCGCCGCCCACGAGGCCCGCTGGCTGAATCTCTGCGGGTTCCTGCTGCGGCCGGGGTTCGGACACGAGATGGACGCCTGGCGGGTGAAGCAGCTCGGCGGGCCGCTCGCCGCCGGGCTCGCGTATCCGCGCGCCGTCCAGAATCGCGCCGAATGGTGGAACCTCTGGAAGCGGGTCGCGGGCGGGCTCGAGCGGGGACCGCAGCTGCGCCTCCACGGCGAGGTCGCGCCGTGGCTCCTGCCGCGCCGGGCGAAGAAGGCGAAGGTGAAGGTCGGCGGGAGCGCGCGCCCGGGCACGCAGGAGATCCGCGAGATGTGGCAGGCGATCGGCGCGTGCGAGCGGATCGACGCGCGGCTCAAGGTCGAGCTCGGGGACGTCATCGTCGACGACGTCGTACGCGGCAAGGCGGCCCCGCAGCAGCTCTGGGCCCTCGCGCGGCTCGGCGCGCGGGAGCCCCTCTACGGCCCGTTGAACACGGTCGTGCCCGCCGCCGACGTCGCGCGCTGGCTCGACCGCATCCTCGCGCTCCCCGCCTGGGCCGAGCCCGGCGTCCTCGCGTTCGTGCTGGTCCAGATCGCCCGGGTCGTCGACGACCGCGAACGGGATCTCGACGGGCCGCTCCGCGATCGCCTCGCCGCGCGCGTGGCGGATCTCCCGGGCGGCGGGCGGAGCCGGCTGCTCCTCCACGAAGCGGTGCCGCTGGACCGCGCCGAGACGGGGCGCCTGTTCGACGAGTCGCTGCCGACGGGTTTGCGGGTGCGGACGAGCTGAGATCAGCCGAGCCGCGGCTTCATGCGCCACTTCAAGAGCAGCAGGATCGACGCGAACATCGCACAGAGCACGAGGGTCGGCACGGCGACCTCCATGATCCCCGCGCCGCGCTCGATGATGCGGCGGCTCGCGATCTGGTACCAGCGCAGCGGCAGGACGCCGCCGATCTGCCGGACGCCGTCGGGCATCAGCTGGTAGGGCGTCATCACGCCGGAGAGGACGAACGACGGCATGATGAAGAAGACCGAGAGGAAGACGGCCTGCGCCGACGTCGACGCGAGCGACGAGACGAAGGTTCCGATCCCGAGCGAGGCGAGGACGAAGGGCAGCGTCACGAGGAAGAGCAGGAGGATGCTGCCGCGCGGCCAGAAGTCGAGCAGCACGCCGGCCGGGACGAGCGCGAGCACCACCTCGCCGTAGCAGAGCGCCACGTAGGGCAGCAGCTTCCCGAGTACGATCTCGACGGCGCTCGTCGGCAGGGAGAGCATCTGCTCGTAGGTCCCGTTCTCGCGCTCGCCGACCAGCGCGAGCGCCGTCGCCGACAGGCAGACTTGCGTGAGCACCATGGCGGCGAGGGCCGAGAGGAAGAAGCTGCCGTCGTCGAGGGTTGCGTTGAACCAGAAGCGCTGGCGGACGTCGATCGGGCCGGCCTTGGCGAGCGCGGCGTCGGGGCGTGGACGGTGCGCGCCGCCGCGCGGATCGTGGGCGGCGGCGATCTCGGCGAGGACGCCGCCGATGCGGGCGGCCGTGAGCGGATCGGCGCCGTCGAGCAGCACCTGCACCGTCGGCGTGCCGCGCTCGATCTGGCGCGCGAAGTCGCGGTCCACGACGAGTAGCGCGACGGCGCGCCCGTCGTGGAGACGGGCCACGCCGTCGTCGTAGCTCGCGACCCGCGCCGGCGACAGGAAGTACCCGCTCGCCTGGACGTCCTGGACGAGCCGGCGCGACGCGGTGGTGTCGCTGCGGTCGAGGACGACCCACGGGACGTTGCGCGGCGTGAAGGAGACGGCCATGCCGAGGATGACGAGGAAGCTGACGGGCTGCACGATCATGGCCACGAGGAGCGGCCGGTCGTGGCGGATCACCATCGCTTCCTTGTAGGCGACGGCGAGCACGTTGGACCACGCGCGCCTCATGCGCGCGCCCCGACGGCGCGAAAGGCGACCGTGATGAGCGCCGCCCCGAAGACTCCCACGAGGAGGAGCTCGGTGGCGAGCTCGAACGGCCCCGCCGCCCGCAGATAGATCGCGCGGGCGATCCGGATGTAGTGCGTGGCCGGAATCGCCTCGGAGATCCACTGAAAGCCGATCGGCATGTTGCGGATCGGGAAGACGAAGCCGCCGAGGAAGATGAGCGGGATACTGGAGAGGACGGTCTTCTGCACCGCCTCGGCGGGCGTGCCCGAGGTCGCCGACAGGATGACGCCGGTCGAGAGGGAGACGAGCACGTAGCCGGCGGTCGCGAGCACGAAGAAGAAGGCGTTGCCGGCGGGCCAGACGCCGAGGACGAGGCCTGCAGCGAGGACCATCAACACGACGTCGGCGGTGAAGACGGCCCCGAGCGGCAGGATCTTGCCGAGCACGATCTCGGAGGCGCTCGCGGGGGTCACCTGGAGCTGCTCGAAGGTGCCGCCGACCCGCTCGTTCACGACCGACACGGCGGTAATGAGGGTCGTGAGGAACGTCAGCACGAAGCCGTACGTTCCGGCCACCATGAAGGGGGTGCCGTCCAGGGTCGGGTTGAAGAGGGCGCGGGCGACGACGCGCACCCCGCCGCCGCCGCGCTCGCCCGCGCCGTCGGAGGGCGGTCCCCGCCGCGCGCGCAGGTCGACGCCGGTGGCGTTGACGAGACCCAGGAGAAAGGCCTCGGCGTTGCCGGCCACGACCGTTTCGCCGCCGTCGTAGAGCACGTGCAGCGACGGCGGTTCGGCGCCCGGACGCGCGGTCTCGAGCCGCCGGTCGAAGTCGGGCGGCACGACGACGGCGACGCTGATCTCGCCGGCGACGAGGGCGCGGTCGACCGCGTCGCGGGTGGCGTACGGACGGATCGCGAACGTCCCGTTCGCGGCCAGGTCGGCGGCGAGGCGGCGGCTTGCGGCCGTGCGGTTCGCGTCGAGGAGCCCGAGCGTCAGGTTGCGGACCTCGGTCGACAGCGTCAGGCTGAACGCCATGAGCGCGGCGAGCGGGACCGCGATCAGGATCGTCACCGTGAAGGGATCGCGCAGCGTCGCGCGCGACTCGCGGATGAGGAGGGCCCGCAGGCGTCGGGCGCGGGCCCGGAGCGCGTTCGACGCTTCGGTGAGCCGGATCTGCGGCGGTGCGCTCGTGCTCCCCGTCTCCGGGCGCTCCGCGAGGAGGGGCGCGCCGTACGCCGCCGCGGCGGCGGGGTGCGCCTGGGCCTCGCGCATGAGGCGCCGGAAGACGTCGGACATCTCAGGACGCTCGATCGCGATCGGCGCATCGGGGTGGGCGGCGGCGATCCGACCGGCGGCGTCGAGCACGGGGGCCGAGAGCGTCGGTGTCCGCAACACGAGCGTACCGTCCTCGGTCGCGACCGCGCCGCCGGTCGCGCCGAGGGCGCGCGCGGCCGCGGCCCGCGCTTCGGGCGGCAGCGCGATCCGCAGCCGGTAGCCGTCGGAGAAGCGGCGACGGATCTCCGCCGGGTGCGCGTTCGCGATCAGGCGCCCGGCGTCGATGAAGCACGTCCAGTCGCAGTACTCGACCTCCTCGAGGAAGTGCGTGGTCACGAACACCGTTACGCCGGCCGCCGCCTCGGCCCGGATGCGGTCCCAGAAGAGCAGGCGGTTGTGGAGATCGACGCCCGCGGTCGGCTCGTCGAGAAAGAGCACGCGCGGCCGGTGCAGGATGCTGAGGGCGAGGCCCGCCCGCTGGCGGACGCCTGCGGGGAGCTCGCTCGCCTTCTCGTGCTCCACGTCGGCGAGCTCGAAGCGCTCGCGCAGCTCTCCCCAGCGCGTCTCGAGGTCGCGACCCTGGAGACCGTAGAGCCCGGCGTAGAACTCGAGGTTCTCGCGGAGGGAGAGCCCCTGGTACAGACTCACCTTCTGCCCCATGTAGCCGATGTGGTCGCGCACCCGGCGGGGCGTGCGGATGACGTCGATGCCGTCCACCTCGATCGTGCCGGCGGTCGGGGTCAGCAGCCCGATCAACATGCGGATCGTCGTGCTCTTGCCCGAGCCGTTGGCGCCGAGGAAGGCGAAGATCGACCCGGGCGCCACCGCGAAGTCGAGCGCGTCGACCGCCGTGAAGTCGCCGAAGCGCTTGACGAGGCCCGTGACCCGGATGATCGGCGTGCTCACGCCGCCGCCCCCGCGGCCGTCGTCCGCGCGAGCGCGAGCAGGGTCGCCTCCATGTCCACCGCGACCTGGTCGACGAGCCGAACGCCGGGCAGCGTCGCCAGCGTGCGGCGTACCGTCGCCGCGCCGGGCGTCGTCGCGGTCGGCACCTCGATGCGCGCGACCTCGCCGCTCGCGTGAGTCTCCGCGACCCACGGGAGCGCGCGCGCCACCCGCGCGATTTCGTGCGGGTCGTCGCCCCAGGCGCGATAGAGCTCGACGCCGACGCCGGCGCGCAGCTCGTCGGGCGTCCCCGTCGCGACCACCCGGCCGTCGTCGAGGTACACGAGCCGGTCGCACGCGGTCATTTCGTCGAGGTAGCTGGTGCTGAGGACCACGAGCGTGTCGTGGCGGCGGCCGTCGAGGATGGCGAGGATCTCGCCGCGCGCGACCACGTCCACGCCGGCGGTCGGTTCGTCGAGGACGATCAGGCTCGGGCCGGGGACGAGGGCGTTGGCGATCGCGAGCTTCTGCTTCATGCCGCCGGAGAGGGCGCCGGCGGGGCGGTCGACGAACGGGGCGAGCCCCGTGCGCTCGAGGATCGGCATCGCGCGGGCGCGGAGCTCGTCGTCCGTCAGGCGATGCAGCCGCGCGGTGAAGCGCAGGTTCTCCATCACCGACAGGTCGCGGTGGAGGCTGAACGCCTGCGGCACGTAGCCGACGTGCTCCTTCAGTGCTCCGACGTCGCCCCGGAGATCGTACCCGAGCACCGTCGCCTCGGCGGCCTCGACTTCGAGGAGCCCGACGAGCGCGCGCAGCAGCGTCGTCTTGCCGGCCCCGTCGGGACCGATGATGCCGACGATCTGCGGCGTCGCGACGTCGAGGTCGATGCCGGCGAGGGCCCGGCGTCGGCCGAACTTCTTGACGAGCCCGCGACAGCGGATCGCGATCGGGGGCCGCGCGCTCACGGGCGGGCGTCCGCCGGGGTCGCCGTCGCGGCCGTGCCGTCCGCGCCGGTGGAGCCGGCGACGAGGTACACGTCGCCCTCGGTGCCGGGCTGGAAGCGTTCGACGTCCGCGAGGATGCGGACCTTCGCGCGATAGACCTGGCCCATACGATCGCTGCGGCTCTCGATCTTCTCCGGGGTAAACGTCGCCTGGTCGGCGAGGAACGCGACCTCCCCCGGCACGCGGCGTCCCGGCGCGCTGTCGAGCTCGATCTCGACGCGGTCGCCGACCCGTACGGCCGCCATGTCGGCGACGGGTACGTAGATCTGGACGTACTTGTCGGTCGGATCGAGCACCGCGAGCACGGCGCTCCCCGGCTGCGCGAGCTCCCCCGGCCAGAGGAACTTCGTCTGCACCGTCGTCGCGACGGCGGGGGCACGGATGACGTACTTGGCCGCGACCACCTCGAGCTCGGCCAGCTCCGCGGCCGCGAGGTCGCGCTGGGCGCGCAGCACCTCGAGCTGGCGCCGCGCGACCGCGATCTGGCGTTCCTGCGCCTCCTGACGGGCGACGAGGTCGCGGGCGCGCTCGACGAGGCTCCTCGCCTGGTCGTGGCCCGCCCGCGCCTCGTCGAGGAGCTGCGCCGTGCTGGCGCCGCTCCGCACGAGCGCGCGCTCGCGCTCGAGGGTGCGCGCCGCGAGGGTGGCGCCGGCCTCCGCCTGGCGGAGCTCCGCCCGCTGCGCGTCGAGCTGCGTCTTCCACGTGCTCTCGAGGAGGCGGACCTGCTCCTCCTGACGCCGGATGTCGGCTTCCTGCACGGCGATCTGCTGGCGCTTGGCGGCGAGCCGGCGCTGCACGTCCTCGTCGGCGATGCGGGCGATCACGGCGTTCGCCGCCACGACGTCCCCCTCTCCGAAGGCGACCTCCAGCACGCGGCCGGTCACCTCGCTGCGCACGATGCGCTCTTCCCCCTCGACGAAGCCCGTGTAGTGGATCGGGCCGCTTCGCTGTCGCCAGACGGCCGCACCGGCGGCCAGGGCCGCCGCGGCGAGCACGAGTACGAGAACGAGGCGTCGTCGGTCCACTGGATCATCTCCCGTCGGCCAGCAGGTCGGTGACCGGCTGGCCCATCAAGGCCTGCAGCTCGGCGCGGCGGGTCTGGGCCTGGTAGCGCGCGGTCGCGAGCGTCGCGCGCTGCAGCGAGAGCAGGCGTTGCGCGTCGAGGACGTCGTCGCTGGCGGCGCGCCCGACGTCGAACTGCTGGCGGCGGATCCTGAGATTCTCCTCGGCCTGGCCGACGGCGGTCTCGGCGGTCGCGAGCGCGGCGAGCCGCTCGGCCGCTGCTCCCCAGGTTGCCCGCACCGCCCGCTCCAGCTCGCGCAGCTCGCCCTCGACCCGGAGGCGGTTCTTCTCCGCCGCGGCGTGCGCCTCGGCGAGGCGCGCGCGCGTCCGGGTGTCGGTGTCGAGGTCCCAGACAAACCCGACGAAGCCGGTGCCGGTGGTCTGCGGGTCGGCGACCTCCGTCGTGGACGCGTCGACCGCGCCACCGCCCGAGAAGCGGGGCAGGCGGCTGCGCGAGAGGGACACGGCGCTCGCCTCCAGGCGTTGCTGCTCCTCGACGAGCGCGCGCAGCGCCGGGTTCTCCCGATAGGCCGTGCGCAGCGCCTCGGCGACGAGGGGCAGCGTCGGCCGCTCGCGCACGTCGGCGACCTCCGTCGGCGCGTCGACGGGCAGGCCGATCGCGTCGTTCAACGCCCAGCGGGCTTCGTCGATCGCGAGGTCGCGCCGTCGGAGCTCCTGCTCGGCGTCCTGGAGGCCGACCTGCACCACCAGCAGCTCGTTCTTCGTGAGTCGTCCGCTGTCGAAGCGCTCTTGCGCATGCGAGAGCTGCTCGCGCTGCAGCGCGATCGTTTGGGTCGTGACGTGGCGGAGCTTCTCGGCCTCGAGGAGGGTGTAGTACGCTCCGATCACGACCACGTCCTGTTCGAGCGTGGTCGCCCAGAGGCGGGCCGCCTCGCCGCGATACCCCGCCTGCGCCGATGCCAGCGCCCAGCGGAGCTCCCCGCTCAGGTCGAGAGGAAGAGTGACGGTGCCGTTCAGGGTGCCGAGATCGCGGTCGCGGATCGTCACGGCCGGCGGCGCCGTGCCCGCCGGCAACAGGCCCGGCGGCAGGGCCACGCTCGTGCGCTGCGCGTCGGTCGTGAAGGCGTAGCGTCCGGTCGCGATGGTGCTCGGGAAGAGGCGCCCCCGCGCTTCCGCCACGCGCGCGCGTGCGATCGCGAGCTGCTGGCGCGCCTCCGCCAGACGGCGATTGCCGCCCGCCGCGAGGCGTACGGCCTCGGCGAGCGTCAACGGCGCCGCCCGGGGAGCGGGCGCGGGAGCCGCGCCGTCCGGCGCGAGCGTGACGGCGGCGGCGTCGGCCCGCCGCTCGAGCTCCGCGCCGCGCCGCGCCTCGGACCATCCCCCGTCGCCTTCCGGGCGTGCGAGCATCGCGACGGGCCGGCAGCCGCCGAGCGCGAGGCCGGCGAGCAGGATCCACGCCTCAGCGCGCACGGGCCCGACTCCGCGCTCCGGCCGCCATGCCGTCGATCGCGTTCAGGGAGAACGTCGTGATGTGGCGCGCCGTCTTGCGCGCGAACCCGCGCGGGTACCTGCTCTCGCGCCGGAGCCGCAGCGCGACCGGCATCGTGAAGCGGTAGAAGAGGACCTGGCCGATGACGCTGAACGCGATGTCGCTGACGACCTCGCGCGCGGCGTCCGGGATCAGCCGGGCGACCAGCCGCTCCATCTCGCGGGTCTGCGGCTCGATGAACTCGGCCACGATGATCGGCAGGGCCTCGGTCGGGTCGCACATCTCCCGCAGCATGAGTTGGCCGTGGGCCGACGGGGGCGGTCCGAGCAGGAACTCGAGCATGGCGGTGACTCGCGCCTCGAAGAGCCGCACCAACTCGCGCCGGGAGGCCCGGCGGACGGCCGACGCTGGAGGCTCGATGCCGCGCCGCGCGAGCTCGCTGCGGACCTCCGCGAACTGCGCGCGCAACACCGCCAGGTAGAGCCCCGCCTTGGATCCGTAGTGATAGTGTCCCGCGGCCACGTTCACGCCCGCGCGCTCGGCGATGTCTCGGATGGACGTGCCGTGGAAGCCGTGTCGCGCGAAGAGCTCGACGGCCGCGTCGAGCAGGCGATCGGACGTCGTGCGGTCGGCGGCCACCGGCATGAACGGTCGATTAAAACATCCGTTTGACCATGGCAATGCCTCCGGCGGGGGCGCGTGCGGCCCGGTCCCGCTCTTGCGTTCGCCGGCACCGGACGTTACAAGCCGCGCCGGATGTTGCGACGACTCCTGCCGCGCGAAGAGGACTTCTTCTCGCTGTTCGAACGTCACTCGGCGCTCACGGTCGAGGGCGCCAAGCAGTTCGTGAAGCTCGTGTCCGGCGGTCAGAACGTGCGGGCGCTGGCCGCGCGCATCAAGGAGATCGAGCACGAGACCGACGTCATCACCCACGCCTGCGTCGAGCGCCTGCACACGACCTTCATCACGCCGATCGACCGCGACGACATCCACCGGCTGATCACCCGCATGGACGACGTCATGGACTTCGTGGAGTCGGCGTCGGAGCGGATCGCGCTCTACGAGCTCCGCGACATGACGCCGGAGGTGCGCGAGCTCGCCGACGTGCTGGTGCGCGCCGCCGAGGCGCTGGTGACGGCGATCGGCGGCCTGCGCGACTTCAAGAAGACGCAGGTCATCCTGGATGCGTGCATCGAAGTCAACCGCCTCGAGAACGAGGGCGACGAGATCCTCCGCAACGCCGTCGCCACGCTCTTCCGCGAGACCACCGACCCACTGCTCGTCATGAAGTGGAAGGAGGTCTACGAGGCGCTGGAGAACGCGACGGACCGCTGCGAGGACGTAGCCAATATCATCGAAGGCGTCGTCCTCGAACATGCCTGACGTCGTGATCGTCAGCGCCATCATCGGGATGGCGCTGATCTTCGACTTCGTGAACGGGTTCCACGACGCCGCGAACTCGATCGCGACCGTCGTGTCGACCCGGGTGCTGTCGCCGCGCTACGCGGTCATCTGGGCGGCCTTCTTCAACTTCATCGCCTTCCTGTTCTTCGGCCTGCACGTCGCCAACACCATCGGCAAGGGCATCATCGATCCGGCGGTCGCCGACGCCTCGGTCGTGTTCGCCGCGCTCGTCGGCGCGATCGCCTGGGACCTGATCACGTGGTTCTACGGGATCCCGTCGAGCTCCTCGCACGCCCTGATCGGCGGGCTCGCCGGGGCGGCGGTGGCGAAGGCGGGGGCGGGGTCGCTCGACTCCGCGGGCCTCACCAAGGTGACCGTCTCGATCGTGCTCTCGCCGGTGATCGGCCTCGTGCTCGCCTTTGTCTTCATGACCGCGGTGTTCTGGATCTTCCGCCGCTCGACCCCGGCCAGGGTCGACAACTGGTTCCGTCGCGGCCAGCTCCTGTCGGCGGCGCTCTACAGTCTCGGGCACGGCGGCAACGACGCCCAGAAGACGATGGGCATCATCACGGTGCTGCTCTTCGCGACCGGACACCTGCAGGGCGAGTTCCACGTGCCGCTCTGGGTGGTGCTCGCGTGCCAGGCCGCCATGGCGGCGGGCACGCTCTCGGGGGGATGGCGCATCGTGCGCACCATGGGCCTCAAGATCACCAAGCTGAAGCCCGTCGGGGGTTTCTGCGCGGAGACCGGCGGCGCCATCACGCTCTTCGCGGCGACGGGGTTCGGCATTCCCGTGTCGACGACGCACACCATCACGGGCGCGATCGTGGGCGTCGGCGCCGTCACCAAGCTTTCCGCCATCCGTTGGGGCATTGCCGGCCGCATCGTCTGGGCGTGGGTGTTGACGATCCCGGCGTCGGCGTTCATCGCGGGGCTCACGTGGTGGATCGTCCAGATCCTGTGAACGCGGCTCCGCCGGTCATTCGACCCGTCGATACGTCGCGGGCACCTCGACCGGCCCGCGCGGACGGAGCGGCATGATGACCCAGAGGGCGAGGTAGAGGACGAGCCCCATCCCCCACCCGACGATCACTCCGAGCACGAAGGCGAGCCGGATGATCGTCACCGAGACGCCGAACTGCTCGGCGAGGCCGGCACAGACGCCCGCGATCATCTTGGCCTCGGGTACGCGGTACCAGGTGCGCGTGAGCGCGCTCGCGTCGCCCACGAGACTGCCGCAGTAGCGGCACTTGAGGGCCTCGGCGCGGATCGTCTCCGCGCAGTAGGGACAGCGCTTGGTGGCGGGTTCATCCATGGAGGGCCTCGTGACGGCTGCGCGCCTGGCGTTCGGCGAGCAGCGGGATGGCGCCGTAGGTGATGGCGGCGAGCAGCGCCAGGACCGCAGCGTAGTCGACGATCACGTAGAAGCCGAGCGGCTCGGGCAGGAGGCGGCGGAGCGCCTCGTGGATGGCCCGCAACGCCCAGAGATCGATGGCGACGATGAGGGGCAGGGGCAGGAGCGCCGCGCCGACGGCGGCGCCCGGCGCCGCGAACGTGCGTACGGACTCGTCCATCTCGTGCACCGCTCCTACGCGCGGTGATACGGGGCGGGGCGGGAAAAGGTTCATCGGGAGGCGTCGTCCGGGGGGCACGAGGTCGGCGAACGCTCGACGCGCACCACCGCGTTGTAGTCGGGCTCGCCGCTGGCGGGATCGAGCCGCCGCTCGATCAGCACGTTGCCTTCGGGCCAGTAGACCTGCAGCGTGCCGGGCGCCACCCGGGCGATGCGGCAGCGGCCGCGGAAGCGGCCGAGCCGGGACACCAGCTCGAGCGGGGCGCCCTCGACGAGCCCGAGGCGCTCGGCGTCGACCGGCGCCATGAAGACGGCGTCGCGGCCGCGCGTGCCGGTCAAGGCGTCGGTCGCGCTCTGGGTCATCGAGTTGAACTGCTTGCCGCGTCGGGTGGTGACGATGAACTCGCCGGGCGCGCGATCGGTGGGCGCGAGCGGGATCGGAAAGAAGCGCGCCCGCCCTCCGGGCAGCCCGGGACAGACCCCGTCGCGGCAGAGGAGCGGACCGCCGTACTGGACCGCGTCCCCCGCGCGCCGGAGGCCGGCGATGCCGAGATAGAGCGGCATCGCGCGCTCCATCTCGTGGCGCACCGCCTGCCCATCGACGAACGCGAGGGCGTCGCGCCGCTCGTCGGTGACCGCCCGCCGCCCGATCGCGGCCAGGATCTCCCACTCCGAGCGTGCTTCCCCGATGCGGCGCCCCGGGATCTCCGGCGAGAAGCGCACCCGTCGCTCCGTCGTCGTCGACGTGCCGCCGCCGCGTTGCTCGTACCGCGTCGCCGCCGGCAGCACGAGCACGTCGCCGCCCTCCACCAGCGTCGAGCTGTTGAGGACGATGTCCTGATGGATGCGGAGCGGAACGCGGGCGAGCGCGTCGGAGCACCACGCCGGGTCGGGCATCGTTTCGAGGAAGTTGCCGCCGAGGAGATAGAGCACGTCGAGGCGTCCGGCGTGCGCGGCGTCGAGCATCTCCGCCGTCATCATCCCCGGCATGCTCGGGAGCGGGAACCCGAAGACGGCCTCGATGCGCGCGTGGGCGGCCGTGTCGTCGAACGGCTCGCCGCCCGGGAGCAGGTTCGGCGCGCTGCCGCACTCGGCCGCCCCCTGCACGCCGCTGTGGCCGCGGATCGGCATCAGGCCGGTGTGCGGGCGGCCGAGCATGCCGCGAGCGAGGGCGAGGTTCAGGATCGCGGTGACGTTCTCGACCCCGAAGCGGTGCTGCGTGACGCCCATGCTCCAGACGAAGACCGCACTCCGCGCCCCGGCGTAGAGGGCGGCGAAGCGCTCCATCTCGGCGCGCGGCAGCCCCGATTCGCGCTCGAGGAAGGCCCAGTCTTGCGCCGCGACCTCCCGCTCGAGCGCCTCGAAGCCCGTGGTGTGCGCCGCCACGAACGCGTGGTCCACGGCCCCGCGCCCGAGGAGCGCTTTCAGGACGCCGTTCGCGAACGCGCGGTCGCCGCCGACCGTCACCGGGAAGAACGCGTCCATGAGCCGCGTCCCGAGGACCGCGCTCTGCGCGATCGACGGCACCCAGTAGCGCTCGAGCCCGGGCTCGCGGAAGGGATTCACGACCAGCACCCGCGTCCCCGCGGCCTTCGCGTAGTGCAGGTACTTCGTGCTGACGGGCTGGTTGTTGGCGAGATCGCTCCCCCAGACGACCAGGAGATCGGTCCCGATCCAGTCCTTGAGCGAGCAGGTGGCGGCGGCGACTCCGAGGCTGCGCTTCATCGCGGTCGTGCTGGCCGCGTGGCAGAGGCGGGCGTCGTTGTCGACGTTGTTGGTGCCGAGCGCGCGCGCCACCTTCTGGGCGAGGTAGTAGACCTCGTTGGTGAGGCCGCGCGAGGTCGTAAAGAACGCCATGCGCTCGGGCGTCGTGGCCCGCAGGCGGTCGGCGGCGAGCGTTTCCGCCTCGTTCCAGGTGAGCCGGCGGAACGCGCGCGCGCCGCGCGCGAGGAGCATCGGGAAGGGGAGTCGGCCGAGCGCGCGGAGCTCGGCGCTCGACATGGCGCGCAGACGGTCCACGTCGGCGAGCCGGGCCGGATCGAGCGCGGCCATGGTGTTCAGCCGCAGGAGCTCGAGCCGGGTCAGGCAGAGATGGACGCCGTCGATGACGTCGTCCCGGAGGCCCCGCGGCCCGAGCGCGCAGCCGTCGCAGACCCCGTCGCGCAG
>WBZR01003383.1_pt1 | contig 14514 bp, 16 predicted proteins | sample 5204231 | NCBI WGS metagenome assembly WBZR01 (sample SAMN12412403, study PRJNA552823) | activated sludge metagenome | isolation source: activated sludge from anammox sidestream of wastewater treatment plant... | place: USA: Virginia | collected 2017-08 | reverse complement strand
GCCCGCGGCGTGACGCAGTGCCCGCAGAGCGCGCAAGCACGCCGTCCACGTAGTCGCTGGCGGCCGCGGCGGCGTAGATCGCGAAGGCCGCCCATCCGACCTCCGCGCGCGGCCGCCCCAGCTCCCACGCGAGCACCGGCGCGAGCAGCACGCGGAGCGCGGTGCACACGTCGGCGAGGCGCCTCACTCGCGCTTCGCTCCTTCGAGAACCGCGATCGGTTCCTTCCGACCGCGCGCGCGGCGCAGGAGCACATAGAGCGCGCCGGCACCGCCGTCGGCCGGACGCGCCGACGTGAAGGCGAGGATCGCGCGTCCGATCCGTCCGCGGGTGAGCCAGCTCTTCAACCGCTCTTTCAGAACGGGGACGTTGTCCTTGGAGTTCCGGCCCCGGCCGTGGACGATCAGCACGACGCGCTTACCCTCGGCGGCCGCGCGCACCACGAATCGTTCGACCTCGACCCGCGCCGCCGCCGCCGACATGCCGTGCAGGTCGATCATCGCCTGATAGGCGAACTCGCCGCGCCGCAGGCGCTTCAGGAGCCGTGCATCGAAGCCCACGACGGCACCCTCGACGTACTCGGTCGAGTCGCTGATGTCGAAGCTCCCCGCGCCGTTGACGAGATCGACGAGCGCGCCAAGCGCCTCGGCGTCCTCGTCGATCGCCACCCGCGTCGCGAGGGTAGTCGGAGCCGGCGCATCGACGCGGCCGTCCGTCCGAAGCGGCCGGACGTCGGCCATGGCGGCGGCGAAGGACGTCGCGTCGTCCTCGTCGACAACGGACGTGGCCGCCGGAACCAGCGACCGCCGGAGCGGCGGCGCCGTGCGGCGCTCGGGCGGCGTCGCGGGGCGCGGGTGCACGACCTTGCCGAGCTTCTCGAACGGCGCGTGGAACGGCTTCACGGTCGTCTTGGCGGGAGCCGGGGGCGGCGGGTGCCGGCGACTTCGCGACATGGTAGACCTGCCGGAGCTGAGCATAGGGGGTGAGCCACCGGCCCGCAACGGGATCGCGACGCCACCCCGCGATCCATGTTGGGAGCCCGCCCATGAACGACACGATCGCCGCACTCGGACTCGCACTCGGCGCCGCGTTCACGGCCGGGTTGAACCTCTACGCGACGGTCGCCGCGCTCGGTCTCGCCGCCCAGGCCGGGGCGATCCAGCTCCCACCGGACCTCCAGGTGCTCGCGCACCCGGGGGTGATCGCGGTGGCTCTGGCGCTCTACGTCGTCGAGTTCTTCGCCGACAAGGTCCCGTACGTCGACAGCGCGTGGGACGCCGCACACACGTTCATCCGCGTGCCGGCCGGGGCGATCCTCGCGGCGCGCGCGCTCGGTCCGGTGAGCCCGCCTCTCGAGTTCGCGGCCGTACTGGCCGGCGGCAGCGTAGCGCTGGCCGCGCACGCGACCAAAGCGACGACCCGCCTCGCGTTGAACGCGAGCCCCGAGCCCTTCAGCAACTGGATCGCGAGCGTCGCCGAGGACGTGGCCGCGCTCGTTGGCGTATGGCTCGTCTTCAGCCACCCGCTCCTGATGCTCGGGTTCCTGGCGGCGTTCGTGATCGTGGTCGCGTGGATGGCGCCGAAGGTCTGGCGGGGCCTCCGAAGCCTCTTCCGCCGCGAGGGAGGATCGGGAGGATCGGGACGGAGCCGCGCCCCCGAGGGCGGGGGGGAGGTCACCCTCGGGAGCGTCCAGCAGGGAAGGTAGGGCTACTGGTGCGGCTCTGCTGCAACCATCGCCTCGGGGGCCAGGCGATCGCCGTTGATCGGCGCACTGGCCTCGCGTCGGGGATTGCCCCGCCGCGCGAGAGCTTCGATCGCGCGGCGCGCGAGCTTGCTCGGCTTGGCGTGGCCGTTCTCCCAGCGATTCACGGTGGAGAAGGTGACGGCAACCGCGTGGGCGAACTCCTCCTGGGTCATGCCCAGGCGGATTCTGAGCTCTCGGATGCTCCGGTGCACGTTTTCGTCGGTCATGGGGGGTCTCCTTCGTGGTCTCTCGTATAGTGGCACGCAGCGGTGCAGCTATAGGCGTGATCAGCAAGCGTCGGACCATCGGGTCCGCTCGGCTAAGCGCCTGAGATCGCGCGTTTTTCATCGCGTGTGCCGTGTGCCAGCGCGAGGCTGGCACAGCCGCGGGTGCCAGGAGCGCCCGGCAGCGCGGAAAATTCCCCGTCCGGCGACCACGTGCTATGCCTTCCCGGATGCCGACCCCGCAGGAACTGCTCGATTTGCTTCGTCGCGTGAAGTACCCGGGCTTCAACCGCGACATCGTCTCGTTCGGCATGGTGCGGGACATCCAGGTCGGCTCGCGACACGTGACGATCGAACTCTCGACGACCTCCGAGAACGCGGAAGCGATGGACGCCATCCGGCACCACATCGCACACCTCGTGCGGGACGCGACCGGACTGCCCGTCGAGATCGTCGTCGAGACGACGCGTCCCGCGGCGCCCCCTCCCGCGGCGCCACGCCCGAAGCCTCCGATTCCCGGGGTCGGCGCCATCGTAGCGGTCGCCTCCGGCAAGGGCGGCGTCGGAAAGTCCACCGTCGCCGTGAACCTCGCGTGTGCGCTCGCAGGCAAAGGCCTGCGCACGGGCCTCCTCGACGCCGACGTCTACGGCCCGAGCGTCTCCGCGATGCTCGGAATCGAGGGACCGCCGCCGGTACGAGAAGACCGTCGCATCGTTCCCGCCGAGCGCCATGGGATCCGCGCGATCTCGATGGGTATGTTCCTCGGCGAACGAGCCCCGGTCATCTGGCGGGGCCCGATGGTGACCAAGCTCATCACCGAGTTCTTCCGGAACGTCGTCTGGGGAGAGCTCGACTACCTGATCCTGGACCTGCCACCGGGCACCGGAGACGCGCAGCTCGCCGTCGCGCAGCAGGTGGCGCTCGCAGGCGGGGTCGTCGTGACCACGCCGCAGGACGTGGCGCTCCTCGACGTCCGCCGCGGCATCACGATGTTCGAGCAGCTGCAGGCGCCGGTGCTCGGGGTCGTCGAGAACATGAGCTATCACCTCTGCGGCGGCTGCGGCACCCGCGCCGAGATCTTCGGTCACGGCGGCGGGGAGAAGATGGCGCGTCAGTTCGGCGTGCCGTTCCTCGGCGAGATCCCGCTCGTACGGGCGATCCGCGCGGCAGGCGACGCGGGCACGCCGATCGTCGTCTCGGAGCCGACCCATCCCCAGAGCCGCGTCTTCGACGAGATCGCCGGGGCGGTCGACGCGCAGGTCCGCGAGCGCGCGGCGGGCATCGTCTCGCACTGAGTCGCCTCCGTCCGTGAGCCCTTCGGTCCGCCAGATCCGCCCCGGTGTGTCGGCCGTGATCTTCGACGAGGACGGACGCGTTCTCCTGCAGCAACGCACCGACAACGGCCTCTGGGGATTGCCGGGCGGCGCCGTCGAGTTCGGCGAGTCGGTCCTCGACGCGCTCCACCGGGAGGTGCGCGAGGAAACCGGGCTCGCGATCGAGGTCGGGCGTCTCGTCGGCATCTACTCCCACCCCGATCATCACCAGATCGTCACCTACACCGACGGCAGTGTGTTCCATTTCGTGAGCGTTTGCTTCGCGTGCCGACCGACCGGAGGCGCGCTCACGCTCGGCGACGAGACGTCCGGCCTCGCCTGGTTCGCGCCGCCCGGCTGGCCGTCGAGCCTCATGCCCGTCCATCGCATACGCATCGACGACGCCTTGTCGCGCGCCGCTTCGCCCTTCGTCCGCTGAACGCCGGGCGCCCCGCCTGCTCGCCCGTCGGGGCCGCGACGGCCCGCTGCGCACCGATCCGCCGCATGAGCTCGCCCGCGAACCTCGCCTGCTCCTCGCGCGAGCGCGCGGCGTCGCGCGTGATGGCGCCTTCCGGGAAGACGCCGACGATCAGGTTCGCGGGCGAGCTCATGCGGCGGATCGGCAACTGACGCACCGCGGAGAGCTCGATCGCGCTGTCGCGGATCGGGATCACGCCGAGCTGGCGGTAGAGCGTCGTGAGACCCCCGGATCGTAGAACTCGCGGCTCAGGACGAGGCGGATCGGTCGCGCGACGAAGACCCAGTCGAGCAGCGACGAATGATTCCACGCCACGATGAACGGGCCGCCGGGCAGCTCGTCGTACCCGGTCGAGCGCAGCGAGAAATACCGATCGGCCACGGGCGCGAGGAGGTGCTTGATGGCGAAATAGAGCGCATCCGGCATGGCGTGCGTTTCCTACCACGGATGCTACAAGCCGCGCATGGAGCGGCTCACCGTCGGCGATTACTTCGACCGCGCCGCGCTCGGCATGGGCGAGCGCGAGGCGGCGGTGTTCGTCGATGCGCGCGTGCGCTGGCGGTTCCGCGATCTGCACGCCCACGTGACCCATGTGGCGAAGGGCCTCATGGGCCTCGGTGTCGGCGTCGGTGACCATGTGGCGCTCTTCGCGAGCAATCGCGTCGAATGGGTGCTGGTGCAGCTTGCCGCCGCCAAAGTCGGCGCCGTGCTCGTGCCGATCGATCCCGCCGCGGGCGTCGACGATCTCGCGCACGTCCTTGCGCACTCCGACGCCGCGACGCTCTTCCTGGTCGACCGCATCGACGAAGTGAGCCTCTACGACGTGCTGCTCCAATGCTGTCCGGAGCTCGCGAGAGCCCGTCCCGGCCATATCTCCAGCCGGCGCTTCCCGTTCCTGAAACGCATCGCGCTCCTCGGCGCCGCCGACCGGCTCCCGGGCGCTCTCTCGTGGTCGGAGGTCCTCGGCGCCGGAGCCGGCATCACGAACCACCTGCTACGGCGCCGCCAGGACTCCGTCGAGCCCGCGGACGTCGCGACCATCCAGTACACGTCGGCGACGACAGGCGCGGCCAAAGGCGTCGAGCTCACCCATCTGAATCTGGTCAACGAAGCGATCGCCGTCGGCGACTGCATGCGGCTCGTCCGGAACGACCGGCTGTGCGTCGCGGCGCCGTTCGCGCAGCCCTTCGGAAGCGTCGTCGGCACGCTCGCAGCCCTCGGAAGGGGTGCGGCGATGGTCGTGCCCGCGGAACATCCAGACGCCGGGAAGATGCTCGGAGCACTCGCCGCCGAGCGCTGCACCGCACTGAACGCCGAGCCGCGCCTGCTCGGTTCAGCGCTCCGCCACCCCGACGTCATCCGCCTCGACTTCAGCTCGCTTCGGACGGGCGTGATCGCGGGCGTCGAGATCCCCGTAGGCCTCGTACCGGAGGTCGTCGCCCGTCTGCACGTGCCCGAAGCGACGGTCGCCTACGGACGGCCCGAAACCACGGCCGTCGCTACCCAGACGCGCACCGACGACCCGCTAGATCTGCGCGCGACGACGGTCGGGCGAGCGCTGCCCGACGTCGAGGTGAGGATCGTCGATCCGACCACCGGCGTGGAGATGCCCGTCGGCGGCGAAGGCGAACTCTGCTGTCGCGGCTTCCCGGTAATGCGCGGCTACTACAAGATGCCGGAGCTCACGGCGACGACGATCGGCGGCAACGGATGGCTCCGCACCGGCGACCTCGCGGTCATGGACCGTTTCGGCTACTGCACGCTCACCGGACGCCGCCCGCTCAGACCTTCATGAGGCCGCGCCGCGGCTGCGTCGTGCCGAAGCTCGCCGCGGTGAGCGGCGCGCCCAGGGAGGCCAGCGTCGCGCGCTGATCCGCCGGCGGCGTCCGCATCATGGCCTTCTCGAACGGCACCAGCTTCTGGAAGCTCTCGGTCTCCAGCACGCGTTCGACGAATCCGGCCGTGATCGGCCAGCGTGTGGCGTCGACGACGTAGCGCGCGAAGGCGGCATTCCGGAAGAACGTCGCGATCCCCGCGTCGGCCGTCGAGAGCGCCCCGAAAAGGAAGCCCTGCGCCGGCAGCTCGCCTTCGAGGTATTCGAGCACGTGCGGGATATCCTCTCGGAGCGTGCGATCCAGGACCTCCTGGTCGGTCGGGACGCCCCATACGAAGGGATTGATCACGACCTGGTTGAAGAGCCGCCAGATGAAGACCTCGCCCATCCGAGTGTCGGCGAACTCCTCGAGCCAACGCGCGCGAGCGCGCGCGACCGCGCCCGCCGGCCGCACCGGCGGCTCCGGGTAGCGGTCGTCGAGGTACTCGCAGATCACGGTCGAGTCGGCGAGCGTGACCCGATCGTCCGTGAGAACGGGAATTCTCCGGATCGGGCTCAGCTTCGAGAACTCGTCGTTTCCCATGAAGGGGATGATCGGGTCGATCTCGTAGGGAACGTGCTTGAGATCGAGGACGACCAGAACCTTGCGGACGTACGGCGAGACGTAGCTTCCGACGATTCGGACCGGTTCGCGCATGCCGGCCTTCGTAGCCGGTCGGTGCGCCCGAGGGGAGCCCTCGAGGTAGCGGGCTACCGGAGCTGCGCGCCGCGGAAGTTGCCGGTGAGCCGGACGCGACCGCTATTGACGAGATGGGCCACGACGCTCACCTGTTCGGCCTCGGAATCGGTCACTTCGGCGACGGCTTCGATCAGATCGAGGAGCGTGAGCTGCGACTGCGTATCCATGGCGGCCTCCTGACGTCCGTCGCTGCGGGCGGGCGTACCAATCGTTCGCGGTTCCGTTGACGACGTTTGCAACGTACGTGCCGACCTCGGATTCGCCGGGCGGAAACAGGGTTACGATCGTGAAGCCGAGAGTCGGCATGACGAAAGCGTGGCGCTCTGTCAGGCAGCGGCCGACGAGCGCGCCACCTCCGGTGCAACGGTGCCGCTCCGTGTCTGCGCGAGCGGCAAACGAAGTGACACGCGTGTTCCCCTGGCAGGTGCGCTCTCGACCTCGAGGGTGCCGCCGAGGAGCTCGCTGAAGCGGTGCACCAGCGCGAGGCCGAGGCCCATGCCACCGAAGGACCGGGTGATCGAGCCCTCCACCTGTCGGAAGGCCTCGAAGATGATCGACTGGTCGGCGGGGCTCATCCCTACGCCCGTGTCGCTCACCCGGATCTCGATCCCGGAAGAACCGGCGGCGGCCGAAAGACGGATCTCCCCGCGGACCGTGAACTTTGCGGCGTTCGACAGCAGATTCAGGAGCGCTTGCCTGAGCTTCCCGCGATCCGTCTCGATGGCGGGCACCTGCGGGTCGACCTCCCAGACGAAGCGGATCGGCTTGTCGTCGATGAGCCGCCCGACCCAGGGCTCGATGTCCTCGAAGAGTTCGCTCAGCGAGACCGTTCCCCGCCGGAGCGCGGTTTCCCCGGCAACGACCGAGGAATACTCGAGGAGGTTGTTGACCGAGCACGTGAGCGTGACCGCGTTCGCCAGGATGCGTCCGTTCATCTCGGTCCGCTCGGCCTCACGGAGGCCCTCGATCGAGTCGAGGATCTCGGCGTAACCGAGGATCGCGTTCAGAGGCGTGCGCAGCTCGTGGGAAACGTTGGCCAGCATCTCGTGCTTGAGCCGGCGCGCTTCGGTCCCCACGATCCGCTCGCGGTCGAGCCCATGGAGGGAGCACACGCCGAGGCTTGCCGCCACGGCGAGGCCGACGAGCACGCAGGTCGTCTGGAAGGGCGAGGCGAACGACTGACCGGCGAGGATACCCCCGGCCGCCGCCGCGACGGCGATCAGCTGAACGAGGACGAGGCGGCGGCGGCGCGGCATCTCGACGGGCGCTGGAGCAACCGCCATGCCCTCGGGAATCACCCGCAACTACGGCGGGTTGTCGATGTGCTTTGCCAAGGCTCAGTGCCGGGCGCGCGCACTTTGTGCCAGAAGCTCCCCTCCTGGCACTTCAGAAGATCGAGTCGCGCTCCTCGAGAAGTCCGCGCACCATGCCCTGGACGCGGCGGCGCACCTGCTCGGCAAGGGCGCGAACCGCGATGCCGTCGAGGCGCTCCGGCGATGCCTGGTCGACGACGATCGGCTTCCCGAAGCGAATCCGCCATTTGCTCGGCAGCGGGATGAGGCCGAGCGGGCCGAGGAAGGGGAAGAATGGGGTGATCGGTAGATAGGGTGCCCCGAAGAGCTTGCCGATCGCCTTCAGGCGGCCGACGAGCGGGTAGATCTCCTCGGCGCCGACCACTGCGACCGGCACGATCGGCGCCCGGAAGCGCAAGGCGAGCCGTACGCAGCCTCCGTTGAACGGCTGCAACACGTAGCGCTCGGAGTAGAGCTTCGAAAGGCCCGCGACGCCTTCCGGGAAGAGCGCGACCAGTTCCCCCTTGGCGAGCAGCCGGGCGGCGTTCTCACGACTCGCCACGACTCCTCCGGCCTTACGGTAGAACGCGGGGACCCACGGCAGCTCCTCGACGAAGCGGTCGTAGAGGAAGCGCGCCGCCCGCGGATGGCGGGCTTCCTCGAGCGCGCACGCGATCATGGTCGCATCGAACGGCAGCGCGCCGGAGTGGTTCGCCACCAGGATCACGGGACCGCTACGCGGAACGTTACGCGCTCCTCGGGCCTCGACGCGCCAGTACTTCTCGTAGAGCAACCGGAACAGGGGCAGCAGGCGCGCGCGAAATTCGGGGTCGAGCCCGAACTCGTCCGAGATCGAACGGCAGCCGCCCGACTTCGAGGTTCGGCGTCGAACCATGCGCGGCGCCGCTTCCGCCGAGAGCTTCCGCTTCCCTTCGACCACCTCGAATGACCTCCGCTGCAGGAGGGGCTGGAAGTAGCAACGTGCGCCGCGAGTGACAAGGCGCGCGACGTCCGATCAGGCGAAACGTCGCATCACGCGCCGGAAGAAACGGGGCGCCGCCGCCTTGAGGAGCGTTCCGATCGCGTAGGTCGCCGGCACGGTGACCTCCGGGAGGTCCCGAACCACCGCCCGCACCACGGCCGACGCCACGCGCTCGGGCGGGATGGCGCGCGCCCGAGCGCCGGCGGGAAACGCGGCAAAGGACGCGTGATCGAAGAACGGGGTGTCGATGATTCCCGGGTTTACCAGCGTGACGCCTACGCCCGTGCCGTCGAGCTCGAGGGCGAGGCTCTCGCTGAAGCCGGCCAGGGCGAACTTCGAAGCGCAGTAGATCGTGTGATTGCGGGAGCCTATCCTGGCCGCTATCGAGGCCACGTTCACCACATGGCCGCGCCGCCGCGCGAGCATCCCGGGAAGCACCTCCCGCGTGAGGTGCAGGGCGGCGTACAGATTGGTCTCGAGGACGGCCGCCACGTCCTCCGGACCGCTCTCGAGAAACCCGAGATAGCGTCCGACGCCCGCGTTGTTCACCAGGAGGTCGACCCGCTCGAAGCGGTCGACGACGGCCTTGACCGTCGCCGCGATCTGGTCCGGATCGCGGACGTCGCACGCGAAGGGCGCCGCGCCTCCACCGATCTCGGCCGACAACACGGCGAGCCGATCGGCGCGCCGCGCCACGAGCGCGACCCGCGCCCCCGCCGCGGCGAGCGCGTGGGCGACGCTCGCGCCGATGCCGCTCGACGCTCCGGTGACGAGCGCGGTTGCGCCGGCGATCTCCACCGGCGGCATTCTGTCTCGCCGAAATGCGATTTGCCACCGCGGAACTCCTCCAGTAGCACCGAGTCCGATGCGCGCCCGTGACCGCGACGTGCTCGGCTTTCCGAAGGTCCTGGACGCCCTCGCCGTGCTGGCCGTCTCGACGCCGGGGGCCGAGATCTGCCTTCTGCGGGCGCCGCTCCCGGCGCGGGCCATGGCCGAGCAGGCGCTCGAGCGCCAGTGGGCCTTCTTCCGTCTGCTGGAAGTGGCGGGTTCCCTCCCGCTCGCGGCCTTCCCGGACGTCCGGGAATCGCTCGCGCTCGCCAGTCACGAGGGCGCGGTGCTGCCGGGCGAACGCCTGGTCGAGATCCGAACCGTGCTGCGCCAGGTCGAGACCCTGCGCCGCTTCCTCGCGGGCAAAGCGGCCGGCCATCCTGCGCTCGCCGACCTCCCGCGGCGCCTGCATGCCCTTCCCGAGCTCGAAGCGGCGCTTTCCCGGACGCTCGACGACGCGGGCCTCCTCCGCGACGACGCGAGCCCGCGCCTCGGCGAGATCCGCGCCGCCATCCGCGATCTCCGCCGGGACCTCGAGGAGCGTCTCGGTCGCCTGGTGGCGAAAGGCAGCGAGGCGAGCGGAATCGCCGACCGCTACGTCACGATCCGCAACAATCGGTTCGTGGTGCCGATCCGGGCCTCGACGGCGGCCCGCACCCCTGGCGTCGTGCAGGATCGATCGGCCTCGGGCGAGACCCTCTTCGTCGAGCCGATGTTCGCGATCGACCTGAACAACCGCCTGCTGTTGCTCCGCAAGGAGGAGGAACAGGAGGAGCGTCGCCTCCTCCTGCGGCTGACCGCCGAGGTCGGCGCGGTGCGCGACGAGCTCGGACGCGCCGCTGCCGCCCTCGCCGACGTCGATGCGCTCCACGCCGGGGTCCTCCTCGCGCGCCGCCTGAGGGCGACGAGCCCCGCCTTCGGAGGCGACACGATCGACCTCCGCCGCGCCCGCCATCCGGAGCTCGTGCTCGGCGGGCACGCCGTCGTTCCCATCGATCTCCGTGTGGGGCGGGGCAAGCGTGCCCTCGTGGTGAGCGGCCCGAACACCGGAGGAAAAACCGTGGCGCTCAAGACGCTCGGCTTGCTGACGCTCATGGCGCGAGCCGGGATGCTCATTCCCGCCGACGAGGGCAGCGTCGTCCCTTGGGTGGAAGGCGTCTTCACGGATCTCGCCGACGACCAGAGCATTGAGCGCAACCTCTCGACGTTCTCGTCGCACGTAGCGAACCTGGTCGACGTGTTCGCGCGCCTGGCGCCACCCGCGCTCGTGCTGCTCGATGAGCCCGGGGGCGGCACGGATCCCGAGGAAGGCGCGGCGCTCGCGGTCGCCCTCGTCGAGCGGTTGATCGCGCGCGACGTCCTGGTCGGCGCGGCGACGCACTACGCGCCGGTGAAACTCTACGCCTTGAACGAGCCGCGCGTGGAGCTGGCGGCGGTGGACGTCGACCCGGTGAGCTTCACGCCGCGCTATCGGCTCGTCTACGGGTCCGTCGGCGAGAGCCTGGGCCTCGCCATGGCGCGCCGTCTCCGTCTCCCGCCGGACGTGATCGACGCGGCCGACGCCGGGCGTGCGACCGCGGCGCGCGACCTCGCCGACGCGATCGCGAAGCTTGAGGAAGGTCGACGGCGGCACGAAGACGCACGCGCGGCCCTCGAGGAGGAGCGCCGCGCGCTCGCCGAGCTCGAAGCGCGCCACGCGGCGCTCGTGGCGGAGCTCACGAACCGCCGGCGTCAGCACTGGGCGAGCGAGCTCGACGAGGCTCGGGCCTTCGTACGCGCGCTCAAGGCCGAGGGCCGCGCGGTCCTCGAAGCGCTACGACGGCGCGGCCCGGAGGCGAGCCCAGCGCTCGCGGAGTTCGGTCGCAAGGCCGCCGCGGCGATCGGCGATCATGTCGCCGCGGCGCAGACGCCGGAGCCGGACGACGAGCCGCCCGCGCTCGGCGACACCGTCGAGGTCCGGGGCACCGGGATTCGCGGCGAGCTCGTCGAGATCCAGGGAGAGACGGCGCGTCTGCGCAGCGGCGCGCTCACCTTCCAGGCGCCCCTCGCGAACCTGCGTCGGCGCCTGCCCGATCCGACGTCCGTCGACGCGACACCGCGGCCGCGCCGAACGGCCGCAAGCGACGAGCCGGCGAGCGAGCTGCATCTCGTCGGCGTGCGGGTCCGCGAAGCGCTCGGCCGCCTCGAGCGCTTCCTCGACCAAGCGCAGAGTGCCGGGCTCCCCTCGGTGCGCATCGTGCACGGGCTCGGCACGGGCGCCCTCAAGCGCGCGGTGACGGAGTTCCTCGCTCGCACCACCTACGCGACCGCGTTCCAGGACGCCGAGCCGAGCGCCGGCGGACCCGGCGTTACCGTGGCGTCGTTGCTGTGAACGGCCGCGTGGCTACCCACGCACCGCGCCTACGAGCACGATCGGCCCGCTCGGAACGTCCGACCCGCCGAGGGGCTCGATCGAAACCGCGAACGCGGTGACATCGCTCGGCGCGGCGAGGGTCGGAACGCTCATCGCGACGCCGCGCTGGGGGTCGACCTTCACGAGGCCGGCGGGCTCCGGTGGTCTGCTGCCGCGAATGACCCACAGCTCGTAGGTCTTGCCCTCGGGGGCGGGGGCGACGCCGCTCAGCACGAGCCCCGCATGGCCGGAGCTCACGTCGAGGAGCACGCGCCCCGTGCCCGCACCGCCCGCCGGCGGCGCGAGCGCCGCGCTCAGCACACGCGGCCCGCCCACCAGGCGCAGGATCTCCGTTTGCGCCTCGAGGGCGTCGCGGACGCCGGCGAGCGTCCGCGCCTGTTCGTCGAGCCGGGCCGCCAGCATCCGGTTCTGGCGCGTGAGGGCGGCCACCTCCTCGTTTCGGGTCCCGGTGCGCCGGAGTTCCCGCGCGAGGAGACCCGCCATCACGAGCGCGACGGCAGCCGCCGCGACGCCGACGAGGCGCGCGCGGCGGATGCGCCCCGCTGCGGAACCGCGCGCGCGTTCGACGGTCACCGCGGCCAGGAGTCGCCCGCGCAGGCGCGCCGGAGGCGGTACGGCGTACGCTTCCGCCAACGCTTCGAGCGCGACGTCGTCGAGGTCGCCGTCCGGCAGGCTCATCGTCGGTTCAGTCGCCATGGCCCTCGCGTCCGAGCAACGCGCGCAGCCGTTGCACGCCGTCACGAATCCGCGTTTTCACCGTGCCGAGCGGCATACCCTCGCGCTCGGCGATCTCGCTGTGGGACAGACCCTCGAAATAGGCGATCTCGATGGCGCGGCGTTGATCGATCGGCAGGAGCTGCTCGAGCGCTGCACGCAACCGGGTTGCGCGCTCGGCGCGGGCCGCGGCCTCGTCCGGCCGCTCGCCCGGCGTCTGCTCGCTGACGTCGAAGACCTTCTCGGTCTCGGCGCGATCGCGCACACCGCGCGCCCGGCGCTGGTCGATCGCGACGTTGCGCACCAGCCGGAGAAACCACGGGCGCGCCCGTCCGCGGGCGGGGTCGAAGTGGTCGGCGCGGCGCCACACCCGGAGGAACGCCTCCTGCACGGCGTCCTCCGCAACATCCGGGCTCCGGGCAATGCGGAGCGCAACCCCGTAGGCGAGCGCGGACAATCGATCGTACAGGACCGTCAACGCCGCGTCGTCTCCACGCGCCATGCGCACGAGGAGCGCGGCCTCCATATCCTCCGGGCGTTCCACCGATCCGTACCGATCGGCGCTCTTTAGCAGCATCCCGGCCCTGCTGCCGAGCGCGAAGGCCCCGACGGGGCGTGGACAACCCCGGCTCTCCGCCGCTAGACCGGACCCATGCGGGCGCTCTGGAGCGCGCGCGGCCGTGAAGGCGCCCGGAGGAGGCGTGAATCTGTCGCTCGATGCCCACGCGGACCTTCGAACGCCCTACGTCGACGACGCGAGCCATGGATCGAGTCTGCATTCGACCATCCGAGGTCGGATGCCGACGCGTAGGAGAACGCATGACCGCTTCATTGCTCGATCTCTCCGCCTACATCAGCCGGTCCCGCGCGGTGGACCTGCATTCGATCCCCTGGGATCAGGTGCCGCGGCATTCCCTACCGCAGGATACCGTGCGGGCGCTCCGGTACATGCAGGACATCGAGAGCCACACGATCGTGTACCTGCGGGCGCTGCTCGACACCCGCGCCATCGACGATCCCGAGGTCGCGACGTTCCTCGCGTGCTGGGTCTACGAGGAGACCTTCCACGGCATCGGCCTCGCGCGCTTCCTGCGATGCGCCGGCCACGAGATCGCGCTCCGGCCGCGCGCCCGCCGGTCGCTGCGGGAGGAAGTCGAGGCGCGGCTCACCGCTTGGCTCGCATGGGTCTGGCCGGACTTCCTGGCGGTGCACATGGCGTGGGGCGCTATCAACGAGCTCACGGCGCTCACGGCCTATCGGCGACTCGCCGCCCGCGCCGGCCATCCGGTGCTGCGCGAGCTTCTCGACCGGATCGTGCTCGACGAGTCCCGTCACTTCTTCTTCTATTTCAAGCAGGCGGAGCGACGGCTGGAGCGACCGACGACCGCCCGCATCGCGCGCGCGGTGATCGAACGAAGCTGGGCGCCCGTCGGCAGCGGCGTCCAGCCCGCCGGAGAGACGCGGTTTCTCGCGGACTACCTCTTCGGCGGCCGCGAGGGCCTCGCCGCCGCCCGCAAGGTCGACACGACGATCCGCGCGCTACCCGGCTTCGGGGACGTGCCGCTCCTCGAGGCATGGATCACGCGCGCGACTCCCGCGGGTGCCTCGACCGACGACTGGACGACCGCGCGACTCGAGGCGTAGGCGGGGCTCGACGCTCAGTCGCGCAGCATCACGCCGCGGAACTCGGCCCAGTGGTGGCCGAGGTGCTCGAGCTCTCCCTGGTCGATGGCCTCGCGGGCGGCCTTGAACATCACCTCCTCCTCCCGGGCGAGGTGTCGACGGGTAACGTCGAGGAGCGCGCGAATCTGCCCGCGGAGCGCGTCCGGGTCCTGGAGGCGGAACATCGCGCGGATCTGCTGATCCATGAGCTCGTGCTCATGGCGGAGGCATTTCAGGGGCCCGAGCGACCCGGTGTGCTTCTCGTACGGCTGGAACAACGTCTCGTCCTCGAC